>Ga0070669_100002207_pt1 | contig 14108 bp, 12 predicted proteins | sample KBSS53metaG_FD_64680 | JGI IMG/M metagenome (GOLD analysis project Ga0070669, IMG submission 64680) | Switchgrass rhizosphere microbial communities from Kellogg Biological Station, Michigan, USA - KBS S5-3 metaG | ecosystem: Host-associated > Plants > Roots > Rhizosphere > Soil ... | reverse complement strand
CGGCGGGGAGCCGGCCGAGACCCCGATCAAGCCAGCGTCGAGCGTGCGGTCAGCGTCCGCCTCCATCGTCCCGAGCGTCGCCGCGGCTCTCGATATTCCTGGAGCGTCGTCCGGCCACGGCTCCACGTTCGCGTTGCGGGGATCCCAGCCGGCGCGCAGACGCTCGGCGAAGGCGACGACGTCGCGGTCCGGTGCGATGTCGAGCTCCTCCTCGATCAGGACCTCGTAGATGCTCGCCTGCTCGATGGCGCCGACGCGGTCGCCGGCCACGGCCAGTGCCCGCATGAGTCCAACAGTCAACCGCCCGTTGAGCGGGTCCTGTCCCGCAAGCTTTCGCCACCATCGGACTGCGTCGGCAAAGTCGCCGCGCGCGTCGGCGTCGCGAGCCAGGCGCTCCAGTGCGACGGCGAACTCGAAGTCGAGCTCCGCTCGTGTGTGCTGCGCCCACCTCGCGAACGCAGTCGCCAGACCGAACGGAAACCCGTCGAGAAATGGGCCGCGGTATTCGGCCACCGCGTCGGCGAGCCGTTCCGCGCGGATCATCGTCATGAAGCGATCGACGTCGCTATCCACGAGCGACGCGTCGAGCTGGAGTACCCGGTCGCCGGCGAGTACGCCGGCCGGTCCGAGCTCGGAACGGATCGCTTCCAGTGTTTGGTCCATCCTGAGAGATGCGTGCGATTCCGTATCCCCATCCCACAACAGCGCCTCGAGGCGTTCGCGCGGCACTCCGCGGTCGCCCGCGTGGGCAAGCAGTGCCAGGCAGGCGAGGGCGTGCGGCGAGAGGCGGTCGCCGAGGATCGGCCGGCCGTCGGCGCGAACTATCAAGCCGCCCAGCGTGGAGATCTCGAAGCAGCTCGCGTGGCGAAGCGCCGCCGTGAACTCCGCCATCGTCGCGAAACGACTCTCAGGCTTCGTTGCGAGCGCGTGACGGAGGGCGCGGTCGACCGCGGCAGGGACCTCGGGGCGACTCGTGAGCACCGACGGGATCGCGTCGCGCGCCCCCGGGTCTCTGAGGTCTGCGATGTCCAACGGAGGCGAGCCCGCCAACATCTCGTACAGCACGCAGGCGAGCGAATACAGGTCGGCTCGTCCGTCGAGCTCCCGTTCTCCCTCCATCTCCTCGGGGCTCATATAGGCGACGGTACCCACGGCGAAACCGGGGTCGGTACGCGCGATGGAGCGCGCCTCGTCGAGCGCGTAGGCGACGCCGAAGTCGGCCACGAACGCGTGCCCGCTCGAGGAGAGAAGAATGTTCTCTGGTTTGATGTCGCGATGGACCACGCGGCGCGCGTGCGCGTACTCGAGCGCCGAGGCAACCTCCCCCGTGATGCGGAGCGCCTCATCGACCGCGAGCCGTTTCTCGCGACGGAGCCGCTCCCGCAGCGATTCCCCTTCGACATACGGCATGGTGAAGAACACGCGCCCGCCAGCCTCGCCGGAGTCGAAGAGCGGCAGGATGTGCGGGTGGTTGAGCCGAGCGGTTGTGCGGATTTCGGCGAGGAACCGGCGGTGGCTGACCGTCGCGTCGAGCTGCGCGTGCAGCACCTTCACCGCAACGGACCGGTCGTGCTTCAGGTCAGTTGCGAGAAAGACGACCGCAGACCCGCCGCTCCCGACCTCGCGCAGAATCTGGTATTGATCGGCGACCGCGGCGGCGAGCTCGCGCACGAGCTCGGTCGCCTCATCGCTCACCGCACACCTCTGGAGTCATAGTCATCGAAGGTGAATCGATGGCGGACCGGAAGCAATGTCCGACACGGAGTCGCCAGGCCCCGATGGCCTGATAGAGGGCGGTCTACAGCCCGGCATCACGCTGCTACCTGCCACCTGACCAGGGCGCGTGCGACCTGGCCGGGGCACACGGCGCGCGGACGCGGACGGGTGGTTACGTAACCGGTCGGCTTGCTCGCCACGATGGTGGCAACCGACAGCGCGTAGTCGCCGGGGACCGCGCGGGTGAACTCGAAGTCCCGCGTTACCCTGGACGCCATGACTTCGCGAGCCGGCTGGGACGTCCTGCCGACGACCAGGGCGAGCGTGTCGCTGCCGCTCGGGATGACAGAGGCTCGTCTCGATCAGGCGCGCGGTCCTCTCCGAAAGACGAACCCCGTGACGCGGCCCGCCCCGATGACGAGTCCCGTCACTTCGCCGTTCGCTGCCCGCGTGAACCGCACGACGCCGCCGGGCGAATTGAACGCATCGACGAACACCGGTTGCAGGGTGATGTCGGGGACCGGACCACGACGGAGGACCAGCGTGTCGCCTCTTGGCACGATTTGCCAGGTGACACCCAGTTCGTCGCTGACGTAGTCGCCCGCGTATCCCGCGAGTGTGCGCGCGTCGGTCCTGGATGGGGGCATTCGCCGGTAGGTGGACTTCTCGCCGCTGGGTGCTGTCTCCTCCATGGTCACCGATCCGTCGCGCGCTGCCGCGAACGTGACGGAGGCGTTGGCGGTGCTCGCTCGAAACGTCGTTTCCGACACCGGCAACAGCAGAATGGGAGTGCCCGTGATGGCCAGCGCCGAGTCGCGCACCTCGATCCGCCGCATCGACTCGGTCTTCGCATCCCAATACGCGCCAGCATAACGAGCAAGCTGCTCGCGCGAGAGCCTAGCGGCGCTCGAAGCGGTCGTTGTCCCGCTCGCCACGGGCCGCGTCACCGGCGCGAGCCGATCGCCGAGGTAGACGGAGGCGACGCCCTGACTGAGCTGAGCGGCGTTGGCGGTCGAGCTGTTGCACAGCACGGCCACGGCAAAGTGTTGTGCCGGAAAACGAAGCAGGTTCGTTCGATATCCGCCGTATGCGCCGCCGTGCTCGATCGTCGGTTGTCCGCGGAAGACATTGTGAGCCAGGCCGTAGGCATACGGGATCGAATCACCCGACGTCAGGCGACCACGCGTGAGCACGCGAGCGGCGAGCTCGTCGCCGCCCACCCTGTGGTCGTCGAAGTTGCGCGCCCACTTCGCCAGATCCTCGACCGTGGTGAAGAGGCCCCCGTCGCCCACGACGTCGAAGCCCGGGACGTTCATCTGCCAGCCACCCGCGCGCGGCGAGTACGCGAACGCCCGGTTCTTCACGAGCGTGGTGTGGTCGTCGCGGAAGTGGCTGTTGGTCATGCCGAGCGGACCGAAGATGGTCTGGTCGGTGAACTCGCGCAGCGACTGGCCGGAGGCGCGCTTGACCAGGATCGACAGGAGCACGTAGCCGGTGTTGCTGTAGAGGTGTCGCGCCCCGGGATCGAAGTTGAGCGCTTTCTGCCGGCTGACGAGGTCGAGGAAGCGGGCTTCCGTTATGGGGCCGTCGGAGGGCCAGCCGGTCATGCCTAACAAGCCGAAGTAGTCGCGCAGGCCGCTCGTGTGGTGGATGAGGTGGCGGACGGTGATGGTCTTACCGAAGTTCGGCACCTCGGGGAACCATTTTCGGATGTCGTCGTCGAGGGAGAGCTTGCCCTGTTGGGCGAGCATCGCCACGGCGAAGGCGGTGAATTGCTTGGAGACGGACGCCGCGTAGAATGCCGACGTGGGCGTGATGGGCACGTCGTGCTCGAGGCTCGCCATCCCGTAGCCTTTCGAGAAGACGGTACGGCCGCTGTCCACGACCGCGACCGCACATCCCGGAGTGTCGCGTTTGTCGAAGGTCGCGAAGATCGAATCGACCCGGGAAGTCGCGGACTGAGCCTGGAGCGGCGCGGCAGCCGGAACCCTAAGAGCCAAGGCGAAGGCAATCAGGCCGCGGCTCGCCGGCCGCCGGATGAGGGTCACCTTCACCGCGAGAGATCTGGCGTACAAGGAGCCTCCGGGTTCGCGTCCAGTCGAGATCGGTGGTGCCGGAAACAGTATGCTCGAAAATTCGACGCTTGGCCAACTGGCCTGCGTCTGCCGAGCAGGGGACTTGCCTAACGGCTCTGCGGCCGGAATCGTTGCGCGTCGGGCGCTGCGCGGTGTTCTGAGTGGGAGCGGGCGCCGGAGACGGGGCCGGCTGCTTCGAGCAGGCGCGGCCAAGCAAGATGGTCAGCGCGGCCGCTTGAGTCACGGAAGCGCATACCATAAGGTTGTGCTGGTCCAACGGGTGGGAGGTCATCCGCGTTGGACCCTCCTCGACCGATACCGTCAAGCTCCCCCGCGAGACGCTGAAGCAGGCGACCGGCCCGATGCAGCAGCAGATCCGCTTCTGCAAGACCAGCGACGGCGTTCGACTCGCGTACTCGAGCGTGGGCTCCGGGTCGCCACTCGTCAAAGCCGCGAGCTGGCTGAGCCACATCGAGTACGACTGGCGCACACCGATCTGGCGCCCCCTGTTCGAGCGCCTCGCGCGAAATCGCCGGTTCATCCGCTACGACGAGCGCGGGTGCGGCCTGTCGGATTGGGATGTGCAGGACTTCTCGCTCGAGGCGTGGGTCCGAGACCTCGAGACCGTCGTCGACGCCGCCGGACTCGAGCGCTTCCCGCTGCTGGGCATAGCGCAGGGTGGCCCCATCGCGATCGCATACACCGTCCGGCACCCCGAGCGCGTGAGCCGACTCGTGCTCTACGACACGTATGCGTCCGGGTATCTGAAACGCGACCTGACGCCGACGGAGCTCGAGGAGCGGAAGCTTCTGCTCGACATCACCCGGGTCGGCTGGGGACGCGAGAGCGCAGCGTACCGCCAGGTCTTCTCCTCCCTGTTTCTCCCCGACGGCTCGGCCGAGCAGATGCAGGCGTTCAACGATCTGCAGCGCGTTTCTGCGTCCCCCGAGAACGCGGCGCGGATGATGAGCGCGTTCTGGAATCTCGATGTCCGCGACATCGCGCCCAAGGTGCACGTGCCGACGCTCGTGCTCCACGCGCGCGACGCGCGCATCCCGTTCGAGGAAGGACGTCGCGTCGCCGCGCTGATTCCCGACGCGCGGTTCGTTCCCCTTCCCGGGCGAAATCACCTGCTGCTCGATGCGGAGCCCGCCTTCGAACAGTTCCTGACTGAAGTCGAGGCATTCCTCGCCGCCGATGAGTCGGGCAGTGCCGCGCGCCTGTCCGCCGCCTTTTCGGAGCTCACCGACCGCGAGACCGAAGTGCTCGCCCTCCTCGCGCGCGGTCTCAACAACGGTCAGATAGCCGACCGGCTCCGCATCAGCGAGAAGACCGTGCGCAATCACGTCACGACCATCTTCTGGAAGATCGGCGCGACCTCGCGCGCCGAGGCGATCGTGCGAGCGCGCGAGGCGGGGATCGGAATCGACACCACCGGCGCGGCGTAAGCGTAGCACCGCGGTCGGAGTCTCAGTCCGAACCGGCTCGCGCGGGCATGTGGGCTGTCTGGGGTTGGCCTGACTATGGCCGCATGCGCGCGGAAAGCAGGCCCTCGCCCGCACGGGCTACCACTTGGGTTGGTCCGAGTGGGGTTTTTTACCGCGGAGGGGCGCGGTAAAAAGACTCCACTCGGACCGAACAACCAAACGTCAGCGCGCGATAGCCTCGCCTGGGACACGGGTCCCGGATTCCTGCCCGATTTTCGCGCGACGCGATCGTAGTCCTAGGACACGCGCCTCATGTGGGGCGAGGCCCCTCCGCCTAGCTTGGGCCCGTCGGAAATCACCGACGTTCGCCACCTAACGACTACCTAACGTGTAGTCGTCCAGCCATTGCGCCTGGGCGTTGGCCGCCCGTGCACCGCACGACGGCGACACGGCCCGACGCGCATCATTCGCGGCGCGCGCGCCGCCTTCGAGGACCCTGCCATGAACACGACCGCACTGCCTGCCGTCGGACGATCGGTCAGCATCGTCGCCGTCGCCGTCCTGTTTGCCGCGTGTACCGTCCAGACAGCACTCGCGCCCGACCACTTCGGTCCAACCAAGATTCAGCTCACGACGCTGCCGGGAACCGACACCGATGGCGTGATCGCCACGCTCCAGCGTGTGACCGCGCGCTAATTTGGCGTGTTCGCCCTCCATGCCTGGGTGTGGCGCAGCAACCCCGAAGGCCTCTTCGCGGAAACCAATCCTCGCGTGTCCTGCGGCGGAGCCTAACGGCAGATCAAGGAGATCAAGGGGTCAGAGCCCTTGAATTCGAGAAGTCTGGGTCTCTGAGATCCATGGATTCAAGGGCTCTGACGGAGATGGACGTGCTCGTTGTGCCACGTGAGATTGATCGATCGCGAGCCCGTACCTACCCGGTCGGCGCGAACCGGGCCAGGAGTTGCTCGAAGCGGGCGTCGCCGCGAATCGGATCGAAGCCAGGCCAGACACGCAGGAAGGCCACCGTCGCCTCCCGGCCAGCCGGCATCGCAAGCAGCAGCTCCAGCATCTCGAACGCTGCATCCACCTCTCCGGCGCGGGCGAAGACTTCCACCGCGACGCCCATAAGCGCAGTGGCGGGTATGAGAACCATCACCCGCGGCCACGTTGAGGCGAATTTGAGTCGAAGATGAGCGGGTCGGCCCATCGTGCGAACCACAGAGGCTTTCACTCACATTCCTCGGAAGGTGCACGATGTCTCGAACTGGACCGCTCATTCTCTTAGTGACGGTTGCTGCCTGCGGAACCGCCGAGCGCCGGGCTGACCCCACCGCCCCCACCGCGCTCGCCTTGCACGCGTCCGCCGCGCCGACGGCTGAAGGGTGCCTGGTCGACCCAGGCGACTGCCCTCCGGACGCATGGATCTTCTCTCCCGAGGAGCTCAATCCGCATATCCCGCAAGACGCCTCCAACTGCGACTTCACGATGTTCGGCCTCGCTGCAACCATCCCGCAGTGGGACTTCCACCCCACAGCGGCGTGCCGTCAACGGCAATGGGGATCGTCAGGCATTTATTGGCAGGAGGCTCGAGACATCCACGTGACCAACCTGCCGAACCGGTGCGGTGGCCCGGGAGACATCGACGAGATTCGTATCTGCAGCCTCGCCTGGAAGAACAAGGCGACGCCGTACGGAGCGGCTGGCGGCGCTGGCTGCGTGGTCGTGAAGCTCGAAGTGACGTGCGGTGTGTGACATCACACCGCAATCCTAACGTGGGGATGAGCTCGGAGGATCAAGGGTCAGAGTCGTTGAATTCGACTCTGCCCCTGATCCTCCGATGCGTCTCGGCGCTGGCTACCGCACTACGGCGTCAGAACGGCGCGCAGATCACCCAGACGTCGAACTGCCGGGTGTCGGTCCCGCGGTTCGCGGCCACGAGACGCCATCCATCGGAGCCGCTGGTGACGCGCGGCGATGACTCGTACACGGCCACGTCCGGACCGGCGGCCAGAATGCCGCCGCCAATCTGGAAGCCACCGCCTAGCGCGCGGTTTCCGGGAGAGCAGAGGACCTCGACGGTCCCCGAATTTCCACCGACGACCTCGATGCCGAACGTCTTGATCTCGTAGCCCGGCAGCGGTTTCTCGCCCCCGGGGAGTCCGATAGACGGAGAGGGTGTGATGCTCGAGCCGACTGCAGGTCGCGACACATCGGTCGGGCCTTCACGGTCGCAGGCAGCAGCGAGGGTGATGACACCCATCGCGATGATCGTCGGGCGGTGGAGCAGAGCGAGTGAGAGTGGTGAGCGAGACATGCTAGTTCCTTACATACCGGAAAAAAGGAGCACCGAGTGAGCGTCGTTACCGACGCGCGCCGTCATCGACGCCTCGGGTGCGTTGCGGCGACGAGCGTATCGAGCTCCTCGCACGCAACGATATTAATGACGTCTCATGCTTTGGATTCCTCTCACCCGTTCTCGAAAAATGAGGGGGCGGCGCCTTAGCGCGCGTATTACGGGAACAGCGACAGACCGTTGCGGCGATGGTCGCGGTGTTGCTGACGGTCACCCTCGTGGCTGCGAACTTGACCCGCAATCTTTTCCGTCGCCGTCTCGCCGCTCGCGAAGGAGAGCGAGCCGCACTTCACCTCGCCGGCCGCGCCGGCACGGAGCTCAGCGCGGTGAAGTTTCGAGGGTCATCGATCGCTGCGTCGTCCCGCCTCGAGCGCCGCAATGATGTCGAGCAATCCCGTCGCCTCCCACACCTGGTTCCGTCGAGACTCCGATAACGGAACGACCACGCCTGCTTCCTGGAGCTGCTCGATGGCCTGATACACCGCCGCCTTCGCGCGCCCCGTTGCGGCGACGGCTACCGGCGCGGTGATCATCGGGTGTGCCGGGAGGACATCGATGATCGCCCACGCCGCGGCACCCTTGCGGGGCGCCGAGGGTGAGCCCGCGAGCCGCTGGCGCCAGTCGGCCATGAGCGCCTCGACCGCGTCGACGTAGTCGCGCGCGAGATTCGCCGCGCGAGCGGAGGCGACGGCGAAGTGCTCGATCCACGCTCCGATACCGTCTCCGCGGAAGGCGGTGAGGCCTTCGACGTAGCGATCCTTCGCGGCCGCGAGCACGACGCTCACGGGCGGCAGATACTCGGGCGCCACACGGCGGCGGCGGAGAACGACATGGATGAGTGCGCGACCCGTGCGGCCGTTGCCGTCGTCGAACGGGTGGATCGTCTCGAACTGTGCATGCACGAGCGCCGCCTGGACGATGGGTGGGAGGCGGTCGTCGTTGATGGCTTCACACAGGTCGTCGAGCAGCGCGCTCACGTGCGCGGGCGGAGGCGGGACGAAGTCGGCGCCGCACGGGTTGTAGTCGTTCCCGCCGATCCAGTTCTGCCTCGTTCGGATCTTCCCAGCGACCGAGCGGTTCTCGGCGCGCTCCATGAGGCGCTGGTGGATGGCGATGATCTCGCCCACGCCGAATCGTTCGGCGACCGCGGCATCCTCCACCGCAAGGGCCATCGCATCGACGTTCGCGAGAACCTCGATCGCCAGCGTGCTCGCCTTTTGCCCTGACTCCGCGCGGGCCTCGGCGCGCGCGAGCTCGCGGACGCCGAGTTGCATCCCCTCGACCTTTGAGGACGCGATCGACTCAGTCCGCAGGAGCAGGCGTGCCATGGGGGCGAGTGCGGGCCTCGCCTTGTCGTTGAGGTTTCGAATCGCGTTTTCGGCCTCGGACACGAGCCCTGCGATGCCGGCGTCCAGACTCAGCGGCATCGCGGTAATGGGGTCGGGCACGAACGCCTCGTACCCACACGCCCGCTTGTACTTCGGCGGTGCGTATATGGTTGGGTCGGAGGCCCAGGTGAGTTGAACGAGACGGCCGGGCATGCGCGGAGGGAGCGAGCGGTGTCTGTCCAGGAAGCTGGAACAGGCGGTGGTGTTAGTTCAGCCTGTGCGATATCCTGAACTAAGATAGCTCTTTAGTTCAGTTTACTCAAGAAACTGAACTAACTTGCGGGCTCTGGTATGGCTTCCATGAGGAGCGCCCCACGTGCTCGAGGAGAAAGGGCACGTGCGCCACCGGCAGGACGGCCCGCGCTACGTCTACCTGCCGGCCGTTTCGCGGGACCGGGCACGCCGTGCCGCCATCAATCACCTGCTGCAGACGTTCTTCCACGGATCCGCCGAGAGCGCGGTCGTCGCCCTGTTGCAGATGTCCGACAACACGCTCTCGACATCCGACTTCGAACGACTCGCCGCCGACGTCCGCAAGGCGCGCCAGGAGGGACGCTAGACATGAGCACGATCATCACCGTCATCTCGCCGGTCCTCGACGCCCTTGGCCGCGTGCCGTTCATCTCGGCGCGCTGTCGAAAGGCACCCTGCTGGTCCGCATCGTTCTGGGCCTAACGCGGCTGCTCGCCCGCGCTCCCGCGGCGGCACGTCATCTCGTGTGGAGTCTCGCCGTAGTCGGACTTCTCTTAGGAACGACGCAACCGCAAACCACTTTCTTCGAGACGTGCGGCAGATACTCCTGCAAACTGCCACCGCGAATCTCATGAATTTGTCGGCGAGTATAGCAACGACCGAGCTTTAGCCTCTCCATGGGATGCTCCCCCGCATGGCCAATTCTGCCCTGAAGTTCAACTTCAACGCCCCATAAGAAGATGCGGCGGTACTGCCGTCACTGCCATAGCGGTCTTAACGATTGCAACGCACGTTAGGCGTGGCTCAAGCCGCCCGAACCGATACGGCACTGCCAATGCGCCATTTCCGAGCGCAATCCGTCGTCATTCCTGCTGAGTCGCAGAAGTTCGCAGGACGTCCGCCACGATCCACACCATCTCGGCATAACGGGTCAGGTTCGAACTAGAGATTGAACGAAGCTCGCCCTCAGCCAACGTGTTGTATTTGACCGCATTTACGTAGCGGTCGCTCACAACACCAGAATGGTGAATAACCAAGTGTCGCGTTTGATCAAACTCGGTTAGTTCGTCGGCAAGAGAAGAAGGCAGCGGTGCACTTGCCGACAAGAAGTTGACTACAGACTTGGGCATTGGTCCTCGATCGGCGGCACCAATCGCTTTCGCGTAGCTCTCGAGAGCCGAGTGTAGCGCTACGACGACCATCCCTCTTGTGATCTGCTGGAAGTCGCGAGGGTCATGGCGCTCGCTCTCGGAAAAAGCTGTTCCTCAAGAAGTTCGGCAGCGGACAAGTCCATCATCGTCGGCTCGCCACCCAATGGACCGTCAACAAACGCCGGACCATCGGAATCCGGATCTTCTTCAAGGAATCCCTCGCCGGCGGAGATGCCAAGGCTCAACCGAGCTCGCAGGTCGGCGGCGTAGTCGGGCGCGATCTGATCGAGTTCTTCCAGCAAGAGCGCGAATAGCCGAGCGGCGGCGTAGCCGGTCCGGAATTCTTGCCACTCCTTCTCGCCTTTGCCACCGCGGTCACGGCGGTCCCGTTTCATGCCTGCTCCAACCACTCGCTAGGTCATCAACGAATTCGTTTGAATGCTAACCCTGCTATACAGCGCCCGCCGGACCCTGAAGGGAGTCCGGCGGCGCGTTCCAACCGAAACGTGCTATTCCTTCGGCTCCAGAATCTCCTTGATCTGCGCCCGAATCCCCTCCACGTGCAGCCGCGTATCCCGATCCCCCGCCTTCGCCGACGCCGACGCCAAGTCCCGATCGAGATCCCTGAGCTCCCCACGGAGCATGTTCTTGATCTCACCAGCGTTAGGTGTCGGCGCCTGAGCCCCCTGCCCACCACCACCTGGGAACCCACCCTGCTGCGCGCCCGCGGCCGGCGGCCGAATCTTGCTCCCGATCTGCGTCACGTACGCCCGCTGCAACGCGCGCCGATAGGCATCCACCTTCGGCGATCCGGAGCCGAACTCCGTCCAGACAGCCTTCCGGAGATCCCCCAGCATGTCCCCTAACGAGTAAGCAGCGTCCTGGTTCTCGGCCATCGCCTGATACTCGACCAGCCGCGACATCCTGGCGTCGTTTAGAACGGAGCCAAGAACAGCCGACTGCGCGCGCTCAATGCGATTGATCTCACCGACACTCTCGATCCGCCGCAGAATCGACTGATCGATCAGGAACGTCGGCGTCTGGAACGCGTTCTCCGCCAGATACTTCATCGCCGCCTTCTGACGCGCCGCCGGCAGCGGCGTGAACCGCGGCCCCGGCTGACTCCCGTACTTCTCCTGCGAGGCCGCGCCACCGATGATCGTCACCACGTGGTTCATCTCGGTGCGCCACTGGTTGACCATCCTATCATATAGTTGCGAGAGCTCCTCGAAGTCCTCGAGCGGCTTGACCGTCGCCTGCTCCAGCCACTGCATTCCGCGCTTGAGGTTCTTCATCCCCAGCTCGGTCGCCTTCACCGCGTCGATGTCACCGACCGACTCCGTCATCTCCCCCGGATCCGAACCAAACGAACCCGACGTCGAGAACCGCAGGTACGGCTTCGCGTCCTGCTCCCGCGCCCACGCGTCCAGGATCCGGCGCTCGTCGTCCGACGTCTTCGCGTTGTCGATCGGCGAATAGCCCCATTTCGTCGCCCAGATGTCGTACGGGCCGATCTTCGGGATCAGATCCTGCACCGCGATCTTGTCCTCGGGCTGCGCCACATAGTTGAAGCGCGAGTAGTCCATCAACGTCGGCGTGTGACCCATCCGCCGCACGAAGGCCGGGTTCCGGATGCTGTCGAGCGCGTACGCTGAGCTGGCCTTCATGTTGTGCTGGAACCCTAACGTGTGGCCGACCTCGTGCGCCGCCACGTACCGGATCAGCTCACCCATCAGCGAGTCCGGAAGCGGGAACGTGCGCGCCCGCGGGTCCAGCGCGGCGACCTGCGTGTAGTACCAGGTCCTGCCTAACGTCATCACGTTGTGGTAGAACTGGATGTGCGCGTTCAGGATCTCGCCGCTCCGCGGGTCGCGCACCGAGGGACCGCTCGCGTTCTCCGTCGTGCTCGGCAACCACCTGATGACGGAGTAGCGCGCATCCTCCGGCGACCAGTCCGAATCGTTGGGTGCCAGCTTGCCCAGGATCGCGTTCTTGAACCCGGCGGCCTCGAACGCAGGCTGCCAGTCCTCGATCCCCTTGATCAGGTACGGCACCCACTCCTTCGGCGTGTTCCGATCGATATAGTAGATGATCGGCTTCACGGGCTCCGAGAGCGGCGCCTCCGCATCCTTCTTCTCCAGCCGATACCGCGAGATGTAGCAACGCTCCTGCGCGCGATGCTCGGGACGGCTGTAGTCCATCGTCGTCTGCGAGAAGTAGCCGACGCGGTTGTCGCAGAGACGCGGCCTCATGGCCACTTCCGGCAGCTTGTGGAAGCTGTAGTTCATCACGACGGTCGCACTCGGCGCAGTCGTACCCTGCTGACCGAAGCCGCCCTGTGGCTGGTTCCCGCCGCCACCGCCAGCCGGAGCCGGTGGGTTGGTGAACGTCAGCGTCGTCTCGACGTTCACGTTGTCGGGGAAGCTCACCGCGCGCTCGATGAACGACCGGCTCGCATCGAGCTGCGCGCGCGGCGAGATGCGCTGCGCCGGCGAAAGCTCGAGCGGCACCTGCGTGAACGTCCGCGTGACGTCGATGACCATCGAGCTGTCCGGCCCATAGGCCTCGACGTTGTACACCGCGATGATCGGCTGCACGTTCGCGGCCTCTACGGCGCCGACGATGGGCGACGTCGTATCGGTCGCCACCACCGAGTAGGACACGCCTCTGAGCAGCACACGATTGTCGCGACGCTCCCACCGCAGCACGCGGTTGTTGAGCGCCTGTCCGCCGTAGCCGACGCCTAACGTCGTCTTCGCGATCTCGCTCACGAGCAGGATGTCCTTGCCGAGCTCCTTGCGGGGGACCTCGAACAACAGGCGGCTGTTGATCCGGTGGACCTTGAACAGCCCGTTCCTGGTCTTCGCCTCACCCGTCACCACGCGCGCGTACGGACGCGGGTTCGGCTCGGCGAGCTGACCACCTGCTGCGCCCCCTCCCCCCTGCCCAGCCTGCCCGCCTCGGCCCTGGTTTTCGGCGGGAGTGGAGTCGGAGCGCGCGGGCGTGCGCTGCGCGGTGTTCTGCGCGGGAGCGGGTGCCGGAGACGGCGCGGGCTGCTTCGAGCAGGCGACGCCGATGAGAACGGCCGCGGCTGCCGGCGCAATGGGACGCAGACTGGGTCGCATACGCTACCAGGATTGGGGTGTCTTGGCGGGGGTGCGCCCGCGGCGGCGCGGGTCGCACAACCATATAGCTACTCACCTCAACGCCAGAAGGGCCGCGTCCGTTGGACTGACCCCCTTGTCATTCCGAGCGTAGCCCGCGCGAAGCGCAGGCAAAGACGAGGAATCGCGCTCGTCCCGGCCGGGAGGCCCCTCTACCGGGATGAGTGCGATTCCTCGCCTCCGCACCTTCGGTGCTCCGCTCGGAATGACATCGTCGCCGATGGGACCGGCTAGCGAGTATCATCAGGCTTCGTCACCAGCCGACGGACCAGGCCGAGACCGCCCGATGCAACAGCAGATCCGCTTCTGCAAGACCACCGACGGCGCTCGCCTCGCCTACGCGAGCGTCGGCTCCGGCCCTCCGCTCGTCAAAGCGGCCAACTGGCTGAGCCACATCGAGTACGACTGGCGCACACCCATCTGGCGCCCGCTGTTCGAGCGCCTCGCGCGGAATCGACGGTTCATCCGCTACGACGAGCGCGGATGTGGCCTGTCCGACTGGGATGTCGAGGATTTTTCGCTCGATGCCTGGGTGCGCGACCTCGAGACCGTCGTCGACGCCGCCGGGCTCGAGCGATTCTCGCTGCTGGGCATCTCACAGGGCGGCCCCATCGCGATCGCGTACACCGTGCGACACCCCGA
>Ga0070669_100002202_pt1 | contig 14117 bp, 15 predicted proteins | sample KBSS53metaG_FD_64680 | JGI IMG/M metagenome (GOLD analysis project Ga0070669, IMG submission 64680) | Switchgrass rhizosphere microbial communities from Kellogg Biological Station, Michigan, USA - KBS S5-3 metaG | ecosystem: Host-associated > Plants > Roots > Rhizosphere > Soil ... | reverse complement strand
CGCGACCTGGCCGTGTTCCTGGCGGGCACGACGGCGTTCGACGCCTATCGCCGCGATCTGTTCTGGGCGCAGGAGTACGCCCGCTTCAACCGCGAGATGATGCTGCACCTGCTGTCCGATGTGATGCGCGCGTTCTGGCCGGCGATCACGTTCGCGGACCCGATCTCGTGCCACCACAACTACGTCGCCGAGGAAGTGCACTTCGGCGACGAGCTTCTGGTGACGCGCAAGGGAGCGATCCGCGCCGGCCGCGGCGACATGGGGATCATCCCGGGCTCGATGGGCACGAAGTCGTACATCGTGCGCGGGCTCGGCAACGCGCAGTCGTTCGAATCCGCGTCGCACGGCGCCGGCCGGCGCATGAGCCGCGGCGAGGCGCGCAAGCGCTTCACCGTGCGCGATCTGAAGGATCAGACCGCGGGCGTCGAGTGCCGCAAGGACCCGGGCGTCATCGACGAGACGCCCAAGGCGTACAAGAACATCGACAGCGTCATGAAGCAGCAGACGGATCTGGTGGAGATCGTCGCCGAGCTGAAGCAGATCGTCTGCGTGAAGGGCTGAACGGCGCCCTACTCCATCATGTCCTTGTTGCGCGCCATCGCCTTCTGCAGGCCCTCGCTGTTCAGGCCCGGCACGACGCCGTAGCCGTCGAACAGCCTCATCAGCCGCATCGAGAAGCGTTCGAATTCATCGGTGCGGCGCAGCTCGTCCAGCTTGGCGCGCTCGCCGAACAGCAGGAGGAAGCCGTTGGTCGTTCCACCGTGGGGCGTGAGTGCGACCTGTTCCAGGCGCTCGAAATATCCCTGTTTCTGGAACTTGGCGAGCGTGCCTTGCCCTTCTTCCATGAAGAACTTCCACGCTTCCGTTTCCTTGCCCGCGATCGGGCGGTTCCATCCGATGAACAACAACGCTGTGGCCATGGTCCTCTCCTCCCTTGTCGGTCCTACGTCCGCGGACGCGAAGGTAACGCGGAATCGTACCCGCGCTACGGGAACAGACAGGCCGTCGTCAGATCACCGCTCGCCGACATCGTGCAGTTGCCGCACTGGGCGCTGCCCTGAAGACAGGCGCAGGTCGGCGTCGCGCCGCACCCGGCCGGGAGGTCGTGACACGCGTAGTTACCTGGATTCGTGATCGCGCCGCCCACCATCAGCTCGCAGTACTGGGTACCGCGTGTGCAGAAGCGCGGTCCGCACGCGAACGTTCCCGACGGCGCTGTGCAGCCGCCCACGTCGGAGACGTCGTGGCCCGCCGCCGCGGCCAGACAGGAGTTGTTGTAGACCTGACCGTCGCATCCGCATACGGGATCGACGACGGCCGTGCACCCTTGCGGGCGATCCTTGCAGCTCCCCAGACCGACGGTGCAGGTGTTGGGCGTGAGGTCGCAGTACTGAGTCGTCCCGCAGCTGTTCTGCGTGCAGGTGGCGAGGCCTCCGGTTCCGCCCGAACCGGTCGTGCCACCGCTACCGCCGGTTCCCGCGGCGCCGCCCGTTCCCGCGGTGCCGCCGGTGCCGCCGCCGCCGCCGCGCCCGCCGCCGCCCGTACCCGTCGTGCCGCTCGCGCCTCCGGTGCCGCCCGTGCCGCCGCGCCCCGCGCTACCGGTCGTACCCGAAGATCCGGCGGTGCCTGTCGTGCCGCCACGGCCGCCGGTTCCCGCCGCGCCGGTGGTGCCCGCGGCGCCCGTCGTGCCTCCCCTACCCGCGGCGCCCGTCGTACCCGCCGTGCCCGTCGTTCCGGCAACGCCCGTTGTCCCGGCGACGCCCGTCGTACCACCGGCGCCCGTCGTGCCGCCGCGGCCACCCGCGTTCGTGCCGCCGCGGCCGCCCGCGCCGGCAGCGGCGTCTCCGCCGCCCCCGTCGTGGCCTCCGGTTCCGTTGCTCGAGCACGCGGCGGCCGCCAGCGCCGCCGCGACAATCATCCGCGTCGCATGTCGCTTGATCGAGTCCAGGTCGCCGCGCATGCCGCGATTGTATCGCTACTCCGTCGCGCTGCGAACAAAGCGCTACTTCGCGACGCCGCAGACGATGCGGTCGCCGCCGCCGCCCAGCGGCTTGGGCGCGTCGCTGTAGTTGTCGCCGCCGGCGTGGATCATCAGCGCCCGCCCCTGAAAGTCGGCCAGCGTCACGCCCTTCACTTCCAGCTTGTCCTTGGCCTCGCCCTTGTCGGACACGACCAGCTTTGGCAGGTCGCCCTTGTGCCCGCCGCCACCCGGCCCCTTGTGGGCTTTCGTCGCGTCGGGATCGTAGTGCGCGCCCGCGGCCTGACCGGCCGTCTTCTTGCCGTCCTTGTCGGCCGGATCGCAGCTGGGCTTCTCGTGAACGTGGAACCCGTGTTCGCCCGGCGGGAGGTCCTTCAACTTCGGCTCGAGGGTGACGCCGTCCTTTCCTTCCTTGATCGTGATCGTTCCGACGGACTTACCGACGCCGTCGACGGTGATGAGGTTCATCGTCACCTTGATGGACTTGGCGGCGTACGCGGGCGGGACCAGCCCACACAGAACAGCGACGAACGCGCACCGCGCGGTTGAACCGACGAATGACGTTTTCATTTTGCGTCTTCTCCTTTGAATGCGAACCGGGGCTGCAGCGGTCACAGCAGTTGTAACGCAATGGCCTGTGACATAATCATTCCCGACTGTAGCCGCTATGGCAGAAGAAGACGACAGCGAGGGCGGTGGGTCCGAGCGGCGCAGCGCTCCACGCATCACGGCGCGTTCCCTGGTCGAAGTGCGCCTGCCGACGTGGGAGGCGTTGCGTAGCGTGTACACGATCAACATCTCCCAGGGTGGTATGCGTTTGTCCGTCGGCGCGCGCGCACCGCTGGGAACGCCGATCGACATCATCCTTACGCTGCCTGACGGCACGCGGCTGCACCTGCCGGGCAAGGTCGCTCACCTCGGTCCTGGCGACAGCGGCGACCTCGGCGTCCGGTTCGACGAGCTGCCCGCGTACACGCAAAAAGAGATCGATCTCTACCTCCACGAACTGCAAGCCGGCCGCGAACCGCGGCCCAAGACCAAGAGCATCCCGCCCGGGATGCTCATAAAGAAGAAGACGTAAACAGATGCGGCCGGGCGTGCTTTTCGGCGCCTTGTTTCTGCCGCTGGCAGCCGGCGCAGCACCACCTCTCCCGGCGGCCTTTCCGCCGTCGTCGAACGCCTTTCCGTCCGCGTCCTCGTCTCCGTTGCCGTCCGCGTCCCCGCTGCCGCCCGCGAAGCTCGACGCGGTCGGCGCGCTGCTGACCGGCGCGCTCCCCGCCGACGGCACGACCGACGTCGTGCTGATCGACTGGCCCGCCACGCCGGGTACACCGCACGTTCGCGCCGTGACCGTTGTCGGCGCCGCGCCTGCCGCTGTCCGGAACGTGCTGCTCGACGCCGCCAACTATCGGAAGATCGTTCCGGCGTTGCTGCGCGCCGATGTCTCGCGCACGCCGACAGGACTGCCGTCGGTCGGCTGGGAGGTCGAGGTGCCGCTCTTCAATCTCAGCGGCACGCTGGTGATCCACGAACGGCCCGACGGCGCGGACGTCGACCTGGTCGACGGCGACTTCTCGCCCGGGAAGTTGATCTTCACGGCGATACCCCGCGCGGCCGGCGGCAGCATCCTGATGATCGACGCGCAGCTGAACATCCGCAACGCGGGCTGGTTGATCCGCCGGCTGGTCAAGCTGAGCCCGGCCGGCGAGCCCGCCGCGCTGGTCGCTGCTTCGTACGTCACCTTGCGCGCGGTCGGCCTGCGTGCGGAGAACGCCAACATCGGGGGCGCGCGGCGGCCGGGCGCGACGCCGGCGCCGCCGCCCGTCTGGTCGCCGTCCGCGCGCGCGCTCGCCGACGAGAAGCTGGCGGCATTGCGCGCGCACGGCGCCGTCGCGCTGGTCGGCCGCACCTGGTCGCAGCGGCTGGCGGGCGTGGCGGTCGCCACCACGCTGGGCGTTCCGACGCCGAACGCGCTGGGGCGGCTGCGCGATCCGGAGACATGGCACGCGTTCCCGGGCTGGAGCACGGTCGAACCGCGCCAGGGTCCGAACGGCATCGGCGCGAAGGTGGAGGACAGCTTGCCGTTCGTCGATCTCGAAGCGACGTGGATGGCCGAGCCGGGTCATCCACTGCGCTGGACGGCCACCGACGGCGTGACCTCGGGCGCGCGGCTCGGCTGGGAGATCTATCCGATCGACCCGCGCGCGAACGCCGGGGCGCCGACCTTGATGGCGCTGATGATGTACCCGCGGCTGGAGACGACCGGCCGGCTCGCGCGCAAGGCGATCGCGTCGGAGCCGCTGCTGGAGCATGGGCTCGCCGTCGCCGTCGCGTTCGCCGACGTGACGGCGATGAAGACCGCGCTGGAATCGCGCCACTGATCGCCGGGGGCGCCTCGAAAATTCGAGGCGGCCTCAGACTCGCGGAAGGCCCCGGCCCTCTGACCCGCGCGAATTGCGGGCCTTCCTGGGCACGCTGATTGCTGCGCAGCGGCCGCGTGAAGAAACTAGCCCTGCTTTCTGCCGGTTGCTTGCTGTTCCTCGCGTGTAGCTCCGACGGCGGCAATGGCGGCAAGGGAGGCAACGGCGGCGGCCAGGCGGGAAGCACGGGTGGTGCAGGTAAAGGCGGCAGCAGCGGGGGCGCGGGTGGCTCGACGGGCAGCGCCGGCGACACGGGCGGCGGTGGCCAGGCCGGCGGCACCACCGGCGGCGGTGGCGGCGGTGGCGGCGGTGGATCGACGGGCAGCGCCGGCACCACGGGCACCGGCGGCGGCGCCGGCGGAGGCGGCTCGACCGGCAGCGGCGGAAGCGCCGGTACCGGCGCCGGCGGCAACGCGGGCCGCGGTGGAACCACCGGCGGCGCCGGCAACGGCGGCCGCGGCGGGACGACGGGCGGCGGTGGCGCTGCGGCAGGATCCACCGGCAGCGCCGGCAAGGGCGGAACGACCGGCGGCGGTGGCGACACCGGAAAGGCCGGCACGGGCGGCAGCGGCGGGCAGGCCGGAAAAGGCGGCCAGGGCGGAACGGGCGGCAGCGGTCTGACCTGCGCCGAGCTGCAGACGGCGTACGCGAAAGCGCTGGTCGACGCTCGGATGTGTCAGGCGAACCTGACCGTCGTGCAGTGCACTCAGCTCGTGCCCGTGCTTCCTTGCGGCTGCCAGACCTATGTGAACGACAGGACGGAGCTCGACAAGATCAAGGCGCAGTGGGATGCAGCCGGCTGCCAGGCGACGATCCTTTGCCCGGCGATCGCATGTCCAGCGCCGGGCAAGGGCGCGTGTGTGTCGATGAACAGCGGCGACGTCTGCACGTCGGTTCCGACGCCGATCGCCGGCACCGACTGACGCGCTGACGCGCGTCCCTCAGAACTCGATGCCGCTCGATGGCTTGTCGTCGGGCTTGGCCTTCTCGCCCGATTTCTTGTCGCCCGCCTTCGGCTTGTCCGCCTTGGGCGCGTCGTCGGCGGGCTTGGGCGGATCGTCCGGCTTGGCGGTCGTGCCGCCCGGAGGTTCACCCAGCTCGCAGATCCCGGCGCCGCAGAACGGCACCTGCGTGCAGCTGGTATCGGTCGACATCATCTCCGTACACGCCGTGTCGGCGCAGCGCTTCTTGCGATCCTTCTCGTAGGTGTCCTTTTGCTTCTTCGGGATCGCGCGCGCCTTCCCCCCCTGACTGCACGGGCAGCAATCGTCGGCCACGATCGTGCAGTCTTTGTCGGTCTTGCAGTCGCGGTTGTCGGCGGGGGCGCGCTTGCTGCCGCCCCCACCCCGCTTCGCCTCGGCGAGCATAGACACGCCGACCGTGCCGCCCGCAAGAATCGCGGCGATCACCAGGAAGCGAAAACCGAACCTAAGATCCTGCATGCGTCGGGGAGACATGACGGGGAAATATATAGGCCCCGGGCGCGCCGTCCAGAAGTACGAACCGGTCCCTAACGCGTCAATAAAATCAATTGAGCACGCCGGGGGCGATCAGGCGCGCCGTCATCGAGACGATCTCCGCGGTGACGCGCTCCAGCCGCTTGCCGACGTCACGGATCTCGAGCAGCTGCTGCCGCACGCTCACATCGCCGATCAGCTCGGCGGCCGCGACGTTGGCCAGCGCGGCGGGCGTCTCCAGCCCGGCGACGATCTGCCGCAGCGGCTCGCCGCCCTCCGGGATCGCATCCGCGAGCTGGCCGATCAGGACGCGCAGTGTCTGCTCGGCGTCGCGCAGCTCGTCGCGGCCGGAGACGGGCAGATCGGGCAACACCGACGCGGACACCAGCCGATAGGGCCGATCCGACGCCAGCTCCTGATCGATGTGGACGCGGGTGTGTCCGCGGACGACCAGGTTGAAGCGCCCGTCGGGCAACTCGTGCGCCATGATCACCTCGCCCACGCCCGCGATCGGCTCGACGGCTGGACGTTCGTCGGCGGGGCTGGCGCTCTCGACGATCAGACCCATCGCCAGGAAGCGTTCGCCGGTGAGGATGTCGCGCGTCATCGCGCGGTAGCGGTCCTCGAAGATGTGCAGCCGCAACGTCGCCTGCGGGAACAGCACCACGTTGGGAAGTGGAAACAGCGGCAGCCGCGCCAACGCCGCCGCCAGGCGAACCTCTGTCGGATCGGCGCTCATGCGCGTGAGCATAGCGCGGCGGCGCAACCGGGCGCTCATCGCGGTGGGGTGCCGGCCCCATTTTCAGGGCGCTGACCTAGTCGCTCCGCGCCGCAGGCGCGGTGTGCGACTATCGATTTTTCAGGTAGCCGCGATCCCGCGCATCGCGCGGGGGCGGCTAGCCGAAAACGTCCACGCAGGATCCGGTCAGCGCGGCCGGCGCCTCCGCCGCCAGGTACAGGACCACGCCCGCCACGTCCTCGGGTGACATGTCCGGCTTCGCGCCCGGCATGCCCACCTGCAGCATCGGGGTGTCGACCGACCCTGGACAGACCGCATTGACGGCGATCCCGTCCGCGCGCAGCTCCTCCGCCAGCGAGCGCGTGAGGCCGACGACGCCGTGCTTCGCCGCGCAGTACGCCGACAGCAGCGCCGTCCCCTGCCGGCCCGAGATCGACGCGATGTTGACGATGCGCCCGCGCCGCCGCGCGCGCATGGCCGGAAGGAAAGCGCGCGTCACCAGGAACGTCCCCTTCAGGTTCGAGTCGACGACGGCGTCCCAGGTCTCGACGCCCATCTCGTCGAGACGGACGCGCGCCGCGATGCCGGCGTTGTTCACCAGCACGTCGGGCGGACCCAGCCGCCCCAGAACGTCGTCGGCGAAGCGCGCGACATCGTCCGCGCGTGCGACGTCGCAGCGGAACACGTCGCTGCCGGCGTCCGGGTTGCGCGCGCAGCCGGCCACGCGCGCCCCCGCGCCCGCCAGCGCAGCCGCGACCGCGCGCCCGATGCCGCGCGAGGCGCCCGTGACGACCGCGGTCTTGCCCGCCAGCGTCACCGCGCCCGTCCCCCCAGCTTCGCCGCCTCCAGCAGGCGCGTCTTCAGATCGGGGCGCTCGCGCATCTCGCCCACGAAGGCGCTGGTCACGACGCCCGATTGATCGTGCTTCTCGCCGGGCAGCGCCAGGCACAGCTGCTCGGCCTCGATCACGCAGCCGGCGCCGCGCGCGCCCAGATGGCGGCACAGCGCATCCGCGATCTGGTGCGTCGCGCGCTCCTGCAGCGTCAGCCGTTTCGTGAAGCAATCGACCAGCTCCGCCAGCCGGCCGAACCCGACCAGCTTGCCCGCGGGCAGGTACGCGACGTGCGCGACGCCGCGGTAAGGAAGCAGGTGGTGCGGGCACATCGCGTGGAAGCGCAGGCCGCCCACGACGACGACGTCGGGATCCGCTTCGCCCTGCACCGGATCGCCGAGGATCTTCGCGGGATCCATGTCGTAGCCGGCGAGAAACTCGGACTGCCACAGCTTCGCCACGCGCCTGGGCGTTTCGCCCAGGTCCGGTTCGCGTGCCGGGTCCAGGCCCGACGCCTTGAGCAACGCCTCCAGGGCCGCTTGCAGTGCCGGCTCGCGCGACAACGCCGCCCGCCTTCCTCAGTCCAGCGGCTGCGGCGCGCGCGCGACGTCGTCGTCGATGGGACGGCGGCCCGCGTACCCCGACTCCAGCCCGTGCCAGAAACCGATCGTCTTTTCGCCCAGCCGCCAGCACAGCAGGATGTCCTCGCCGCGGCGGCGCGCGGGAAAGTCGACCAGGCCCTGCTCGATGTCCTTCACCTCGCCGCCCAGCGCGCGAATCTGTTCGATCTCGTCTGACAGCGCCTCGTAGAAACCGCGGAACAGCGCCTTGGCGCGCCGTACGTCGGTCGAGCCGTCGTCGCTCTCCAGCAGCTCCTCGCGGCTCATCTTCACGCCGGCACGCTCGAGCTTCTCCTCGATGCTGCGCAACGCCGCCCGCAGCTGCAGCACGTCGGTGAAGATCCGTTCCAGCGCCGGGATCAGCGCCTCGACGTCACCGACAGAGAAATGCGTGCGAGCCATGGTGGGCCGTTAACTTACCTTATTGGCGCGACGCTGACGACTGCGACGACGGCTGCGCAAGCGGCGACGGATACACGGGCGGCTTGCGGTGCTTGCCAGGCTGACGCCGGATGTCGACGTCAGGGAAGAGCAGCGCAGGCGCGATGATCGTAGAAGGCACGCCTGAGAAACCGCCTCCACCATCCTGGTAGTTGTAGACGACGGGTTCATTTCCAGTCGCCGCGATCTCCTTGAACGAGCGCGGCAGCAGGTTCTCCAGCGTCACGCCGCGCACCAGCGTCTCCTTGCCGTGCGCCACCCGATAGACGATCAGCGGGCGGATGGGCGGCGGGCCGTGGCTGCCGCCCCCGAACGAGAACAGCGCCGCCAGATCGTCAGCCTCGCCGCCGGGGATCGATCCGTCGTCGAGCAAGCGCACGATATAGGTCGTGACGCCGCCGCCCTTGGCGATCTTGTCGAGGGCGGCGATCATCTCGGCGCGCTTCTGCCCCTTCGCGCCCGTCAGCACCAGCGTCCCCACGTGCGCGCGCACGCCTGCAAATCGAGGCGCGCGCCCGTGCCCGTTCGAACGCGTGATCTCCTTGCGCGGCGTCCGCGACATCAGCAGCGATTTCAGCACGCCTTTTTCGATCAACGACACGCGCTGCGCCGCGACCCCTTCGTCGTCGACGCGGTAGCTGCCGAAGACCGCCGCCTTGCCCGGCGCGGCCGCGAGCAGCGGATCGTCCACCAGCGACAGGATCGGCGCCGCCACGCGCTGCTCCAGCTTGCCCGCCAGCACGCTCTGCTGGCCGCCGTCGTCGCTGCCCGCCGAGGCGGTCTTGGGCGGCGGCGTCCCGCCCAGCTGATCACCCAGCAGGATCTTCACGATCTGCGCGGCGGCCGGCCCCTCGAACAAGACAGCGCCCGCGCCCGACGTCGCGATCGGCGCCTGGCGCGCGGCGACCAGTTCCTTCGCCATCGCGCGCACGGCCTTCTCCATCTCCGCGATGGGCGGCAGACCGGCCATGTCCACCGCCGAGAACGGCACGAAGCTGCGCAGCTTCATGCCGTCGTCGGCCTGAGTGTCGGCGACGACGTCGATGCGCAGCGTCCGCTGGTTGTCGTCGACCCAGCTGCCCTCGCTGGTCGCCAGCCGCCGCCGGACGATGGCGTTCGTCCCGGTGACGTGCGACCCGTAGATCTCGGGGAACGACGCCAGGATCAGCGACAGCTTGCGCACGGTCTCGCGCAGCTCGCCCGGATCGGCGGTGCTGGCGGTGAACGGGACCTCGACGTGCGCGGCCGTCTGCGGGGAAAAATCGCCGACGCCGTCGTCCTCATCCGCGCTGGCCTGTCCGGCCGCCGCGGAGCGCTTTCGCGCCAGCGTCTCGACCGCGTTCTTGTAGGACTCGTCGCTGCGCAGCCAGATCTCGCGCCGCAGCGCCGCGTAGTCGTCCTCGATCGGGATCGCCTCGACGTTCGCGCCGCCCTCGAAGTTGGTGTTGTCGAAGTTGGCGTCGCCCACGCGAATCTCGGTGCGCAGCAGGCGCCCGCGGTAGGCGTGCGCCGCCGTCACCGCGCCCAGCGTCGCGCTGGTCGTCGCCTGATCCATGTCGGAGATCGTGTAGGCGATGAAGTACGGGTGCGGCTCGTCGTCGCCCATGTGAAGGTCTTTCATCGAGCGCGCCAGCTCGTCCTCCATCGCCTTGCGCACGCTGGCGGGGTTGATCCGCAGCGCGGTGACGCCCGGGGCGTCGGCGGGCTTGGCGAGCGAATCCGCCCCGGCGTCCGCGCCAGCCGCGCCTGTCATCAGCAACACGACCACCGCCGACCAGCGCCGCGCGATCATGGCGTCCCCGGCCTCGGCGCCGCGGGTCGCGCCGCCGGTTCCTTTGTCTGCACCAGCGCCGGCGCCGGAAGCAGCGGCGGCTTGTCGTTCCCCTTGTCGCGCCTCTCGACCTCGATCTGTTGCACCAGCAGGCTGGGGCTGGTGGCCGACACCGGCACGAAGCCCGACTCGGCGCCGCAATAGCCGTTGAAGGTCTGGTAGTCGTCCGACGCGGCGATGATGCGCGACAGCGCCGCCAGCGGCGTACCCACCAGGTCGACGCCGCGCACCAGCTCGTCGGGACGGCCGTCGACCCAAACGCGATACACCAGGATGGGCAGGACCTTGAACGCCTGCGGGCCGCCGCGCTGCGTGTTGGTGAAGCCGCCCGAGATGTCGCGGAACGACAGTCCGTACAGCTTCCCCTGGCGCTTCGCCTCGGCGCGCAGCAGGTCGCGCAGCTCGTTGATGGGAACGAACCGCTTCGGCTCCACCACCAGGTTGCCCTGCCGCGAGACGATCGCCCGCCCCTCCTGGCGCCGCCCGTGCCCGTTCGACTGGGCGAAGCCGCGCGTCGGCGACCGGCTGAGAAGGAACCCGCGGAGCACGCCGTCCGACACCAGCGTCGCCCGCTGCGCGACGACGCCCTCGTCGTCAAACCGGTAGAAGCCGTTCAGATCGGCGCCGCCCAGCCGCGACAGCGTCGGATCGTCGTACACCGAGACGAACGCCGGCATGATCGGCTCGCCCACCTTCTTGGCGAACGTCTGCCCTTCTTCCTCGTTCTTCTGGCGGTGGCCCTCGACGCGGTGGCCGAAGATCTCGTGGAAGAACACACCCGCCGCACGCCCCTCCAGGATCGCCGGCCCGATGTACGGATCGGCGAGAGGGGCCCGCCGCAGCGCGCGCAGGTCCGAGATGATCGCGTCGGCGGCCTTCTCCATCTCGGCGTTGCTGCCCAGTCCGTCGATGGTCGACGCATCGAACGTCTCGAAGCGATCCAGCTCCATGCCGTCGTCCGCGCGCGTGTTGGCCTCGAGGTAGACGCGCACGTAGTTGCGCCCCGTCTGCACGACCGTTCCTTCGGAATTGACCAGCCAGCGCGTCAGGCCGGACGCCTGCAGCGTCACGCCCGAGTCGAGCAGCTCCGCCTGACCGCGGAAGCGCGCGGACAGCTGGCGGATGCGCTGCTCCCAGCCCGGGACGTCGATCGACAGCGTCGCCGGGCTGCCCAGATAGCTGGCCGCCTTTTCACGCGAGAAGTCGTCGGAAGGATCGTCGTCCGCCACCTTCAGGGCGCGCTGGGTCCGGATCTTCACCAGCCGCTCCGCGGCGTCGTGGTAGCGCCGGTCGGTCTCGCGCCAGGTCACCGTGCGCAGCGCCGACGCATCGTCGGACAGCGGCAGCGCGACCGGATGCCCGGCGGTCACCGACGAGAAGTCGAAGTCGTTCGACCGGATGGTGTGCGTCGAATCGAGCTTGTAGTCGCCGACGCGAACGTCCGTGTCCAGGATGCGCGAGTGGCGCACCGACGACTGCACCAGCGCGCCGTGGCTGGCCGCGATGGTGACGTCGTTGCGATCGTGAATCTCGTAGGCGATGTAGTAAGGCGGCGGCTTTCCCTTGCCGCCCAGCTCGCGCATCGCGCGCTGCAGCTCCTCTTCCAGCGCCGCCAGCCCGGCGGGCTTGGCGGCGCCGCCGCCCGACATTGGCTCGATGCGGACGACGCGCGGCGCCGACGCGGGCATTCCGGGCGGGCTGTCCGGCGACGGCGTCTTGGTTGGCTGCGCAGCCGCAGCGCAACCGGCGCATGCAATGACGAACGTGAGACGAACGAGTGAAGGGACGCGCACTGGGGAACGCGCCGTAGCATAACGCGGATCGCGCACGCGCACGCGGAAGGTTGTGTTAGTTTCCCCGTCAATGCTGCACCCCAAGCGCCGCATCCGCCCCGCGCCCCTCGTGAAGGGCTCAGCCGAGGTCGTCGATCTGATCGACAACTACTACAACGCGTACAACAGCGCCCGCTTGCGCGAAGCCTGCCAGACCTTCGCGCGCATGATCGACGACGGGACGACGATTGGCTTTTCGATCGCGGGGGCGCTGACACCGGCCGGGCTTTCGTCGGTGATCGTGCCGCTCATGCAGGCCGGGTTCATCGACTACCTGTCCTCGACGGGCGCTAACCTCTACCACGATCTTCACTTCGACCTGGACCTGGCGCTCTACCGTGGCCAGCCGGACGTGGTGTCGGGCGCGCAGGACGTGGCGCTGCGCAAGGACGGCATCATCCGGGTCTACGACGTGCTGTTCCCGGCCGACGTCCTCTACAAGACCGACGAATGGCTATACCGCGTGATGATGTCGACCGAGTTCCGCAAGCGGATCTCCGGGTCGGAGCTGCATCATCTGATCGGCAAGTACGCGCTGGAGACGGCGCGCAAGCTGGGCGTAGAGAAGCCGTCGTTGCTGGCGACCGCGCACGACCTGGACCTGCCCATCTGGGTCGCGTCGCCCGGCGATTCGACCATCGGCCTCAACCTGGCCGCCATCTACACGGCGTCTCCGGAGCGCGGACCGCACCTGGATCCGGCCGCCGACGTCACCGAAATGTCGGCGCTGGTGCTGGACGCCAAACGCCAGCCCGGCGGAAAGTCGGGCGTCGTGATCTTCGGCGGCGGCGCGCCCAAGAACTTCCTGCTGCAGACCGAACCGCAGCTGCAGGAGATCCTGGGCGTGTCCGAACGCGGCCACGACTACTTCATCCAGATCACCGACGCGCGGCCCGACACGGGCGGCTTGTCGGGCGCGACCCCGGCGGAGGCCGTTTCGTGGGGCAAGATCGATCCCGACCTGCTCCCCGACACCGTCGTCTGCTACGTCGATTCGACGATCGCGATGCCGCTCATCGCCTCTTACGTGCTTGCGAAATGCAAGCCGCGCAAGCCGCGCCGCCTCTTCAAGCGGCTCGGTGAGATGGAGGAGGCGCTGCGCGCCGAATACCTCAAGTCCGATCTCTACGCGCGCTACTGGCCCGCCGAGTCCGCCGCCGCCCGCGCCGCCGACAACGGATCGTCGCCGTCGCCGCTGTCCGGGAAGCCGCGCCGCCGCACGCGCAGGTAGCGCGTCTTTCCGATTGGGTGTAAAGAGCACCCCATGTTCGACGACATCCCATCGCTGGTCAGCGTCCTTCTGCGTTTCGGCCACATCATGTTCGGCATCGTGTGGCTGGGACACCTGTACTTCTTCAACCTGGTGAACGTTCCGTTCCAGGCCGACCTGGACAAGGAGCTGAAGCCCAAGGTGAACCCGAAGCTGCTGCTGCGCGCGTTCTGGTGGTTCCGCTGGGGCGCGATGTACACGCTGGTCTTCGGGCTGGCGCTGTTCTTCTACAAGTACATGTACCAGGGACTGTTCTTCAATCCGGAGGGCGGCGTCGCCGTGCGCTCCGGCTGGATCATGTTCGGCATGCTGCTGGCGCTGATCATGTGGTTCAACGTCTGGTTCGTGATCTGGCCGCGCCAGAAGCTGATCCTGGGCGGCATGGCGGCCGGCACCCCGCACCCCGACGCCGCCAAGCTGGCGGCCACCGCTGGCAAGGCGTCGCGCTTCAACACGTACGCTTCGGGACCGATGCTGTTCGCGATGATCGTCCCGAACAACTACTCGGGCTGGAGCCACGCCGGCATCCTTCTGATCCTGATCCTGGGCATCGGCTTCTGGTTCGGGATGATCAAGCGCTCGTTCAAGGTCAAGCCCAGCGTCTAGGAACCTTCGCGCGCGGTCCGCGCGTTAATTGACGGGGCTGACGGCGGCGTCAGAATTGCGCGATGTTCCGCCGCAGCCCCCGCCTCGCACC
>Ga0070669_100002201_pt1 | contig 14118 bp, 9 predicted proteins | sample KBSS53metaG_FD_64680 | JGI IMG/M metagenome (GOLD analysis project Ga0070669, IMG submission 64680) | Switchgrass rhizosphere microbial communities from Kellogg Biological Station, Michigan, USA - KBS S5-3 metaG | ecosystem: Host-associated > Plants > Roots > Rhizosphere > Soil ... | reverse complement strand
TTTCATGGCTACCCGACGCCGATTCGGCAAAAAACTTTTCCGGCTAATCGTTCCCATCCTGATTGTTCTGGTGATAGCCCTGGCTATCGCCCTGGGCGCGATTGTTTACGGAATTACGCGCCCGCCTCGACGCTCTTATCTGGTCACTCCAGCAACCTTCTCTACCTTAAGCGGCACCGGTCGAGCGCTCAAAGTGACTGACGAAACGTGGACCAACCGCGACGGCACGGCTGCGCGCGGCTGGCTACTTCGCGGAGTTGAGGGCGCACCGGCGGTAGTTTTCCTTCATCGCTACGGCGGCGACCGCTCGTTACTGCTAAACCTTGGAATGAAAGTGAACGAAGCGACCGGCTGCACGATTCTGTGGCCGGATTCGCGCGGACACGCGCTCAAACCGGCAGTTCAATGGACCTCATTTGGCGGCAGCGAAGGCAATGACGCATTGGCAGCGATCGACTTTCTTCGTTCGCTCAAATCCGAGAGCCATAACCAGCTGATTGGCGATCGCGTCGGTGTGTATGGAGTGGAGCTGGGTGCTTATGCGGCGCTGCGGGCTGCCAGTGTTGACGCCGGGATTCAGGTGCTGGCGCTGGACTCGGTGCCGCGGGATCAAGGCCAGCTGGTTGATTCGGCTGTCCATGGCGACGTGCGCGTGAACGCGCCGGCGCTCATGTTCCTGGCCCGCCTCGCTACCCGGCTCTATTTCGTCAAACAGTATGACAATAAGAGTTCGTGCGACCTGGCGCGTTCGCTTGGTCCGCGCAAAATTCTGTTGCTGGGCGGCGAAGACAATAAACAACTACGCGACTCAACCAAGGCCCTGACCTCCTGCTTCGCCAACCCCACGAATGTCGAAACGAGAACAGACTTGCCGCTAAGCGGGCTCACGCTGCCGTCGGCCACTGGGGAGCAGGGAGAAAGTTACGATCGGCCGGTGATCGACTTCTTCGTAAAAAACCTCCGGTAGAAAAAAGTCCAATGTCCAACGTCCGGAAGAGTTGGATAGTCGCGCTGGGCGCGCAGGCATCTTGCCTGCAAACGCGCCGCAGGGCGCGAAGCTGCTCGTAACCAAAACCTTTTCGCGCTTCGCGCTCATTGCAGGCAGGATGCCTGCGCTCCCAGCTAAGCTCGCGCTCCCAGCTAAACTCGCGCTTGCTTCGGACGTTGGACTTTGGACATTGGACCTTGGACCTTGGACTTGTTTTACGGTCCGACCGCAATCAGCGCCACCCTTCCGTTATCCCCAATCACGTCCACGCGCATCGAGCTCAACTGCCTAAACTGCTCCACGTCGTTGAGCCGAGCCATCGTCAAGATCGTCGCCTGTCGCCGGCGGCTTTCCGCCACCACCTGGCCCACGCCTTCATACATCGTGGGCTCGCCGTCAGGCTCGTAAATAACGCGACCCGCGGCGTAGAACTCCGGACTGCGATCGTCTCGCAACAAGCCGTACACCGGCGCGTGTGAATAGCCGCGCGCATCGGCAAGCTCGAGCAGCCGCTTGGCGGATTGCCGCTCAGCGTACGCCGGCGCGGCGACATTCAACGCCACGAGCACAGCGAACACCGTCGCCGTCGCGATGAACAAAACCGCTGAAGCCGGCCGGCGCGCTGCCAGGAACGCGACGCATCCGGTGGCAAAGATCGGCGCCGCTAACAGTAGCGCAAATGCCAGGGAGAGTTTGCCTCCGCGCCAGGTGTAGGCCAAGGTCATAACTGCGAATAGCAAACACAGAATCGCAGTCGTTTTCATCGGCCACTGCCGGGGCGCAAAGGTCGCCTGGTTGCGGCTGCTTGAAGTCAGTCTCAACAATCGCTCGCCCACGATGAACGCAACCGCCGGCAGCGCCGGCAACAGGTAGCCCGGAAGCTTCGAGCTCGAAAGACTAAAGAAGACGAGCGGAAACAAAATCCACGCGAGGGAAAAACGCATCAGCTGTCCGAGGCGATCGCCCGCGGCGACGTTAACGCCGGCCAGCCACTTCTTCGATTGCAGCAAGCCATCGAAAAAGAAAACGGTCCAGGGCACTGCGAGCAGCGGCAAGATCAGCAGGTAATAATAAAACGCCGCGCGGTGATGATATTTGTTTGAGATGTAACGAGCGAAGTGGTGCTGGATAAAAAACTGATCGATGAACAGCCAGCCGTGCCGTCGCATAACCGGGAGATACCAGGCGCCGGCAATAATCAACGCGAGCGGCAATCCCCAAAGCAGACTAAGCCAGACCGCGCGCTTCGGCAGTTTTCTTTCAAACAAGCAGTAAAGAGCGATGATGCCGAAAGGAACGACTATGCCGACCAGCCCTTTAGCCAGCAGCGAGACACCGATGAAAGCATAGAAGCCTGCCAGATACGAGACGCCCTGTTTTTCGTTCGACCGGAATTCATGAAGCAGATAGAACGCTAGCGCCCAGGCGATGGTCATAGTGAGAACGATGTCAAAACTTGCCGCGCGCGAAAACACAACGATGCCGAGGCTGGTTGCAGCCGCGAGAACGGACCAAAAAGCGTACTGTGATGATTGGAAGTCTTCGTCGCTGCCGGTTGTTTGACGGGCCACCAAATACACAGCGCCGATTGTCAGCAGCCCGGCAACGGCCGCCGGCAGACGCGCCGCCCATTCCGACACACCGAACAGTTTGAAGCTGCCAATCATCATCCAGTAAAGCAGTGCGGGCTTTTCAAACCAGAGATGTCCGCCCAGTGTTGGACTAATCAGATCGCCTCGAATGAACATCTCACGCGCGACCTGGGCGTAACGTGGTTCGTCTGGGCCAAGCAAAGGAAAGTGGCCAAGACCGTAGAAATAGAACGCGATGACGGCGAGGAAAAGGAAAACAGTGCCACGCTTGGCAAGGCTTGAAGGATGCAAGTATATTCGACTCCGTTGTCAGTAAGCAGTAAGCAGTAAGCAGTGCGCGGTGGGCGATCAACGAAGACTTGTTCTGCAACACGCAGATTCTGAAACTGCTTACCGCTCACTGCTCACTGCTTACTTCAATCATAACAGGAAACAATAAACCTTGACGCTTCGCACCGCCGTTATCGGCGTGGGCCATCTCGGCCGGCAACATGCCCGCATCCATTCCGACCTGGCCGCCGAAGGACTGACGGAATCTGTCTTCGTTTGCGATCTCGACGAAGAGATTGCGCGTCGCGTCTCTTCGGAAAGAAAGGTTGAATGGACCACAGACTGGCGCGAAGTGATCGGCCGAGTCGACGCCGTTAGCCTGGCCGTACCCACCGAAGCGCATTGTGAAATTGCGGTTGAACTACTAAGCGCCGGTATTCATGTGCTCGTGGAGAAGCCAATCGCGCGCACCCTCGCGGAAGCCGAACGGATGATCGCAGCGGCCGCCAAGAGCGGAGCGCTGCTGCAGGTTGGTCATCTCGAGCGCTTCAATCCTGCCCTAGTCGCGCTACGTCCTCACGTTCGCAATCCGGTCTATTTTGAAATCCATCGCGTTGGTGAATTCACCGCGCGCTCGTTGGACATCGACGTGGTACTCGATTTGATGATTCACGATCTCGACATCGTGCAATGGCTCGTCGGCGAAGACGTTGAGGTGACTGAGCTGCACGCTGTCGGCATTCCCATACTCACAAACAAGGTAGACGCGGCGAATGCGCGGCTCGAGTTTTCTACCGGCGCGGTGGCCAACATCACGGCGTCGCGCGTGGGCACTGAAAAGATTCGCAAGATGCGCTTCTTCCAGCCTCACGATTATGTGGCGGTGGACTACGCGACCAGGCACGCCTCGATTAGCAGTCTGGCGCCGCCGAATGCGAATGGCGCCTGGCCGGGAGTGCATACCAGGAATCTTGAAATTATTGACGTGGAGCCGCTGCGCGCCGAGATTGTGGCGTTTGTCGAAGCGGCGCGTGATGGAAAACCGCCGGCGGTTTCTGGTCGGGACGGGAGAAACGCGCTGGCGCTGGCGCTCCGGGCGCTGGAAAGAATTCAGGAGCACACCACTAAGGTTCAAGTTGAAACTAGATAAGTTTTCGACGCGTAGCGTCGGGGTGAGTTTAGCCCGGCGTTTCAACGCCGGGTTCAAAGCTAACATTGCGTTCGCGTCGCGTCAGCGACGCAATGCGTTTGGGCGAATCTCAATCGTCGCTGACGCGACGAGGACGAACGAGGTTGAGCTGACCCGGCGTTGAAACGCCGGGCTAAACTCATGCCGACGCTACGCGTCGAAGAAGCAGCCAAACGGAATGCCTGATTCCAACCCGAGTATTTCAACTTTCCTAACCGAGCGAATCGCCGCCGGCGACTTCCCTTCCGCGGTGTATCTTGTCGCTGAAAAAGATCGCGAGGTGTTTGCCGACGCCTTGGGCCATGCGGTAGCCGAACCGCAGCGCATCAGCGCCACGCTCGACACCATCTACGATCTCGCGTCGCTAACAAAGCCCCTGGTTACCGGTCTGCTGTGCGCCCGGCGAGTTGAAGCGGGAGAACTCACGCTTGGCGCGTCCGTCTCCCATTACCTGCCGGAGTTTGATCGCACCGACAAACAAGCGATCACTCTTGGCCAGTTGTTGACACACAGCTCAGGTCTGCCCGCGTGGCGACCTCTTTACAAAATTGCGGAAGGTGAACCTGAGCGCACGCTCGCAGCGATTGCGAACCTCGACTTGGAATACCGATCCGGCACACGCGTCGTCTACAGCGATCTCGGATTCATCATTTTGGGCATCCTGCTGCAGCGCCTGTCAGGCAAGCCTTTGCCTGAGCTGGCGCAAACTGAAATTTTTCAGCCGTTACGGCTGCAGCATGCTTTTTTCAATCCTGAGCTGGCGGTGCAAACCGGAATCGCCGCTTGTGAAGTCGGCAACAACTACGAACGGCAGATGTGCGGCGAGAGCGAGGAAAGTGGACAGAAGCATTGGCGGCAGGAAGTGATCTGGGGCCAGGTCCACGATGGCAACGCCTACTTCCTCGGAGGCGCGGCCGGCCATGCAGGTCTCTTTTCAACCGCTAGTGAAATGTTGGCAATCGCCTGGCAGTTTCTCCCCAGTCAAAGTAGCTTGCTCAAACCGGCGACTTGCGAGTTATTTCGTACTGACCTGACTCCGGGTTTGGATGAGTCGCGCTCCTTTGGTTGGCAACTCGCGAAAACCAAAGACTCAGCGGCCGGACTCGATCTGCCGCGCGACAGTTTTGGGCATTCGGGTTTCACCGGGACCAGCTGTTGGATCGACCCCGATCACGATCGCATCTTTATTTTGCTGACCAACCGCACGCATGCTCGCGCCCTGCCCTTTGCAAATATCAACAGCGTGCGCCGCCAGTTTCACAGCCTGGCGGTGGGTGCGTTTTGAAACCGAAGCTCTTTGTGCGACCTTTGTGTTCTCTGTGTCTCTGTGGTGGATATTTGTTTAGTCAATTCACCACAGAGACACAGAGAACACAAAGGACGCACAGAGATTTTCAAATACGATTCGAAGGCCACCCGCTAGCGCTCGGTCGTGATGACCTCGTTACCACGATATTTCCGCAATTAGTGTTTGGGATGAAAGGAAACACATGAACGTCTTGATCATGGATATGGGTAATGACCTGCGGGGCGAAAGCAGGATTCCCGGATACGGCGACAAGATCGAGTTGCTCTCATTCAGCCACGGCGTCGCCATGCAAATGAGCGGCGACATCAGCAGTCAGGACCGCACCGCCGGCAAGCCGAATCACATGGACCTGACTGTCACAAAGTACCTGGATGTCGTCTCGCCCACCCTTAACCAGGCTTGCTGCCAGGGAAAACTCTTTCCGAAAGTAGATCTAATCCTCGGGCGCAGCGACAATGCGAACGTGATCGAGTTCATGAGGTACACAATCAAGGGCGTGGTTATCTCTTCGATCTCCGTCGGCGGTGGTGGTGGCGATGGCCCAGTCGAAACCATGACGCTCAACTACAATCACATCACCTGGAAGTTCACCTCACAGTCGGAATCTGGTTCACCCAGGGTTGTCGAAGGTAAGTGGGACCTGGAGAAGAACCGCGCGACTTAGGACTGACAATTGCACAAGCCCGATCGTCAGGGAGGGCCATTGCAGAGGCCCGACCGTCAGGGAGGGCCATTGCAGAAGCCCGACCGTCAGGGAGGGCCAAAAGAGCAATACCTTTGTTATTAGCCACTACCTTGGGCCCTCTTTGACGGTCGGGCTTCTGCAATCATCACCTTGACCGTATAGGACATAGCTAATTGCTTGCTCCACTTGTGGCTCCTTCCACAGATAACGAGTGCTGCCGTGTCGTACCCATGGCTTTGTCCCCTCCGAGATCAAGCCTAGCTCGCGCAGCTTTCGTGTCGAATAAGATTGAACGCATTGAGCAGTGGTTCAGGTTTGCAAGCAGCGGACGTTACCACGTGTACATGGTTCGTTCGGACGTTAACGGCCAATAAGACATGTCCCCTCGCTTGACAGACTTCTCGCAGGGCCAGTTCAACTGCTTTTCGCTGGGCAGGGGTTAGCATGACGGGCGCATGCGCTAGCAGACGACTCTCTCGCTGTTCGCGACTGTTGTCAGGCTTCAGTAACGGACGGCCATAAGTATTGTTTTGGCGGTCTATCGAACCGCGAGAATCACCATGCAACCAGGTTCCATAGGTACGAAACGTGATGAAGTAAGCCAGCGGAAACTCGTTGGAATCAAATTCAGCGAACACGAGGGAAATTATGAAGGATGCTCCAAGGACATGGTAAGAGGACAGCAACAAAGCGGGCTTGTCGTGCAGTGCAAGAATTCTTGCTTACCACGCCTGAACGTTGCAGGAAGGCCAACGGTTGCAGAGGCCGGCCGTCAGTGAGGGCCATTGCACAAGCCCGACCGACACTTCCTAGCGGTCGAGCATCTCCAAATACGTTGGGCCCTCCCTGACGGTCGGGCTTCTGCAATTGCTTTGGTCCCTCCCTGCAATTGCTAGCGTTTGGTCTTAGGCAGAACGGTGAACGAGTTTAGCCCGACGAAGACGCGGTCGCCTCTTTGGAGTTTTACGTTAAGGCTTTCAGGTTTCGGCCGCGTTACGATGATTGGTTTCGCGCTTTGGCTTTCCGGAGTTTCGGTTGTCAGGTAGAACGGCGTCTCGTTGTTCTCATGCGGAGCGCAGCCACTCGGCTCAAGCCGGATGCGCAGCCGTTCATACGCGCCCACGAAGCTGGTCTCCTCCACGATGCCGGTGGAAAAGCAGACGCGGTCGCCGGGCAGGGTCTGCGTCTTTGCCAAAATCACGTCTTCGGGTCGAAACACAATTTTCACCGTATCCCCATCCCGAAACTTTGCCTCGTCAACACGCGCCGGAACCAGCGCCGAACAAATCTCCACGTGCCCCTTCCGCACCACCCCTTCAAGAATGTTCGCGGCGCCGAGAAACGTAGCAACGTATTCGCTGGCTGGATTGTTGTAGACCTCGGTGGGCGTCCCAATCTGTTCGATGTGTCCGGAGTTGATCACGGCGATGCGATCGCCGAGCTCAAGGGCTTCCTCTTGATCGTGAGTGATAAAGATCGCCGGCACGTTCACCTTTTTCAGAAGCGCGCGAATCTCGCGCCGGAGGTGGCCGCGTGTTTGCGCATCGAGCGCGCCGAAGGGTTCATCGAAAAGTAAGACTTCCGGTTTGTACGCGAGCGTGCGAGCGATTGCTACACGTTGTTGTTGGCCGCCTGACAGCTGCGAAGGATATTTCTTGCGATGTTCCTCGAGCTGCACCAGCTCCAGCAACTCGTTCACCGTTTTCTTAACTTCCTTGCGCGGCTTATGCCTAATGCGCAGGCCGTAGCCGATGTTCTTTTCAACCGTCATCTTCGGGAAAAGTGCGTACGATTGAAAGATGACTCCGACGCCGCGTTCGCGCGCCGGCAACTCGGTTACGTCTTTGTTATGGAGGATGATGTTGCCGGTGTAGGGTTGTTCGAGCCCGGCAATGATTCTGAGTATCGTCGTCTTGCCGCTACCCGATGCGCCCAGCAACACGAGCGCTTCTCCTTCCGCGACGTGGAAGGTGATGTTTTCCAGCACGCTGGCTTTGCCAAACGACTTGCTGATGCCCTGGATACTCGCCGCGTAAACTGGCGCGCCCGGTTTGGATGGGAGCGTCGGCGACGGCTCAGGAAGTTTGGCTGGCTGCGGTCTCACAATGGGTTCCCTGATCGACATTTTGGCAACTCTTTGTGCCACCAGAGTTAATCTACATCAAGCCAATCCCTGGCAAAAAACAGCACACTAAAAATTAGAAATGAAAATAATGCCAGAACTATGGCAATGGCATTCGCCGCCTCGATCTGGCCTTCGTTAAACTTGGCGAAAATATAAAGCGGGGCGGTTTGGGTTCTGCCGGCCAGATTGCCGGACACCATAATCGTCGATCCAAACTCACCGACCGCGCGCGCGAAGGTCAACAGGGCGCCGGAAACAATGGCGCCGCGCAACGACGGCAGGGTGACATGCCAGAAAGTTTGCCAACGGGTTGCGCCAATCGTCGCGGAAGCTTCCTCGAGCGAGCGACTCATCGTGTCGAACACCGGTTTGATCACCCCAAACGCGAGGGGGAAAGTGACGAAAATATTCGCGAGCACGATTGCACCTGCCGTGAACATCACTTCAATTCCCTGCGGCCGCAAAAGCCGGCCGAGCATTCCGTATGGCCCCCACAACATCAGCAGCGCAACGCCGGCAACCGCCGTCGGAATTGCAGTCGGCAGAGAGATGGTGACGATCAATGCATTGCGTCCCCAAAAGTTGTAGCGCGACAAGACGTAGGCGGCGAAGAGTCCGAACAGCACGTTGAAAACGGTGGCCCAAAAGCTGGTGACTATCGACAGCTTAAGCGCAAAGATCGCATCGGCGGCCGTAAGCGCCGCCCAGAAGCTAGCCAGTCCCTTGTTCGTTCCAAAGATGAAAATGGAAAGCAGCGGCAGGAAAACGAGCGGCAGCATCATGAACACAAGCATGCCGATGCTCAGCGGTCGAGCTACGTCAAAACCACGCACATGGCGCATTGTCGGTACCAGGGAGCTCATAAGAAGCGGTGAATCGTAAATCGTGAATCGTAAATAGTTCGTCTAGTCAATCTTGAATCGTAAAGCGTGAATCGTTTCTGTTAGTGAATCGGAAACAGTTTGATCTGTTGTGAGGTTCAACCAGCCCCACGCAATCTATTTACCATTTACGATTTACGATTTACTGTTTCTTAACCCGCGCTTTGAAAATTTGTTCAATCACTTCCGGGTAGGCCCTCTCCCAGCCGCCAAAATAATCGATGGTGAACGGCATTGCGATATGACCGAACTCGGGGTTTGCTTCGTTGAGGGCGCTGTTCGTTACGGAGTAGAAGTGATATTTCACAAAAGCCTTCTGAGCTTCGTCGCTCCAAAGGTATTGGATAAAAGCATCGACTACCGCGCGTTTGTCTGCAGAGACATTTCGGTCAATGACGACTACGGGATGTTCGCTAAAGATCGTGGCTTGAGGGGTGATAATCTCCACGGGCTTGCGGTTTTCCTTCATCAATAGACCTTCCAGTTCATAGGTCACGAGGGCGTCGCCGTTGCCGAGTTCGAAGGTTGTCCGTGCTTCGCGGGCCGAAGCGGGCGTGACGAAAACATTCTTCCAAATCGCCTGGAGGGTTTGCAGCGCACGAGCCTGATCCGGTTCACCATTTTGTTTCTCTGACTTCACCAGCTCCGAACCATACATCGCCAGGATCGACCATTGCGCGCCGCCCGAACTTACCGGATCCGGATGGATAAGCTTGACGCCCGGCTTGGCGAGGTCGGGAAAATCGTGGATGCCCTTGGGATTTGCGCCCTTCACCAGAATAACGAAAGGCGTCTTGTTGATGATTCCTTTGTAAGGCAGCGCGTGCCAGTCAGAGGTAACAAAGCCCTGCTCTTTCAAACGCTGCGCATCGCGATCGATTGAAAGTATGGCAATGTCCGCAGGCACCCCGTTCAAGATTTGATTGGTTATTGTTTCGGAACCGGCAAACGACGAGGTGAAGCGGACGTCCTGACCATGCTCGGCCTTCCACTTGGCTGCAAAGCCCGGATAGATCGATTTCTCGAGTGACTCTTTCATGATCGAGAAACCGTAAAGCGTGATATTGAGTCCCCCTTCGTCGTGGGGAGGTTTGGGCAGACAGCTGCTGCCGACCATCAAGACAATCAGCAAAAGGGCGAAGGCGCCGAAAGTGAATTTGAATGTACCTGCGCTCAAGAGCTAAGGTCCTCTCTTACCTGTTGGCGTTATCGCGGCCGATCGTTTTCGGGGGATGACGGTCTATACCATACCTTCGCCTGTTCTGGAAAGATGTGGAAGGGAAGCTGGTGGGTCCTGGATTTTTGATGCAACGTGGTAATTAGACCAGTTATGCATTAGTTCAAACCACGAAGCGTGTGACGATAGAATCACCCACCCGCTACCGCGTGGTGGTACTGACCTCATTCCGAATCAAGCGGCAGGAGGCCCGGAGCTCAGTGTGACGAAAAAAATCTCAATCGCTAGCGCCCTGCTGTTGGTTCTCCTTGCCGGACTGAGTTGCCGGTCCCGCGAAGGCACCCGCGATGAATCTCAGTTAACAGTCGCCGCCGCAGCTAATTTGACTGACGCGCTTGGTGAAATTGGTCCACGCTTTACCAGCGCCACCGGGATTCGTCTGGTCCTCAGTTTGGGCGCCACCGCAGATCTGGCCAAGCAGATCGAAAACGGCGCACCGTTTGACGTCTTCCTCGCCGCTGACACTGAACACGTCGATCAACTCGAAAGCAAGGGACTGCTCACGCCAGCTAGTCGTGCCATCTACGCGCGCGGCCGTCTGGTACTCTGGCTGCCACCCGGCAGCAAGCTGAAGGTGGAAAAGATTCACGACATCACAGCTAAACAATTCGAGCGGATTGCGATTGCGAAACCAGACCTCGCGCCTTACGGGCGCGCCGCGGTCGAGAGCCTGCGCAACTTGCAAATCTGGAGTGAGGTCGAGAACAAGGTGATATACGCGCAAAACGTTTCCCAGGCTAAACAATATGCCGCAACCGGCAACGCCGAGGCCGCGTTCATTCCCCTGGCCCTCGTAAAACCGGGCGAAGGTACCTACATCGAAGTCGATGAGAAACTGCGTCAGCCAATCGATCAGGCTCTGGGAATCGTCAGGGAATCAACGAAACAATCCCAGGCGCGACGCCTGGTGGATTTTCTTCTGAGCCCCGAGGGCCGCGACCTGCTCACGAAAAACGGCTACAACGCGCCGGCTCAGTGAAGCCGGCACCCTTTCAGGGGCGAATTTTTATGCTGTGGTTTCCCGGGAGTGGGGCTCCGCTGCGACCCTCCCTACCGGTCGGGCTTCTGCAATGAACTCCGATCTTCTTTAGGCTTAATCCTCTCGCCGTGGTATCTTCCACCGCCTGCTAAATTTAGATCGCGTTCCGCTATGTACGGCAGCGCACATAACTGATATGCTGCTGCCGCTGAACCCGATAGGACTCGACACCAGGTACAACCGTAAACTACTTTCTTCCACCCCGCACTTTCTCAACCAGAACGCGTCAGGGTTTACATTTGATAGTTTGACCGGAGAAGCTTTATGAAGATCCTACTCTACAACCCTGACAACGGCGTGACCCGCAACTTCATGCCGCATCTCTGGATGTTTTTGCTTCAGGAACTGACGCCGCCCGGTCATGAAGTGATTCTGATCGATGGCAACGCTAAAGCGATGAGCGACGATGAAATCGTCGAGTACGTTAAGCGCGAGAATATTGGTCTGGTCGGGATTGGCGCGATGACGCGCATGGTGGCGAAAGCTTATCGCGTGGCCACTGCGATTCGCGCGGCCGGGGTGAAGGTGGTGATGGGTGGACCACACGTCACCGAGTGCCCTGACGAAGCGATTGGCAGAGACGGCGGTCCGCGTTATGCAGACGCAGTCGCCCTCGGCGAGGCGGATGAAACCTGGCCGTTGATTGTGGAAGATGCGGCGCGCGGCGAGCTGAAGGAAGTCTATCAACCGGAGCGCGATGCGAAAGGCCTCGACCGCAAGCCGAGCCTGCAACCCTATCCGTCGATTCCCTGGGAACACCTCGATCTCGATCAGTTTAGTCTCGTGCCGAAGATGTTTCGTTCGTACATGTCCAAACTGGGCGCCGGTTGGGGAAGTTTTCATGTGGTGCCGATGGAAACTGGGCGTGGTTGTCCTTACGGCTGCGAGTTTTGCACCGTCACCGGATTCTTCGGCGACTCGATTCGCTTTCGCAGTAACGAGAGCGTCGTCGACGAGCTTCTAAGATTAAAGGAACGCGCGCGCAAAGAACGCGGCCAGATCGCAGTCTTCTTTATCGACGACAACCTTGCCATCAATATCAAACGAACTAAATCTCTGCTGCGCGACATCATCGCCGCCGAGGCGCAACTGCCCTGGGTGGCCCAAATCAGCGCCAACCTGCTGCGCGACGAAGAACTGTGCGATTTGATCGCAGCCTCCGGCGGCCAATGGGTCTTCATCGGCATGGAGTCGATCGACCCCGCCAACATGGCCGACGTCAACAAGAATTTCAGCAAGCCCAGCGAGTATGGGACAGTGTTGAAACGCCTCGCCGAACGCAACGTCTACGCGATCACCTCGTTTATTTTTGGCATGGACAACGATACCGTGGGCGTCGCCGATCGCACCGTGAAGGAAATAAATTCGTGGCCTCCGGGACTGCCGGTGTTCGGTCAACTGACTCCATTCCCAGCGACACCGCTTTACGATCGCCTCGCGAAAGCCGGACGACTGGCGCGGCCGAAACACTGGATGGACTTCGCGCCCTTCTGGATGGCGCATACACCCTTGAAGATGACGATTCAGGAAGCGCGCCAGGAAACCGACCACGCCTGGCGAGTCTCTTACAGCCCGGAACGAAACGCTGAAGCGATCAACTCGATTCGCCACGCGCCGTTTCGCTATCGCCTGAGCCATCTGGTCTCACGAATGTTCTTCCGCGGCATCTACTTTCCACAGATGAACAAACGCGCGTGGTTGAAACTTGTCTTTGACAATCGCCGCCCGATCCTCAGCTTGACGCGAGAAGCTGTCGGCACCTGGCGTGCGCATCGGAAGAACAAGCAAAACCCGGGCGAAGAACCAGCCACGGTGATGAGCGAACAAAAAGCCGCGTGATCGGAGCGTGTTCTTACGCCGAAGGCGTTGAATAATTTAGCCCAGGGTAACACCCTGGGTAGATGTCGCAATCAATGACTTCACCCTGAAGGGGTGCAATCTTCAACCCCTTCAGGGTTTGTAATGTAGGGCGGGTCGTTTCCCCCAGGGTGGTTACCCTGGGCTAAAGTATGAAACGCCTTCGGCGTACTGATGCGATCTCTTCTGCGCTCGGTTCTTTGTCCGCAATCCCACCGGTCTTGCCAGCACAATAATCCCTGCGGCAAACTTCCTCGTGACTCCAACTCCTGAGCCTGCCGGCGTGCGCGCCAGGCTAATTGATTACCTCAGCCTCGAACGAAACGTCGCCATCGCTTCAGCCGCTGTTTTCCTGTTGGGCCTCGGCGAGGAACTCTGGAAAAAATTCTTACCCAAGTATCTCGAAGCCCTCGGCGCCAGCACGCCAATCATCGGACTATTCGGCACAGTCGAAGACTTCTTCGATGCCATCTATCAATATCCCGGCGGCTGGCTGGCGGACCACCTTGGCCGCCGTCGCGCATTTCTGATTTTTGTCGGGCTTGCGTCGGCCGGATACCTCGTTTACTTCTTTGCCAGCTCATGGCCCTTCGTCTTTGTCGGCCTGGCATTCGCGATGGCCTGGCAAAGTATGGCCTCACCCGCAATCTTCGCCGTCATCGGTGATTCACTGCCGCCCGAGCGACGTGCGATGGGTTTCACTTTGCAGTCGATCCTCAAGCGAGTGCCGATAGTAATCGCACCGATCATCGGCGGGGCGATGATTGTTTCCCTGGGAATTGTTAAGGGCATTCATGCCGGTTTGCTAATCACACTCGCGCTTGCCGCAGTTACTGTCCTTTTGGTGGCGAAAGTAAACATCGCCATCAAAGCCTCGGCGCCGACCAGCATCGGCGGCGTGTGGCGTTCGTTTCATTCAGCCCTGAAGCGCCTGCTCATCTCGGAC
>Ga0070669_100002195_pt1 | contig 14135 bp, 12 predicted proteins | sample KBSS53metaG_FD_64680 | JGI IMG/M metagenome (GOLD analysis project Ga0070669, IMG submission 64680) | Switchgrass rhizosphere microbial communities from Kellogg Biological Station, Michigan, USA - KBS S5-3 metaG | ecosystem: Host-associated > Plants > Roots > Rhizosphere > Soil ... | reverse complement strand
TTCACGGGCAGCGGTCCCGGATCGACAGGCGTCTTCTCGACGAGGTCGACGCGCAGGCGGTAGACCGCGCCCACGCCGTACGTGTCGCCCTTTGCCTGCGCGCGCTTGTCCGTCACGGTCAGCTGCAAATTGGACGCCTGTGTCACGAGCACCTCTTGATGGGCCCGGCTCAGGTCACCCGGCAGCGGCCAGATCGCTCCGAGTCCGCCGCCATACCAGGTGAGCTGGGGCTGGAGCTCCGCGCCGGGCAACGCCTCGACCGTGATGCGCATGATCGATCCATCGGGCGGCCCGGGTTGCATCACGAACGTGTCGCTGTCGGGCCAGGACGTATCCTCCGTCGAGGTGTCGATGAGCCCGATCGAACCGTAGCCCCACTCGCCGAGCGCGAGGGGCGTCATCGCTTCGTCGCCGAGGCGCCGCTCGCACAGCGTCTCCGGATCGACGACGCCGGGCGACTCCAGCACGGCCGGCTTCATCGGCGCGCACTTGCCGGGCGGGAAATCCGGCCACGTCGTGACGGTGTGGTCGGCGTCCGTTCCGAGCGGGGCGTCGCTGCCCGCGCTGCCGTCGATCCCGACGCCCGCCTGACCGCCAGCGCCACCACTTCCGCCGCTCTTGCCGCCGCCCTTGCCCCCGCACGCGGGCCCCGCCAACGCGATCGCAACCGCAAGAACAACGCCGAGCGCGCCGTGCAACTGGACCCTCATGAACGCCCTCCGCCCTCTTCGGGGCGCCGTCAGATTACTCCCTCGGCGCCCCTCGCCGTGTGATCGCTTTCACATCAAGGAAGGAACGAACCCGACTTCACGTCGCCGGCGCGGCGGTACTTTGCGAGGATGACGCCGCTCGGCGAGGCGCTGCTCTCGATCAGCTCGAACCCGGCGTAGGCGGTCCCCTCGGCGAACAGGCGGCGGCCGGTTCCGACCGTGACCGGAAAGATCTTCAGCCAGAGCTCGTCGACCAGGTCGGCCTTCAACAGCGTCTGGATCAGCGTCGCGCTGCCGTGAACCTGCAGCTGCGGACCCGATCCCGCCTTGAGCTTCCGGATGGCGTCGGCGACGTCGCCTTCCAGGCGGACGGTGTTCCAGTCCGTCCCGACCGGCCGGTTCGTCGCCACGTACTTGGTCGCGCCGTTGATGGCGTCCCCGGTCGGGTCCTTCTGCTGCGGCCAGAAGGACTTGAAGATCTCGTAGGTGCGGCGGCCCAGCAGCAGGTCGAACTTCTCCCCCATCTGCTTGCCCATCTCCTTCCCGACGGCCTCGTCGAAGTACCCGACGCTCCAGCCGCCCCGGTTGAAGCCATTGCTGGTGTCCTCTTCCGGCCCGCCCGGCCCCTGCATCACGCCGTCCATCGTCATGAAGGTCAACACGTTGATTTTTCTCATCGTCTCGTCTCCTTTCAGACAGGCGACGAACGAACGCCCGCCGGATCGACACGCACCCCACCTTTTAATTGCTCAGGGGCTCTCGACCAGGAGCTGCTCGACCTTCTTCTGCAGGGCCGCTCCGTCGGGCTTCCCCAGGTCGATGGTGCCGCCGGGATGGATGTGCCGGATGACGCCCCGCCTGTCGACGAGGAAGCTGACGCTGGTGAAGTCCCGTTTGCGGCTGCCCAGCCACCACCTGTTCAGCGTCTTCCAGTCGCGATCGACCCCGACCGGGAACTCGAAACCGTAGTCGCGGACGGTCGCGCGGACCGCGTCCAGCGTCAGCGGCTCGGGCCGCTTGTGGTGGTACATGCCGATCACGACCAGGCCTCGCTTCGCGTAGTCACGATGGAAGCGGTTCAACACGGGCGCCGACGCGTGACAGAACGGGCACTCGGCCGAGGTGAACCAGCGAACCAGGACCGCCTTGCCCCGCAAGTCCGGCCACGCGACGGGCCGCGAACCGATCCACTCGGGGATGTCCCATCCCGGCGCCACCGTGCCGATCAACTCGGTTCCCTCCGGCGGTGCCGCCGCAGCCCGCGCGCCGCCGGCGACGATCGTCAGGGCCACCGCTATGAAGAAAGATCGACTCCGGCTCACGCGCCGGTGATCTCTAGCAGAGAGACGCCGTACACGCCCTGCGGGAACGTGACCGTCCACGTGCCGGCGGCCGGCGTCGCGGTGGTCTCGAAGTAACAAAGCTCGGCGGCGTCGCGCAGCATCACCCACTGCGACTGGTTCGGATTCGCCGGCCCTCCCATCGCCAACCAGGTCCGGTACGCGTTGGAGTGGCCGCGATCGACGATGTACTGGCGGACGCGAATCGCGCCCGTGAACGGGAGGTTGTTCAGCGTCAGCGACACGACGTTGGACAGGGCGGAGTCCGCGGTGCCGCCGTTGACGTGGTTGTAGACCAGAACCTGAACGGCGTGCCCATCGGTGCTGCGCGTGGCCGCCGCGCCCACGCCGTCGCCGATCGCCCCGCCGGTGACCTTCAGCTGCTGGTCACCCATCATGTGCAGCAGCCGATACGTGTTGAACGACGGCTTCGCGACGTCGAACGACTCGGGAATCTTCGGGTCGCCCTTCAGCATCAGGCCGTAGTTGCCCTCGCGGAAGGCCGTCCCCGGCCCGGTGTTGATCTCCTCGTAGAGATCCGACACCGCCCAGTAGCCGTAAGCCGACGGCGCCGGCACCGTCGGATCGTTTCCGAGCAGGTGGATGATCTTGGCGATGTAGCTGGCCGCCACCTCGCTGTCGCGCGTGACGTGCGGCATCCAGCTGGGGCCGAACTCGTTGTTGAGAAGCTCGCCGGTGAACGTCATGCCGCGGATGGACGTCAGGCTGATGTCGTTCAGCAGACTCTTGTGAAACGCGACGGCGGCGTTCACGTCGGCGACCGGCATCGAGTTGTCGTCGCCGTAGCGGTGGTAGGTGAGGAAATCCAGCTTGGTTCCCGTGTTCAGCGCGCCGGTGATCAACGATCGGATCAGCCCCGACGATTCGCCGGACGAACCGGCCGGGCCTCCCACGCGCAACATCGGATCGGCCAGGAGCAGGCCGGTGACTGTGTTCTTGTAGAGCTCGTAATAACCGGTGTCGCCCAGCGAGTACATCCAGGACGGTTCGTTCCACACCTCGAAGTACCAGTTGTTGCGGACTTCCTCGGCGCCGTAGCGATCTTCCAGGTGCCGCACGAACTCCATCATCAACATCTGCCACTTGTTCCACTCGCCGGTGGACCCGGTGGGCGGGCTGATGTTGGGCGACCGGCCGTTGTACCAGAGCAGCGTCTGGACCTTGGTCGCGTCGGACGCCAGCGCGGGGGGCGTGAAGCTGATCTCGACCATCGGGCGCATGCCGGCCGCGATGATCGCGTCGTAGATCGCGTCAGGCCCCGACCAGTCGTACAGCGGCGCGCCCGAGGCGTCCTCCTTGTAGACGCCGACGTCGTCGTTGAAGATCCCGTGGAAGCGGACGTACTGGAATCCGGCCTGCGCGTGCGCCTTCCGCAGCGCGTTCTGGATGTTGCGCCCGTACTTCGTGCACAGGAACGTGTGCGCGTGATCGGCGGCGACCGCCCGCTCGTAGAAGCGGTTCCACGCGCCCAGCGAGGCGCCGGCGTCGACAGCGAGCGTCACTTCGGCGGCGCCGGAGGCCGCGGGCGCCGTGCCGGCGCAGGCCGCCGGGGCGGGCGGCGCCGTCCACGCCTGCGCGTCCGAACACGTGTCGGCCGGTTGGCCGCTTCCGCTCCCACCGCCGCCGCCGCCGGCCCCACCCAGCCCTCCGCCCATGCCCGCGCTCCCCGTCTTGTAGGCGGGATCTTTCGCGCACGCCGCGACGGCGAGCAAAGCGGCCAGTAGCCAACGGTCACGCGGAATCAGCGGCACACGCGGAAACTAGCACGCGCGGCGAAATGCATGCCCCGCATCGTGCGCTGGGATCAGCGGAGGCGATCGCGCGTCAGCCGTGAAAATGAAAAGACGCCGACAACAAATGAGAGGTATCTGGTGCGTCGCGTGGGTGGATAATCCGGCTGAGGCGATGATTCGAGCGGTGCTTCGCTACGCCCTCCTCCTCTGTCTCGCGGTCGCGTGCTCGCCCGGCGCGCTCCGCGCGGACGCATCGGATGCGTCGCGGGACATCGGCGGCCAGGACGCCGGGGATGCGCCACCCGCGACGAACACCGACGCCGACATGAGCGGGCGAATTCAATTCACCGCCTCGCAATGCTCGCCGGGTTTCTGTCCGAGCGAGCGCTGCCTCAGCAGCGAATCGATGATGACCTGTAATCCGCTCGCCTGTCCTGCCTTCACCGCGTATCAGTGCCCGATCGACTGCGTGCTCGCGGTGGGCTGCGACGGCGAGCCGGCGTGCCTGTTCAGCGAGCCGAGCTGCGGCGGGTAGTCGCTCGGCGCGATCGGGCAGGACGGCGCGCACGGGAACGCAGGAACGCCGCGGCCACCGCCAGCGCGCACACGAGCAACGTCAGCGAGGGCCGATCACCGGCGGCGTTGCACGAGCAACCGCCTTCCGTGGCCGCCCCGCCGCCGCCCGCGCCGGTGCTGCCACCGCGTCCTGCGGCACCCGTCGCTCCGGCCGCGCCCGTCGTTCCCGCAGCGCCCGTCGTTCCCGCCGCGCCCATCGTGCCGGCGGCGCCCGTCGTGCCGGCGGCGCCCGTCGTACCGGCAGCGCCCGTCGTGCCCGCGGTGCCGGTCGTTCCCGCCGTGCCGGTGGTCCCGCCGCGTCCCGCCGCGCCCGTCGTTCCGCCGCGGCCACCCCCGCCCGTCGTTCCCCCGGCGCCGGTTGATCCGCCGCGCCCGGCCGCGCCTGTCATCCCCGCCGCGCCCGTCGATCCGCCGCGGCCTCCCGCACCGCTGGTCCCGCCGCCGCCCGTCCCACCCGTACCCGTCGTCGTCGTGCCCAGCTCGAAGGCGCCGATGTCGATCGCCGCGTCTGACGGCCGCGTCATCGCGCTGCCGACCGGAATCAGCGCCTGCAGCGGCGGATGGAAGCCGGGCGGCCAGAGCGGGTTCGGAAACGCGAAGCCGGTCGGTCCCACGGGGTCCGCCTTGCCCGCGCCGACCACCACGCTGCCCGTGGTCGGGCGCGGGTCGCTGCTCAGGTTGGTGAGCCCAGGCGACGCGCCGATGATGGTGCCGTTCCACTGTCCCGGGATGTTGGTCGCGCCGGACATCACCCAGTTGCTCGAACCGGCGATCTGCTCGCCGTTCACCCACATGAACTCGGCCGCGTTCGCGCGCATCACGTTGGGCCCGCCCGTCCCGTTCGTGACGATGACGTTGTTGTGCATCTCGACGCTCTCGAGCTGATCGAACAGCCGGAACACCGGGCCCGAGCCCGTCGTCGTGATGATGGTGTTGTTGAGGAAGCGGTAGCGCCCCTTCGACCAGCCGGTGGCGTCGCCGCCGATGCGCGCCACGAACGACGTCCCCGTCTTCTTCAGCACGTTCCCGACGATGTCGGAGTCCTCGCGCTTCAGGTCGACCGTCCAGCTGCTCTGCGCGCCGTTCGGGTCGGGGCCGATCAATTCCAGCTCGTGGTACAGCGCCCCTTCGATCCAGTTGTAGTAGATCTCGTTGCGCTCGGCGCGCGACTTCACGCTGTTGCCGCCGTTGGCGTCGTGAACGTAGCAGTACTGCATCCGGAACACGGCGCCTGGATGCGCCACCTCGTCGGTGGCCATGTAGATCTGGTGGTCACCGGTGCCGCCGCCGCAGTGGTGCACCTCCACGTACTCCAGCAGGAAGGTGCCCGAGTCCTGGTCCGCTCCCAGGATCCCCTGCTTCGGGCAGTCATGCACGACGCTGTCCCGCAACGTGTTGTGGTCGCCGTGCTGGAAGAAGCCGCGCGACGTGCCGCCCGAGATGTCGAAGCCCTCCATCACCACGTAGTCGGCCTCGATCTCGACGGTGTTCGCGCCGCCCTGGATCCGCGGGCGCATCCCGCCGGCGGGCAGGCCGACGATCCGGATCGGCTGCGCCGCCGTGCCCGACTTCGTCCAGCGCACGGCGGAGTAATTCGCGTTCCCGTCGACCTCGACGACGTCACCCGGACCGGCGGACGCCATCGCCTGGCTGATCTGGGTCATCGACCGCGTCGGCCCGACCTGGTAGGTCGTCGCGTGCGCCGCTGCGCTGGCCAGCAAGACCCACAGCGGCGCCGTTGCGAGGACACCCCTCATCGTCGCCTATCATAACGCCAACGCACTCTCGTCGAGTGCCGGCGACGGTCTATAGCGGCTTACCGGCTCAGTTCCCGATTCGAACGCAGCCGGTCGTGGCCTTCGGCGAGGCGACGAACTCGAGGTTGTCGATCGACAGGTCGTAGGGCGCCTGCCAGGTCTCCATGTTGAACTGCGCGCCCATGACCGCGCCGACGTTGAACGGCGCCTGCAAGCCCCAGCCCGCCTGCGTCAGGTCCGCGAACGCGACGGTGCACCGGTACCACCCGTCGGTCGGCACCGAGATCATCGAGCGGTAGAGGTCGAAGCAGGTCGACGTGCTCGGATCGCAGTGGCCGCCCTGCTCGATGGGCTCCAGCTCGATGGTCGGAACCTCGAGGAAGAACATCCCCGTACCGCCGGCTTTCACGTCGAAGCGGAGGGCGCGGAACCGGCTGGCGTCGTACGAGCAGTTGTTGAGGAAGAGACCGAACGCGGCGCCCCAGTTCCAGAAGCCGAAGCCGGTCGAGTTGACCATGTACTTGCTCGGACCCAGGCCGCCCGGCACGACCAGACCGTCGGCGGACGACGGCGTCTGGTATCCGGTGCCGTCGCTGGTCACCCACCAGGCGCCAATCTCCTTCGAGCCGCGGCGCAGCGTCAGGTCGCCGTCCTCCAGCGAGTCGATCGGCGCGCCGGGCCACAGGCCGCAGCCGCCGCGCGTGGGCGGTCCCTTCACGGACGGGTTCATCGCACCGTGGACGGAGACCGTCGCCGACGCCTCGTTGTTGCTGTAGTCGAGATCGAAGTCGCCGAAGTACCAGTCATTGACGGTCGCCGTGTTGGTGATCTCGGCGGGCGCGGTCGGCTTGACCACCAGGGCGACTGTCGCCTTGGCGCTGGCCGCGAGCGCGCCCATGTCGCACGTGATGAATCCCCACTCGCCACCCCAGCAGCTTCCCTGGCTGGGTGTCGCCGACACGAACGTCGTGCCCCAGGGCAGCGTGTCGTCGACGACCACAGAGCGGGCCTCGTCCGGCCCCTTGTTGGTGACCGTGATGGTGTAGCTGAGCGGCTTGGCGACGACGTTCACGTGACCCGCCGTCAGCGCGATCGAGAGATCCGCATACTTGGGAACGAACGCCGTGGTGAAGGTCGTGAAGGTGTTGTTGAACGGAGCTCTGTCCAGCTCGTTGCCGCTGATCGTCGCCGTGATCAGCACGTCGCCTTCACCCGTCGCCGTGAAGGACGTGTTGATTGGAAGGAATGCACGAACGGGAAAGGACCCGACGGTGCAGGTGGCGCTGTTCGACGTGAACGTACAGTTCGCGACCGCCGGACCGGGCGGCACCGGGCCCGGCATCGGCCCCGGCATCGGCCCCGGCCCCGGCCCGACAGAAGGCCCCGTCACCGAGTTGAAAACGCCCGGTCCGCTCAAGGCGAGCGTCACGGTGACGCCCGTCGCGTTCAGCGGTCCGGCGTTGTTCGCGAAGAAAGATGCTGACGCCTGGCTTCCGACGAAGACCGGGCTGTCGGCGAAGCCCGACATGGACAGGTCCGCGTTGTCCGCGGCCAACACGATGATCGGACGCGTGTTGCTCGCCACGACGTCCATGCCGACGCTCACCGTCGCCGTGACGGTGAGCGTCCCGGGCGTGGTCGCCGTCAGCGGCACGAACAAACTGAATGGGCCCGTCATCTGGCTGCCTACACAGGTGATTGTCGCGGTGCCGGGCACGCTGTTGTCCGGCGTGCAAACGAACGGATTGGCACTGCGGGCGCCCAGCGGCGTCCCGATCGCGACCGGGACGCCCGTCAGGGTCGTACGAATGGTCACGTTGCTGAGATTGACTGGAGGCGGAGGCGGAGGCGGAGGCATGCCTGGAGGACCGGGCGGCGGGGGAGGCGGAGGAGAGGCGATGGGGAAGACGTTCACCTGGATCGACGACGGCACCGTGGCAAACAGGGACGAAGGCGAACCGATGCTCACGCTCACCGGCGGCGGACCCGAGAGCGACGACGCGCTCGGTTCGACCGTGTCGTCGGGCAACGGGCCCGCGCACCCCGCGGCGGCCACCGCGCCCAGTGCGACCACCTGCAACGTTCCCAGCGTCCTTCGTCCTCGCGTCATCGTCGTCTCCCCGATCTGTCCAGGTGCGTTTGTCGACTACGAGTAGCAGTCTGTCAACTACTTTTTGTGTTTACCCGAGCACCTGGATTGACCGGGGAGTACGCGGTCGCGGGCGAAAGGTTTCTCCGAAATCGTTTCAGGGGGAAATCTTGCCGACACCCGCACCGGCGGGAACGACGGTCTTCACGTCGTTGGTCGTGCCGGTCAGCGCGCTGGAATACGAATACGGAATGTCGGCGGTGCAGTTGGCCGGGTAGGCGCGCGAGGTTCGCATGACCTCGACGTTGTCGATTCGCTCGGTGCTCCCTGGCGCATCGGACGGCGTGTAGATCGAGTAGTGCAGCGCCTCGTAGTAGTTCTTCTCCATGCGGATGCAGGTGCCCGCCCGGATCTCCGACGCGTCCTGCGCGCCCACGATGTAGTTGTTGAAGAAGTGGCCGACCGCGCCGCGGTACATCGGGATGCGCAGCAGCACCTTGTTGTAATAGTTGTGGTGGAACGTGATCTTCCGGTCGGCGAACAGGTCCGTGTCGGACGCGCCGACCAGCCCGCCCTTGTGGTGATGGTGCAGGTAGTTCCACGAGATGGTGATGAACCCCGTCTGCCCCTTGATGTCGATCAGGCCGTCGTAGAGATCGTGGTTCGTCTGCACGGCCGGATCCTCGTTGTAGAACTCGCAGTGATCGATCCAGATGTTCTTGCTGGTTCCCTGGATGGAGATCGCGTCGCCGCCGTTGACCAGGATCGCGGGCACGCCCTCGTCGTCGGACGAGGTGTAGACGTTCGGCGTGTCCACGCGCGTGGTCACACCCGTCATCGTGAGGCGCAGGTTCTGGATGATGATGTTGTTGGCGCTGGAGATGTTCAGACCCACGCCGTTGAGCAGCGCCGTGCTGCCCATGCCGAGGATCGACTTGTTCGACTTGACGTTGATCTGGCCGCCGTTGGCGCCGTTCCCGATCGTGCCTTGCACGCGAATGATGTAGGCCGTCGAGCTCTCGGCGTACATCTTGAGATCGGCGTACGTCGTCACGGTCACGACCTGCGCGCCCTTGCCGCCGGTCGTGCCGCCGTTCAGCGTCGCGAACCCGATCAGCGTCCCCGAATCGGGGGGCGTGCCCGTGCCGCCCGTTCCCGTCGCGCCACCGGTCCCCGCGGCGGAGCCGCCCGTTCCCGCGGTGGATCCGCCCCGGCCCCCCGCGCCCGTCGTCCCGCCCGCGCCCGTCGTACCGCCGGCTCCTGTCGTTCCGCCCCGGCCCGCGGCGCCCGTCGTCCCGGCGGCGCCGCCCGCACCCGCCGTGCCGGTCGTGCCGCCGCGGCCTGCGGCGCCCGTCGTTCCAGCCGCGCCCGTCGTTCCCGCGGCGCCTGTCGTTCCAGCCGCGCCCGTCGTGCCGCCGCGGCCTGCGGTGCCCGTCGTTCCGGCCGCGCCTGTCGTTCCAGCGGCGCCCGTCGTTCCAGCCGCGCCCGTCGTTCCAGCCGCGCCCGTAGTTCCAGCCGCGCCCGTCCCGGCGGAGCCCGTTGCTCCCGCGGCGCCCGTCGTCCCACCCGCGCCGCCCGTGCCCGTGTCCGGACCGCCGCCGCTCGTGCCGCAGCCGGACGCGAGCAGGACGATCGCCGCAACGACCCGGACGTACGGTGCGCGCTTCATGGGCATGGATGCTCCAACGCGGGCGAATTGATCACTGATGTAGGTTGATCGCCGGGGGTATTTTGGCTCGCGTCAGGCCGGCGTACCGGGCGACGCGGCTTCCGCGGCGGCGTTCCGGCGGTATAGCGGCCAGATGGTCGTCAGCCGCTCGGGCGCGCGCGCGTCCATCTCGACGAGCTCCAGGGCGCAGTCGTGGACCGCGCGCAGTTCGACCAGGCCGCCGCGCAACGACTCCAGCACGGCGGCGATCGGCGCAGCCGGCCGCGTGTCGACGAAACGTCCAACGGTGAGATGAGGTCGGTAGCGATCGAACCTCACTTCCTTCCCGCCCGGCACGGCCAGCGTCGCGCGCAGCGCCGCGAGATCGCCATGCGGATCGTGGACCTCGAGGAACGCGCACGTTGCGAAAGCGTTGGGCGCGCCGACGACGATCTGCGGCCGCGACAGGTTGGCCACAGCCGCACGCTGCGCGGCGATGATCGCTTCGGTGACGTCGTCGTCGAAGCGCGGCGCGGCCACCGGAAATCCGCAGACCCACACCGTCACATGCGCGTCCTCTGGCCTCACGGGGACGATCGCCCCCTCCAGCCGACTCGCAACCGCCGCCATCCTCGCGATCACGAGGGCATCGGTCACGCGCAGCGTCCACACGGCGTAGCGGTCGCGCCCGCGACGCCAGCTTTCGATCACACCCTCGCTGGGCCCGAGCGTCCGCTCGCGCGCGCAGAACTGCGCCCACGTCTCGGCGAACCCGCCCAAGCTCATCGGCTCAGCATTGCCACACGCGCATGCGCACCTCAAGCGCGACTTGTTCCGAAGGCGGTCGTCCTTCCTGTACGATGACGCCGCTTCGGCTCCGGACTGCGGTGGGTGAAGCGCAACCAAAGACGAGGAAAATGAGAATGCATCGATCAAAACGGGAACCCTCGAAGGGTTCCCAAACCCTCCCGCGATGTTACGCGGCGAGCAAAGCTCGCCGGCTCCACACGCGATCCCTTTCGCGGAAATCCTGGCTTCGTTCCGGCTTCGCCGGACTCGGGCTCGCCACGCTGGCGGGCTGCGCGAATCTGATCGCGGGCGGCGGCGGCGTCCACCGCAGCGATTCGTTCCCGTCCGGCAACGCGCCCGAGCCGACGGTCGCCACCAACGTCCTCTCCTGCGTGGCGAAGGCGCTTCCGTACGGTTCAGGCGACTCGCTCACCGCCCGGTTCGACGCCCTGGCGCGCGGCGCGATACCGGCCCAGGCGGTTCCGCTGTCACGCACGGCGCACGACGCCCTGTGCGACACGATCGCAGCGTCGGGAAATTTCCACGCTTACCGTGAACCGCCCTCGGCGTCCGCACAGGCGGTCATCCGCGAGCTCGCGCAGGCGACCGGCGCGAAGTCGATCGCGATCCCCGCGATGCGCCTTTACGCACGCTGCGAGCAGGACAAGAAGACCGTGCGCAACTCCGCGGGCCAGGTGATCGCGACCGTCGACGAAGGCACGCAGACCTGCGGCATGGATCGCTGGAAGGACGTCGGCCTGTTCATCTTCGCGGCCGACGGCACGATGCTGTACAGCTCAACGAAGCGCGCCGGCATCAAGTCGAATCCGGATCCGGAACCGGACATGAACGAGGTGCTGGCCAACATTCCGGCGACGTTCTCCGCCCCGTCCGGGGCAGTCGCCGAGACGCCGCCGGTCGCGAGCCCGAGGATGGCCGGCACGGGCGCGATGCCGCCCGCCGCCTACACACCGCAGGCGGCCCCCGCCGGCGTGGGCCCGACGGACCCGAAGGTCGACGAGGCGATCGCCGGCGTCAACCCGAAGGCGCCCGCCGACTGCAAGAAGTACGTGAAGACGGTGTGCCGCGCGTCGACCATCCCCGACAACGCCCGCCTGCAGATGTGCGCGGCCTACGTCGGAACGGTCAACAACCTGGTCGCGCAGCACGGCGCCAAGGCCGGCGAGACCTGCAAGTCGATGCTGCCGAACGCGCCCCGGTAGCGGCGGCCCTCACCCCGACCCTCTCCCGCAAGCGGGAGAGGGAGAGCGGAGCGGGAATAGTTCGCCGGACGCGCGTTGGTAGCGTGCGGCCGCCATGAAGAGAGCGCTCAAGATCGTCGGTGGACTACTGGGCCTGGTGCTTGTTGCAGCGGGCGCGTTCGCGGCGCTCGTCGCCATCCGCGGGATCCCGCGCTACAAGCCGGGCAACATCCAGCTGGCCGTCCAGCCGACGCCGCAACGGCTGGCGCGCGGCGAGAAGCTGGTGCGCGTCCTGTGCGCCGAGTGCCACATGGATCCGGTCACGCGAAAGCTGACCGGCCGCCAGCTGATCGACGCGCCGCCGGAGTTCGGTCCGATCTTCTCGAAGAACATCACGCGCCATCCCGAGAAAGGGATCGGCAGGTGGACGGACGGCGAGCTCGCGTATCTGCTCCGCACCGGCGTGAGCCGCGACGGCAGCTACATCCCGCCCTACATGGCGCGGCTGCCGCACATGGCCGACGAGGACATGGCGTCCATCCTCGCGTTCCTGCGTTCGGACCATCCGCTGACGGCGGCCGAAGCGGTCGACCCGCCCGGCCGAACGAAGCCCAGCTTTCTCACCAAGTTCCTGTCGACGGTCGCCTTCGGTCCCCTCCCCTATCCGGAGCAGCCAATCACGGCGCCGGCGCCGAGCGATCAGGTCTCGTACGGCCGCTACCTGGTCATCAACCTCGAGTGCTGGACGTGTCACTCGGCCGACTTCAAGACGATGAACACGATGCAGCCCGAGAAGACGCCAGGCTTCCTGGGCGGTGGAAACCCGATGCGGGATCTCGCCGGCCGGATCGTGCCCACGGCGAACCTGACCGCCGACGACGCGACGGGAATCGGGCGCTGGTCGCAAACAGACTTCGTCAATGCGGTCCGCAAAGGCGTGCGGCCCGACGGGCGGCCGGTGCTGTATCCGATGCAGCCGTTCCCCGAGCTGGACGAGCAGGAGCTGGCCGCGATGTACGCGTACCTTCGATCGATTCCGAAGATCGCGAACGCCGTCGCGCGCGCCGCCCCGCCGGCGCCGACCGACGACAACCCGGGCAAGAAGCTGTATTACCGGTACGGCTGCTACGGCTGCCACGGCGACGCGGGCGTCGGCACCGCCGACCTGCGCAAGAACAGCGAGCACTACCCGAGCGAGGCCGCGCTGATCGCGTGGATCAAGAACGCGCCGGCGATCAAACCCGGCACGCACATGCCGCAGTGGGAAGGCGTCATCCCCGAAAGCGAATTTCCGCTGCTCGCCACCTACGTTCGCCAGCTGGGCGCGGCCGCGAAGTAAACCGGCTAGTGAAGGATCGCGTTCGCCCCGAAGGTGGCGACCAGCGCGATCGCGCCTGACACGAAGAACAGCGCCAGCGTGCGGGGGACGCTGGCGCCGTAAGAGATCTTCAGGCCGGCGAACGTCGCCAGCGCGCTGAGACCGAGACCGATGATCCAGGGAAGACCGATCAGCTCGATGACGACCAGCATCAGCCAGACGATCCCGGCGGCGACCACGGCCTGCATGAAGCGCGGGTCCTGCAGGCGCGCGATCCGCTTCAATTGCTGATCGTGAACGTCTCCGAGCTGAGACAGGTGGTCCCGACGGGGCACGGCGACGGGTCGTGCGAGATCACCGTCGGCAGGAACTGGAACGACCCGGCCGCCGCCGGCGCGCCGTCGACGACGATCTGCACGGCGTAGGTGCCGGAGGCCGGGTACGAGATCTTGATGGACTGCAGCGCGCCGGCGGTATCGAAGGTCAGCTTCAGCGGCGAGACGACCGGAACGCATGCGACCGAGCCGGTACCGGGCTGACAGTCGACGCTCACCACCGTTCCGTCCGGCTCCCCGACGGTGATCGCGATGTCGCGTCCGGAGATCGGCGTCGCGAGCGTGAACGTGACGGTGTGCTCGCAGGAGGAGAGGCACTGCTCGTGCGTTTCATCTCCCGACGAAGAACACGCGGCCCACACCAGCGGAATCAGCGTAAGCAAGCGGCGAAATCTCATGGCCGGCGTTCAAAGCAAGGCACATGCCGCCCGATCGCCGCGGATTGCGCCGGCGTTCGCTACCGGCGACGAAATCCGTCCCGCCGAACCGGACAGCCATGTCATGGTCGGGTCACGGCGCGATCGGCGATAGCGATCAGCGATCGTGTTTTCGGTCCGAGTGCCGCTTCGAGACGTGCCGCGCCTGCTTGGCGTTGCGCTTGGACCGCTCGGGCGATT
>Ga0070669_100002191_pt1 | contig 14144 bp, 11 predicted proteins | sample KBSS53metaG_FD_64680 | JGI IMG/M metagenome (GOLD analysis project Ga0070669, IMG submission 64680) | Switchgrass rhizosphere microbial communities from Kellogg Biological Station, Michigan, USA - KBS S5-3 metaG | ecosystem: Host-associated > Plants > Roots > Rhizosphere > Soil ... | reverse complement strand
CGCGCGTTCGCGCTGCTGGCGCCGCAACAGGCCCGGGTGCTGTTTCTGCAACCGGTTCCGGAGGCGCAGCGCCCGCCGCCCGGCGTGGTGGGCGTGCCCGGCAACGACAACAACCTGCCGATGGCGGCGGCGCGGCTGCGGCTCGCCGATCTGGGCGCGCCGCCGCGCGTGTCCGCGCCCGCCGGCCTGCGCGACGCGAAGGTGATGACGCTGCAGAACGGTCTCACCGTCGTCCTGGTTCCGCGGCCCCAGTTTCCGTCGGTCACCGCGCTGCTGGGGTTTCACGGCGGCGGCGCGGCGCTGCCGCCCGGCGTGCTGGAGATGGTGCGGCTGGTCGAGGCGGAGCTGCGCAAGCGCCACCCGAACCGGATGGAGGTGATCAAGGTCGACGGGCGCGGGTTCACCGCCGACCTGGTTCGCACCGACCGGCGCCGGCTCTCGAACGCGCTGTACGCGCTGGCGGACCGATTGAAGATCGTCGCCGAGACGGACTGGCAAGGATTGCTGTCGCACGCGCAGGCGGTCGCGACACCGGAAGACATCCGGCCGCACGACGAGCCGCGTGCGGTGGCGGGCGCGCGGCTGCTGGCCGCGCTTTACGGCCAGCATCCCTACGGGCATCGGATCCGCGGTGCGGATCTGATGGCGCTGGATCCGTCGCTGGCGCCGCGGTGGCTTCCCCACCTCTACAATCCGCGCAACGGTTTCCTCGTCATCGTCGGCGACATCGACGTCAACGCCGCATCGTGGCTGGCGTCCGGCTGGTTCGCCAGCTGGCAAGGCCAGGCCGGCGCCGGCCGCCTGACGGCGCCGCCCCTGCCCCAGCCCGGCACCCGCCCGACCCAGGAAACCGTGCAGATCACGCACCGGCCCGTGCGAAGCCAGGTCGAGGTCACGTTCGCGTGCCGCCTCGCCTTCCCCACCACCGGGCGCGAGCGCGCGGCGCAGAGCATGCTGGCGGAGCTGCTCGACGGATACTTGTCGACGCAGATCCGCGAGGAAGCGGGGGCGGCGTACTCGGTGGACGGCGCCGTGGCGACGCTACCGGCGGGCGGCGCCCACCTGGTCGTCGGCATGACCGTCGACACGCGCCGGCTGCGCGACGCCCTGCGCGTGCTGCACGGCGAGCTGGACGCGCTGGCGAAGGGCCGCATCGAGCGAGGCGCGATCAGCCAGGCGCGCTGGGCGCTCGCGAACGAGGACGCGCTCGACTACCAGACCGGCCTGAAGACGGCGGCGCAGATCCTGGAGGCCTTCACGCTCGGCGTTCCGCTGGACACGCTCGCCACCGACGCAGACGAGCTGGCGCACGTCGGCGAGAAGGACCTCGCGCGGGCGTTCGCGCCCTGCCTGTCGTCGCGAGTGCTATCGCTGGTCGGCGACGAAGCGACGATTCGCGCCTCGATGTGAGCACTGCGCGGGTTCGAATCCCGCTGGCTACCCACCGGGTAGTCTTAAGGATCGTTCTGGATGAGCCGATGCTCCGCTGGAGGGCCGGATGGTGATGCTTCTGGATATGGGCAAGGTCATCGGATGGATCGCGGCGCTCATGCTGTTGTGCTCTCAGGCGCAGGCCAAGGCGCGCGGCGGGTGGTTCTGCTACTCCGCTGCCCTACAGTCTCCCGACTGGGACCACCAAGGGGAGATCGATAAATGCGAACGCACCGTCAAGCGGTGCCTCGCCGACGCGTCCCATCAGAAAGAGCGCTTCACCGAGAGGGGCGTCGAGTTCATCCTCACCGGCCAGGTCTGCGCCTTCCAGGAGAAGGCCTACTCGTTCGCCTTTTACAGGCCCGAAGAATCGGGTGTAGGAGCGTTCCCCTTGCTGAAGTCTTGCCAGCAGGTGGCGCAGATCGTCGTCACCCAAAACCCGGATGCCATCATCACGCGCCAATGTGCGCTCACGCCTTAGGTATCTCCAGATTGGTGTCTTGCCCGATGGGGATTGAAGCATCGGTTTCGTTGCCACCGAGTTGCCACGACGGCCCGGAAAAGAATGGTTTGCGAGGGTAGCGGGCGGGCCTGCACGGAACAGCGCCTGACAGTCCGAACCTCCCGGAACGCCTCGACAATGGATGCAAGTCCGCGTCGTGCCACGGTTGTCGTCGAAGCGGCCCGGAAAGGTTCGAATCCCGCTGGGGTCGGAGTTCCTGAGTGATTCTGCCGACGCGCTCGGGGCCTATGCACTCGACGCTGGGTGGGGCCGAGAAGTCGTTCAGGGCGTACGCGTCGAGGAGACGCTCCTCTGCGCGGCCCGTATTCCGGCGCTGGACCGATCTCCGGACTTCTTACTTCAGGCCCGCGCGCAGCTGGACCAGCAGCGCTTTCTCGCTCTCGCTGGTGCCGTCGGAATCCATGGTCGCCTCAGCGAGCTTCACCGCCTGGGCGAGCTGCTCGGCGCCGAGCACGCCCCTGACCGCGGTAATCACTTGGTCCACCGCCGCCGGGGTGAATGCCCCCGTCTCGGTGGTCGGCAGGGCGTCGCACAGGTGGCCGGTGACCTTGGTCAGAATCGCCGTCAGCGCGGCCGTATCCTGCCCCTTGAGGGCCGGCGCCTGCTTCAACCGCTGCAGGACCGCGTCTCGCTCGTCCATGCTGCCCATGCTGTCCGCGGCGATCACCACGCTCGCGACGGCGGCGAACGCCTCTGCCGGACTCTCGATCCTGATGGCCATGCTGGTCCTCCTGACTAGCGGATTGTCCTTAACGTGTTCTTCGCGCAGCGTCCTCGGCACACGCGCCCGGAGACTAGCATGGCTTTTGCGGTCGCGGACGCCGGCGCACGCGACGTGGGTTTCGACGACGAGCGCGGTTGCGACGATGGCGTCATCCGAGCCTCGAGGGTCACTCGCAACGTCGTGCGTGTCGCCGACCTCGTGGTCAGGGGCAGGTCGCGCAGATGCCGTTCTGGCAGCCGCGCGACAGGCACTCCCCACCCACGGTGCAGGTGTCGCCCAGGTCGCCCGGGGCGTTGCAGGTCTCGGCGCCTGCTGGGCCGCCGCAGAGGCCGCCGACGCACATGAAATTGTCGCAGCGCTCGCCGAAGTGGCTCGCGCTGACGCACGTCGAGGTCGCCACATCGCAGATGGCGAAGTGGATGCAGCCGCCAACGACCGGGTCGCAGGCACCGCCGATGGTCACGCGCGCCGCGCATTTGTTGTTCGAGCAGAACAGCGCCCCCGGACAGTCCGAATCGGACAGGCAGGCGTCGCCCGCCATGCCGATCGGGACGCAACTGCCGGCCGGGCCGCACGTCAACCCGCCGCTGCAGAAAGGCGTGGTGTCGTTGCAGGTCGCGCCCGCACCAAGGTTCGCCTTGCACGTGCCGTCGAGGCACGTGAGGTTACCCAAACAGACGGACAGATCGGCGCAGCTGTCACCGGCCACCGTCGGCAGGTGCGTACAGACCGCCGTGGCGCACGTGTTGAAGTCGAAGGACCCCGGCACGAAACACGGAGCGTTCCACGGGCACTCGGCGTCATCGGTGCAGGACGCGCCCACCGCGCGCGTTCCCTCGACGACCTTCGTGTAGCAGCCGTTGAAGTCGGCGACCCCGTCGCAGGCGCGCGTCGCGCTCAGCGAGGCGAGGCATGCGGCCGCCTGGTCGCGGTGGTAGCGGACGGTCCCCTTGGCGACGAGCGCGTCGAGGTTCGCGCAGTGGGTGAACGTGCTGAAGAAACCGAGCCAATCGGCGGTCGCGCCCGTCTGGCAGCGTGCGTTCAAGGCGGCGCTGATTTCCAGTGCCTGCGCGCAGAACTGGGACGCCAATATCGAAGAGGTGGCATCGCGGCCGTCACACGCAGCGACCGTGACCGCGACAAGGAGCGCCCTGGACGAAGCAAACCTGCGCTCGACCTTCATGGACCGATCGTACAGGAGAACGGCGCGCGACCATATGCACGCTTGCCACGGGCGACCGCCTCAGCGGGTTTCGCACCGTCGTTTTCTCGGCGATCCTTGCGCCTCGTTACCACGACAAAGCTCTCACCCAATACGGCGACGCACGGCTATCTCGAAGGAGTCGTGGGCGTCTCGCGCGCGGGCAGCCTTGGGCCGCCGTCTCCGTGCTGGTACCATCCGGGCATGCAACGGCCGTCGTGGGGACCATGGTGTTTCGTAGCGATTGTGGGGCTTGGCGGGGCGTGTGCGAGTATGACGCGGCCGAGCGTTCGAGCGGCGTTTAATCAGATGGGCATCGAGCGCGCTGCTTTCGAGTTGCAGTGCTCTAAGGAGCAGCTGCAGCTCGTGCCGCTCACTCCCCCGCTGGACGAACCACTGTACAGCGGCGCTCAGGTGGGGGTCACGGGATGCGGCAAGAAGACCGTTTATGTCTACACAAACCAGGGCGGTTGGGTCGCGAACACCGCCTCGATCTCCGACCAAGGGACCGCCAAGTAGACGAAGAATGCCGCCAGCGCTGCTCGAACACCGGGCGCTGGCTCCGAGTTCACATCTGCGCTTCGTTGCCACGTGGTTGCCACGACTGCATGGATCGCGGCGTCCCAGCACGGGTCAGCGTGGTCTGAGACGGATTGAAGAAGATGGACCGACCTCCCCGAAACGCTTCCACAATCGATGCAAGTCCGCGTCGTGCCACGGTTGTCGTCGCAGCGGCGCGGAAAGGTTCGAATCCCGCTGGGGTCGCTATCCAATTTGAGACTGTCGAGCCGGGCGCTCCCCGAGATCGCCCAGACCACGATAAAGCGGCTGCGCTGCCGTGCCCACCAACAGTCGGTCGACTCGACGCGACAGCGGATCGGGCTCAGGTCGGCAGGACGGCCTTCATCATGTCTTTGCTGACGAGGACCGGCCCGTGCTCGCAGTTGAACACGATGTGTTGCTTGAGCTCGGCTATCGCGGACGGGAGGACACGCATGCCGAACATCGGATTCTGCGTGGCCATCGCCAGCGCCAGGAACGCTTCGTTGTCGAATTCGACATCGAAGCCCATCGCCTTGAGATCCGCGCTGAACGCCTTGACGACCTTGTCGCCGACGACGCGCCGGACGACGTCCTCCGTCGTGGGAATGTCGGTCATCGTCATCGCGGTGATGCGCCCGAGGAGCTCGTTCTTGAATCCGTACTTCAGCAGGTCGGTCTTTGCGATCTGCGGCGGGCTGCGCTTCATCTCATCGGCGTAGGCGAAGGCGCCCGCGAAGATCCACAGCGTGTTACGCGTGTCGATCGCCCCCTCCTGCTTCCCCTGGATAAGGGTCAGCATCTCGGACTGCAACGAATGGCTCTTGAAGGTGTCATTGCCGTTCGCCTTCTCCGAGATCTTGTCGAACTCGTCGAGAACGATGACCGCCTTTCGCGCGGCCATGGCGTTGGGCCGGAAGAACTCCTCCAGGGACTCCTGGAAGGTCGTTCCCTTGTATCCGGCCGGAACCAGCCCGGAGGCGTCGACGACCTTGTAGGGGAGACCGAAGTCCGGAAGACATTCCTGCAGCAAGTACGTCTTGCCGGAGCCGCTCGGCCCGGCGACCAGCAGATGGTTGCGGATCGCGTTGTCGCCGACGAAGTCGGCGATGCAGATCGCCAGCGCTTGCTTGTAGCGCTTGTTGCCGATGATCGCCTGGTCGAGGCGCTCGAACACCGCCTTCGGCGTCCAGTGTTTCTTGTCCTGCTGCTTCTTCTGGTCAGCCAGCGCGACGATCTGCTTGATCCGGTCTTCATCGAAGTTCGCCATCGTTCACCTCAAAGGAGCCTCGGTGCCATCGACCATCAGAACACGTTCGCGGTCGGTATAGACCAGCACCGCGACCGCCGCCGGATGGGGCGACCCCGACCAGTACTTGCGCGCGTTGGCCAGGGCGGGCTCGATCGGCGCGCCAGCCGCGATATGCGACAGGATCCGCAGCCCGACGCCGATTCCGCCGCCTTCCAGCAGGCCGAATGCCTTCTCTTCCGAAAGGAGGTGGACGTCGCATCCGGGAATCGCGCAGGGGCCGACGATCCCGATCAATCGCTCGAGGCCGGGCAGGTTGGCGAGACCGGGGGGAGGCGCGTCGGGCCGGCCGCCCTGGTTCTCGTCCAGGTGCAGATCGAACAGCGCGTCCGCGAGGGCGGCCATCGACCGCTCCGGTAACCGGCCCGCCGGCTGCGCAATCGGAGCGGTCTGGCGCTGCGCCGGCTCCGCGCGCCGGTGCGCTGACTTTTCGTCGCGCTGTTCGGACTTCTTCCGTTCCATCTTCAGATCGCGCTCCGAACCCCGCGCTTGGCCAGGATCTCTCCCGCGACGGCCAGAGAGACCTTCGTGCCGGGCGGTTGCTTCGTCGCTCTCAGGTGGCGGGTGATTGCGATCTCCAGGTTGTCGAACGCGCGAACGCCCCCGCCGCTCTTGATGCAGTACTCGGCGAGCGTTTGCACGGCGTCGTTCTCGTAGTCAACGTCGCGGCCTGACGTTCCACCCTTCACCGCCTTGAGCAGGTTCGGCAGCGTCCAGTCGGGGAAGCCCCAGTCGGCGTAATCGAGGCGGTGCGCCAGCTCGTCGCCGAAGGTGGCCCGGAGCGCCTCGTCGGTCAAAGCGCTGCCGCTTCGCATCTGGGCGAAGACACCGAGAAACACCCAGAACAGCGGCTTGCGCTGAAAGTGTGTGACGATCGCATGCCGCAGCTGCATCGCCTCGGACGCCGTCACCATCCCTGCGCGCGAGTCCAGGGACTTGTCAGCCTCGTCGATGAACAGCAGGCTGAAGGGAGGCAATCCGTCGACCAGCTCCTTCACTTCCAGCTTGCCATCGACACCGCTGACGTACCGGACCTCGCCTGCGCCGCACGGCAGCTGAGGAAAGCCGTCGCGCAGGCCGGCCAGGCGCTGCGCGACCTCGGTCTTCCCCACGCCGGAGGAACCCCAGAAGACGCGCCCTCGGCTCTGCCTCGACCCGAAAAACTCGACGATGTCCATCGCGAGCTGCGGTTTGAAATCTTCCAGGCCCACCAGACCCAGTAGAGATTTCTCGACGCCTTTCATCAACTCGCGCTCGCCAACCGGCGCGGCGGCGGCGGGAGCCCTCGAGCTCGACGATGGGGCATCGGGCGTGACACCGTCGAGCGTGAGCTCGCCGTCCAGGCTCACGCGCCAGACGTCCGCTGCTCGTGGCTTCGGCGTGGACCGCGGGACCGGCAGTCTCGCCTCCTTGAACTCCTTGACCATGTTCGGATAGTCCACCGCGTCCGAGTTCGCGATAGTGGCGCAGCTCCTCGCCATGTCTGAGAACGTCCGCGAGAATCCGTACGCGCTCCGCCGGTCTCGCTCGTCCCGACGACTGTGGGCGGTCAGCAGTGTCGCGAGGTCGGTGAGCATGAGGTCGACGTCCGCCTCGGTGCCCAGGTCGCAAAGTAGACACGGCTGCAGCCACCTGAGGAGCGAATCGGACCGCCCATCGATCAATGCCACCCGCACCTTTCGGTGTTGTTGCTCGAAGTACTCCTCACCGCAACCTTCGAAACTACCGTCTCTGAAGGACGTGACCAGAGACCAGACATCCTCGACGGTATCCCGTGGCATCTGAAAGCGCTGGTCGACCGTCACCTTCTTGATCGGCGCCAGCACGTCGTACGACACGAGCGCCTCGATCGCTTCGAACCCGCGTTCGATCTCGGCCGCGATCTCTTTCGTCAGGTTGACCGAGAACTCGCGGCAGTAGGCGTAGTGGCGCAACGCGCACCGCGCCCACGCCACGCGGTACTGCACCGCCACGTGCGTGTAGGCATCCTCCACTCCTCGTTCGAGGACCTTTTCCAGCCAGTAGACGAACGCGCTGCCGTTGCGCGCGTAAAACGCCTTGAACGCGTTCGCAAAGGGAAGGCGCCCCGAGTCGTCCTGGTCTGCGCTGTACTCCCGGGAAGGAAGCGGCTCCAGCGCGTCGATGCGTGCGTTGAAGGCGCCGTTCTCCGAAGAGCGCCGTTGGCTGGGCGGGGGTAGGCTCTTCGTCCCGGTGGCGTGCACCGGACCCCGGCAGATCATGCAGACCGTGCGGGTCGCGCCTTCGGCCACCTCGAACGCGACCTGGCATGTGGAGCAGAAGACCTGCATTCGTCAGCCCGCGCTCCGGACCCCGCGCTTGGCGAGGATCTCGCGCGCGACGGCCAGAGACACCTTCGTGCCGGGCGGCTGCTTGGTCGCTCTCAGGTGACGGGCGATCGCGATTTCCAGGTTGTCGAACGCGCGAACGCCGCCGCCGCTCGTGATGCAGTACTGGGCGAGCTCTTGTACCGCGTCGTTCTCGTAGTCCACGTCGCGGCCCGAAGTCCCACCCTTCACCGCCTTGAGCAGGTTCGACAGCGTCCAGTCCGGGAAACCCCAGTCGGCGTAGTCGAGGCGGTGCGCCAGCTCGTCGCCGAAGGTGACCCGGAGCGCGTCGTCGGTCAGAGCGCCGCCGCTTCGCATCTGAGCAAACACGCCCAGAAACACCCAGAGGAGCGGCTTGCGCTGAAAGTGCGTGACGATCGCGTGCCGCAGCTGCGTCGCCTCGGCGGCCGTCACCATCCCCTCCCGCGGGTCCAGCGACTTGTCGGCCTCGTCGATGAACAGCACGCTGAAGGGAGGCAACCCGTCGACCAGCTCCTTCACTTCCAGCCTCCCATCGACGCCGCTCACATACCGGAACTCGCCGGAGCCGCTCGGCAGCTGGGGAAATCCTTCGCGCAGGCCTGCGAGGCGTTGAGCGACCTCCGTCTTGCCCACGCCGGATGAACCCCAGAAGACGCGGCCGCGGCTCTGCCGCGACGCCAGAAATTCGACGATGTCGTGCGCAAACTGCTGCTTGAAGGAGTCCAGGCCCACGAGCCCGTGCAGTGACTTCTCGACGCCTTTCATCAACCGGCGCTCGTCGATCTCGTTCTCCTCCGGTGCCTGATCCTCCGATACGGGCGGTGAGCTGTCCGTGGTGCCGTGGTCGGCGCTGCCTTTGTCGGCGCCGAGCTTGACCAGTTCGCCCGCTGGCGTGATGCGCCACGTGTCCTGGGCTGGTGGACGCGGGTCGTGGTCCGGAAGTGCTTCGCCGCGGTCTCTGAACTTGTTCTCGAGGTCGGCGTACTCGACGTCATTCGGATCGACTCGAGCGGCGCACAGTAAGGCCAGTTTCCGACAACGCGCCGCCAGGCGAGCATTTTCATTCCTCTCCCGCGCCGACAGGGTACGGAGGGCCGTTGCCAATCCTGCAAAGTGAATCGAGACGAAGTTTGGGTCGCCAAACCATTCTGGGAACGCGAAGATGAAGAGCAAGCTGAAATGGGCTACGACGTCGTCGCGTCCACGCGTGAGCGTGTGTTCGACCAGGGTTCGCTTCTTTGCGATCGTGTTCTGGCGCGCGCCAATGGAGGAACCATTCGTGAGCCAGTCCAGATCGTCCGTGATCTTGTTGATTGGACTTTCGCGAAGTGTGAAGGTCGAGTCGAGCGCGAGCCGTTCGATCTTTGCCAGGCAATCGTAAGACAAGGCCTCCTCGAGGCGTTGCAATGATTCCTCGAACGCCGCCCGGGCATTCTGCGGAAGCGCCTGCCCGTCGAAGACCCTGCGCCAACACTGGTAGTGAGTAATGACCGCTGAGGCCATGGCGGCCTTCAGTTGAATCGCCGCGTGGGTGTACGCATCCTGGACGCCGCGGGCCAGAACTTTGTTGACCCAGTTGTCGAATCCTCCAACGTTGCCCCCATACAGCGACTTGATCGCGTTTGCGAACGGAACCCGTCCCGAATCATCAACGACCGCCGAATAGCGCCTGACTCCCACGACCGGCGCGGATTTGGTCCTCGGTCGTGCAATGAAACCGAGGACAAACATCAGGAGGAGGCCACCCACCCCCACTTTGACCCCGAGCCCAAGGCCAGATTCCGGCGGCGCGCTGGCAGGTGGCGCCTTGACTATCTCGATCTTCGGTTCTGCCACCGGAGGAGGTGGTGCCGGTTCCGGAGGCGCTGGCGCGACCTTGTGACGCTTACGCCGCCGCTTCGGTGAGTCGTTGGCTGGATCGCGTGCCGGAGCTTCCTGGGCTGCTGGATCCGCCGCCCCGGCTGACGTCTCATCCTCGGCGAGGACGCGTCCGGCAGGCGCCAAGAAGAAAAACAGGCCGCCTACCAGAAGAACACCGCGCCAAGCATGTACCTGCGCGATGTCGGACAAGCGCATTCAACCTCACTGTACCACGGATCAGTACTCGCCCTTGATCACGAAAAACGAGCGGTGGATCGTCCCGGCCAGCTTCGACTTCTGCTTTGCGAACTTGAACCGGGTGGCGAACTCGGCGGGCACTTCCATGCCGTCGGAGAGCTTGAAGCCGACGGCCCGCTTCTTCGAATCCTCGATCGTGTACATCACGTTGATCGAGAGGCCGCTTTCGTAGAACACGTAGGCCATCCGGATGTTGTCGACCTGGAAGCCGTGGCCTCAAGGGGCGGGACTGGATGACGATGGCGCGCTCCTCTTTGAGGACGCGGTGTGGAGCAACCGGCGCGCTAAAGAGCGCCACCGATGACGATGGCGCTCGGCAGGCCCCAGTTCACTCCACGGTGATATCAACCGACCGACGGAGACAGCTTTTTATCGGACGTTCACCTGCTGTGTGTCGTTGCCATGTGGTTGCCATGACACCACGGAACCAGCGTCTGCAGGACGGCTCCTTCCGGAACGATGTCGGAGTCCGAACCTCCCGAAACGCCTCGACAAACGATGCAAGTCCGCGTCGTGCCACGGTTGTCGTCGAAGCGCCTCGGAAAGGTTCGAATCCCGCTGGGGTCGCTACCTAACTACGGTTTCAGATCACGGCTTCTGATCCGCGCTACGGTCCTTGAAATCGGACTTTGTGTCAGCGTTTCGGCGCCTCGTCGAGGGCCGCGCGCACGCGATTGAGGAGCTCTTCGGGCACGTAAGGCTTGGCGAGAAAATTCACGCCGGCATCAACGACGCCGTGATGAACGATGGTGTTCTCGGTGTAGCCGGACGTGTAGAGGACTCTGAGCTCCGGCCGGCGCTCGCGCAGGCGGCTCGCGAGCTCTTTGCCGCTCATCGCCGGCATGACGATATCGACCACGAGCAACGCGACCGGAGGAACGATCGCGTCGAATAGCTCGAGCGCCTTCCACGGATCGCCCGTCTCGTGCACCGTGTAGCCCTTGTCGCGCAGGATGCGCACGGCGATCCGCCGCACCATTTCGTGGTCCTCGACGAGGAGGAGGGTTTCCGTGCCCGCTGCCGCAACCTTCGCGGGCGGCGCCGGGGTGTCGGTCGGTGAAGCCGAGACGCGAGGCAGGTACACCTTGAACGTCGTTCCCCGACCGAGCTCGCTGTAGACGAAGATCGCCCCGCCGCTCTGCTTGACGATGCCGTAGCACGTGGCAAGCCCGAGGCCCGTCCCCTTGCCGGCCTTCTTGGTCGTGAAGAACGGCTCGAAGATCTGAGCGAGGGTTGCCTGGCTCATCCCAACGCCGGTGTCGCTGACGCTCAGCATGACGTACGGGCCGGGCAGGACGCTCGGGTGAACCGCCGCGTATTCCGCGTCGAGCTCGACGTTCGCCGTCTCGATCGTGAGGGTGCCGCCGGCCTCGAGCGCGTCGCGGGCGTTCACGACCAGGTTGATGAGCACCTGTTCGATTTGCCCGGGATCGGCCCGAATCACGCCGAGATTCGGCTCGGGCACGACCTCGAGCACGACATCCTCGCCAATGGCGCGCCGGACCAGCTTTTCGACCCGGGCCACCAGCTCGTTCACATCGAACACTTTCGGTTCGACGATCTGTCTGCGCGCGAACGCCAAGAGCTGGCGGGTGAGCTCGGCGGCGCGCTCCGCCGCAATTCGGATCTGCCCGAGCTCGTCGACCTCGCCGCGGCTCCGCGGCTTTTCCATCAGGAAGTTCACCTGCGACAGGATCACCGTGAGCAGGTTGTTGAAATCGTGAGCGACGCCGCCTGCGAGCCTCCCGACGCTTTCCATCCGCTGCGCGAGTCGCACCTGTTCCTCGAGCGTCTTGCGCTCGCTGATGTCGCGGATGGCGGTGACGCGGAGATTCCGATCGCCGATCTGGATGGATTTGGTACGGATCTCCGCGGGCGCGCGGCTGCCGTCGGTGCGCAAGAGCTCGTGCTCGGTGACGTGCGACGCGCCGCGCGTCAGGTGCTCCGCCACCGCCGCGCGCGACTCGGGCGCGACGAAATCCAGCACGTCCCGTCCCACGAGCTCGTGGAGCGGTGCACGGACCAGCTCCGCGGCGCGTTCGTTGGCGTCGATCACGCGTCCTTCGTCGGTGAGGACGATGCCCTCGAACGCGGCGTCGGCGAAGATGCGGGTGCGCTGATCACCCTCGCGCTTCGCGCGTTCGGCTTCGCGGCGCTCGGTCGGATCCCGCGCCACCACGCAATCCACGATGCGACCGTCGATCTTGGTGCGTCCGATGATCGTCTCGATTTCCAGCATCGATCCGTCTTTACGGCGAAATGAGCGTAGACCGATCGGTAGCTCGCTCGTGGCTTCGAGCGTCTTCATCACTTCCTCGATGCGCTTCGGATCGGTTGCCACGAAGTCACGGACCGAAAGCGTCGGAATTTCCTCCGGCGTGTAGCCCAGGATCTGAGTGAAGGCGCGGTTGGCCTGAATCACGCGCAGCGAGGGAACCTCGACCACGTAAACCATGTCCCTGCCGAGCGCCATCACCGCCGCGCCCATGACCCGCAGTAGATCCTCCTGCCCGGAGCCCTCGCCGCCACTCATTCTGCCTACAATCCAGGTAGCGAGTGTCTTGCGTCAAGCCCGCAGCGCCGCTGCGACGTGAAGCGCGACGAAAGTCGGGCCGCGATCAGGTGACGAGGGCGGCCCCTAGCGCCGGCTCGCGCGGACCCACTTCCAGAACGGGTCCGGGGAATCGTCGTCGTCCATGCTGGCGGGATGCCGCACCACCTCGAGCGCGGTCGACGGGATCGTGGTCGCGAACGTCTCCCGCACCCAGCTCTGGAAGGCGAGGTTCGGATGCACGATGAAGTCCACGGCCGGGCCGACATTCGGCGGCCGGGCGAACGCTTCGGACCAGCAGATCTCGTCGTATCCGATCGCAAGCAGACGCAAGAAGTCCACGGGCTCGTCGCCGAGAACGCAGACCAGCGTCGAACCCGATCCGGATCCGAGGTGCACGATCCTCTGGACACCGTCGGGCGCCAACCAGAACGCGGCCCGGCTCCCGTCCGCGCCGGTTCGGGCGAACACGCTCAGCCTGTTCAACACCGCCGGATCCGAGTTGCCGAACCAGTTGTCCAGCGCCTCGTCGGTGTGGGCCGCGAACTCGATGAGCGTTCCCCCGCGTCGTTCGGTGTCGGTCCACCCGGTGCGTTGCTCCTCCGCCGAGTGGAGACAGCCGACCAGGCGTCCGTCCCCGTCGTCGCGAACACGCCCGTTCGTCTCCATCCAGGTGAACAGCTGCTCCAGCGGGGCCGGAACGACCATGCCGGGCTGCAGGGCCTTCGTGATCTCCTCCGACAGGCGCGACATCGGGCCCGCGTACCACGAGCAACCAACCTGAACAAGCCTGCCCGCGCGCGCAGCCTGGAGGCGCCGTCCGGAGTCGGCGCCGGCGGTGATCAACTTTGGGACGATTCGCGATGACGCGCCTCGCAGGAACATACGCGACATGGATGTCGCGAATGTCGGCCGTTTCCTCGGCGCGCGCGGGACGCATCGAGATCCGGCGCGGGGTTGCGGCGCGCACGGACCTTGCTAAGGCTCGTTCGATGGCCGACCGGACGACTTGTCGTGGTCCCGCCCTCGGTTCTCTTCTCCTGGTGGCGGCATTCGCCGCTTGCATCTCACCGAACGAGCGCGCGAGGGGCGGCTCCGACGCGGCGGCCGGCAGCGGGGGTCACCCGAGCACCGACCGGGACGGGGGCACGGACGGCGATGGCAGTGAAGCCGCGACGAGCGGGTGCCACGCGGCCAGCGCCGACGGCGGAGGCCCGCCGAGCGTCAGCCTCGGGATCGCGACCGACGGCCCGCCCGGCGGCCCGCCGTACGACGGACCTGCGATCGTCGAGCGAACCGCGTCCGACGGACTGGTCCTGGCGTTCTTTCCCGCCAGCTCTACGACGGCCGACGGGGGCGCGCCCGACGCAGGCGCGGCGGCCCCCCTGCCGCGCCACGCGACGATCCACGGCCTTGGGGC
>Ga0070669_100002190_pt1 | contig 14145 bp, 11 predicted proteins | sample KBSS53metaG_FD_64680 | JGI IMG/M metagenome (GOLD analysis project Ga0070669, IMG submission 64680) | Switchgrass rhizosphere microbial communities from Kellogg Biological Station, Michigan, USA - KBS S5-3 metaG | ecosystem: Host-associated > Plants > Roots > Rhizosphere > Soil ... | reverse complement strand
CGACGTCGTGCTCGAGGCGTATCGCGGCGGCGTGGCCGAGCGGCTCGGGATCGACTGGGCGCGGCTGGCGCCGCTGAATCCCCGCCTCGTCTATTGCTCGCTCTCCGCCTTCGGCCCCGAGGGACCGTGGCGCGAGAAGCCCGGCGTGGACATGCTCGTGCAGGCAATGGGAGGCGTCATGGCCGTGACCGGCGACGCCGACGGGCCTCCGGCGCTCTGTGGTGCGCCGGTGCTCGACACGATCGGCAGCCTCATGGCCGGACAGGGCATCCTCACTGCGCTGCTGCATCGCGAACGTACCGGCGAGGGCCAGCGCGTCGACGTCTCGCTCCTGAACGGCACGCTGCTCGCGCACGCGGCGCGTCTGTCGGTGTTCCTCGCCACCGGCGAGGAGCCGGGCCGCTGGGGCAGCGGCCACCCCTACCTCGTGCCATTCCAGGCGCTCGAAGCTCGCGACGGCTGGGTCTATGTCGCGGTGTGGGTGGATCGGCTGTGGACGCCGTTCTGTGAGGCCATCGGGCGCCCGGACCTGGCCGGCGATCCGCGATTCGCCACGCGAGCCGATCGCCTCGGACGGCGTGCCGAGCTGAACACGCTGCTCGCCGAGGTCTTCCGTGCGCACACCGTAGGCGAATGGATGAAGCGACTGGAGGCGCGCGACGTGCTCTGCGCGCCAGTGAATCGCTACGCCGACCTGCCGTCGGATCCCCAGGTGATGGCCAGCGGCATGCTGGTCGAGCAAGAGCACCCGCGGGCCGGCCGGCTCCGCACGCTGGACACGCCCATCCGATTCAACCGGACGCCTGGGGGGATTCGCACCCCGGCGCCCGCACTGGGCGAACACACCGACACGGTCCTGACCGAGGCGGGTCTGGCCCCCGCGGAGGTCGCCCGCCTCCGCTCCTCCGGCGTCATCCTGTGAACGTTGCAGCAGTTGACGGTGTGCGGTTCTGACACACGAGCGTCAAATCGTCACAGCGGCGCGGCTCTACTCGGGACGAACTCAGGGGGCCAACGCACCGCCCGCAGTACCTGCTCCTGGGTTGGCCTCTACCGGTGAGCCGCAGGCTTCCGTGGCAACTCGCTTGCACGTCCGGCGCGCGTGTCAAAGCGGGTCCTCGTCGTTGACGACCTGTCGTACATGCGTGATATCCAGGTCCTCATCCTGAAGGAGGCCGGCTATACGGCGACCGCGGTCGCGGGGGCTCGCGAGGCGCTGGACCGGCTGGCCGAGCTGGCTCCCGATCTCATCCTGCTCGACCTGTCGATGCCCGGGATGGATGGCCGCCAGTTCCTCCGCCGACTGCGCGCACTCCCCCAGTGGAATACGCTGCCGGTGATCCTCACGACGGGCCGCACGGTCGAAGAGGTCAAGATCGAGTCCGAGTGCGAAGTGCTGTCGAAGCCCTTCAGTGACGCCGCCCTGCTCGACCGCGTTCGCCGCTTGATCGGCGACGCGACGAGCGAGCCCTGCCGGGCGGGTTAGCCTCCGCTCAGCGCCTCCAGCGCGGCCGTGAAGCAGCCGAGTGGCGCGCGCACCACGCCCGCGCCGACCTGCCCGGTGCCGGCCCGGCGGCCGGCGATGCCGGTGTTGATCAGCGGCGTCACACCCGTCTCGACGACCCGTCGCACGTCCACGCCGACCGGCGTCCCACGGTCGTCGAGGGTGGGGATCCGGAAGACCGGGTGCTCGCCGATGCAGATCTCGCGCATCGCCTCCGTCGTCGCGAGCGCGTCGGCCAGGCCGCCCACACCCACGAAGCCCGCCACCGCGGGCGAGGCGGCCATCGCCACGCCACCGAGGCCGATCGTCTCGACAATTGCGCTGTCGCCCATGTCGGGGTTGGCGTCGGCCGGCCCGAAGCCGGGGAAGTAGAGGCCGACCGGCGTCTCGACGGGCGCGGTGAACCAGCGCTCGCCGAGCGCCGACACACGGATGCCGAAGTCGGTCCCGTTGCGCGCCATCGTCGTCACCAGCGTCGATCCGGCCACACCCGCCGCAGGATCGGCCATCGCCTTGCCGGCGGCCATCGCGAGGTTGAGGAAGAACTGATCGTTGCCGGCGACGAACTCGGCCAGGCGGGCCAGCGCGTGGTGACGACCGCCGACCCGGGCGAGGTGGGGCATGAGCGCCCGGGTCAGCAGGGCGGAGGCCGCGAGGTTCCGCTGATGCATTTCATCGCCCATGCGGAGCGCCTGGGCCATGAGCGTGCGGAGATCGAGACCGCCGGCGGCGCGGAGCCCGGCGCCCAGCAGCGGTCCGGCCTCGGTGGCGAGCCAGCGCAGTCGAGCCACGACGCTGTCGTCGTTGGCGCCGAATCGCAGGACACGGCCGAGGCCTTCGTTGATGGTGGCGTGCGCGCGGTTGCCGCGGCCGCGGTTCTCGACCACGAAGACCGGCATCGAGCGCGTGATGATTCCCGTCATTGGGCCAACGGAAGCCCAGTGATGACACGGCTCCAGACGGATGTGCCCGTCCTCGACGAGCTGCCGGGCCGCGTCGTCGTTGGCGGCCCATTCCTCGTAGCGAACGGCACACAGCACCGCGGCCTGCATCGGCTCGCACATGCGGCCCCACTCGATCGGCGGTCCCGAGTGCAGCACCACGCGCTCGGGCAGCTCGAGCGCTTCCCAGGCTGGGCGGCAGTCCAGCAGTCGCGGCTCGCCGCCGACCAGGCGAGCCAGGGCCTCGGCGTTGGCGCGCTCGATCGCCTCGGCGCGCTCGGCCAGGCGATCGAGCATCGCCACCAGACGCGGATCGCCGCCCGCCGGTGGTGACCACGCGAGCTGGACCACCGGCACCCCGAGCCGCGAGAGCTCCTGGGCGAAGAGATCGAGGCCGACGCTGACGACGCGCGGGGCGGCGCGGAGGAGATCGGTCATCGTCCGGCCGGTAGGGCGGCCGCGGTCGGTGGGGCGGCCGCGGTCCGTGGCGCGGCGGGCGCCGAGGCGTCACGCGCCCGCACGATCAGCATCACCTGCCGGCGCACGCGGAGACGATCGAGGATATCGATGCTGGCGCGCACGCGGTCAGTGAAGCTGTTCCACGCGCGCTCGGACAGCAGCGCGACCGGCCGGTCGGGGCGCGCGAGGAAGGCCAGGAACAGCGGCTCCGTGCGCACGGGCGTCAGCTGCCGCCCGAGGTACACGTCGACGGAGAAGAAGCGACCACCCAGGACGCCGACGTCGCCCCCCTTGGCGTGGCGCTCCACGAGCCTCGCCAGCTGCGGGAAGTCCTGCGTGCGGTTCACCCACTCGTTATGGATCCACACGCCCAGCGAGAGCATGACCGCCGTGGCCAGCGCCACGCCGGGGACGAGCAGGCGTGGCCGGTACTTCAGCAGCGCCCAGCACTGGAAGACGACCAGCGCGACGCCGGCGATCCCGAGCAGTACCGCGCGCCACCACAGGCCGGCCGCCGCCATGGCCTCGGCGGGATCGAAAAACGGCGCCGCCGTGATCGCCAGACCCGCCAGCCCGCCCACCGCCACCAGCGTGCCCACGATCGGAATCGCGCGCGTGCGCTCGGTCCCGCGCTGGTCCGCCCACCAGGCGATCAGCAGGGCTGCCGTGGGGAACGTGGGCAAGAGATAGCGCGTGCGCTGGTTTTGGGAGAGCCCGGTCACCACCAGCGGCACGAGCCAGGCGAGGAACGCGAAGCGAAAGCGAGCGTTCCGCCACTCGGCGCGGACCCAGAGCAGCGGGAGCACCAGGAGCGCCGTCCAGGGGATGAGTCCCCGAGCGAACTCGGCCACGTAGTTGAGCAGGCCGAGCGGCTTCGGCCCGCCCAGATACCAGTTGAGCCAGTTCTGCACGACCACGTTGCGCGCGAAGGTGCTGGTGCCCGCGATGAGAAACGGCACGAGCCAGATCGCGCTCACCGCGATGAAGAGCACGGCGCCGAGCTTCGATCCCAGCCGGCCGAGCCCTCGCCAGCCGTCCTCGGTCAGGATCCAGGTGAGGACCACCGCCAGCGGCAGCAGGCCCGCCGGGCCCTTGGCGAACACGCCGAGAGCGAGCGCCGCGTAGAACGCGGCCAGCATCGCCCGGCCCGGCGGGTGGCTGATCGACGCCCAGAACGCGGAGAGCGCGGCCAGGCCGAACGTGATCACGATCATGTCCGGCAGGAGGATCTGGCTGTGCGCGAAGAATCCGTACGACGTGGTCGTGATCAGCCCGGCCCAGATGCCGGCGCGCCGGCCGAACAGCTGCTGGCCAAGCAGCGTCGTGAAGAACACGGCGGCGATGGCGGCCAGCGCGATGGGCATCTGCGCCGTGCCCTGGGTCACCTGCCCCCCCGGCGTCGAGAAAACCCGGATGGCCCAGGGATAGAGCAGCGGCTTGTTGCGGTAGCGCCGGTCGCGCACGTGCGCGTCGAACCAGGAGTGTCGCTGCATCATGTCCTGCGCGAGCACGGCGAAGCGGGCTTCGTCACCCGAGACGATGACCCGCCGCCCGACGGGCGGCAAGACGAGGAGCGCGGCGAAGAGGGCCACCAGGACCGCGCCGCGGATCAGGCCGCGCGGCGCCGCCGGCGCTTCACCCGACTCGGAGGACATCATCGGCGCGCTCGCCCGGCGTGCGCGGCGATCAAGGCGGCCAGCCGCGCCGCCTGCGCGTTCGAGTCCATGACGAGGACGCCGGCTCCCCGCAACGCCGCCACCTGACTGGAGCGTACCTGCGGATCACGCTCGGTCCCGATGACGCTGGTGACCACCACCAGACCACGGCGGGCCGCGGCCGCCTGGCGCCGCGCGGACTGCAGTGCGGGCAGTAGCTCGCCGGCGGGATCGGGATGGGCGCCGTAGCCGAGGACGACGTCGAGCAGCAGGACGGCGGTGGACGGATCGCGGGCCTCGCGCTCGATCCACTCGCGGCGCACCGTGCCGTCGATCATGGGATGCGGGCGCCCCACCGTGAAGTGATCGTCCCCCAGATCGACGACGCGGTGATCCGTGCCGTCGCCGTCGACGCCGGGGGCCACGTTCGACAGCCGCGCCGCCAGCAGCCCCCGGGCCTCCCAGGCCAGCGTGCCGCCGGCGTAGACGCCGCGCACGAAGCGCTGCCCGGGCGCCAGCGCCCGCCCGCATTCCTCCACCAGCTGTTCCACCTCAGCGGCGGGCAGCGCCAGCTCGACTCCGCCCGGGGCTTGACCACGCGCCAGCGCGGTGGCGGCCAGCGCCGCATCCTCGAGCGTGGCGGCCACGTGCACCCCGCGAGTGGCGGGGAATGCCGTCGAGCCCATCAGGCTCACGACCGTCGGCTTGGCGAGCGCTGCGACGGCGGCGGCGAGACGCTCGACGACGGATTTGCCCGGAGGCTTGCCGACGATCACCACGACCTCGGTGGCGACGTCGGAGGCCAGGGCCGCCAGCGCGGCGAGGGTCATGGCGCCGCCGACCTCGTCCGACAGATCCCGGCTCCCGACGCCGATCGCGTGGGAGACGCCCTCACCGGTGGCGGCCAGGCGGCAGGTGATTTCCTGCAGCCCGGTGCCGGAGGCGGCGACGAGACCGATGCGCCCGCGCGGGACCGCGTTGGCGAAGCCGAGCGGCACGCCGTGCAGGATGGCCGTCCCACAGTCCGGGCCCATCACGAAGCGGCCGCGCTCGAGCGCCTCCCGCTTGAGCGCGACCTCGGTGGCCAGCGGCACGTTGTCGCTGAAGAGCATGACGTCGAGCCCGCGACGCAGCGCGGCCCGCGCCTCGGCTCCCGCGTAGGGACCGGGTACCGACACGAGCGCCAGCGTGGCGCCGGGCAGCGCCCGCAGCGCGCCGTCGAGCGTGCGCGGTCGCGCCCGGGCGTCGGCGGCAGCCGGGCGGGCGGTGAGCGCCGACTCGGCGGCCTGCTGCGCGGCGTCGGCCGCCTGCGCGGTGTCGGCGACGATGGCGATCACCAGATCGGTGGGGCCCGCGCGCTCGCCGTCGGTGGTCAGCAGCGCGGCCCCGGCCAGCAGGGCGCGGTTCGGCGGTGTGCCCATCATTGCGGCGGCGCGGGTGACGCCAGGCACCGCCTCCATGTCGCGCGTGAGACGCATGAGCGTGACCGAGTCGTGGTACGCGTTGTGGCGGATGAAGTTCCAGACCGGCACGATCACGCGGCTCCGGGGATGGGGAGGCCTGTGGCGAGGCCCTCCAAGATCGCGCGACTCACTTGGGCGGAATGATCCCGTACGCGCGAATCTTGCGATAGAGGTGGCTGCGCTCGATGCCCAGGCGCTCGGCGGTACGCGTCATGTTCCAGTCCTGGGCCCGCAGCTCGGCCAGGATGTAGGCCCGCTCGAAGCTGTCGCGCGCCTCCTTGAGCGGCTTGCCCTCGCCAAGAGCCGGCGCCAGCTCGCTCTTGGGCCTGAGCGGCGGAGGGAGATCGTCGGGGCCGATGCCGTCGCCGGGCACCATGATCACCAGCCGCTCGACCATGTTGCGCAGCTCGCGCACGTTGCCCGGCCACTCGTAGGTCATGAACCAGGTCAGGGCCGCCGGCGCCACGGTCTTCAGGCGCTTGCCGTTCTCCGCGCAGAAGACGCGGATGAAGTGCTCGACCAGCGCCGGCACGTCCTCCTTGCGGGCCCGCAGCGGCGGCACCTCGATCGGAATGACGTTGAGGCGGTAGAAGAGATCCTCGCGGAACGCGCCCTGCGCGATGAGCGAGGGCAGGTCGCGATTGGAGGCGGCGATGACGCGGACGTCGACCTTCAGCGTCTCCCGGCCGCCCACCCGCTCGAAGGCTTGCTCCTCGAGAGCGCGCAGCACCTTGGCCTGGGTCTTCAGGCTCATGTCCCCGATCTCGTCCAGGAACACCGTGCCGCTGTCGGCGGTCTCGAACTTGCCGCGGCGCCGGGCCAGGGCCCCGGTGAACGCGCCCCGCTCGTGCCCGAAGAGCTCGGACTCGATCAGCTCCTCGGGGATGGCCGCGCAGTTGACCTCCACGAAGGGCGCCTCGCGCCGCGCGGACAGGGCGTGAATGGCGCGGGCCACCAGCTCCTTGCCGCTGCCGTTCTCGCCGTGGATCAGCACGCGCCCGGTGCTGGGCGCGGCGGTAGCGATGTGCTCGCGGAGCCGGCGCATCACGTCGCTCTCGCCGATGATCTCGGCGCGCTCGTCGAGGCGGGCCCGTAGCGTGGCGTTCTCGCGCTCGAGCCGGCCGTGCTCCAGCGCGCGGCTCATCGTGATCAGCGTCTTTTCCAGCGACAGCGGCTTCTCGATGAAATCGTAGGCGCCCAGGCGGGTCGCCTTCACCGCGGTCTCGATGGTCCCGTGGCCGGAGATCATCACCACGGTGGCCTCCGGGCGCAGCCGCTTGAGCTCGGTGAGCGTCTCCAGGCCGTCCATGTGCGACATGAAGATGTCGAGGAAGACGAGGTCCGGCATCTCGTCGGCCACCGCCTTCAACGCATCGGCGCCGGTGCCGACCGCGGTCACGCGGTAGCCCTCGTCCTCCAGCACGCCCCGCAGGGCCTTCTGGATGGCCCGCTCGTCGTCGACGATCAGGATGTGCTCGCCGGCCACGCTACGCCTCCACCGTGGCCGGGGTCCGCGCCACCGGCAGGTCGATGACGAAGCGGCTGCCGCGCGGCTCGTTGTCCTCGATGCTCACGGTGCCGCCGTGCTCGGTGGCGATCTCGCTCACGATCGGCAGCCCCAGCCCCATACCGGTCACCTTCGTGGAGAAGTGGGGCAGGAAGAGCTTGTCGCGGTCCTCCAGCGGGATGCCGGGACCGCTGTCGCTCACCACGATGCGCACCCGGCCGGCCTCGGCCAGGTGCAGCGTCTCCACCGCCACCTCGCCGGTGCCCCCCACCGCCCCCACCGCATTGTCCACGAGGTTCAGGACCGCCCGCTTGATGTGGTCGGGGTCGACCTCGAGCAACGGCAGATCCGCGGCGTGACGGGTGGTGAGCGAGAGCCCGGGGTGCGAATCGCGATAGAGGCTGGCGACGCTGTCGACCAGCGGCCGCACGTCCGTCGGCTTGGGCACGAAGGCAGGCATGCGGGCGAACCGCGAGAACTCGTCGACCAGCCTGCGCAGGCCCTCGACCTCGTGGATGATCGTCTCGGTGCACTCGGCCACCAGCCGCTGCTCCTCGGGGTCGCGCCGTCCCAGCCGCCGCCGCAGTCGCTGGGCCGAGAGCTGGATGGGCGTGAGCGGGTTCTTGATCTCGTGGGCGATGCGCTGGGCGACTTCGCGCCAGGCCGCCAGCCGCTGGGCCTTCAAGAGCTCGGTGAGATCGTCGAACACCAGCACCGCGCCGGTGTACTCGCCGGCTTCGCCGCGCAGCGCGGTGGCGGCCGCCAGGAGCGACAGCCCGGCCCCGCTGCGGCGCAGGTGCAGCTCGACCGCCGCGCTGGCCGCCCGAGGCCGCCGCGCCCGCTGCACGAGATTCACGATGTCCCGCCCCTCGGGTCCGCTGAACAGCTCTTCCAGCAGACGGCCCACGCTGGCCTCCTCGGCGATGCTGAACATGCGGGCGGCGGCGCGGTTGATGGTCGTCACCCGGCCGAGCGAGTCGAGGGAGACCACGCCGGTGGTGATGGCCTCCAGCACGGTCTCCGTGTACCGGCGGCGATCCTCGAGCTCGGTGGCCTTGTCTTGAAGGTCGATGTAGGCCTCTTCCAGCTGCCGCTTGGACTGCCCGAGGTCGTCGGTCATCCGGTTGAACGATTCCACGAGCGTGCCGATCTCGTCGTCGCCGCGGGCCTGGACCTTGTAGGCCAGGTTGCCGGCCGCCACCTCCCGTGTGCCCTCGGCCAGCTGCTCGATGGGCCCGGTGATGCCACGGGCCAGGTGCAGGCCGAACCACGTGAACGAGAAGACGACGATCAGGGTCATCAGGAGAAAGAGCAGGATGTAGATGCCCTTGATCGGGTTCTTCAGCAGCTTGAGCTGCTTGTACTCGAGGAACGCCTGCGAGATGCCGCGCACCTTCTGCTCCAGCCGCTCGGTCACGTGGCTGCCGATCACCACGGCGCCCACCACGTGACGCTCGCCGCCGCGCGTGGACCATATGGGGGTCACGGCTTCGATCAGATCACCGCTGGCCAGCTCGCGTACGGTGGTGACCTCCTGGCCGGCCAGTCCGCGGCGCAGCTGACTCTCGCTCAGATCCCGGGTCGGCAGATCACCCAGGATGGGGTCCTTGACGTGGACCAGCTCCTGGCCGCCGGCGTTCAGCACGGTGACCGTGCTGATGCCCAGCAGGTCCTGCTGCTCGACCAGGAACGCGGCCAGCGCCTCGCGGCGCTCCTCGGCCAGCAGGTTGTCGCGGTCGATCACCCGGCCCATGTGCTGCCCGTGACGGATGGCGGTGCGCTCGAGGTTGGCGTAGTACGTCTGCGCGACCGACAGTGCCTGATCGAGCGGGCGTTCCACCTGCGGCTTGAACCAGCCCTCGATCGACTTGTTGATGAAGTTGGAGGCGATGACGAAGATCAGCGCAGCGGGCGCCACCGCCAGCACCAGGAAGGCCAGCACGAGCTTGGCCCGGAAGCGGGCGCCGATGACGTTCTGCTTGCGCTCGAACCACACCTTGGCCAGGTTGCGGAAGAGCAGCACGAGCAGCAGCAGGAAGACGATCAGGTTCAGGTTGAACAGGGCGAAGATGACGATGTTGGAGGCCACCGGCAGCTCGGGCGCGAAGACGCCCAGATCGAAGGCGGCGGCGCTGCCGATCAGCACCAGGAAGCTGGCGATGATGACGACGTTGCGCTTGCGACGGTTCTGTTCGCTGAGCAGCGGCATCGCTACTGCACCGGCACCAGCGTCCGGTACTCGGACTGCCGCATGGTCTGCTCCGCGGTCCCGGCCATCCGCGAGACGAACGAGTTCTCGCCGTTCAGCGCCGTCTCCGCGTGCACGCGCACGTAGATGATCTCGGCCGGATCCATCGCACCGGCCGGGGTGAGCTTGAGCCCGCGCAGCTCGGACAGCACGCGCAGCGCATCGCGCATGTCGCGCGTCAGGTGGGGCTCCCGGGTCTCGCCGCGCACCGCGCTCACCTTGTACTCCTTGGTCACCACGTTGTAGCCGAGCTGGCGCTCGACCACGCGGCTCAGCAGCAGGTTGTCGCGCCAGTAACGCTGGTACTGCCACAACTCGACGGTGTAGCGGATATGGGCCGGGATCCCGCTCTGGATGCCCTCGTGGAACGCCACGGGGATGGCGCCCAGCAGGGCCACGTTCACCGTGAGCTCGTGGTCATTGAGGAACACCTCGAGGTCGCTGATACGAAGGTCCGCGCTGGCCGGGGCCACAGCCGCGAGCGCCGCCGCCGTCACCGCCACCGCCCACAGCGAACGCACGCGAGCCGGCGCATGCATACGCAACGCGCCATTATAGCCCCCACCCGCCCCCATCCCCCCAGCCACCCGCCGACGCCCGAGACCGAAGGGCCGCCGCGCGAGATCGAGCCCCCAGTCGGGCGGATGGAGGTCGCCCGGGTAGTCGAATCGCGCGAACCGACCGAGAGGTCACACGACGAACGAGTCCAAAGTCAGACGGAAGCCCTACGCGCGCTCAGGCTAGCCCTGTACGCGCAGCGACACGAAAGGTCGTACGCGCAGCTATACGGGAGGTCGTACGGGCAGTCACACGAAAGTCTCGCGGGCTCCAGAGGGGCGGCACGGCTCCGCCGGGCCGTCCCGAACGATTGGGGGTTTGGGGGCCATTTCGTGGCCCCCAATTCAAATAGCCGCGAGCCCGGGCGCGAAGCCCTCGGCGCGCTCGACGGGCTCGAGCGCGGGAAGCGCGCGAAGCACGGCGCCGGCGGGCCGGCGCTCGAGGCCGAGCGCGCGCTGCACCGCCACCACCAGATCGAAGTTCAGCGCATGCCCGGCGTTGCGGGCGATGACGTGGCCGAGCAGGGGACGGCCGAGCAGGGCCAGGTCCCCGATGAGGTCGAGCACCTTGTGGCGCACGAACTCATCGCGGTACCGGAGCCCGTTCAGCGTGCCGCTCTTGCCGATGACGATCGTATTGTCGAGCGAGCCGCCGAGCGCCCGCCCGTTCTTGCGCAGGAAGCCGAGGTCCTTGAGGAAGCCGTACGTCCGGGCCGGCGCGTACTCGTTCACAAACGACTCCTCGGTCGGCGTCCAGGACAGGACCTGGGTGCCAATGGCCGGGTGGTCGTTGTCCAGGGTGTAGCTGATGCGAAACTCCGGAGCCGGGACGATCTTGAGCCAGCGATTGCCGTCGCCCGTGTGGATCGGGTGCTGGATGGTGATCGGCCGGCGTCTGGCGCTCTGGGTGGTGCGTCCGGCCGAGTGCAGCAGGGCCACGAATGGCTTGGCGCTGCCGTCCATCGCGGGGACCTCGGGGCCGTCGATCTCGACGTCGAGGTTGTCGATGCCCAGGCCCGCCGCCGCGGCCATGAGGTGCTCGACGGTGTAGATGCGGGTGCCGTTGCGACCGATCGTCGTCGCGTAGTGCGAATCGACCACGCTCTCCGGCGCCGCCGGAATGGGATCGCTATCACCGACGCGGAAGATGATGCCGGAGTCGGCCGGGGCGGGGGAGAGAACGATCCGGACCCGCTTGCCGCTGTGGAGGCCGATACCCTCGAGAGTTACGGACCGCCGGATCGTCTGCTGTCGCATGCCCGATGCCCTAGTTGAGCAATGCAAGTGCCACACTGCCCATGGGCTGTAAAGCTTTGTTTACAAAGGATGCAGGATGGGCTCTCGAAGATGGGCCGCCCTGGACCGTCGCTGGTAAGACACGCCGGGGCGGGCCTCGGTCTCGTTTATGAGACAGTTCTCATTCCTCAGACGTCGACGATGAGGCGGGCCTCATGGAGGCCATCCTGGGCGGTCATGGCGATGCGGTGGTAGGTCGCGCCCTTGACCACGGTGCCGATCCGGTGCCGTGCGGCATCGAGCGGCTCGCCGTGCAGGTAGCCGTGGGCCAGCGTGTCCGTGCAGACGGTCATCTCGACCTCGTGGACCACGAAACCCTCGATCTCGTGTACGTAGAGGCATTCGTCGACCCAGGTCACCAGGAGCGCCTCTGGGCCCTCGGCCTGGGCACGGACCTCGCGCCGCTCCCGGACCTCGACGCTGCCGGGCGCTGCGATCAGGGAGAAGACGCCCAGGGTGAGCTGGGCGACAGCCACTGCCCGGCTGGGGCCCCAGCCGCGGATCCCGACGTCGGCCTCGACCTCGAAGTGCTCCCAGCCGGCCTCGGTCATCGCAGGTCCCCGAGCCGGGATTGAAGGATGGCCACGATCGCCGGTCCCGCCGTCTCGGTCCGGAGGATTCGCCGGCCGAGAGACACCACGATCGATCCGGCCGCCTTCGCGGCCCCGACCTCGGCGATGGCAAGTCCCCCCTCGGGCCCGACGAGCACCACCGCGGAGCGGGGCGCGCCGGCACCCGCCAGCGTCGTGCCGAGCGGCTGACCGCCGCCTTCCCACAGGCACAGCGCCAGGTCCGCGGCCGTGCCCAGGCACTCCGCGAGTGGTCTCGGCATTTCGACCTCGGGCACCACCGCACGCCCCGACTGCTTGGCGGCCTCACGGGCCACCCGCTGCCAGCGTCGCGCCCGGTCGCGCCAGCGCGCGGGCTCCAGCCGCACGATCGTCCGCTCGCACAGGGCGGGCCGGAACCGTGTGACCCCCAGCTCGGTGGCGGCGCGGACGATGGCCTCCATCTTGTCGCCCTTGGGAATGCCCTGCACGAGGGTGATGGCCAGCGGTGATTCCGGGACGCCGGCGGCTTCCGCGATGACCGTCCCGGAGGCGGCCTCGCCCACGCTCTCGAGCCTGACCGTGTAGTCGCGGCCGCCGCCGTCGGTCGCAATCACGGTGTCGCCCGGCTGCAGTCGGAGCACGCGACTGAGGTGACGTGACTCACCCGCGTCGAATGTCACGCGGCCGGCGACGAGACGGTCAGGCTGAAGCGTGAATCGGCGCATGACGCAGGGCCAGGCTGGTCCAGCCCTCGAGGCTCACGGATGTCTCTCGTACGAAGCCGTGGGCCGTGAGGGCCTCGGCCACGCCGTCGGCCTCGGCGTCGAGCAGGCCCCCGAGCACCAGCGCGCCGCCGGCGGCAACGAGCTCGCCATAGCGCCCGGCGAGCGTGCGGTGGGCCGCAGCCAGCAGATTGGCGAGGACCAGCGGTGCCGGCCCGACCGTGAGCGTGGCAGCGTCCGCGAGCGTCGGGTGCACGAGCGCGGCCACGCCGTTTCGGCTGGCGTTGGCCTCGGCCGCGGCGACCGCGTCCGGATCGCTGTCGCACGCCACGATCTCCGTGACGCCGAGCCTGGCGGCCGCCACCGCCAGGATGCCCGACCCGGTGCCGAGATCGAGCGCGCGGGTGGGGCGATCACGCGCGATCAGGGTTTCCAGCAGCATGAGGCACCCGGCGGTCGTACCGTGGTGGCCGGTGCCGAACGCCCGGCCGGGCTCGATCACCAGGATGAGGCGCTCGCTCGTCGTGGGGACCTCCCACGGCGGCGCCACCAGCAGGCGGTCACCGACCGGCAGCGGGCGAAAGTGCTCGCGCCACGCGGCGTTCCAGTCCGTGTCGGCCAGCGGCGCCACCCGCGCGCGTGCGCCGGCGTCGAGGCCGAGCGCGCGAAGGCCCTCGAGGTAGACGTTGACCCGCGACGCCAGCGTGTCCGGATCGCTGGCCGCGGCGAAGAACGCGCGCAGGTGGCCGGACGCGCCGCCGATCGACTCCTCGACCACCCCGACGGCGCCGAGCTCCCAGAGGAAGTTGGTCAGCGCCTCCGATGCTTCCTCGCCGGCCTCCACCACGAGCTCGACCCAGGATGGTTGCTCGGCGACGGCGGTCACCCGAGCAGCTTCTTCATGCGCTCGATGAACGCGGCGCCGAGCGGCCCGCGCTCCTTGGAAGCTTCCTCGAACGCCTCGAGCGCCTCGCGCTGCTTGCCGTTGAGGCGGGCCGGCACCTCGAGGATCAGGCGATAGCACGCGTCGCCATGGCCGCGCTCACGCAGGCGGGGCATTCCGCGCCCTCGCAGCTTCAGCAGCTGGCCCGGCTGGCTGCCGCCCGGTACCTTCAGCGTGGCCGTGCCGCCCAGGACCGGCACCTCGACCTCGGCGCCCAGGGCCAGCTGGGGGAAGGACAGCGGGACCTCGCAATAGAGATCGCTTCCGTCGCGGGCGAAGAGCGTGTGCTCGTGGATGCG
>Ga0070669_100002188_pt1 | contig 14149 bp, 10 predicted proteins | sample KBSS53metaG_FD_64680 | JGI IMG/M metagenome (GOLD analysis project Ga0070669, IMG submission 64680) | Switchgrass rhizosphere microbial communities from Kellogg Biological Station, Michigan, USA - KBS S5-3 metaG | ecosystem: Host-associated > Plants > Roots > Rhizosphere > Soil ... | reverse complement strand
GGATAGGCAACGGCAAGCGGGCGCAGCTTGCCGGCCTTGATCTGCGCTCCGAGCACCAATGTCGTGTCGATGATGATCGGCACTTGTCCGCCGATTGCGTCCGAAAGGGCCGGGCCGCTGCCTTTGTAGGGGACGTGCGTCAGGTCGACTTGGGTGAGTGTCTTCAAGAGCTCGCCCGCGAGATGTGGCGACGTGCCAGGGCCCGGCGAGGCAAAAGCTAGCTGCCCGGGCTTTGCCTTAGCGGCGTCGAGCACCTCCTTTAGCGACTTGTATGGCGTGCTCGCGTTGACGGCGAACACCAGCGGGTTGCTGCCGAGGAGAATCACGGGCTCGAACGACTTGACCGCATCGTAGGGCATGTTGGGGTAGACGCTCGCATTGATCGCATGCGAGCTGATCGTGCCTCCCAGGATCGTGTACCCATCGGGCTTTGCCTTGGCGACGAAATCGGAGCCAATGTTGCCGCCCGCGCCTGGCTTGTTCTCGATCACTACAGGTTGCCCCAGCGCTGTCGCGAGTTTCTGGTTGAGCAGCCGCGCAAGCGTATCGGTGTTGCCGCCGGGAGCAAACGGAACGACGTACACGATCGGCTTGGTTGGCCACGTGGGTTGCGCCTGCGACAAACTGACAGCGCTGGCGAACAGTGCGCACCCCATAACAATGGACCATGTGCTAAGACGGCTCATACTCAGGCTCCGGTAGGGTCGGTAACGCGCAGACTCCAGTTTGCAAACCCACCGCGTAACGCTCGTCTGAAACGGACGGTGATGCCTGCCCGTCTCCCACGTCGCCGCGCTGGCAAAGGCCCCGACATAAGATACGTTCGCGTGGGCGCAGCCGAGATGATAGCAACGCGGCGCGCTTGAGCGCCCCTTTTCGGTGCTTCGGGGTTGCCTGCTGGCGTGGATCTGCAAGTCGGCCGCCGGCACGACGACCCCCTTGGGGGGCCGCAAGCAGCATCGACTCCTGAAAGCCAGTTGACCTGCGCATGCGCAAGTGCCAAAACGAGCGTCGCCGGTGGACACGATGTCCGCTTTGGAGGCCCAAGCGCCACGCCCGCTTGTGTGCGACTGCCGACGGTGCCACACGGCCCTTGAATGGCTGCTTTTCATCTTTCGGTTACGCAAAAAGCGCAAGCATGGCCGGTGGCGGTATCCCTAACCATTGATCTTCAGGACCGACCGAACTACCCGCTTAGGACAGCGGCGTCACCGTGGTGCGCGAAAGCGCCGCCTTTCCAGCCAACCAGCGGTCCAGCAATCCGCAGTTTGTGTAGAGTGTTGGATCCTAGAGACGTCACGGCCTATCCCAACCCTGCCAGTGCCGGCGACGTAGCCAGCATCTCGCTGCCGATTGCGAATTTGAGAAGCGATCCGCAGAATATGTGACACGATATTCGGATCCGGATACTCGTATGGCTGCAGCATTTGGCAAGCACACCACGATGCCCACGGGGATCGTTACGTTCCTGTTCACCGACATCGAGGGTAGCAGCCACCTGTGGGAACGGGAGCCCGTGCGGATGCCACCGGCGCTGGCCCAGCATGACGCGCTTGCGCGGGGGGCAGTCGAGCGTCACCGAGGAACTGTTGTGAAGATGATTGGTGACGGCATGCACGCAGCCTTTGTGGATCCTCTCGACGCAGTTAACGCCGCGCTCGAACTGCAGCAGGCATTGGGCGATCCTGCCGCAACCGAAGGTCTTCCCCTACGAGTGCGCTGTGGTATCCATGCGGGAAATGTCGAGTTCCGCGACAACGACTACTTCGGCAATCCGGTCAACCGTGCGGCGCGGATCATGGGCACGGCCCAAGGCGGGCAGGTGTTGCTGTCGAACACGGTGGCAGTGCTCGTGCGAGATCACCTTCCGGAGGGCGTGTCCTTGCGCAACCTGGGCGCGGTACGGTTGCGCGACCTAACCAGTCCCGAGCGGATTTATCAGGTAATGCACCCGAAGCTGCGGCAGGACTTTCCGGCGTTGCGTTCGCTGGAGGCTACGCCGAATAACCTGCTGCAACAGGCAACGACGTTCGTCGGGCGACAACGCGAACTTGCCGAGCTCCGGGAGGCGCTCTGCGCCACGCACCTGCTGACTCTGGTCGGCGCTGGGGGTATTGGCAAGACCCGGCTGTCGTTGCAGGTTGCCGCCGAGGTCCTCGACGACTATCCCGACGGCGTGTGGTTCGTCGAATTAGCGCCGCTCAACGATGAGCGACTGGTACCGCAGGCGGTCGCGTCGGTCCTCGGCGTCAAGGAGGAGGCCGGGCGTCCAGTCACCGAGGCGCTGGTCAGGCACGTGGCCGATCGGCGGCTCCTGCTGGTGCTCGACAACTGCGAGCACCTGGTGCAGGCCTGCGCCGCCCTAGCCGAGCAACTGCTGAAATCCGGGCCCCAATTGCGAATTCTGGCCTCCAGCCGTGAGCCGTTACGCGTGTCTGGCGAGGCAAGCTTCCCAGTACCGACGCTCGCGGTACCAGCGTCGCAGGAATCGGTCGCCGTCGAAACTCTGCGTCAGTATCCTGCTGTCCGTCTTTTCGTCGACCGTGCAGCCGCGGTACTGCCCACGTTCGGGGTGACTGACCACAATGCGTCGGCCATCGCCGAGATCTGCCGACGCCTCGACGGCATGCCACTCGCCATCGAACTCGCGGCAGCGCGTGTGCGAGCGCTTTCGGTGCAGAACATCGCCGCTCGCCTCAACGATCGTTTTGATCTCCTGACGGGCGGCGACCGGACCGCGCTGCCGCGCCAACAGACGTTGCGTGCGTTGGTCGACTGGAGCTATGACCTGTTGTCGGAGAAAGAGCGAGTTCTGTTTCGCCGCTTGGCAGTGTTCGGCGGCGGATGGACGCTCGAAGCGGCGGAAGCGGTGTGCTCGGGAGACGATGTCGGCGAAGGTGAGGTGCTCGATCTGCTCGCCAATTTGGTCGACAGATCAGTAGTGACTCTGGATCCCGAAACGGGCCGCTACGGACTACTGCAAACTATTCGGCAATATGCGCAAGAGCGACTTAACGAGTCGGGCGAAGACGTCGCTGTGCGGACGCGGCATCTCGCATACTATCTTGCGCTCGCGGAGACGGCGAAGCCCCATTTCTTTGGGCCAGAGGAGGGACGTTGGCTCGTACGAATCGACCTTGAACGAGAGGACCTCCTTGCCGCGCACGCGTGGTGCGATCGCACTGAGAGTGGCGCGGAAAGCGGGCTGAGACTCGTCAACGCAATGAAGGCCTACTGGTTCAACCGTGGCCTTCTCTCTCTAGGGTATCGCGTCACATCCGAGGCTCTTAGGCGCACGGGCGCCCAATCTAGATCACCGGCCCGCGGGCTGGGGCTTTTCGGTGCCGGCCAGCTCTGCTGTTTCATGGGAAGTTATGCCGAAGGTCGGCAACATCTGACGGAAAGTCTTGCGATTGCGCGTGAGCTAGGCGACTCGGCGAGAATCGCAGCAGCGCTGCAACCGCTTGCGATTGCCTGCCTTGGTGTCGGTGATCTGGCGATGGCGCGCAACCATTGCGAGGAAGCGCTCGTCATGACCAGAGCGCTGGCTGACAAGCATCAGCTGGCGTCAGCAATCAATGCAATGGGCCAGCTCGATCGAATGGAGCGGAAGTTCGATGCGGCGCAGCAGCGTTACGCCCAGGTCGTAGCGCTTGGTCGCGAACTTGGCGATTACGAGACTATCGCCGTCGGACTACTCAACCTAGCGATGGTTTCAATTGAGCGTGGCTCTATCGACCCCGTGCCTGCGATACTGCTCGAGGTTCTCCAAGTTGCGGATCAGGTCGGATCTAAGCCAGCGGGACAAAGCGCCCTTGAAGTATCGGTAGGACTTGCAGTTACCGTCGGAGAATGCAAGGAAGCGCTGCGATTCTTCGGGGCGGCAGAGGCGCAGACCGGATCAACAGGATTGCGTCGCGATCCCTCTGACGAAGCGTTTCTGAAACCGCAGGTACTAAAAGCGCGGGTTGCGCTAGGCCCCAGTGTGGCAGCGGCTGCTGAAATGGCTGGACGTGGCCTCCCATACGCCGAGGCGATTACAGAAGTGCGAGAATGGTTGGCACGCCATGCCTCCGGGAGCGTGCCGTCTGTGTTATCGGACTGAGGATTGCGTAGCGAGCAATGTCCATTAGCGCGGGCGACCGCTTCATGCCCCGCTGGCGTGAATGGAAATCGACACGCGGCTACTACGCGTTAACGATGAACGGGTCCTCAGTCAGACCGGTTGTCCCGTCGAAGACGTTTATCGTGTACTTGTATGTCCGACCGTCGCTGTTCTTGTCCTTCCACTTGAAGTTCTGACCCTGGCGTTCGGGCTGGTCGAACTGCCCTGTGTTTGTGGGGATCTCGATGCCGTTCGCAGTGAACTCCCACCGCGGCGTGATGATCTTCCAGTGGATCTGGACATTCGGGCCCTTTCCCCTAAGGTCAAGTGTGGGCTGATCCACCGAGATTTTGCCGCCGACGATTGTGACTTCGACTTTTTCTGCCATGGTCGTCTCCTAAATCTCCATGCGTCGACATGACGCTGCGCGCAATGCACTGCTGACTGCGCAGATGATTTGAGCGCTTTGGTAGAAAGCACACAGCCGGGTTGCGCTGGGCATGACTTGGGGAGCGCCCATCGCGCGTAGAACAGCTGGCCCAATGATCGAGTCGATTCTCACGACCCGTTCCCGCACCTTCATGCCCAGTGGGCAGCGCCGCCGCACGAGCGAGTGCTCAGGTATTGATCTGGTACAGGTGGACGATGTCCGAGAAGTACGCGGCGCCGGCGCTCACCTGGATCCGCAGCTTGTGCACGCCGATGCCTGTGTTCACCCTCTTCAAGGTGTTGGCGGCGATCACTTCCTGGCGCAGAAAGGGGTAGGTCGAGGGGAGCGTCGAAGAGGGGACGATTTCCTTGAACTCGAAACTGCCGTCGGCAAGTAGGTTCGACACCGACATCTTGAACGTGACCCCCGACGCTGATCCCGGGTCGACCATGTAGGTCAGCACGGAACGGACGCCGAAATCGGCTCGTGGGTCGAAGCCGAGCTCCACGTCCTTGAGGGTGCTCCCGACTTGGTCGGCATTCAGCAGGAATCTCTCGTCAGCGACGACGTCGTAGAGGGCGAAGCGGGCCATGGCGTTATTCCTTTCGACTTATCGACACTCTGTTGCAGAGGCAGGAAGCTCCCGCGACGAGCGCACACTGCGACAGGACTACTGCACTTGCCGAGGATGCCGCAACCAGTATAGGAGTGGCAGCGCGCGATGGAAAGGGGTGGGGGGACGCGTTGCATCCGTAGAGTCACCTGGGGGCGCCACGGGCCTCGCCGCCTGCCACGACCCCCGACCTACAAAAGTGATGATAGCGCTAATGCGCAACCGTTTGGCCTCGTGTTCAGCAGGATCTCTTACAAGTCGAGCAACAACTGCCGCGGGACCGAAGTCCGCCGCTATCGGCCACTTGTCGTCATTGCGAGCGCTGCAACACCGCGCTTCCGAGCGACACATTCGGACTCCATAGCAGCCATCGGCCACGATGTGGCGCCGATGCGCAGCCATCGCTTTCATCAACGACGTTATGGCCGAGTGCGAGACCCACGGGCATGTGCGCGATGGCGCCACCTCGGATCGGCTCGCCCGCGGGCCGCTGCTGTGGAAGCAGGCGGGCGCCGAGGACGCCCGAGCCGCGATACGGCTTTTCCGTAGAACGGCTCCGCGGTAACGTTCACCGTCCCGTCTCACCGCCAGGCGGGTCGCGTCGCCCCGTGATACCTGAGCCCGGTCGCGTTGAATCGCGCCGTGATTTCACGCATCATGCCGTCGAAAGGGACCCCGCGCATGCGCCGGACTGCTTATTCGTGCCGTTTGCTGATTGCGTTGTGGTTTGCCGGCTGGAACGGCGCCCAAGCAATCGACCTTACGGATTGCGACGACAATACCGTGAGCGATGCGGCCTTCGATGAGCCGATCGTTCGCGATCACAGCGATGCTTCGGATGGGGCCCTGGGCAATCCGGCAGTGCGGCCGCTAGGCGGAGGCGAAGGCTATGGCCGGATTGTCGAGCGGCCCGAGACGGGGGTGGTACGGACGATCGACGAGTTGCGTCAGGCGCTGGCGGCGCCGGTTGAAGGCGCGCGGCTGATCTATGTCGATGATGACGCGGAACTCGATCTTACGTATTGCGCCAGGAGGCCCCTACCCGAGCGATGCTTCAGCGTGCGCTCTAGGCCGCCGCTGGACTGCAAGGACTATACGCTGAGCATTCCGCCCAACACGGTGTTGGCTAGCGGACGGGGGCGCGGCGGCTCGCGCGGCGCCCTCCTCTCGACCCGGACGTATACGGCCTGCCCGCTCATTTCAGTGACCGGCCCGGGTACACGCGTCACCGGCTTACGCATCCACGGTGCCGACTCCACCATCGAGAACGATGATCCCTTGCATTGCGACGGCGACTCCTCGGGGATCAGCGTCATTTCGCCGGCAGGCGCCGTGCGATGGGACCCTGAGATCGACAACAACGAGATGGCGGCCTGGCCCCAGGCTGCCGTCAATGTGGGCAGCGTGCTTGGCGTAAACGTCCATCACAACGTCATCCAGTTCAACCGCCGGCACGAGGAAAACGGCACCTGCGGGCACGACTATGGGCTGGGCTATGGCGTCGTCGTGGGACCGGGGAGCGCCGTGATCGAGGCCAATGTCTTCGACCATAACCGGCATGACATCGCATCAAGCGGCGCGCCCGGCTCCTTCTACCGCGCGACCTATAATCTCGTGCTCGCAGGCGCGGTGGACCACAGCTATGACGTGCACGGCGGTAAGGACCGCGAGGACTGCACCAATGTGGCGGGCAGCGGCTTCGTCATCCACCACAACACGTTCCTGCAGGCGCACAAGCCAGCGGTGCGTTTCCGCGGCATTCCGATGAAGGGCGCGTGGATCTACAAGAACACGACGCGCTCCACGCAGATCGGGAGCGCGTTCACGCAGATCAATGCCCAGGGCCGGTTTCATCTCGAGGACAATCGCATCGGCATCAACAATTTCCCGGCCTGGTTCATCTCCTTCGGCGGATCGTCGTTCTGGCAGTGGCGGCGCTTCGACGCGCAAGGCATGGCGGGTGCGGCGGCCGGCGATTTCGATGGCGATGGCGTGAGCGACGTGATGCGGCGGCGCTCAAGCGGATGGCAAATGTCCAAAAGCGGGCGCGAGGAATGGACGCCGCTCAACAGCCTCAACACGCCAGTCTCGGCGCTGCGCCTCGGCGATTTCGTAGGCGACGCGCGCACCGACATCATCCGCGATGCCGGCGATCACTGGGAGGTTTCGGATGGCGGCCAGACGGGCTGGGCGAGGCTTCTTACCACCAACAAGGCGCTCTCCGACGCCGCCTTCCATGATTTCTCGGGCGACGGGAAGACGGATGTGTTCTTCGCGGATGGCAATGGCTGGACCATCATAGAGAGCTTCGAACCGCTGGTGAGCCGGCATTACAACGAGCCGTTCAAGCTAAGCGAGCTGCGCTTCGGCCAATTCACCGGCGACGAGAAGACGGATGTGGTGCGGAAGGAGGGAGCTCATTGGGTGGTGTGGGACCCAGGCACGCAGGCCTGGGATTATCTCAACACGTCGAACTTCGCGCTCAAGGACCTGACCTTCGCCGATTTCAACGGGGATGGGTGGACGGATATCCTGCGGGTTTCAAACGGGAACTGGTACATCTCGTGGAGCGGGCGGAGCGGGTGGGAGTTCCTGAACAAGTCCGATCTCAATCCGAAGAACCAGCTGGTGGCGGACTTCAACGGCGATGGGAAGGCGGATGTGCTGTCACGGCAGACGCCGGATCCGTGATGAAAGGTCAAGGTTTCCATGGTTGTAAATCGGTGGGGGTCACGCGCATAGGGGTCCGGTCGTATGTTTTGCCTCAGTCCGTTCTGCATGGGCGGCACCGGTGCGATTAAGGCGCAATACTGCAAGCCCACCTCACTCGCGACGACGTTCAGGGTATGGCCGCCTTCGCGGTGTGCTCGCGCAATGCCTTCTCGGCGCTGCGGCCGGCGTGCTTATGCCGCTCGAACTGATCGAGCGTCTCGCCGCCTTGATCACCACCACGGCGGCATCGCCACCCCGAATACGGAGTGCTAACGCCCAAAGCGCCGCTACCCTCGGCGGTTACCGCGCCGGCAGGCTGCTGGCGTCCGGAAGCAGCCATTCGTTGGTGCGGAGCCCGTTGGCTGTTGTGCGTCGATGGCAGCCGTTCGTGCGTGCTTCGTTAGGGTGCCAGCGGATAACTACCTGATTCGTAATCGCTTCTGGGTCGGGTTGCGCCCGCCGCAACCCGATCCGTAAACACGCCGCCGACGGCCAGAAAGAGCCTCTCGGCGGCGTTGTCACATTCGGCGAGAGCTCGCGTTCTCCTCGATCAAACTGGATATCGCCAACAACGGACGTCGTGCGTCACGAGCGCGCGCTACAGCTGCGCGCAAGGCGACGTCCAGGCCGGTCACCAACGCGCGAACGTGTGCCCGGATGGCTGAGGGTAGCGGGCAACCGCTGAATGCCTAGCCTGCGTGTCAGCACGGCGGCATGCATTAGAAGTAATTGCGGCCCGACGGAAGGACACCGCTGCCGATTCGCCGATTGCCTGAATAGAGCGCGCACCGGCGACTTGGATGCCGGGCCACGGCGGGTCGACGCGAGGCAGTCAAACTGCCGGGCTTCGTGGCCGTGTGATTCAACGATCAATCGACAACGTCCTTCATTGTGGACGTGTTGCGGTGTGGACGACCGCAGTGCTGCCGTCTAGCGCCACTCCGCAGTTAGGGCACATGCGTTGCCCCCAATCGCGACGCTGGTGGTGCATCGTCATTTCCGCGGTCACGATACCGGTGGGCACGGCGAGGACACCCCAGCCGAGCAACATCATAATGCTCGCCATCAGCCGGCCGACAGCCGTTTGCGGCACGATGTCGCCGAAGCCGACGGTAGTCATTGTCGTCACTGCCCAATAGACCGACGTTGGAATGTTTGTGAACCCGTTCTGCGGTCCCTCAACGACGTACATCACGGTGCCGCTGACGAGTACCGCCGTGAGCACGGCGCTAAGGAACACCAGGATCTTGCGCCAGCTGTCGGCAAACGCCTGCGCCAGGAAACGGAATTCGTCCATGTATGGGCCGAGTTTGAGCACGCGAAAGATGCGCAGCAGTCGCAGCACACGCACATCGATCAAAAGCGCAAGCTCCGGGAAGAACGCCGCAACGTAGGTGGGCAGTATCGCGAGCAAGTCGACCACGCCGAAGAAACTTGACGCGTACGCGAGTGGCCGCCTGACGCATGACAAGCGCAGGACGTACTCCAGGGTGAAAAGACCGGTGAAGGTCCATTCGAGCCAATTGAACAACGTGCCATAGCTTCGGGTGAGCGGATCTACGCTATCCAGCATCACGACAATGACGCTCGACATGATGAGCAGCATGAGGCCGAGATCGAAGGTCCGCCCGGCGCGAGTGTCCGACTCGAAGATGATGTCGTACAGGCGACCGCGCCACGCGCCCGATGGACGCCCGAACTCGCTGGCGATCGGTACCGCGGCAGGCACTACGGTGGAAACAGTGAGGCCTTCATTTCCTTGCATGGACACTCCCTATGACAAGAGCAGATGATGGCTAGCACGCTATAAACGATTATGGGCTGATCGACCCGTCAGCGATGCAGAGGCCACGAGTTGCTCGAACGCGCCGAAACATATGGGGCACGCGCTCGTACAGATCATTCGCGCCGCTGCTCACAACACCGCCGTCACGGACGACGATCCGCTGCTGGAACGGATCGGCGACGCTCGCTTCGTGCTGCTGGGCGCGGCCCCGGACGGAAGACACGATTTCTAACAATAGCGCGCACAGGTCCCGCAGCGGTTGATCGAGGAGAAGAAGTTTACGGCAGTCGCCGTCGAAGCGGATTGGCCGCAGCGTATCGCGTCAGTCGCTACATATCGGGACCGGCGCCGAAATGGAGGGCGTCGCCTTCCCGGGGTGTCGCAATAGCCCACCGGGGGAGAGCGCGCCTGCAATCTATGCGATTCGTTCCAGCTAAAACTTTTTGGCGTGGGCAAGCCGATAAAGTATGGCTGCGATCTCGCTGGCGAACCGCTCTTCGCCCAACTGATGCGAATCGCTCTCTTCCATCGCGCTGCGCGCAGTGCCCACGCGGCGGACGTGCGACCGGGCTTATCCGTGCCCTGCTCGTGCGTCGACGGATTGCCGTGGGCCAAAACGTTCTCGACCTCGAGCTCGAGCTTTCGGACGGTCCCCACGTTCCGCAGAAAGAGTGCTTTCTCACCATCGCCTACGACCACGAGCGCTTGTTTAGGGATGTTCAACGGTGCGTCTCCCAACGGCGATTCACTTGCACGAATTGAAAGTGTTGGGGTTTCGGGAAACGGGGTCAACCATCGCTCGCCGAATACTTGAGGGTATCGAACGCCACACACGAAAGCAGATCGCCCGTGACACGAAGATTTAGGGCTAGAGGGGACTGCCAGAGTATTCGGCGGCCCGCACTCGGCCCGCTGGTTGGTGTAGTTTTGCGTGTAGCAGATGCCATGCGCGCTAAGTTCATCAATGACGCGGACGAGCTCACTCCGCCTATATCTAGACCGCGAGGAGGCTGCGGGCGGCCTGCGGCGCCTTGCGCAGGAGCACGATTTGTCGGCGACCCAGTTGCCCGGAGAGGTGACTAAGCCCCTAGACCAGACCAGAGGCAACGGTCGCGCGGGCCGCGCTCGGAGCGCGCCGGCTATTTCCCTCTGCGCAAGATGTAGCGTCTGTGCCTGACGCGTTCTACGCCGTTGCGATCGGCCCGATCCACGAAGCAGCGCGTGCGGATCGCTGGAACTGAGCGCACCTCGGGAACGGGCAAAACTGTGTCGATCATTTTTACATTACTGATTCGTTCAGACGGAGAACACGCGTGTCAACACTAGAGATACCGGCCACAAGTGGTTGAACAGTCGCAGTTTAGGCGATTGATGGAATACATCTTGCACCTCCTATGGATGAGTGTGGTGATGCGTTCATCGCACAACTTGTGGAGGTCAAATGAAGTCCATTCTGGATCCTTCATTCCGCTATACGAAGAGTTTGGAAACCGATTTGCGGAAAACGTTTGCCAGAATCCGGCGCGAGCTGCGGAAGCAACAGCAACAACAGGCGACGGCTCGCGTCGAGGCGATGAAAAAGGTCGTTTCATTTCATTCGCGGTAAGCGGCAAGTCGCAGCGAATCCGTCCCACCTCACAGTTCGCATTTTGGCCGCCGCGGCTCGCACTTTGTGTGGGGGCGGCCACATCGTAGTTTGTAGCACTGCTGCCTATAGAGTCGAGGTGCTCGCTGCTACTGCGGCGCGTTACACCCACCGCTTTGTTGGATGGGTGCGGCCTCCATTATTAGAACCGCATTATCTGAAGGCGCGGCATCGGTAGCCGCGAAGACCACATACCAGCCTCAGTTGGTAGCGAGACGCCGCCAGAAGCGCACCGCCGCTCGCTTCCCTTCTGGCGTCACCACTTTCGGTGGCGGGCCTCTTTTAGCGCTGACACATCAAGAGCCCGGTCGGCGACGATCTTCTTCAAGCGTCCGTTCTGTTCTTCCAGTTCTTTGAGCCGCTTCGCCTCGTTCACACGCATCCCCGCGCACTTGTTACGCCACGGGTAAAGCTTCCATTGGCTAATCCCGTGCTTGCGGCACAAGTCCGCTACTCTGGTCCCGGCCTCCGCTAGGTTTAGGATCTCCATGATCGGTTCAGTTAATCGCGGCGACCTCCGAACGTCCGCAGGCGATGAAGGCGAGCACGAGCACCAGCGCCAGCACAGCATGACCGTGCCCGTTCGCGGCTGTCGAACAGGCGCAAAGGTAGAAGCGGCTGCTCGGCCCGCGACTGCCAGCCCTGGAGCGCTCTCGGAAGGGGATATCGCAACGGTACAGCCATAGCCGTACGTTTCAGAATTTCGCCGAACATCTCTTGGAGCATCGCTCTAGCGCGCGTCGTAGGCATGCGAGCGCTCCTTCAGGGTTCCATGACCAAGCGCTTGTAGCGTTGCCACGATGTCCGCTGCGGCGCCCGGGGGCTGCGAGTCGTTCCTGCGTCTTCTCCATACTGAGACACGCCTTGCAAGAACGCTGTGGCGGGTACCGATTCCAGCTTCAATGGCGCCCGGGTGCTGGCAAGTGTGTGCCCGCGCACAGTGTGGAATGCGGGTCACTCCCCACAATCCCGGAGACTGCGGTTCGTGCCACCGGCGGGTGCGCCGGTGACCGAGACCTAATCGTACGCGAACTACACTGACCATCTCGGGAGTCTCCGAATGAGCGATTTCGACGCGACGAGACGCCACTTTTTGCAGGCGACTGCGGCCACCGGCGGTGCGTTCGTTTCGGGGCAGGTCATGCCGGTCGCCGCCGCGACTTCGCAATCGAGGATGGAAGAGGCCGGCAAGATCCCCCAATACGAAGTACGGCTACGCGTGAACGGTTCGGATCATCACCTGATGATCGATCCGCGCATCACCCTGCTCGATGCGCTGCGCGAGCGCCTGCACCTCACCGGCCCCAAAAAGGGCTGCGACCAGGGCCAATGCGGTGCCTGCACCGTGATCGTCGACGGGCGGCGCGTTACCTCGTGCCTCACGCTCGCGGTGATGCACGAGGGGCATGAGGTGACGACGATCGAGGGGCTCGGCACGCCGCGGAACCTGCATCCGATGCAGGCGGCGTTTGTGAAGCACGACGGCTATCAGTGCGGTTTCTGCACGCCCGGTCAAATTTGCTCGGCAGTGGCAATGCTCGAGGAAGTGAAGGCCGGCATCCCGAGCCATGTCACCGCGGACCTCACGCGGGCGGCGGAACTGACCGATGCCGAGATGCGCGAGCGCATGAGCGGCAATATCTGCAGGTGCGGCGCGTACTCCAACATCCAGGAGGCCATCACCGAAGTTGCGGGAGGCCGCCGATGAAATCGTTCACCTACGAACGGGCAGCTTCGGCCTCCGAAGCCGCGGCGGCCGCGGTGCGCATCGAGGGCGCGAAGTTCGTCGCCGGTGGCACGAACCTGCTCGACCTCATGAAACTGCAGATCGAAACGCCCGGGCACCTCATCGATGTGAATCGCCTAGGCCTCGATCGTGTCGAGGCGACCTCCGAAGGCGGACTGCGCATCGGGGCGCTGGTCCGCAATACCGATCTCGCCGCCGACCCGCGGGTTCGCCGCGATTACGGTGTCCTTTCGCGTGCGCTGCTCGCCGGCGCTTCGCCGCAGCTTCGCAACCAGGCGACGACCGCAGGCAACCTGCTGCAGCGCACGCGCTGCCCGTACTTCTACGACACCAACATGCCGTGCAATAAGCGCAAGCCGGGCAGCGGCTGCAGCGCAATGGGCGGCTTCACCCGGCATCACGCCATAGTGGGAACGAGCGAGGCCTGCATCGCAACGCACCCGAGCGACATGGCGGTCGCGATGCGCGCACTCGACGCGAGCGTGGAAACGGTGCGCGGCAACGGCAGCAAGCGCGTGATTCCCATTGCCGACTTTCATGGGCTGCCCGGTAACACGCCGCATATCGAGAACGCGCTTGAGCGGGGTGAGCTCATCACGGCGGTGACGCTGCCCAAGCCGCTGGGCGGCCGGCATCTCTATCGCAAGGTGCGCGATCGCGCGTCCTATGCCTTCGCGCTGGTGTCGGTCGCGGCAATCGTGCAGCCGGATGGCAGCGGGCGCATCGCGCTCGGCGGCGTGGCGCATAAGCCGTGGCGCGTCGAGGTGGCGGAGCGCGATCTGCCGCAAGGTGCGAAAGCCGTCGCCGCGGGCCTGCTCGCCGGTGCGCGTACCACCGAGCACAACGCGTTCAAGGTGCCGCTTGTCGAGCGAACGATCGCCGCTGTGCTCGCCGAAGCGAGGGCATGAGCCATGAAATTCGATACGCCCGCAACCACCAATCCCATCGACCAGTTGAAGGTCGTGAGCCAGCCGCTCGACCGGATCGATGGTCCGTTGAAAACGACGGGCACGGCCCCGTACGCGTACGACAGGCATGACGTCGTGGCAAACCCTGCCTACGGCTACATCGTCGGTGCGGCGATCGGCAAAGGACGCATTGCGTCGATGGA
>Ga0070669_100002185_pt1 | contig 14154 bp, 8 predicted proteins | sample KBSS53metaG_FD_64680 | JGI IMG/M metagenome (GOLD analysis project Ga0070669, IMG submission 64680) | Switchgrass rhizosphere microbial communities from Kellogg Biological Station, Michigan, USA - KBS S5-3 metaG | ecosystem: Host-associated > Plants > Roots > Rhizosphere > Soil ... | reverse complement strand
CCATTGCATCTCCTGCATCACTGAAGCAGTGAAACGCGCATTTCGTCGGATTTTCGTCGCCGCGGCGGTGCTGATGCCGGTCTGCGCCATCGCCCAAGAGCCGCTCACGGTCGATGCGGCGGTGCAGGCGGCAATCGCACACAATGCGTCGCTCCGCGCGGTTCGTGCCGGCCTCGACGAAGCGGGGGCGCGCACCACCCAAGCGCGCTCGGGGTTCTTTCCGCGACTGGCCGTCAGCGAGGCATGGCAGCGCGGCGACGAGCCGGTGTTCGTCTTCGGGTCGCTGCTGTCGTCTCGTCAGTTCGCTGCCTCGAACTTCGCTATCGACGCGCTGAATCACCCGGATTCGATCGGGTTCTTTCACACGACGTTTGGCGTCGAGCAGCTGATCTACGACGGCGGCCGCCAGCGCGCCGCCGCGGCCTCCGCTTCACTAGGACGCGACATCGCCGCGGCGTCGGTCGATCAGGCGACCGCGGCGATCGCACTGCAGACCACGCAGACGTTCGGACGCCTGGTCGCGTCGGAGGCCACGAAGCGCGCAGCTGAAGGCGGGCTCGAATCCGCCCGGCAAGATCTCACTCGCGCCGAACACCGTCGGGACGCCGGCAGCGCCACCGACGCCGACGTGCTCTCGCTCGCGGTGCACGTCGCCGACTTGCAGCGGCGCGCGATTCAGGCGAACAGCGACGCGGCGGTAGCGCGTGCGGAACTCAATCGGTTGATGGGTGCGCCGGTCGATGCGCCGCTTGTCGCGGCGGCGCCGCCGCCAGCGGCACCGCTGTCCTCGGCCGACATCACGGCGCTTCTCGCCGAAGCCGACGCGGCACGGCCAGAGATCAAACGTGCGACCGCGGCGGCCCGGGTTGCGGAGAAGACGCAGACCATGACGACCGCGGCGCTGATGCCGCAGATTGCGGCGCAGGCGGCCTACGACTTGAGCGGAACGCAGTTTTCCGATCGCGCCGGCGCCTGGATCGTCGGCGGGCAGATCCGCTGGACCTTCTCGACCGGCGGCGCCGAGCTCGCTGGCCGAAAGGCGGCGGCAGCAGCGATCGCGCGCGCGGCCGCGGAATCCGACGACGCTCGGGCCGCCGTGCACGTCGAGGTGATCAGCGCCGCGGGCGGCATCGAGTCGGCTCGGGCCCGCGAGGCGGTTGGACGTGCCGCCGTCGACCAGGCCCGCGAAAGCCAGCGCATCATGCGCGATCGATTCGAACAGGGCCTCGCCGGTGTGAACGACGTGCTGCGCGCCTCGACCGCCGTGCTCGATGCCGAGGCAAGCCGGACCGCAGCCGTCGTCGACTTGATGGTGGCCGCCGCGATGCTGCGGCGTGCCGTCGGTCGCTTGCCATGATGAGGATGCTGCCGTGAAATCCACTCGGATCATCTGGATCGCAGCCGCGGCTCTTTCGGCAGCGTGCAGCTCGTCGCGGAGCCACAAGGCCGACGACGGCGTTGCGGCGTCGGTGGTGACCGCGGCGGCAGAAGTGACCGACCTCGCGTCGTCGATCGAGGCGGGCGGCGTCGTCCGCTCACGAGTCACGGCGCTCATTGCCAGCCGCGTGATGGCGCCGATCGTCGACGTGCGCGTCCGGCCTGGTGATCGTGTGCGTCGCGGCGACGTGCTCGTGACGCTCGACGCCCGCGATCTGCGAGCGAACGACGCACGGGCCGAGGCGGCGACTCTGTCCGCCACCGAATCGGTCCACGCCGCCGAAGCCGAGGTGCGAGCCGCCCAATCGGCTGCGCGCCTGGCTCGCTTGACCCACGACCGCGTTGCGACGCTCCAAGCGAAGCGATCAGCGACCAATGACGAACTGGATCAGGCGGTCGCCACGCTGGCAACCGCCGAAGCGCAGCACGCCGCGGCCCAGGCGCGCCTCGCGGCGGCGACCGCCGGACGCGAGGCAGCAAAGGCCGCTGCCGATGCCGCCGCGGTCACCGCGACGTACGCGACGCTGACGGCGCCGTTCGACGGCATCGTCACCGAACGAAGCGCCGAACCGGGCTCGATGGCCGCGCCCGGCGCGTCGCTGCTCACGCTCGAGGATCCGACGACGTACCGACTGGAAGTTCGCATCGACGACACACGCGCAGCACAACTGGCGCGACGCGGCGACGCCGGTATCCAGCTCGACGATCGTGACGAACCGACTACCGGGCGCATCGTCGAGATCGCGCGCGTCGATCCGATGTCGCACACATTTCTCGTGAAGCTCGATCTTCCGCCAGGATTGACCGTGCGGTCCGGGCAGTTCGGCCGCGCAACGTTCACTGGACAGCCGCGACGCGCGTTGACGATTCCGACCTCGGCGCTGGTACGACGGGGGCAGCTGACGTTCGTGTTCGTCTTGGGCTCAGACCAACGCGCGCACCTCCAGCCCATCTCGATCGGAGCGGTTGCCGGCGACCGCGTTGAAGTGCTCGCCGGCGTGCGTCAGAACGACCGCGTCGTCACGTCACCGGAGCCGTCACTTGCTGACGGAACTGCCGTTGCGAAGGAGCGCCCGTGACCACACGCACCGGCGCGGCCGGTCGGCTCGCAGCGGCCTTCATCCACTCGAAGCTGACACCGCTCGTCATCCTCGCGTCGCTGCTGCTCGGCGTCTACGCGGTCCTCGCCCTACCGCGCGAGGAAGAACCGCAGATCGTCGTGCCGATGATTGACGTGTTCGTGACGATGCCCGGGGCGTCGCCAGCTGAGGTTGAACAGCGCGTCACCCGTCCGCTCGAGAAGCTGCTCTGGGAGATTCCGGGCGTCGAGTACCTGTACTCGACGTCGAGCCCTGGCCGCGCAATGGTCGTCGTCCGCTTCCTGGTAGGGGAAGACGACGAGCGCGCGCTCGTCAGGCTCAATCAGAAGCTGGCCGCGCACGTCTCGCTGATCCCGGCAGGGGCTTCGCCCCCCGTGGTTCAGCCGCGTGCCATCGACGACGTGCCGGTAATGGCGTTGACATTGTGGGGGCCGCAGTACGACGACGAGCAACTGCGGCAGTTCGCGGCGCAGCTCCATGACACGCTGAAAGAACTGCCTGACATTTCAGAAATCACAATTATCGGCGGCCGTGCGCGGCGGGTGACGATTGATCTGGATCCGTCCGCGCTCGCCTCGCGACATCTCGATCCGCTGGCCGTCCGACAGGCGCTCGCACGGGTCAATGTGCGAACGACGGCATCGGGCATCGTCAGCGGAAACGCGACAGCGACACTCGAGGCTGGCGGGTGGCTCCGATCGATCGACGCGATTCGGCGCGTTATCGTCGGCGTCGGTCAGGGCGCGCCCGTGCAGCTGGGCGACGTCGCAAACGTCCACGACGGAGGTGGCGAGCCAGACGCTTATGTAATGCAGCACCCGAAGCGCGGCGAAGCCTATCCTGCGGTGACGCTGTCGATCGCGAAGCGAAAGGGGACGAACGCCATCGCGCTGACGCGCGCGGTCGAGCAAAGGCTGGCGATGGTCCGCGGGTACACGCTCCCGTCCGACCTGACGGTGTCGGTGACACGGAACTACGGCGAGACGGCGGAGCAAAAATCAAACGAGCTGCTCTGGCACATGTTCCTGGCGGTGGTGTCGGTCTCGGTGCTGATCTGGCTCACGCTCGGCCACCGCGAATCGGCGGTGGTGCTCACCGCGATTCCCGTCACGCTGGCCCTCACGCTGTTCGTGTTCTATCTCTACGGCTACACGTTGAACCGTATCACCCTGTTCGCGCTCATCTTCTCCATCGGAATTCTCGTCGACGATGCGATCGTCGTCGTGGAAAACATCGTGCGGCACATGCGGATGTCCGACGATGGGCGGAGCCTGGAAGCGGTCGCGGTCCGCGCGGTCGACGAAGTGGGCAATCCGACGATCCTGGCGACGCTGACAGTGATTGCGGCGATTCTGCCGATGGCCTTCGTCGGCGGCCTGATGGGGCCGTACATGCGGCCGATCCCGGTTGGTGCCTCCGCGGCGATGATCTTCTCGCTCGTTGTGGCATTCGTCGTCACGCCCTGGGCAGCGGTGCGGCTGCTCGCCCGCCAGCATGGGCATCACGACCAAGCAGAGGATCGGCTGACGCGTGCATATCGGCGCGTGATGCAGCCGCTGATCGGCAACCCGGCGTTGCGCCTGATCGCGCTCGCGACGGTGGCGCTCCTCCTCATCGCGGCAGTCGTGTTCGTGCCGCTCGGCTGGGTCACCGTCAAGATGCTGCCATTCGACAACAAGAGCGAGCTGCAGGTGATGGTGCGGATGCCGGAGGACTCGCCGCTCGAAACGACGGCCGGCGCCGCCTCGGCACTCGCCGACGCGGCGCTGCAGGACGAGGCGGTGACGAGCGTCCAGAGCTACACCGGCACCTCCTCGCCGTACACGTTCAACGGACTCGTGCGGCACTACTTCCTCAGGCGCCAGCCGAATCTGGCGGATCTGCAGGTGATGCTCCTGCCGAAAGACGAACGCCGCGAGCAGAGTCACGCGATCGCGAAACGACTGCGCAGCCGACTCGAAGCGACGGCCGCGCGGCTCGGCGCGACCATCCAGGTCGTCGAAGTGCCGCCGGGTCCGCCGGTGTTGCAGACGCTGGTCGCGGAGATCTACGGGCCCGACGCCGCCCGGCGTCTCGCTCTCGCGAAGCAGGTGCGATCGACGTTCGAACAAACGAACGGGGTGGTTGATGTCGACTGGTACGTCGACGCGGCACAGCCGAAGTGGACGTTGGCGGTGGACGAAGAGAAGGCCGCGGCTGCGGGGCTTTCCAGCGATGGGGTCGCGGCGGTCGTGCAGATGGCCACCGATGGCGCGCCCGCCGGACTCTTGCACGACCCGAACGCGCGCGAAGACGTGCCGATTGTACTGCGTTTGCCGCGTGCCAATCGAGGGTCGCTCGACGCGATTGAGGCGCTACGCCTCGGACCGAACGCGGTGTCGGTTGGCGAGCTCACGCGAGCGTCGCGGACGATTGAAGAGCAAAGCATCTATCACAAGAACCTGCAGCCCGTGACCTACGTGACCGGCGACGTGGCCGGCGCGGTCGAAAGCCCTGTCTACGCCATCTTGCAGATGAACCGGGCGCTCTCGTCGGTGCGGCTGGCGGAAGGGTATGGTCTCCAGATCTACAACACCCGCCTTCCCTTCGACAGTTCGAAGTACGCCATGAAATGGGACGGCGAGTGGCACATCACCTACGAGGTGTTTCGCGATCTCGGGATCGCGTTCGCTGCCGTCCTCGTGCTGATCTACATCCTCGTAGTGGGCTGGTTTCAATCGTTCGTGACGCCGCTGACGATCATGCTGGCGATCCCGTTTTCCCTTGTCGGCATCCTCCCGGCGCATGCGCTGCTCGGCGCGTTCTTCACCGCAACCTCGATGATCGGCTTCATCGCCGGCGCGGGGATTGTGGTGCGCAATTCGATCATCCTCGTCGACTTCATCGAGTTGCGCGTGAAGGACGGCATGTCGATCGAGGAGGCCGTCGTCGATGCCGGCGCGGTACGGTTCCGCCCGATGGCGCTCACGGCCGCCGCGGTCATCGTCGGCTCGGCGGTCATCCTGTTCGATCCGATTTTCCAAGGTTTGGCGATCTCGCTGATGGCCGGCGAAGTCGCGTCACTGCTGCTCTCGCGCATGACGGTACCGATCACCTATTACGTCACCCACCGACACCGACGAGCCGGTGATGCCGCCCCGGTCGAACTCGGGCGAACCGCGGGTGCGGTACTGCACCGTGCCGATCCTGTTCGTACCCGAACTCAATGAAGGAGCTTCGCTATGACTCTCGAACCGATGCTGCGTGCCATTGCCGGCATGTTGGTCGCGGCAAGTGTGCTGCTGGGAATGTACGTGCATCCGTACTTCCTCTGGTTCACGCTCTTCGTCGGCCTGAACCTCCTGCAGTCAGGGTTCACGAACTGGTGCCCAATGATCTCGTTCCTGCGAAAAGTGGGCGTCAGGGAGGCGACCTAACGGTCTAGTCTCTAAACAGTTTCTGCGCGAAATGGTACAGGCTGTGGCTCATTACGCCGGTGTCGTGGCCGTTGGTGTCCACGCGCCAGACGTGGGGCACGCCCTTGTCGGTCAGGTAATCGTGAACCCCCTTGCTGACGCGGTACAGGTTGTCCCGATTGCCGACCGACAGCCAAAGCAGCTTCAGCTGCTTGAGGGCCCCCGCATCGGGAATGAGTTCGGCCGGCGGCCGGGTGTTGGGCGCGGCGGCGACAGAGGCGATCCAGGCGAACTTGTCGAGGTTGGTCAGGCCAATGTTCAGGGTCTGGCCGCTGCCCATCGACATCCCTGCGATGGCGCGGTGATCGCGATCCGCGTACACGGAATAGTGGGACTCGACGAACGGGATGATCTCCTTCAGCAGGTCCTCATGATAGGGAGCGCCGTAGGACTGTTGAGTACGGTCCCCTTGCTTTTCGTCGGCCATCGTCGCGGTCGCATTTCCGCTCGGGAAGACGATGATGAACGGCTGCTGGATTTTTTTGTCGGCCAGCAGGTTGTCGATGATGATCGGCGCGCGGGCCCGCTGCGTCCATTCGGTGCTGGTGTTGCCCAGGCCGTGCTGGAGATAGAGCACCGGAAACTTGCGGTCGGGGGTATAGCCCGGCGGGATGTAGACGCGCAGCATCCGGCGCAGCCCGAGCGTCTTGGAGTCGTACTCCACGACCTTCACCTCGCCATGCGGAATGTTTTCGCGCGCGACGTTGAATCCCTCTGGCGCGGCGGGATAGAGGTCGAGATTTTCCGTCTCCGCGAGCGGGGTGGCCGAGGAGAGCTGCATTTGTCCCGCGCGCCCGGCGGCCGGTGCACCGGGTTGCGAAGCTTGAGCGGCGGCTTGCGTGTTGGCGGGCGTAGCGGGCGCCGCGGCGCTCGGCGCCCCATGGCCAGCGTGGGCATGCGACAGACCTGTCGCCACCAAGAGGCACGCAGAGAGTGCGCGCAATTGCGGAATCATCGGTCCTCTAATCTGCCGCTTACGGCCATTCCAGTATAGCCGCGGCCGCGAACTCCGCCTGAAGGGGTTCAGCGTCTCACAAGTCGTGCACGACTACGCCGACGTGTGCCAAGCGATTACCGAGCTCGCGGTGGACATGAATGATCGTCGAAGCGGATCGGCAGGTCCTCACGGCGGTGGTCATAAACCTGCCTGGGTCTCGCCTTCAGTCGCTGGGGCGTCGAACAGAACAACGGCCGAATCTATGCCCGCAACTTCGCCGGGAAGGGATGCGTTTTCACCGTCGACCTTCCGCGGATCGCGGTTGCCGCAGTCGCCTCGGTGTGACGGAGCTCCGCAGGCGACGAATGCGCGGTTCGCGAGTCCCGCCTCTCGGCAGTCGGCTATGAGAGAGGATTGACCGCCGCGATCGTCAGACTGCTTTGGCGGCGGGCACTCAGTCCAGGTCTTGTTCTCTTTGGGTGCTGAAGCTTTCATCTAAACGAACCATCGGACCCTCCGCGTCCACGTCTCTCCCCACGATCCTTGCAGCGAACGGACGTGCCAGCACAGCCGCCGGCCGAATGCGAGCTACTACGAGTCCCTGTGCATAAGCGCACACACAGGTGGCTTGTCGCGTGTCACGATGGTTGTCAGGCGGAGAACACCGTTAATCGGGGGTATGAGATGGGGTTCCTGGTCCATCGTAGGGTGGCGATACCGTTGTCGGCGATTGCGTTCTTCACCGTTGCCCTTACCGCACCGGCAGCCGTCCCGCTATTGCTGATGCCACCCACCACAGTATTTGTCGCAGCCGTGGGGATCACCACGCTCGTCTTATTGACGGCAGGTGCGATTCCGTTCTTGCGTGCGTCTCGCTCACTCGTTCGCGTCTCTTCCTCTCGACAGCGGGAACAGCCGAGTCCGAGAATCACAATTGCCGGCGGCACTTGCGTGCGCGTACTCGAACAGCCGAATCGGAGCGCCGCTGACGAGGCGCTGGATCTCGTTCGCATGGACGACGATGGAGGCTGGCAGATGCCGCGACCGTGATGCCTTCTTCAGGGGCGCTGACAGGGCTGTTGGGATTCGCCACAGGTCGGGGATTGCCTGCGTCACACGGTCGGTCCTCGTGGCAGGCGACCGGCCCGCATGCTTCTCGCCAACGATGTTCGGGCTGAGGAACGCTTCGCATCTTGTGCGCTTCGCGGGTCGGCAGGCAAGTCCTGACTGCTCAAGCTTCGCCCAGTCGCATGCCCTGGCGCGGAATCAGGGGATCGTGGCTTTTCCTTCGCACGAGTTGCGATTGGCTGAGCTGTTTGTGGATCATCGCAGGTTGCCCTACACTTTGTTGGCGGCGTTCGGCTGACGCCTACCGGTCAAGTCTCCTCACAATTGATCAGTAAACCGTGAACCCAGCTGCGGCTCCCTCGCAGTCATGGTTCCCCCCGGCGTCGTCTGGCAGAGAGCAGGCAACCCTTGGCTGTTGGGTCAACTTCCGTCTTCTCGTCCCGTGCAGTCGCCCTCACGTTCGTGCTCTCACTGTCGTGGTGCATCGCCGATCAGTGGACTGCCGGGAGCGTGGTCAACGCCTTCGCCTTGCCATCTCCGTGGACGTCGAAGGACATCGGGTCGGTCGCTGTGGCTGGCAGCGCGTCGGAATCGGGCGGAGTCTTCACTGTGCGCGGCGCGGGTGCCGACATCTGGGGCACCGCTGACTCCTTCCATTTCATGTCGCAGCCACTGTCGGGCAACGGCGAGATCGTCGCTCGCGTGACGTCCATCCAGAACACCAACGCCTATGCAAAGGCTGGGGTGATGATTCGCGGGGCACTCACCGCCGGGTCCGCTCACGTGATCATGGATGTCAAACCTGGCGGCGGAGTGGAGTTCATGAGCCGCAATGCGAACGGCGGCACCACCGTCTTCGTTGCCGGCGCCGCGGTGTCGGTGCCCGTCTGGCTCCGCTTGAAACGCGATGTGACGACGGTGATTGGCTCCTGGAGCGTCGATGGCGTGACCTGGACGGAGCTCGGGCGGACGACGATTACATTACCAACGCTCGTTTATGTTGGCCTGCCAGTCACGAGCCACAGCACCGCGGTGTTGAATACAGTGACCTTCGACAACGTGAGCGTGATTCCCGAGGCAGCCAATCTTCCACCGATCGTAGCAATCGATACGCCTGTGCCCGACGCGACGTTCGCCGCGCCCGCGAGCATCGCCCTGGTCGCAACCGCGTCGGATTCCGACGGCAGCATCACCAGCGTGCAGTTCCTCGCGAACGAGGTTCCGTTGGGGACAGACACGACCAGCCCCTTCGAATGGATGTGGACCGGCGTGACGGCGGGGAATTACACGCTGGTTGCGGTTGCTACCGACTCTCGAAATGATCGGACGCGCTCGACCCCAGTCTCCATAAATGTCACGCCGGCGGCGGATGTATCACCGCCCGCGGCTCCATCAGTATCGATGCCCTCGCCGGGGGCCACCGCCCTGTCGACGAGCGTCGCGTTGAACTGGGAGGCCGCCCAATACGCCACACAATACGACGTTGCGCTCGGCACGACCGACGCGCCGCCAGTGGTGTCGCTCAACCAGACGACCACGTACTACCAGCCGCCCGCCCCGCTGTCGTACAACACGACGTACTACTGGCGTGTGACCGCAAAGAACTCCGGCGGGTCGACACCAGGGCCATTGTGGTCGTTCACCACAGAGTCGGCGCCGCCGATTGACACGCCGCCGCCATCAACCACACTGCGGCGGCTCCGCGTCATGACGTGGAACGGCAACGGCGGCCGAACCGCACCGAACATTGCTGACGTCGCAGCCCAGGTTTCGCTGATCGCCCGCTCGGGCGCACACGTCGTGGTGCTCCAGGAAGTGACGATCGAATCAGGTTCGGACCTTCCGGCGCTGTACAAATCCGAACTCGAGAGTGCGACGGGCCGCGCATGGCAGGCCGTATGGGCAGAGGAACCCCGAAGCATCGCAGCGGTTCCGCAGGGCAATCTGATCCTCAGCACGCTTCCGCTCGCCGCTTCCGCGACGATTGCGCTGGACGGAGCGCCCTTCGATCCGGCGAACATTGATGCGCAGCGCTCGGCAGCGCGAATTGGCGTTGTTGTCAACGGAGTAACCGTGACGATCGCGGGAACTACGCTCGCCAGCAATGGCGAGAGCCGCAAAGCCCAGATCGCGCAGCTTCAAAACTGGATGGGTAGTATCTCGGGCCGCCGATTGGTGGGAGGCAGTTTCAACATGCGGCCCAACGATGCCGGATACCCTGAGATGGCTGCGGTCTTCGCCGACGTGTGGCCGACGCTCGTGACCACGCCTGATGCCGGGATCACGATGGCGGCGTTTGGGACGGCACCCCAGCCCGCGCGCGTCGATGGATGGTGGCAGGAACGTTCCGGCAGCGGAGCGTTAGCCACCGAGGTCTGGATCGTGAAAACCGAGCGAAGCAATCACCACGCGGTGGTCGCTGAGATTGAGGTTCGATGATGCGCGCATATCGAACTCTCGCCAGACGCGCGACAGCAGCTGCTTTGGTGATCGCCGCCATGGCCCAGGCAGTGGCGCTGGCGCAGAAAGTCGGACCGCCGACGGTGCACCTCGCGACTCTTGAGGCAGGCGCGATGCCGCTGCTGACAGCGGTTGCGGCGGCGCCGAGTAGTCCGTCACCCGCCAATGCGGCGACCGCAGTCGCGATATCCACCTCGTTGACGTGGGTCGGATCGGCCGACGCGAGCACATACGATGTGGCGTTCGGCACGACCAGTTCGCCGCCGGTGGTGTCGACCGGCCAAGCGACGACATCCTACACGCCACCGGCACCGCTCGCCTACGCGAAGAAGTACTACTGGCGCATCACCGCGAGGGGCTCAGGCGGGTCCACGGCTGGCCCAGTGTGGTCGTTCACGACGGTGGCGGCGCCACCGGCGATGCCCCGCAGTCCGTCGCCGGTGGATGGCGCATCTGGAGTGACACCGTCCACATTGTTGAAATGGGCGGCATCGACCCGCGCCACGTCGTACGACGTGGCATTGGGCACGAGCAATCCGCCGACGGTTGTGTCCACTGGCCAAACGGCGAGGAGCTACACACCGGCAGCGCCACTAGCCTCCACGACGACCTATTACTGGCAGATCACGGCCAATGGCGCCGGCGGAGCTACGGCTGGTCCGGTGTGGTCATTCACGACGATTGCCGCGCCACCCGCGTCACCGAGTGGTCCGTCGCCAGCGACCGCGGCAACTGGCGTGGCGATATCCACCTCGTTGACCTGGGCACCGTCGGCCGGCGCGAGCACATACGATGTGGCGTTCGGCACGACCAATTCGCCGCAGGTGGTGTCGGCGGGTCAAGCGGCGACATCCTACAGGCCACCAGCGGCGCTCTCCTACGCGACGACGTACTACTGGCGGATCACCGCGAGGGGCTCCGGCGGTTCCACGGCTGGCCCCGTATGGTCGTTCACGACCATCGCGGCGCCACTACCACCAGCACCACCGGCGGTGCCCGCTGGCCCGTCGCCGGCGAGCGGGGCGGCGAGTGTCGCGCCATCGACCGCGTTGACATGGGCGCCATCGGCCGGCGCGAGCACGTACGATGTGGCATTCGGCACGAGCAACCCGCCCAACGTTGTCTCGACGGATCAGTCGACGACGACGTACACGCCGGCTGCGGCACTCGCCGACGCGACGACATACTACTGGCAGATCACGGCGAAGGGGACTGGCGGATCCACCGCAGGACCGGTGTGGTCGTTCACGACGGCTGCGGCGCCCGTCCCGCCACCGGCATCGCCAAGTGGCCCGTCACCGGTCAGTGGTGCGGCGGATGTCGCGCCATCGACCGCGTTGACATGGGCGGCATCGGCCGGTGCGGGCACGTACGATGTCGCGTTTAGCACGAGCAACCCGCCGAACGTTGTCTCGACGGAGCAGTCGACGACGACGTACACGCCAGCTGCGGCACTCGTCTACGCGACGACATACTACTGGCAGATCACGGCGAAGGGAACTGGCGGATCCACCGCAGGACCGGTGTGGTCGTTCACGACGGCTGCGGCGCCCGTCGCGGCACCCGCCGTACCGAGTGCCCCGTCGCCGGCGAATGGGTCGACAGATATCGCGCCATCGACCGCGTTGACATGGGCGGCATCGGCCGGCGCGAGCACGTACGATGTGGCGTTCGGCATGAGCAACCCGCCGAACGTGGTCTCGACGGATCAGTCGACGCCGACGTACGCGCCATCCGCGGCACTCGGCGACGCGACGACGTACTACTGGCAGATCACGGCGAAGGGCGCAGGGGGATCCACCGCTGGACCGGTGTGGTCGTTCACGACGATCGCAGCGGCGCCGCCGACGCAGACGCTCGATCGATTACGGGTCATGACGTGGAACGTCAGCATGGGGAAGAATCTTGCGGGCACGATGAATGTCGATGCGCAGGTCGCGCTGATGGCAGACTCTGGCGCACAGATCATCGCGCTGCAGGAAGTCACCGTGTCGTCGGCAGCTGATCTCCGCGTCCTCTATGAAACCAAGCTCGAGGCTCTGACCCAGCGGGACTGGACCGCAGTGTGGGCGCCTGATCCGCGACCCACGCCCTCTGAAGGCAACCTTATTCTGACGATGCTCCCCGTGTTGTCATCGTCGATATTCCAGTACGATTCAGCACCCTGGGATCCGTCCTGGTTGGATACCAAGCGCTCAGCGGCACAAATCAGCGTGTCGGTGAACGGCGTACCGGTCACGGTATTCACGACCCATCTTCCGCTCGACACCAACCACCGCCGGTCGCACATCAACGCCATGCTGGCCTGGATCGCCGGCTTCACTGGCCCGCGCATCGTTGGTGGCGATTTCAACATGGTAGCGGGGACGACTGAATACGCCACGATGCAGGGAGCGTTTGCTGACGCATGGACGCTGCTCGCGCCGGACGACCAGGGATTCACAATGGACAAGCGCAGCTCAGCCGGAAACACCCCAGGGCGGATTGATTACTGGTGGCAGGAGATTACCGACACGCAGGTGCGCGGAACCGAGGTGTGGGTCATCAAGACGAAGCGTAGCGACCACCATGCGCTGGTCATTGATCTCGACGTGCATGCGAAGTAGCAGACGTCTGCCTACCATTTGAGATTTGAAGCGCGTGCGCCGCCTCGTGACAGTTGCCATCCCGATCGACGAACCGCAGATCGAACGCATGCGAGCCCGGTCCGATGAGATGCGACAATTCCTTGAGTGTCGTGTCGATCTTCGCGCCGCGATAGGCCGGCACGACCACGAACGGGACGTCATGCGCGGCCGCGACACTTGCGACAGTCGCAAGCGTGTGGTTTCATCGCATCGCTGCTCTTATCGCCGCACACTCACCACGACATACGGCGTTTCTCTTTCGAGATCCGGGTACATCCGTCCGCGCCCATTCGTGCCCATCACCTCGACGAAGTACATGAGGTCCCACTGCGGATCGATGAAGGAGCTGGGGATCTGTGCCTGGTACGTGCCTGCCTTGCCGGCAATCGCCGTCATCGGCGTGGTCTGGTAATCCTCGTATTGAGTGAGATGGCGGTATCGCAGGCGCACCCATTTGACGCCCGACGATGGCTCGACAGTCGCGGTGACGACGAAGTCCTGTCTCGGGAGTGCAGCATCAGCACCGGAGAGCGTCACGGCGGGCGGTTCCGCTGCGAGTGCCGGAGGAGTCAGCTTAATGCTGCGAGCGTTCGGCGTTACCGTGGCTGCGCCGCGCTCGGCGACAAGACGATCGTAATTTGTGCGCAGCTGCTGCAATTCCTCCTTCCAGTGGCGGGGAAAATAACCGGGCGCGCCGAAGGGCAGCTTCTCGTTGTACACGTTTCCGGCGGCATCGACGATGTCGCTCCATGCGCCGATCGCGTTCTTCTCCTGTTCGAGGGCGGTGTCGAATGACTGAAGATCCCCGGCCTCTTTATAAAGGTTGTAGGCGACCGCTGCCTGCAGCCGCGATGCGTAGTACCGTGCCAGCGCTGCGAGAATCCTGAAGTCGGTCACGCTGGACCGGAACTCCTTGCTCGCGCGATCGCCCGCCGCTTTTTCAGCTTGCGCGGTCTCGGCCAGGATGGCGTCGGATGTCGCAGCAAACCAGCGGCTGGTCTCCTGCGGCCACCGCATCGGGCTCTCCGTCCCCGCGACCAGATTGCGCGCCGCGTCTCGAGCATTCATGA
>Ga0070669_100002177_pt1 | contig 14180 bp, 9 predicted proteins | sample KBSS53metaG_FD_64680 | JGI IMG/M metagenome (GOLD analysis project Ga0070669, IMG submission 64680) | Switchgrass rhizosphere microbial communities from Kellogg Biological Station, Michigan, USA - KBS S5-3 metaG | ecosystem: Host-associated > Plants > Roots > Rhizosphere > Soil ... | reverse complement strand
TCAAAGCCGCGCGAATAGACGAATGATCCCACGCCGGGCGAACGCGCCAACGTGATGCCCGGAATGGCTGTGAGCGCCTGAGCCAAAGTGACGATGTTCTGGTCGTCCATGTTCTGACGGGTCAACACTGACACCGACTGAGGAATATCCTTGAGGGCTTGTTCGCTCTTACCAATCGTGACGGCGCGGGGCGCATAGGAACGGCTCGCCTCAGTCGTGGCTGGGCTGAAGGCTGCGCCAAGTGGCTGCATGTTTGCGCCGCCGCCATCGCTTTCCACGCGGACCGGCCCAAGCTGAATTGCGCCGTCCGCCGATTGGGGGGCGGGCTCTAGCGCCACCGCGCTGGGACCAGTAAAGCGAAAGGTAAGTCGGGTGCCGGTGAGCAGGCGCGATAGCGCCTCGGCAGGCGCAAAGGAGCCGGACACACCGGGCGATACGACACCGCGCCCGATCGAGGCCATATAGGCCACCTGAATCCCCGTGACGCGCGAAAACTCGCGCATCGCCTCGACAAGAGGCTGCGAGGGGATATTGAACTCGCGCGTTGCCGACGCCCCCGCCGCCTGTTGCGCCAGCGCTGGTGCGGCACCAAGGCCGGTGAAGGCGGTGCCGATCAGAAGTGCGGTGGACAGCCGCATCGCGCGGGAACGGCAGGGCAACGGAGAACGATACATCAAAAGACTTCCCCCCGGGTTGAGACAAGGCCATAAGCGGCCCGCCGACGAAAGTTGCGTCGCATTAGCAACTGTCCGGCAGCGCTAAGGCGTTTTGAAAACAGCATTGCCTAACCCCTCGCGAAAAATATTATTCAGCCCGCAGGGCGGACGATAGTTATCCCGCCGGGAAGATTGATGATTTCCAGCCTCGCGCTAGCCGCGAGTGCTTCCAAGCCTTCGTCGGGACGCTGGGCGCGAACGATCGCGGTCACGGGCGGAAGCCCATCTACCGCCCCCGTGACGAAGGTCGGTCCCGCGCGATAGCGGGCGATCTCCCGTATCGCTGCGCGCACGGCGACGTCATCGAGCAAGATGTCGCCCTCGCGCCATGCGGCGACGCGCGACGCGGGAATGTCGGCCACCCGCGCGGGCGCGCCGCCCTCGACCCAGGATGCGCGCTGACCGGCACGCAGCGTCATCCACGGCGCGCCTTTGCGCGAGCGGACCCGGATCACGCCATCGGTAACGGCCGCCTCGGCGTTGCCGTTTTCCTCACCAACGACAAAGGCCGTGCCGATATCTTCAACCAAACCGCCGATAGCGGCGACGCGGAAGGGCTTGCGGTCGCCATGCGCGACATCGAACCAGGCGCGGCCGCGCAGCAGCTCAACAAGGCGCTGGTCCCCGTCATAGCGCACCGCGATTGCGCTGCTCGCGTCCAGCACCGCGCGCGTGCCGTCCGGCAAGGTAAGCGACTGCACCGCGACGCCGGTGCGGTGGTCGGCCTGCGCGCGCAGAACCAGCTCCGGCCCCGCAACCATGATCGCCAGGCACGCGGCGATGGCGGCCCCGGCGTAGCCAGCGCGGATACGTATCCGGCGACGGCCGGCGGCTTTCATGGCGGGCAACGGCGCAGCCGGCGCGAGGCGATCCCCAATTGCGCCGAGACTACGCCACAACGCCAGCTCATGCTGAAAGGTGGCCTCATGCACGGGATCTGCGGCCCAGCGGCGATAGGCCGCCAGTTCCGCTTCGCTGATGTCACCGGATGCGAGCCGCATGATCCAGTCGCGTGCGGTCTGCGTCAGCGAAGGATCAGCAGACTTTTCGTGATCGGTCATCGGCGCTCCCGAAGGGGCGAATTGAAGCCTTCACCCGTGACGCTAGGGCGTTTTCAGGCCCGTCTTGCCTAACCCCCGGCGTAAAATAAATCTGCTCAGCCCTCGTTGCGCGCATCGCCCAGGATCGAGAGCGCACGACGGATATGCTTCTCGACCGTGGTCCGCGACACGCCGAGCCGCGTCGCGATTTCGCGCTGGGGCACTTCCTCGATGCGGTTGAGCCAGAAGATGGTGCGAGCCGGTTCGGACAAGTCATCCGCCGCCTTTAGCACGCGCGCCAGCTCGTCGCGCGCGATCATCACCGTGTCGGGCGAGGCACCCGGTTCCGGTCCCCACAAGATCGCTTCGGCTTCCGCCTGAATCTTGCGCCGTCGCGCCTGCTCGCGGCCGTGATCCCATGCGACATTGGCCGCGAGCGCGAACAGGTAAGAGCGCTTGTCCCGGATCGGCGGATCGTCCTCGACCTTCTGGACCCGAAGCCACAGTGTTTGCGCCGCGTCCTCGACCATGCTCCGATCGACAACGCGCGCCAGTATCCGCAGCAGCGAAGGGTGTTCGCTCAACAGCAGGCGTGACAAGGAGGCGGCGTTCGTCGGCATCGCCGCACAGCCTTAGCAGATTGCGAATAGCTCGCAATAAGGACTGCTTTCCGCCAACGGTCTTTCGGTACGTGTCGTTGTCCGAGATTGAGCGAACTGAGGTTCAGGAACCGTGGACTGGAGCTAAGAACCCCGGACTCGGTTCGCATTGTTGGACAGGAATGGTTAGGGGGCTGAGGATGCGTGACGCCCATTTCCGCCAAAGTGGCGTGCAACTCAGTTCACTCATTCCTGAAAATTTCTCGCATCAGTTCGCAATTCTTGGACGTTCCCGGAATGGGCAATCCCCGCATGAAAACTCAGCTTTCCCATGCTGCCAGTTCGCTCATTCTTGGAAAATGACAGCTCGCCGAAAACGGCTCAAGCCATTGCTCCAGTTCGCTCCGGCACCCCGCCACCATCGCCGTTGATCCGTCAGCCTACAATGACAGGCCGAAATCATTGCGGATTCCACCCCGGTTCCTTCAGCCTGCCAAATAGTGCTAAGCCGCCTCCGCTTCGGGTGTGAACGTCTTGAGCGCCTGTGAGATCACCCGCTCTTCCAGAAGCCGAGCCCAGGCTGCCAAGGCATCGCGCCGCGGCTCGAACAGCTCGGATTTGTTGTAGACGCGCATGATCTTGGATCGCGTCGCTGTCGCGACGTGGTTCAGAATGCGATCGGCGACGTGAGGAGGAATGCCGAGGATCTCACACCCATGGGTGTTGAAGGTCGTCCGAAAATCGTGAATCACCCAATGCGGCATGGGCTCGGCTTTCTCATCGCCTGTTCGCTGGACCCGAGCCTTCTGGATGGCGTCGTCTAGCCGCCGGCGCGCCTTGGTAAAGCCGGACACCGCTGTCCCCCCCGTCGTTGTGAAGACGAGCTTGGAGTCCTTGGGTCGTTCCTCGTGTTCAATCGCCTCTTTGATGATTGATCGTGCCAAGGGCGAAAGCGGGATCCGCAGGGCGTTCTTCCTCTTGGTTCGCGCGCCGGGAAGGAGCCACACACCATCGTCGGCCATGTCGTCGCTTCCCAGCGCGAGATCCGCGATCGGCATGGCAGAGACCTCTTCGCGGCGATTTGGCAGAACGATCAGGAGTTGGAAGAGCTGCTGGAAGGGATAGCCAAGCGTGGTGGTTGCCGCCCAGATTTCCGTCAACTCCTCGATCGAATGAAACCGATCGCGCTCGTTCTCCTTCGACGGGCGGCGAACTTTCTCAGCCGGGCTCTTTTCCAAAACACCCTCGTCCACGCACCAGTTGAAAAAGGCTGAGGCATAAGCCAGGTTGCGGTTGGCGGCGATCGGCGCCGTCTTGGCGTGCTTCTTGACGAGATCCTGGATTTCGACCCGCAGGATCGACTTCGGCTCGCGGTTGAGCAAGGTGCGCAGCAGCCCACGCTTTCCGTCGAGAGCACGCTTGGTTTGCTCTCCGCGGCGATGCTGCGAAAGAACTGCCGTGTGATAGTCCTCGATAACTTGGGCCAGCGTTGTACGGTTGAGGGCTGCGATGGCAGCGGTCCGCCGAACCAGGCGCTTTTCCTCGTTGGGATTGTCACCCTGATCGAGTTGGGTCCTGATTGCCCGGGCGGCGGCGCGGGCTTCGGCAATACCCATGCCCGGCCATGTTCCCAGCTTGATCCGCGTGCGCTGTCCGTCTTTGAGGCTTGCCATCAGCGACCAGCTCGCGGTTCGCCCTCCCGCACGGAACCGCAGCCCCGCTTCGCGCTCGTCGCGAAGCTCGATCTGACCTGCTCCGGCCTTTCTCGCCTGCGCGATAGTCGCTTCGATCGTAAGTTTGGTGAGGGTTTCAGCCATGAAGAATACTCGGTTGCTGCCTCAAATTAGGTTCGCTATAGGTTCGCTGGTGAGGCCGACAGCGGACGGAGATTATTAATCGAAGTTGGATGAAGACGGAAGGAGTTTCTGATATTATTCAGTAGCTACAATCGCTTATCAGGATGCTGACGGGCATGGACGGAGCGAGACGGAAATTGACGCAATGTCCTAAAGCTGACTCTTAATCAGCGGGTCCTTGGTTCGAGCCCAAGTGCGTCCACCATTTTTTCAATACTTTCAACCTCTTACTTGCATCTCGATCGAGTGACATCGAAGGTGTTGAGCGCCTAGGTAACGCCCTAGGTAACAAGCCGCCGCGATCATTTTTTGTCTCTGATGATCTCAGGACAGCCTGGAAGCGCCCGCCCCCCCCAATCCGAGGCCTCGGCAGTCCGGCGCACGGCTGCTACTGGGCCTTAGGCGACAGGCAGGTTTCGGGCGGACCCAGCTGAAATAGCGGACCTTCGTTCAGATTGTAGCTGCACCAGAAGACCCAGTTCTGGTCATTCGGAACGGCGTTCGCACTCCCTGACAACGAACATTCGTTCAGATCGTCGTTGGGAGCACATACCTCACTCGTCCTGACGTTCCGGAGCAGCCTTGCCCGACCTGATGATGGATCGCATCATGCAGGCAACGGCCTGCTACGGAGGTCGACCTAGGACGGCATCAGCGCATGCGCGGCAAGCGCGTCGAGTTCCGCCCGGGACTCGGCGTCGGGCGGGAAGATTGTTCTCGTCATGCATCTATTTAGCAGGCGGCGTGCCGCCAGGTTCCTCGCAGGTTGCGCAACCGCGATCGGCCAGCCATTCGCCGGCCGACGCACCGGCCCGGGCAACGATCTTAAGCGGACCTGCGGATAACGCTGCGCGTCTCGCGCGGCTGTGCTAGGACCGCCCGGCGACGGCAGAATCCAAAGCGGCCGCGACAGTCAAGGTTTACACTTTCTCGTTTTGAGTTGACATATTTCCCCGTCGTGCGTTACAGATGCGCGCATGGAAGTTGACACATCCTTGATCCTCAAGCTTTTCGAAGCGGCGCTGGGCGCCGATTACACCAATGTACGCCGAATCGGCGGCCGGCTCGCGCGCGATCTCGCCGGGGTGGGCGATGCCGATACCGCCAAGGCGCTTGAATCCATGCTGCGCAAGCGCGGCGTGCCGCTCCAGGCGTCGGGCTATGTCGAGGCGATCCCGCGCGATGCGGGCTCGCGCCTGCCGTTGGTCGAGGAAGCCCAGTGGCCGACCTCGCCCTTGTTTCTTAATACCGATGCCGGCCAGGTCATCGAGCAGTTCGTTGAGGATGCCGACAATATCGCGCTGCTCGCCGAGAACGGCATTTCCGCCCGGCTCGGCATCCTGCTCTACGGTCCGCCGGGCACCGGCAAGTCGCTGCTGGCGGGCCATATCGCCGCGCGGCTCGGCCGCCCCTTCTATGTCGTGCGGCTCGACTCGGTCATCTCCTCTCGGCTCGGCGAGACCTCAAAGAACATCCGCGGCATGTTCGACTTCATCCCGACCAAGCAGGCGGTGCTGTTCCTCGACGAGATGGACGCGATCGCCAAGCTGCGCGACGACCGCCACGAGCTGGGAGAACTCAAGCGCGTCGTGAACACTGTGCTGCAAGGCCTTGATTCTCTGGCCGATGAAGTGATCGTGATCGGTGCGACCAACCATCCGCATCTGCTCGATCCGGCGATCTGGCGGCGCTTCCCCTACAAGGCCGAGCTGCTCGTCCCCGATGCCCAGGTGCGCACGTCGATGTGGAAGCATTTCCTCTATCAGGACGGCGACGACGGCGATGCCAGCACGGTTCTGGCGCGCCTGACCGAAGCGATGACCGGGGCCGACATCGAGAATTTCGCGCATGCCGCCCGGCGCCGCTCGGTCATCGGCCGCCAGGAGCTGAGCCTGCCGCATATCCTGCTTGCCATCGCGTCGAGCGCCAATGGCGTGCCCAAGCTCCCTGACAATCGCCCGCTCACCGCCGACGAGAAGAAACTGCTGGCGCAACTACTGCTCGACAAGCTCGACATGGCCCAGACCGACATAGCGAAGACCCTCGGGGTCAGCCGGCAGATGGTCCACCGCTATCTGAAGGGTGGCGACGATGGCTGACGACCGGCGCCCTTTGCTCAACCCGGTGCTGCGCTTCATCAAGGAGCCGCGTCCGGAATCGATCACCGGCCGCGGCAAGTCGCTCGCCGGCATCAAGACCGACCGGCTCGATCGGCAACGCACCAAGCTGTCGGGCGAGATCCTGGCGATGGCGCGCGGGCTTGCCCAGCAGCCGCGCTTCGGCGACCGCGCGGTAGTTTATGCCTCGATGTTCGAGGATTCGCTGGCCCCCACCTGGACGCCGGGCGACCTGTTTCAGCCCGCTTACGGCGCGCGGCTGGTGGCGCCCTATGCGCAAGGCTATCTGGTCGAGATGGAAGCGCCGGCGATCGCGCGCTTTGCCGCTTTGGTCGCCAATTTCGGGACGGTGCGAGATCAGGTCGACATCTCGCGGGTCGAGACGGTGCGCTTCTTCACCGAGGCCGATGCGCTGTGCGACCGTTCGATCGAGGCGCTGTGGGCACAGGCGCCGCGCCGGGCGACCGGGCGCGCCTTCTTCGTGTCGCTGATGCCGCTCAGGGACCGGGGCGCCGTCGAGCATCTGCTGCAGGCCTTTGCCGGTCTTCGCGAGGGCACGATCCTGCCGCCGTCTCGGCAGCTGGTGCTCGATCTCGCCGATGCCGCCGAGAGTGCGGGCGATACCGCGCTCGCCCGCGCGGTCCGCGCGATCAGCGGCACCGACCGGCTCGGCCGCGCGATGCGCGATTATCGTCTGCACCAGCGCGCGCGCACGACGGTGATCGTTGAAAGCCCCGAAGCCTTGCATCGCCTTGCCGCCTCGGGCGCGGTGATGCGTCTCGACCCGGTCCTGCCCGTCACGGTTGCCGACCCCGGGGAGGGGCGCGAGCCGGACCGCCCCCTCCCCGCCAACCTGTCCGGCCTGCCGATCGTCGGCATCGTCGATGGCGGTCTCAATGCCTCCTCCTATTACCCGGCCGAAGCCTGGCGCGCGCCGCCGCTGGTGCACGGCGCCGCGGCCGAAGTGATGCACGGCAACCGCGTCACCTCGCTCGTCGTTCAGGGCCATGAGTGGAACAACAATCTCGTCCTGCCGCCGCTGCATTGCCGAGTGGGTACGGTGCCGGCGATCGCCAAGCGCGGCCATCCGAGCCCCGACCAGGAAGAGCTGGTCGAATACCTCGACGCGGTGATGACCGCGCACCCCGAGACCAAGGTCTGGAACCTGTCGTTCAACCAGGACCTGGCCTGCGATGCCGACGCGGTCAGCTATCTGGGGCACGCGTTGGCGATGCTGGCGCGCAAGCACGGCGTGCTCCTGGTCAATTCGATCGGCAATGTGCCGGCCGCCTGCGCCAAGCGCCCCGCCGATTGCGAGGCCGCGCTGACAGTCGGCGGGCGCCTGCACGACGAAGAAGGCAAGCCGGGGGCGAGCTGCACCGTCAGCCTCGCCGGGCCGGGCCCGTGCGGCATGCTCAAGCCCGATATCTCGCATTTCTCACATGTCCGGGCGCTGGGCGGTGCGGTGATCTCGGGCTCGAGCTTCGCGACCGCGCTCGCATCCCCGCTCGCCGCGCATACGATGGATCGCCTCCGCGAGCCCGACCCCGATCTGGTCCGCGCGCTGCTCATCCATAATGCCGATGGCGATGGCTTCGATACGGGCAAGGGGTTCGGCACGCCGGATGCCGCCTATCTGCCTTGGGAATGCCGGCCGGGCACGGTCACGCTGCAGTGGAAGGCGTCGCTCAGGGACCGGGCCTCCTATTATTGGGAATTGCCGATCCCGCCGGCTTTGCTCAAGGACGGCCGGCTGCGCGGCAAGGGACGGCTGACCGCGATCCTCAACCCGCACCCGATGGTCGACGAATTCGCCGGCCCCAATTATTTCAGCGCGCGGCTCAACACCGCGGTGCAATATCCCAAGGGCGAAGGCTTTTCGAACCTGCTCGGCTCGATGGATACCGACAAGGTGCCCGAGACGATCGCCCGCGCGGTCGATCATAAATGGTGCACGGTGCGCAACCACGCCAAGGACTTTTCGGCCCGCGGCCACCGGGTCGATGGCGACACGCTGCGGATCTATGCGCGCATCTATACCCGCGACCATTATGTCTATGGCTATACCAGCGCGGACCAGGTGCCGCCGCTCGACGCGGTGTTCGTCCTGTCGCTGAGCGGCATTGACGAGCGCGACGATGTCTACAACCAGCTGCGCGACCAGCTCGGCGCGTTCGTCGAGACCGCCGTCGTCGAATCCGACATCGACATCGACAACTGAGGAGACTGACCATGGCCGACAATGACCGGATGGTGTTTCGCCGGGCGAGCGATCAGAAATGGATCGACAAGCGCAACGGCGCCGAGCGCGGGTTCGTCCACGACACCCAGGCCGCGGCAGCCGCCGCGGCCAAGCAGCATCTGCTCAATTCGGGCGGCGGCGACCTGGCGATCAAGGGACGCGACGGCAAGATCCGCAGCAAGGACACGATCGGCCGCCCCGATCCGCTACCGCCGCGCGACAAGGAACATTGATGGCGCCGGCTGAACGAACCTACGGCTATCGCACACCCGTCGCCGCGCCTGCCATGGACGCCTCGCGCTTCGCGCTGCGCCCGGCGGGAGCGGCGCGTTGAACGGCGCTGACGATCAGGGTGCGGGTGAGTCCGCCACGGCATCGACCGCCGGCGCGGAGGATGCCGGCGTTCAGCCCATGGCGGCCGCGCCTGTTCCGGCCGCGCCAGCGATGGCGGCGCCTGCCCCGCCCGCTGCCCAAGTCGACGAGGGCGCGTCCGGCGCGGGGAGCTGGGCGATTCGCGGCTTCGACTATCAGGTCGATGTGTCAGTCTGGCTCGCGCTCGACCTGATGGTCGCTTCGCGTCTGACTGCCGAGATGACGCTCGAAGCGGTCAGCGAGGAGGACATCGAGACCGACCTAGAGGAGGTCGAGCCCAACACCGTTGCCGATACCGTGCCGATGCACGGCTACCGCCTCATCGTGCAGGCGAAGCGACGGACCGGCGATGCCTGGACCGAGGCGGGGTTCAAGGCCTTGCTCACCCATGGCAAGCGCCGCGCCTCGGCCGCCAAGCGGCTCGAGGATGATCCCACCGCGCGTTATCTGCTCGTGACCAGCGCCGCGCTGAACGGTCCGGTCCGCAAGATCGGCGTCCGGACGGCCGGCCGTTGGCCCGCGGCGGATGCGGTGTCGGCGACGATCGCGGGCGCGGGCACCGATATCGCGGGACGGGTCGCGGTCATCGGATCGCAGGATGACGAGCGGCTCGTCACCGACATCAAGACGCTGTTGCTGGAACGGTTCCGAGTGCCGCGTGCGCACTGGGAAGCTTGCCTCACGGCATTGCGCGCGCAGGCCTGGGGCCGGATGCGCAGCGAGGCAGGCGGGGTCTGGCGGCGCGAGGAGGTCGAGCGGGTGATCGCCGACCATGAAGGCTATCTGGTCGGCGATGGCGAGCGCGACGCCTTTGTCGAGCCGACCAACTGGGGCGACCTCACGCGCGCGCTCGAGACCAATCACGCGATCATGATCATCGGCCAGTCGGGCAGCGGCAAGACGGCGGCGAGCGAGGCCCTGTGGCTCGAGCGCAAGGTCGCGATACCCGATCTTAAGCGCGTGCACATCACGCTCGGCCCCGACGAATTGCGCGCCGACACGACGCAGCCGCCCGTTCTGTACGATATCGAGGATCCCTGGGGACGGTTCCGGTTTGAGCCCAACAGCCGTCCGTGGAACGACAAGCTCGAGCCCGAATTCATCGGCGCGCGGCATGACCGGCTGTTCGTCGCGACCAGCCGGATCGACGTCGCGGAGGCGAGCGGCGCGATCGACAGCATCCAGCGCTGGCGCATGCCGCTCGATGCCGAAAATTACGGCCGCGCCGAACGCCAGCGGCTCTACCGCAATCTGTCGGCGGGCCTGCCTGCCGATCTGAAGGCCTTCGCCCATGAGCATGAAGCGTCGGTGGTCCGGCAGCTGGGCCTGCCGCTCGAGTTGCGCAAATTCTTCGACGCGCTGCCCGGACTCGACCGTGACGACATCGAGAAGAATCCGGCAGCCGCGCTGGCCGGCGCGATCGAGCGGGCGCACAAAAGCTCGATCGAGCGCACGGTCGCCGAGCAGATCGAGGCCCGCGAGGATGTGCGGGCGGCGACGATCCTGTGGGCGCTGATCCGGCCGCATGGCCGGTTGTCGGCCGATGTCCTGCGGACGATCGACGATCCGCTGGTCGATGGCGAGGCCGCGCTCGAAGGCAAGATCGTCCCCTTCGTCAACGCGTTCGTCGCCGCGCGCAATCTGCGCCAGGGGCCGGACGGATCGCTCGGCTATTATCATGGCAAGGTCGAGGCCGGTATCGAGACGGTTCTCAAGCGCCATCCGCAGGTCGTCCGGCGGACATTGCGGCTCCTGATCGACGTGCTGATCGCGCGCGACGCCGAGGCCGGCGGGACCTGGGGCGTCGAGACGGCGGCGGAGATCGTGCAGTTCGCCGACCGCATTCCCGGCGGTGAGCCGAGCGTCAATCGTCCGAGCCAGGACCGGCTCGACGCCTGGGTGGAAACGGCGCTCGCGAGCGAGGGCCGGGATCTCGAAAAGGCGCTCCGGCTTGCCGCGGCGGTCGGCTCGGTGCGCAGCGACCTTGCCGAGATGGCGCGCTGGCTCGAATATCGGCCCGACCAGACCTTCCCGGGGATGATGGACTGGGGCGATCCGGAACGCGATGCGGCGTGGATTGCCCGCATGGGCGCCAACCCGGCGGTGCGTGCGCTGGCCGAGCGGTTCATTCGCACGCTGCTGCCCAACGACAGCACCGGCTTCACCGACGATTTCGCGCAGGCGATCGGCGCGGTCGTCGGCGATGTCACCCCGGCGTTTCTCGATGCCGCCAGGACCAGCGCGCATTATGGCTATTTCCGCAACGACGATGTGATCGCCGCCGGCGCCATTACCGACCTTGCCGGTTTCGAGACGGTGGTCGACGAAGCCGTCGCCGCACTTCAGCCGAGCCAGGCCGACCTCGACCGCGCCGCTGAGATCAACCTGCTCATCATCAACGAAGAGGTGAGCGGTGACTATGCCGAGCATCTCGCCGACAATGACGATGGCGAGACGGCGAAGACCTATCTCGGCGCCTATGTGACGGCGACCCGCGCCGCGCACGGCTTCGCGCCGCTCGCCGGGCATCGCCATGTCGAGACGGTGCGACGATTCTGGTTGCAGGCCCTCCTGCGTGAGCCGGCGCATGCACCGACGATGGACGAGGTCGAGGCCGCTTTTGCGTCGAGCGACGGCGGCAAGGACGAAGCCGATCTGTGGCCGGTGCTCGGACGGCATTGGGACCGGCGCTTCGAAGACCGGCTAATCGCGCGTCTCGTCGCGGGCCATGCCAATCCCGAGGTTCGCGCGGCGGCGTTGGACTGCGCGGTCGATCACGTCGCGGGGCGCTTCCCGGACGTCGTTGCGAAATTGATCGATGCGAATGCGATTGAGCCGCTCGCCAGGCTTGCTTCCGATCTCGGCCACCGCGCCTGTGCGTATGGCGTCGCCGGCACCGCGCGCCGCCCGGTATATGATGCCCTCATCGCGGGCCTGCCCCAACCCTATCGCGCAGTCGCGCTGGCGGAAATCGCGATCCTGGAGGACGGCCCGCCCGTCGTCACGCCGGAGGCCGCTGTTATGCTGCAGGCGATCGAGGCGCCCGAGGCGGACATGCGGGCGCTCCGCGTCCGGCTCGCCAGCCATGGCGACCTCGATGCCACCGAGGACCTGCGCTGGGTTCTCGCCGAAAGCGATGACGACGACGCGGCGCTGGCGGCGATCGACCTTGCCGCGAGAGACGGCCTGACCGACGATCTCGAGCAGGCGCTCGACCATCATTTCGCGCATGTCGCGGCGCGGGCACTGACCGCCTTGGCCGACCCCATGCCCGCCCCCCTGCCGCCGCTGATCCTGTCGCGTGCATCGCGCAGCGCGAGCCCGGTCCGCAAGGCGTTGCTGGTCCAGCTCGCCGCCAAGCCGCACGCGGCGCATCTCCCGGCGCTCCAGCAGCTGATGGGGGATCAATGGACCTATGAGGCGCAACGCGGCAATGACGATGGCGACTTCCCGATCGCGCGCGACGCGGCCGCGGCGATCGCGGCGCTCGAGGCCGTGCCCGACGCGCTTCTGGCCGAGATGACGCAGCTGGCGCGGACGACCGAGGATCTGGCATTGATGGGAGCGCTGCTCGCCTGCGCGGTACGGCACGGCGATACCGCGCGCCAGGCCGAGGTCGCCGAGATGGCGCGCAAGGGCAACCGCATCGCCGTCGGACGGAAAGCCGCCCATGCGCTGTTCGCGGAGTTCGATCGCCTGCACGACGAAACCGTCGCGCTGATCACGCGGTCGATGGTGCTCACCTTGCCGGCATCGATCGCCGGCTATCACACGGTGACGCTCGGCCTTCGCGGCGACGGCGCGCTGATCGACCAGGTTGCCGATGCGCTGGCGGCGAGCGACGATCGCAAGGTCTTCCTCGCGTTGCTCGGTGTCGGCCTCCACGAGCGCGATCCCGATCGGGCCGCTGCGGTCGCCGACCGGCTGCCGGCGAACCATCCAGCCCGGGCCTTCGTGCTGGGTGAAACCGTGGAGATCGAGCGCACCGCGCTGATCGATCTTGGCGACGCGTCGGCGGTCAAGGAAGCCTGGAGCTGGATGTCCTGATGCGCGGACGCCCCGAACCTTATTCGCCGCGGCGCACGCCATGACCGCGCCGACTGGCGGCCAGTTCTGCGTCACGGGCCTGGTCCTGCAAATGCTGGTCGGGCTCGAACGCGGCGTGACGGTTGTGATCGACCGGACCGGCCAGGCTGGCCCCGCGCTCGTCGCGGTGACGATGCGGCTCGAGCCGCCGAGCGGCGGTGACCAGATCACTGAGACGCCGACGCTGCGGCTGGTCGAACAGGTCAAGATCCGGACCAACGGCAAGCCCTGGACCGCAGGCGAGATTGCCGGTGAGGTACTGCCCGATCTCCTGAAGGCGGTGCGGGATGTCGAGGACCGGCCGACGCGCTACCGCCTCGTCACCGATGGATCGCTCAACTGCGGCGAACTCGTGAAATTGGCCGCACGGCTTCGCAAACGCGAACTGCCCGACGATGCGCTGGCCGCGCTCGACGATGACCAGGGCAAGGCGTTCAAATATGGCGCGTGGATGTCGGAGCGCGGCTATTTCCGGGCGCTGATGCAGCGTGCGGGCGCGACCGACCCCGCGCGCTTCTGGCGGTTGCTCGCCGGGCTGGAAATCGAAGGGGATCTGACCCAGCAGTACCTGACCGCCCGGATCGACGCGGTTCTCGGCGAGATCGTCGATGCCGAAGAGGATGTGCCGGCCCGGCGTCACGAACTGCTCAATCGCATGGCCGACCTCGCCCAGCATGGCGGCAGTATCACCGCCGCAAGTCTGCTCGAACTCGCCGGGCTGCCGGTGTCGCGTCTGCTCCATGCCCGCCGGCTTCCGCAGCTGGTGCAGGAGCGGCTCGAACGCGATCTCGCGACGCTTGGTTATGAAGCGCGCCACGATGTGCGCGAGACGCCGCGTCATGCCGGGCGCGACCTCCTGCTGATTGATCTGCCCCCCGCTGAGTGGCCCAGAGACTATGATAGTCTGGACCACGAAAGGGACGATGAATGGCGAGCAAGAAGCACAAGCCGGAAGAGATTATTGGCAAGCTGCGTGAAGTTGAGATCGTGTTGGCGCAGGGGGCCTCGACAGCAGAGGCGTGTCGACGGATCGCGGCCAGCGAGCAGACATACTATCGCTGGCGCAAGGAATATGGCGGCCTGAAGACCGACCAGGCGCGGCGGATGAAGGATCTGGAGAAAGAGAACCAGCGGCTACGCCGGGCGATTTCG
>Ga0070669_100002163_pt1 | contig 14216 bp, 8 predicted proteins | sample KBSS53metaG_FD_64680 | JGI IMG/M metagenome (GOLD analysis project Ga0070669, IMG submission 64680) | Switchgrass rhizosphere microbial communities from Kellogg Biological Station, Michigan, USA - KBS S5-3 metaG | ecosystem: Host-associated > Plants > Roots > Rhizosphere > Soil ... | reverse complement strand
CATCCGGGGGCTTCAGACATATCGTCACCTCCATGCCTGCCCCGGTTGCTTCCGGCTGGAGCGTCGCCGGGTGGGCCTTTCACCCACTAGAAAGTGCCGCCTTTGCACGGCGCACACCCATGCCGGACGCTCAGCCGCCGATTTCCGCTCCTCAGATCCGGACAGTCAGCTTTTTCGCTACCGGGCGATCTCGGCTGCCCTATAGCGGTGAAGGTCGGGAGCCGACGTGCTGCAGGTTTTTCAACGCGGCGATGTTCGGCCGCGGAAACCCGTAGGAGCCGTTGAACTGATCGGCCAAGGCGCTGACGGCCGCCCGGAATTCGCTCAACGTGATGCGGCCAAAGACTTTGGTTGCCCAGTTATTGAAAAAGATAGCGACTCCGACCTCGCCCACAGACCAGTAGCAGCGAAGCGCCGCGTATTCTTCAGCTGCCGATTGGCTTCCTCATCATGCCAATCTTCGGCTGGCAAACGCAGCCGTGCCGATTTTTGGACTGCCGCCCGGCGCGCTGATGGCACCGGTAACGGCGGGCGTCGCGGCGGATTATTGTTAGGCAAGGTCGCAGGCGTCTTCGGTTTCGCCATGATTGGCGTGCGGTTGGGCTGGCCCTACCGGGACCGGCATGACGCCGGAGATGGCCGAAAGTTGCCGACGCGGCGCAAATTTCACGTCCAGACGTCAAAGTGGTTCTCATCATTGGCTACGCAGAAAATACCGCTGTTGGAAAGGCCCGCTCGATACAGCCATGGAGGTCGTCATGTCGTGGCGCTAGCCAGCAATGTGCGCGAGATGTTCGACCGCTAGGTGCACTTGATCGACCCACATCCGATTTCCTGCTCTGTTGCTCTCATTCATGCTAAATGGCTGGGAGGGAGCGCGCTATTGGATAATATGGAAAACGGACCGGCACAGGTCGAAGAATTACTTGATACGCCTGGCCTTGCCGATGCGCTGGAGAGCGACCGCTTCAAGCAGTTTCTCGATCACATGCCCGTAGCGATCGCGGTCTCCGATCTGTCGTCTTCAGAGCGGATCACCTATGCCAATCTTGAGTTCGAACGCTTGACCGGGCAGCCTGCTGCAGACCTTGAAGGCATGAGTTGGCAAGCCTTGCCGGGCGTCGCCTCCGCGCCAGATGACGACCGGCGACTCAGCGATGCGGTAGAGGACGATGAAGAATATATCGGCACCTTCTCGATCACTCTCGATGGGGAGACGGTTCATGTCGATGCCTGGTCGAACACGATCGTGGACGATCGGGGCGAGCCGCTTTTCCGGCTGGTCGCGCTTGCCAGGACCGGCCAGCGTCTTTGCGAAGACGACGAAGCGGTGCGCCGGTCTCTGCGCGACAAAGACACATTGCTGTTCGAACTACAGCACCGGGTTAAAAACAACCTCCAGATGATCACGGCGCTCATCCGGATGGAAGCCCGCAACGTTTCCGATCAGGAAACAGGTGAGCGGTTCGATCGGCTCGCGGGCCGGATCAATTCTCTGGCGCTGCTCTATCGGTCTCTCTCGACCGAAGGACAGGGGGACACGATCGACCTTGGCATATATCTGAGCCAGATCGCCTCGTCGGTCATGCAGGCGCATGCGCCAGAAGGCATTCGGCTTGATATGAAGATCGACACTTGGCCGGTTGCCTTGGATGTAGCCATGCCGGCGGGTCTGGTCGTCAACGAATTGCTGACCAATTCTCTCAAGCACGCCTTTCCCGAAGGTGAAGGCGGCACCATCACCCTCCATAGCTTGGTGGACGAGACAGGATGTCGCGTGACCGTTGCCGACGACGGAGTGGGTTTGGCCGAAGGGACGACCTGGCCAAAGGCCGGGAAGCTCGGCGCTGTGATCGCCCAATCTCTGCGTCAGAATGCCAAGGCTGACTGGACGGTTGCGTCCGGTGCAGGAACGGGAATGCGGGTGGACATTCATTTCGCAAGGAAAGACGCCACGCCAAAAGCGTGACGGCATGTAAGGCGAGAACTTTCAAAACAGGTCCATTCACTCGACCTGCTTGGAGATCGCAATCAGCGGCAGTCGAACCATGTCAGCCGTTCAGGGCACGATTTTCGATTACCAGGTGCCGACCGTCCGCTTGCCAGCATTCTGAGCTCACATCGGCCGACTTTCTGCCAGTCCGGTTCCAAGCGTAGCGAGTGACAAAGCTGCCGCCGCTTCATACGCAAGTTGGAGGCTGTCACTGGGCTATGTCCACGATTGGTGCTGTCAGTCTAATGCGAACCCGTCTCTACATGATGCAGTTTGGCCTTCGAGGCTGGCGGCTTAGCTTGCGATGATGTTCCACTGCGCTAAGGCGGCGGAGCAGCGGCCGCACGGCTCAGACCGCCATGTCGCGTTTGAAGGCCTCGATCCACTCCGCCACCATGCGCGAGAACGGCGCATCGGGCTGTGCCATGGCGCGAATATCGGCGAGCGTGCGAGCAACAACGCCGCGTAGCTGGTCCTGTGCCTTTTGCCGAAGAACGACATCGCCATCCGCGCTCAGGGTCAGCTGACCAAGAGCGTCTGCGGCGCTGGAGAGTTCGATTACGATATAGCCCAATGTCTCAAGCCGTCGCAGGATCCGGGTGCGTTCCTGGACCAGGGCGAGCCGGTTCAAGCCATAGGTCTGGATAGAGACGGCTCCGCGCACGCTGATCCCTGCAAGACGCGCCGCGAACTCGACATCCCGGGATTTTTCGGAAAGCGCAGGCAGCGTGCCGGTTGCACCAGCGCCAGCAGGGGCCGCATATACGACGCCGAGCGGATCCTGTCGGTCAATATGAAAACTGATATGTTCGTCGGGATCGTCGGAACAGGGGTCGATCAGAAGAGCCTCTTCTGCGGCCATGGCAAGGCTGAGTCCGCCCGCTGGCGGTTCAGCCGACATTCGCGCACCTACGATGGGAAAGCATGCGTCCTTACCGGTCTTGATCTTTTGCAGCTTGTTCTGGCGCTGCATCTCCAAGACGCCCGTCAGGCTCGACAAGCTGTCAGGCGTCGCCTGAAATCGTCGACGGTTGCAGTCGAGACAGCTGGGCAGCAAATTCGTCCAGACAGCAGCAAGCCACCAATAGCCTGGATGACCGAGATCCTCCTCCACCTTACCCTTGGGACGAAAATGCTCGATATCGACCGGGCCGCTCACATTGTAGCGCCTCTCGCAATATGCGCATTTGCCGTGGAAGAGGGCTTCGAGCGCATGGCGGACGTCATCTTCCTTATAAGCTAGGAAGGTGAAAGCCTTTTTGGGACGTGGCCGCCGCGCAAAATAGGTGCGTGCGCGCTTCAGTTCCAATGCTCCCCTACGGCGGCTGTCGGTGAGGCTGGCAGGCGCCCCTATGACAGTGCGATCGACACGGCGCACTAGAGTTGCTCCAGTGCCGCGACGATGGAGGCCCGCGTATCGGCCTCCAGAGCAATCAATTGCTGCGCAGTGCTTATCCTGCGATGCCTGAGATATGTTTCGACGGCTTCCTGGATCAGGCGTTCGACCTGCGTCGAGCCGACCGGCATCGATCGCCTAACCTGTTCGCGCAGCTTGCTTCGCATGTCCTTGAGTTTTTCGGCGCTCTGCGCGGTCATGTCGGCTGCATCGAGAGAGAGAAGGTCGGCGGCCTGAGCAAAGCTGTCCTCAATGCCGGCAGCATCGGTCGAAAAGAGCTGGAAGAGATCCGAGGTCAGCAGTTGCTCGACCGTGAGCGCATCGATGGGCGGTATTTCGGCGAGGACTTCCACCATCTCCGCACATTGCTCCCCCTCGGCATCGGGCCGGCGCATGCGACGCACTGCCATGACCTCATGGGTCGCCATCCCCCGCAAGCAGAGTGGATCATGGGTTGTCACGATAAAAATGACGTTCGGCAAGGCCTGGCGCAGGCCTGTCATGATCCGCATCTTCCAGCGCGGGTGCAGATGCGCTTCAATCTCGTCGATCAAGATTACGGCGCGTGCGCGCGCCAGGGTAGCGCTTCGGGATCCTTGCTGATCAAGAAGGCCCCGCATGACGGCGCAGGCCATGCCAAGTACTGAGCGGAAGCCGGACGACACCACCTTGAAAGGCGTCTGGATCTTGATAGGCGCCCTCCCACCGCCGGGCGATAGAACCGAAAGGCAGAATTCGCCGTTCTGATTGCGCTCGATGACATCGAAGGGCTGATCGATGGCCAAGATGGACCGCAATGCGCGCGCGACCTCGGAAAATGCCGGTGTATCATATATTTTCGCGAGCCAGTCTTCAGGATTGGGTAGGACATAGCTAGGTTCGAAGAGGGATCGGATCGGTCCGGTCACGCCGCCGCGCCGGTCGCCTGAGAGGAACATCCGGAACGCGCCATAGGCAAAGAGCGGCAACTGCCCTTCTGGTGCCCTGCTCCCGATGCGAACAGGCCAGCCCGGCTGAACGCCCAAGGCTTCGGCGCTGCCGTCTTCGAACCTCGTTTCGATACTGCCGCGCCGTGGCGCGCCTGATCCGCCCAGATAGACAGGGTTGAGCATGAAGCGGCCGACGTTTTCGGACAGTTCCGCGCGCGCCGCTTTAGATGTGAGAGCCAGCGTGATCGCTTCCAAGATAGAGCTTTTGCCCGCCGAATTTTCGCCCAGGATCATGAGGGCGGCCCCGCTCGGTTCGCCCTCCTCGGGGGCGACCGCCGGCATGGGCAGGCAGACTTCCAAGTCCTCGAGGCTTTTGAAATCCCGTATATGGAACGCGATCGGATAAGGCGCACTGTTCGAAAGTGGCCGAGAAACCTTGTCTTGGACTGGCAGGGCCTCATCCCGTGCCGAAATATCGGTGAACGCCTGCGTTATCGCGTCATGAAAATCCGCGCGGCGCAGTCCGTCGCGAAAAAATGCTTCGATGCGCGTTTTGGATAGGGCCGGGCGCGCTCCGGCTTGGCTGCCGACCGCTTTGGCCAGCTGGCAGAGAAGAAGATACCAGCTGCCGCCGTGGGCCATGTCCGCAAAGGCAAACAGCCATGACATGTCTTCGGGTTCGTCACGGGTCAGCCGTTCGAAATAGGTTTGTAGGGCATCATGGCGGCCATATTGGAGATTGTCGCGATCAAGGTTGAAATGCCGGATCGTGAAGCGGCCGCGTTCGGTCAAGCCTATGAGTTGTCCACCGGGGAGAGCCTGTAAATGGGATCGCAAATCATCCTTGCCGCACGGATCGAGGAGCAAGGGCGCTTCCCTCATCTTTCCCCGCCACAATCCTGTCGGCCTGTCCGCATAATTTTCGATCTCGTGGCGTTCGGGGAGAGGACAGCGTTTGCCACGGACTGGAAAAACCGTCGGTTCGAGCGGGCGGCAGTCGGCGCAGACGGGATAGATATTTTCCCAGGAATTTGCTAGCCAGCTATAATAGAGATGTGCCCTGTCGGCGAACGCCTCAGGTGCGTCAGAGGTCGGGCCGGCTTCCTCGCTCGGGCGAAAGCGATACGCCTGCGTCTTTGCCGGGCGCTCGCAAAACGCGCATTTGCCCCTAAACAGCCGTTCGAGGGCAGCCTGTAATTCAGGGTCTTCCAAGAGAAGCTCGCTGGTGCCGATCCGGGTCTGTGCGGCGATCACCGCATCGCGAGCGAAAGCCTCGCGCAGGATATCGCGGGCGCGCGCGGTACGCTCATCGGACAGACAGGCGGGGGCAGGCTCATCGGTGCGATCGTAATGTAACATATGCCCTGGTGCCCTCTCATACCTCTTCTCGCGACCGCCTCGTAGATCGTTCGGCGCCAATCTGTGCGGATTTTTCGAAGCGACGCCAGATATTTCATGTCGTTATTTCCGATACGGATATGTTTTCTCGATTGCCTGGTTGGCGAAGCCGAACTCCTTGGCTATCGCCTGATATGAGGATGGAAAATGGCGCAATCTGAAGGGAGAAAAAGTGAGGCGGTCGAGCCCTTGCGCAAGCGCAAGGCAGACGGGACGCTGTATCTGCGGCCTCCCGACATGGAGCGCCTGCTTGCAGGCCTGATGTCGATCGACGAAGGCGAGCTTCTCGCGCGCGCCGCGATCAGGCGCCGCTCGGCACCCGGATGGCTGCCAGGCGAATGTCTCGTTCATATGATGCGCCGTGCTGGCCGTAATCGAGACCGGCGGGCTTATAACCGCTGGTGCGCCCTCGTCCTCGAGCGCATAGGCGCAAGCCTCATGCAGCGACCGAAAAACAGCGTACCGGTCGCCGACCTCGAGCGCGCGGAATATGCGCTCGACCGTTTCGTCGCGATGCTGGGCCCCGATCTTGAGGCATATGAAGAACGCCTTGATATCTGGGAGGCCCGCTTTGATCTAGCGCTCGCCAATCTGCGCCGTGACGCCTTTCGCCGCGCTTATAGCGCCGAGGAGACAGACACCGTCGGTATTGCTGATGATCCCGCCATCATGGCCGAGGTCGAGCGGTCGGTGGGCAGCTTTGATCCATTCGATCCGGCGCGTCTCGCCGACGAAGATTTCCGAATTCGGACGTGGGCGGCGATTGACGCCCTGCCAACGGAACAAAACAGGATCATAATCATGATGCATTCGGGATTGCCGGTCGGAACCGGCGCGGAGGGGCAACACAGCATCTCGGGTATGCTTGGGACCACGCCCCGCACCATCCTCAATTGGAAGCACAAGGCCTATGCCGCGATACGTGCTGCCGTAGAGGGAGACGAGTTGTGACTGCGGCTATGACACTCGAGCAGGTGCTCGAGGCGTTTCTTCTCGACAGGGACGGAACCACGACCGTGCATCGCTATGTTGCGCAATATCCTCAATTTGCGCTCGAACTTCTCGATCTCGAATTCGAGGCGGCGCGTCCGCTTGACGATGAACCTCGAATGCTCGGAGCGAATGAGCGCGCCGTCGTCGATGGCGCACTGGACAAGGCGAGCGTGATCTGGCCGGCTCAAGCTCCCGGATCGAGGGATCTTTTTGCCGTCTTGGGACCTGCTGACTATGGTCGACTGTCCAAGTCGCTGAACGTGCCGCGTCAGGTCATCGCCGCCATTCGCAATCGCCGCGCGATTCCTGAGACGATCCCGGGCGGGTTCCTGAGGCGCATGGCCGACGCGCTCGAGGGAAGCGTTGCTGATCTTCTTGCGAGCATGGGCGCGGGTCCGACCCTCGCCGCACAATATAAGGCAACCGGCGCCGTGGCCATTCAGTCACCCATTCCGTTCGAGCAAATTCTGATAGAGGCGCAGGTGCCGCCGGAGCGTCGGGCCCAGATCATGGCGGATCTCGACTGATGGATGCTATTGAGGCCGCTCGGCGGCGAGCGGCCTCAATTCATGCGAACGCGCTGACGCGCGGAGCCGATCCCTGGTCGCCGCTCGCATTCGTTATCGCAGAGGTCGAGCACGCCGGCTTTGCCGCTGAGCCCATCGAACCCAATGCGGCGCAGCTTGACGGCGCGCTTGCTAAATTCCTCCCGGACATCGGGCTTATTCTCTACAGCGACACCGGAACGTCCTTTTACCGGGCGTTCCTGATCGCTCATGAACTGGGCCACGCGCTGCTCGGGGATGCCGCCGGCGCTTGCCAGGTTGATATCGAGGGCAAAACGGACGCGGAAACCGGTAGCGAAGACCGGATCGTCGCACATGGTCCGCGCCAACGCCGCGAAATCCAGATGGACCTGTTCGCACGCGAACTGCTGTTACCGCGCCCCTTTATGCGCCGCTGCCATCTGGACGAAGAGCTCTCGGGAGCCGACATCGCAAATAGGATTGGCGCACCGCCCGGTCTCGTCGCGCAGCAGCTCCTCGACGCCTTGCTGATCCCGGAGATAAGCGAGGAGGCGGTCGAGCGATCGACCAAGCTCACTCGCAGTCAGGCCGATGCCGCGCACCATGACGGAGAAGCCTATCTTCTCGAAGCGGGGCCAGGCACAGGCAAGACGCAGACGCTGATAGCCCGGGTCGCCCACCTTCTTGGACGCGGTGTCGATCCACGCAAAATCCTCATCCTCACTTATAGCAACAAGGCGGCAGGTGAGCTCTCCGAGCGCATCGCCGGCGATAATGCGGATGCGTTCGCTGCGATGTGGATCGGTACGTTTCACGCATTTGGTCTCGACCTACTGCGTATCTTCGGGAACCGTATCGGGCGGAGCCGCGACCCTCGCCTGCTTGATCGCGCAGGCGCGATCGATTTGCTCGAACATGAGCTTCCAAGGTTCGGCCTCAAACATCTCAAGGACAGCTATGATCCCGTGAGGCTTATCGACCCGATACTCGACGCCATTTCCCGGGCGCAGGATGAAATGTGCCCATCCGGACCCTATCGTGATCTTGGGCTCGCGGCGCTCGAGAAGGCGAAAAAGATGGCCGCTGGCGCGGCGCGCGACGATGCGGTGCGCTTGGCCGAGGAAATTCTGGACATAGCCACTGTTTACGAACGCTATGAGCAACTCAAGATCGACAAGGACTATGTCGATTTCGGCGACCTCATCCTGCTTTCGGTCCAGCTGCTCGAAGGCGACGAGGACGCCCGGCGCACCGCCGCCCGCTATAGTCATATTCTGGTCGATGAATATCAGGATGTAAACGAAGCGAGCGTGCGCCTTCTCAAAATACTCGCAGGCAGCGGCGAAGGTCTTTGGGCAGTCGGCGACGCCCGGCAGTCGATCTACCGCTTCCGGGGCGCGTCTTCGCGCAGCATGGCCCGGTTCAAGCACGACTTCCCCGGCGCGACAGGAAGCAATCTCGTCGTCAATTATCGCTCGAGGCCTGAAATCGTGTCGCTCGTTTCGCATTTCGGCAAGACGATGACAATCAAGGTCGCGAAGAACGATCCCCCTCCTCCTCGCTATGAACCCTTGGGCCCCCATCACGGGAATTGCGGCTTCAAACCCGATCTCACGATCGTGCCCGATGGCGATGCTTTCGTTCCGGCGATTGCCGAAAGGATACGGCAGTCTCTTACGGCGAACCATCGCTATCGCGATCATTGCTTGTTGGTCTCGAGCAATGACAAGCTTGCACGCTACGGCGCACAGCTGGAAAGTCTGGGCCTTCCCATTTTATTCCTCGGCAGCGTCTTCGAACGCGGCGAGGTCAAGGATCTGCTGTCCCTTCTATCGCTGCTGACAGACCCATGGGCCGCAGCGCTCGTGCGCACCGCCTGCTCTCCCGAGTTTGCGATGCCGATGCCCGATGTTCAACGGGTCATCGCTCAGCTCAGGACGGAAAATAGCAGGACGCCGGCGTGGATCAATGATCCCGCGCCGATTGCCAGCGCGCTGACACCCGACGGCGCGGCGAGTTTGCTTGCGCTGTCACGCGTGCTGGGAGGCCTCAACCCCTTTTCCCATCCATTTTCCATTCTTGCCCAGCTGCTATTCGACAGAACCAGGATCGCAGCACGGCTCGCCGCGCGCACGGATCCGGCCGGCAAGGCGGCGGCCATGGCGGTATGGCAGTTCATGGCCTTCGTGCGCACCCAGCGAGAACATACGCAAAGCATTAAGGATCTGATCGCCCGAATCCGACGCCTCCTTGCTTTGGGGGAAGATCGAAATATCCGCCAGCTACCGGCGGCGGCCAAGGGTATCGATGCGGTCAGGCTCATGACGATCCATGGCGCCAAGGGGCTGCAGTTCCACAGCGTGCATCTCCCGGGACTTAACAAGGACACCATGCCCAGAGAGCCGCAGGCAATCCGCTTTCCGCCACCCGAAGGTCTTATCGTGGCGGCACGCGGCACTGCGCAGGAAGAAGTGCTTGCAAGCCATTTGGAAGAGCAGGACTGCCTTTTTTATGTAGCCCTTTCGCGCGCGCAGGAGCGATTGCATCTTTACCGTGCTCGGCGGAAGCGCGGGAGTACGAAAGAGCGCCCGCAATCCTCTTTCGTGAAACGACTTGGTGCGTTGATCGACAGGCGCGAACTCTCCCCTGCGCTCTCGATCCCCCGCACGACTGCCCCGGATGTTGATATCACCTTGCCGCCGAGCTGGGAAATCGAAGCTTGGAAGCTTGACGACTATATGAGCTGTCCTCGGCGCTTTCTTTACCGTCATCTAATCGGATCGGGCGGATCGGCGGCATTGTCGCCGTCTCGCGCCGCTCATAGCGTCGCCCGAACTCTGTGCGCAGAACTTGCTGCTCTTCCCCATCTGCCATCGTCCGAGACGATCGATCAGATGATCGCCCGAGAGTGTATGCGTGCCGGCATCACGGACATGCCGCCCGGCGAAGCGCTACAAGCATTGGTGGCGCGTCTCGTCGGCAACTATGCGGCATCCCTGGCGGGCATGACCATTTCGACGCCGCCCGAAGTGCAGATCTTCGCGAGCGGAACGCGCATTACCGCACGCGCGCATGACATGGTCTCGGACGATGGGGGCATGGTTGCGCGCGTTATCGAAACGCGGGCGCTGCCGCCTGACGATGTCGTGGGGTTGGCCACGCGATTGCTCAGCATCCGCGTGCCCAAGGACGATCCTGGCGTGCGCCTGGAGCGCATTTCCCTTGCCGATGGCGTCCAGGGTCATAGCGTCGAGGCAGACGCCAGCGCGCTTCGCCAGTTCGAACGCGCCGTTGCCACCCGGATCGAGGCGATGCGGCAGGGTCAGTTTCCAACCAAGCCCGGTGCGGGCCGGTGCAGCGCCTGCCCTGCTCTCCTAATATGCGACAGCGTGCCCTCCGGCCGCCTCATTCCAGGGGGCTGAAGCCTTTGCGCTGCCTTTCAGGTCATCGTCAACTCACCGACCAGCACAGCCTTGCGCCGGCTGCCTTCACCCTGTTCATGAGGACTCGCATGCTCTGATCCCCACCGCAGCGTTCATATCCCTCCTCTCGGGTATCATTCTCGCGGCTCGCGCGCTCGAACATGGCGCGCTTCAAAGCAGACATGCCGGAGCCCAGTAGCTTTTCCTCAATGCGCTGAGACCCGAGAGCTGGGCATTAGGTCATTCGGCAGTGGCCGCCAATCCCGCCTGCCCGTTGGGTTGTCATGCTTCCGGGACCCGCCACGCCGCCTGAATGCACACCAAAATGAAACGAATCGCTATGTTGTACCATCTTTCCAAGCCATCCCGTGCCGTGGCAGACTGGGTCTTGCATGCGACAGGGCGGGTGGAGGCATCATGCTGACAATGGACATCATTTTCGGCATCCATGCCGATCCCGGCGCCTTTCCAAGCCATGGCGGCGGATCGGCGGGCGGGCTTGGCGCGCCTGTCTTGGGACCCCAGGGCCTTCTCGACATACTGGAGACCGCTTTGGGCCTCGGATCTCCCAGAGCGTCCCAGGTGGTCCGTCTTGCCTCGATCCAGGCAAAGCTCCAGCGACTGGAAGGGGCGCCGCCATTTTGGGCATCGTCGTTCGCGGTCGATCCTTGGGCCACGAGCCGGACAATCCTGCGCTGGCGTGACGAGCTTGTTGATGCGGGATGGAGTGGAAGCGGCGTCTGGAACGCACTGCGGCTCGCTGATCTTGCGCGCCTCGAGCAGACGCTAGGTCGCGTGCCTCCCGGAACTGCCGATCGCCTCTTCCAGCTCTGCGTCCGGCTCGCCGATCAACCGCAGCTGCCTGTCGACCGAATTCGCCTCATCGATCCGCGACGGGAACTGCCGCCTGGTTGGGGCCGCCTGATCGACGCACTCGCTGCGAGTGGCGTCATCATCGAGGAGCTCGCCACGACCACGGCGGCGCCGGCGGATACCGCGCTCGGTGCTCTGCAACGATGGATGGTCGGGGGCAGGGAGGTCAGCGGCGAAGCAGATGGCACGGTTACGATCGCCCACGCGTCTAGCGCGCTGCTGGCCGCCGAAGTCACGGCCCAGTGGCTCAGCGCGCGGGGCTCCGCTTGCGCACTGCTCATCGCGCAAGACGGGAATACCCATCTGCTTGATGAAGCGTTGGCTCTCGCGGGCCAGCCGCGGATCGGGCGCAGCGCGGCATCTGGTCACCGCGGGTCGCTGCAGCTCCTGCTGCTGGGGTTCAAAACGATCTGGTCGCCGTTCGATGCCGAGGCACTGATGGAGCTACTCGTTCTTGCCGCTTCGCCGATCCCGCCTCGTGCCGCGCGGCATCTGGCGCATGCGCTTGAGGAAGCCCCCGGTCGCGGAAGCGCGGCATGGGTCACGGCCTGGGAAACCGTCGAGGCAGCGGAAGTGGCGGCGGCCGGAGACGATGATGCAGCAATCGCCAAGGCGACGCGGCGCATCGAGACGTGGCGGGCCTGGGCGGACCCACAGCTGGCGCATCCCCGACAGGGCATTCCCATCGAACTGGCGCTTGCGATCTGCGATCGCACTCGCGACTGGGCCCGAGCGCGGTACAATATTGCGCAGGATCCCCTTCTGCACGCCACGGCACGCCTCGCTGAAGAAGTGCGCGATGCTCTGGTAGCGCTTGAGCGCCCCTTCATCGGGCAAAATCTTGTCGACCGCATCATTGATGAAACGCTCTCGATCGGCGAGAACAATCTCGAGGCCATCGCGGAAGCCTCGCACTGGCATTCGGTTGCCCATCCCGGCGCGGTATGGGCCCCGGCTGACACGCTCGTCTGGTGGAATTTCTCGGCAACGAGCGAAGGAGCAGGCCGTCAACCATGGTCGGCCGCGGAACGGCATGAACTTGAGCATGCCGGGGTCCCCGTCGCAGACGAGGGCCGAGCCGGACGCGTTGCAAGCGCGGCATGGGATCGTGCCATTCTCCAGGCGTGTGAGCGCATCCTCTTGATCTCGGCCGGGCCGGAGGAAGCATCTGAAGACGCCATGCATCCGCTCGCGCATCGCCTCGCGCCCGCACTGGACCGGCTCGCGACCCATATCCGTCTTGAGGACGCACTGTCCCAAAGCAGCCTCATCCTGGCCGGAAGCGAAATGCATCGCGTGCCAGTAGAAGTCTCTTCGGTGCCAGCGCCCCAGCCGCAATGGCGAACGCCGGCCGGCTACCCGACCCTCCTCGCTGAGCGGACGCAATCTGCGACAGCATTCGAAAATCTTCTGGCATGTCCGCTGAAATGGGCGCTCAGACATGTCGCGAGGGTGCGCGCTGGCCATGTTCGTTCGATACCCGACGCAAAACGCCTCATCGGCAATCTGGCGCATGCCCTCGCGCGCGAAATATTCACACCCGGCGCTCCGCCTCCGCCCGATGCCGTCGCAGCGATGGCGATCGAACGTCTCGACATATTCATAGACAGGCTGGCAGCCCCGCTACGGCATCCCGCTCTCGCAACGGAACTTTCGGAAGCCCGCAGTCGACTTCCGAAAGCCCTTGCCGCCTTGGCGGAGACTTTGCAGGACAATGGACTGGAGGTCGAAGGAACGGAACTCCAAATCAGCCGAGATTTCGAAGATGCGCTTTCGGTGCGCGGCGCTATCGATCTTGTGGCGAGGGACAGAGATGGAGAGGTCGTGATCATCGACCTCAAATGGACGGGCTATGCCAAGGGCCGCCTTGATGAACTGCGGTCAGGAGCAGCTGTCCAGCTCGCGACCTACGGCGCGGTCTATGCCGATGGTGCCCCTTACCGGGCCGGCTATTTTCTGCTTAATCAGGCCCAGTTTGCGACGCTTGAAAGCTCGGGCCTGATCGGTCGGTCCGTTGCGGGCGCCCGCAGCCTGCCCGACATCTGGGACGGCGTCCTTCGCGATTGGCGTCGGCTGACCGCGCTTGCCGCCGACGGCATGCTCATCGCTCGCGGCGTCGAGGGCCACGAAGATGTGCTAGGAGCGCCATTGGAGATCGAACGCGAGGCCAATTGCAGATATTGCGATTATGCAAGGCTGTGTCGCCAGAGAGGATTGGGCTGATGACGCTTTTCGACTGGACCGGGCACCGCGTCGACACGATCATCGCCTCGGCAGGAACCGGCAAGACGACCACGCTCGTCGATCGCGTGACCAACGACCTTGTCGGCGGTCTTGCGCCACAGCAGCTGCTGGTCACGACCTTCACCAAACGGGCGGCAGCCGAACTTCGCGGGCGAATTCGGGAAAAGCTGATCCGACAGGGTCGAGCGGACCTGGCTGCAGCCATGCTGGCGGCGCGGATTGGTACGGTTAACAGCGTTTGCGGCGCCCTGATCGAGGAGTTCGCCTTTACCCTGGGACGTTCGCCGGTGGCCGAGATCATTCCCGACGAACAGCAGAAAGCTGTGTTCGCACGATCAATCGGCGAGGTCTTGGCGCATAATTCGGATGTAATCAGGCCGCTCGCCGCAAACATGGGCATAGAAGCGCAAAGCCGGACGATAGGCGGGGTCGAGAAAAAGG
>Ga0070669_100002138_pt1 | contig 14290 bp, 12 predicted proteins | sample KBSS53metaG_FD_64680 | JGI IMG/M metagenome (GOLD analysis project Ga0070669, IMG submission 64680) | Switchgrass rhizosphere microbial communities from Kellogg Biological Station, Michigan, USA - KBS S5-3 metaG | ecosystem: Host-associated > Plants > Roots > Rhizosphere > Soil ... | reverse complement strand
CCCGGTTCGACGTCTACGAGGGCTACCGTGTCCTGGAGCAGGGTGACCTTGCTGCCGAGGGCCTCGAGCAGGCTCTCTTGTGACAGCGCATCGCCGGGCTCCTGCGCGAGCGCGTCGCGCGCGTCGCCGATGGCCAAGTCGAGGTCGTCGATGCTCGACTTGAGCGTCGCGGTCGTGAGCGCGTCCAAGCGGGGACCGGCCGCGTCGGCGGCTTCCTGCAGCCGCTCGATGGCGTCGGTGTATTCAGCTTCGGCGAGCTGAAACTCGGCGAGCGCGCCGGCGCCATCCGCGACGGGTACCGTGGGGGCGATGGCGAGCCGCGTTCCGACCCAGGCGAGGCTCGAGACGACGAGCACGAGGCCGGCGACCGCGCCCAGCGGTTGAAGCGCGCGCCATCCATCGAACGAGAGGCCCCGGCGATCGAGCCACGACCGGCGTGGAGCGGCGTCGAGAGTGACGCGCGACCGCACCTGGCGCCACACGTGGGCCGGAGGTTCGATCGGCCCGAGGGTGCGCGCGGCTCCGCGGATGGCGCGCACGTCGGCCGCGAGGGCGGGGCAGGTCGCGCAGCTTGCCAGGTGCGCCTCGACGGCGCCACGCGCTGTTTTGCCGCCTCCGTCGAGATAATCGTCGAGCGCCTCGATCAGCTGCTGGCACGTCAGGGTTCGATCGTCGTTCATCACACCGCCTCGAGGGCGCCTCGCGGCACGGCGCCGCGCAGCAGCACCCGTAGCTTCATTCGCGCCTTGTGCACCTGTGACTTCGAGGTGCCTTCCGAAATCCCCAGTGCCGCGCCGACCTCGCGGTGATCCAGCCCCTCGACGTCGTGCAGCACGAACGCGGCGCGGCACCCCGCGGGCAGCTGCGCGATCGCGCGCTCGAGGTCGATGCGGGCGATGGCTTCCGGCAGCGCCGGAGCGGTCGCGGCTGGCTCGGTCGCGTCCTCGGCGTCAAGCGAGTCGGTCGAGCGCGCCATCCTCGACTGCTTGCCGCGCAGGTGGTCGAGGCAGTGATTGACGGCCAGCCGGTAGAGCCAGGTGCCGAGGCTCGAGTCGCCCCGGAAGCTGGCGAGCTTCCGGTGAGCCTGGACAAAGACGTCCTGAAGCAGGTCCTCGGCGTCGTGGACGGATCCGGTCATGCGCGTCAACAGCCCGAAGAGCCGCCCGGCATGGGTCCGGTACAACGTCTCGAACGCCGCCGCATCGCCCTCGCGGCACCGGCGCGCCAGCTCGAGGTCCGCTCCCACGGCTAGCGAGGCTCCGCCATCAGCTTCGAAGCGGCTCCGCCTCGCTAGCGGCAGTATCTCTTGGCCCCGCTTCGCGGGGCTGAACGCCCTGAACGGCCATCCTGTCGTCGGGAACTGTCGGCATCGTCGGGCCCTTCAGGGCGTCACTGTGTTAGACGGGGCGTTGGCGGCGTGGGGTTGCCGTGCCGCGACGGGGCCGGCGAGGCTGCACGGGCCAGCGCACGGTGGCAAAGTGGCGGACGCGGGTGGCGGTCACGTCGAGCCCTTCGGCGCGCAGCAGCTGGCGCTTCCGTTCGAGATAGCCACCAAAGCCGCCGATCCCGCCGGCGGAGGCAATGACGCGGTGACACGGCACGGACGGGTCGCCGCAGCCGCGCATCACGTTGCCCACCGCACGGGCTGCTCGCGGCGCGCCCACCAGATCCGCGATGTCACCGTAGGTCGCGACACGCCCCCGCGGAATCGACCGCACCGCGGCCAGGACCCGCGCGCGGAAGCCGGTCGGCATCAGCGCCCGATCAGGACCTTCACCCGGAAGACCGCGCCGCCGAGATCGTCTTCGCCCAAAACCCCGGCCGCGCTCGTCGCCCCGCCGGGAAAGGCGTTGGGCACGCTCATCCAGACGGCTTCACCGGCCACACCCAGCCAGCGCGATGCGCGCCACTCGGCGCCGCCAAGCAGCTGGAAGCCCGCCTTCGTGAACTGGACGTCCTCGTCCGCCGCAGCGAAGTCGGAGGTTTCTTTGTAGCGGTGCCAGCCGACGCCGCCGCCGAGATACGGGATCACCGTGCGCCCGGGCTTGGCGAATCGCCAGCCCGCTGAGACCTCGATCGGCACGATCGAGATTGTCGTGGCGATGCCGTTCGGAAACGCCTCGCCTCCAGCCACCACCACGCGCTCGCCATCTTTCTGAAAGCGCGAGACGCCGAACGAGACGAACAGCGTGCGTCCGACGAGGACGTCGGCACCGGCGCCGAACAGCGGGCCGGCGTGCGAGCCGAGCACCGCATCGAAACTCTCCGATGCGGTGAACGTGCGGCCGCCCGCCTCGACAACGCCCCGCACGCGGACTGTGGATTCGGCCGCGGGGCGGGTGACTGGCGTGCGCGGTTGCGCCCCGGCCGCCGGCGGCAGAACGACGAGCGCGCCGCAGACGAGCGCCGCCAGTGCGACCGGCCGGCCGTGACGGGCCGTCATCGGGCCAGGCCCAAGCCGCGTAGCGCGGCGCGTGCGTTGATGAGGCCGGAGCCGTACTCGTTGTCGCGCCCCGGCGAGCCGAGGTCGGTTGCCGATTGCTTGAGGATGGCTTCGACGGCCGCCGGACTGGTGATGCCCTGGCTCATGAGCAGGGCGGCCAGCCCCGACACGTGCGCCGTGGCCATCGAGGAGCCCTCGAAATAGAAGTAGGCGAAGGCGTCGAATCGCGGCGCGGTATAGCGCGAGACCGGGCCCGCGAACGTTTCGACGAGATCCAGATCCAGCGTCTGCTGCAGGATGCCGCCGACCGCGCCGCCGCGGCTGAAGTCGCCGCCGGGCGCCGCCAGCTCGACGTAGCTGCCGGTGCTGGAGTAGCTGGCGCGGCGGCGATCGGGGCCGGTGGCGGCAACCGACACCATGCCATCGATCTGCGGGGCGAATTCGGCGTAGCGCTCGACCTCGTTGCCCTCGAGGGCGTCGTTGCCTCCAGCGACGACGACGAAGGCGCCGTGCGAGACCGCGTACTCCACCGCGGATCGAACCGCCGGCGCCGGATCACCCTCGCGGCCGAGACTGAGATTGATGACCTGCGCGCCGTTGTCTGCCGCGTAACGAACGCCGCGCGCCACCGTGTCGTCGGTGCCGATGAAGGGGCTGTCGAAGATGTAGTCCCACTCGGTGTCCACCACTTTGACCGGCATCAGCCGCACGTTGAACGCCATCCCGGCGACGCCCATGCCGTTGTTCGAGAGCTGCCCAATGGTGCCCGCCACGTGGGTACCGTGCCCGGCCAGGTCGAACGGCAGGTTGTCGTCCCAGATGAAGTCGCGCGGGGAGACGAATCGGTCGGCACCGAGGTCGGGTGCTGCGGCAAACGGCACGTCCACCTGACCGAGCGCCGGGAAGTTCACGCCGTCGTCACGCTGCCACGCCATGGCGGTAAAACGCAGCGTGCCGCTCCGAAATGCCACGCCCGTGTCGACGACCGCCACCACGACGTTCGACGATCCGCCGCGGTTGATGTCCCACGCCCGCTCGACATCGATCTGGGGGAAGTTCCACTGCCGCGAGTAGAGCGTGTCGTTGGGCACGAACATCGGCCGCACCCGGTAGCGCGCCTGCGCGTACTCGACGTCGGGCTGCTCGCTCAGACGGCGGGCCACGGCCTCCGGGTCGGCGCCGCCGGCCAGCGTGACGATGTCGAAGTCCGCATACGGCAGCGCTGCGCCTGCCGTGGCATCGACCTGGGCCAGCAACGCCCGCTGCGTCACGGGCAGCGTGCCCGGCCGGAACCGCACGATGAGGCTGCCGCTGAGGTACTCCGCGCCTCTACCGTTCACCCAGCGGCGCCCCGAACCGGTGGGCGCGGGGCGGGGGCTGTCGGCATCGCGGAGGCCGCGGTCGATGCCAGGCGCGTTGAGCTCGGACACGAGCTGCTTGACGCCCCGGGTCCGCACCGGTTGCTGAGCCGCGGTCGTCGTGAGCCAGGCCGCCACAGCGGCAAGTACGAGCACGGCCGGAGCGCTGGGGCCGCTCAAGCGGGCGAATGGACGCATGGTCCTTAGTCTACGTGGCTAAAGGTAGGAGAGGGGATCGATCCCGACCTCGCCCGCATCGACGGGCGCCTGGATCGACTGCGGCTGACCCTCGTGTGCGTCCCACAGGCTCACGTCGTACGGGTGTTCGAGCTTCTGGCCGTGGGGCCGCGTGAGCACCTTCACGCGCGGGCGGTACGGATCAGGCGCGTACGCCTTGAGTACGACCGCGACTTCGCCCGTGTCGAGACGGACCAGGTTACCGGCGGGGTAGATGCCAACGAGCTGGACGAACCGCTTCACGAGCCGCTGGTCGAACTGCTTGCCGTCGTTGCGCTGCAGGACAGCGAGGATGCGGTCGGTGGGGTGCGCCTGCTGATAGACACGTTGCGACCGCATCGCGTCGTAGACGTCGGCGATGCCGCACAACGTCGTCGCCAGGTTGAGTTGGGGTCGCACGGTGCCGACGGGGTAGCCGGTACCGTCGCTGCGCAGATGGTGCTCGAAGGCGACAATCGGCCCGAGCGGGGGAATTTCGGGGGTGTTCTTCAGGATTTCGGCGCCGTCCACGGTGTGGCGCTTCAGGATCTCGAACTCCTCGTCGGTGAGCTTGTCCGGCTTGTTGAGCACCTCGCTCGGCGTCCTGACCTTGCCGATGTCGTGCATCAGCGCGGCCAGCCCGAACTCGCGAAGGAGGCCCCCTTCGATGCCGAGCCCGCGCGCCTGCCCCATCGTCAGGATGGACACGTTCACCATGTGGGTGAACGTGTAGTTGTCGTAGTTCTTGAGCGCGGTCAGCGCCAGAAGCGCGGTGCGGTTCTGCGCCACGGCCTGGGCCAGCGAGTCCACGAGGTTGCGCGCCGCGTCGGCGTCGGGTTTGCCTTCCACGGCCGCGCTTTCCAGCAGCACGCCGGCGACGTTGGAGGCGTCGGCGTAGAGGCGGCGGAACGTGGCCATGTCGCCGACACCTTCGATCTTCTCCTTGACTTCAATACGACCGACGCGGACGTGCGACAGCTTGCCGAGGACGCCGTCCTTGCCGGTTTCGCCGCTGGCGACGCTGGCGACGAGGCATTCGAGCTCATCGGCGTCCACCCCGCGCTGGATGACGATGCGCTCGATGCCGGCCTGTTTCAGCCGGCGCATCAGCTCGCCCATGGTTTCGGCGGCGCGCGGAATCGGGTAGTCGCCAACCACGAGGTCGTCTTCGACGATGCCGATCGTGACGGCCGGCATGTTGGCGAGTGTCAGCGACAGCGTCTCGGCGAGCGCACCCACGCTGCGCGCCACGAGCGGGTGTCCCGCCGCGTACAGCTGCGCACCGCGCAGCGCGGCCGCCAGGCGGCGGACCACCTCTTCGGCGAGCGCGGCGCGGTCGGCTCCCGTCATCGCACCGCTCCTTCACGCCCGAGCGCCACGCGTGCCGCGGCCCGCACGCCGCGGATGTTGCTGCGCAGGGCGTGTTCGAGCGCCTCGAGGGCGTCGGGTGATCCGATGCGCTTGAGCGCGGCCGCGGCCGCCCTGCGCAGCACCGCCGTGCGGCGCGGCGCCCACCAGTCGCCGCGGTCCAAGGCGCCACGCAGGGCCGACGTGGAGTCGGCGTGGTCGCCCAGGCCGGCCAGTGCGTCGATGATGGCTTCGTGCAAGGCGGCCACGGCTCCGCGCGGCGAGGTGCGCTTGAGCACGGCCGCCAGCGACGGCACCCCGCGGGTGTCGCGCATGCCGATGACCTCGCGGACGATGAGCTCGCACGCCGCGTCGTTGGCCTCGCAGCCGCGATCGATGACCTCGAACGCCTCGGGGGTGGCGATCTGGACGATGGCGCGCACGGCGTCGCGTTGCACGTGCGGGTCGGCGTCGTTCAGAAGTGGCGTGAGCTCCTTCAGCGCGTCGTTGCCGCCGAAGATTCGCAGCAGGTCCACCGCCGTGCGGCGGACGGCCGGCTTCGTGGAGTTCTTGAGGGGTTCCACAGCGCGCCGCCCCTCGGCGCCGAACGAGATGAGCAGCTCGCGGATCCGCCGGATGGTGTGGGTGTGGTCTTCCGTGGACAACGCCTCGGCGAAGGGGAGCACAAGACGCGGTCCGATGGTCTGGCACAACCGGGTCAGGGCAGTCACATCCGCGTCGTTCGCCTTTCTGAAGTGTCCGATCACGTGGCGCACCAGCGCGCCGCGCGCGAGTGTGTCGAGCGCCCCCGTGGCCGCGTCGCGCAGCTTGCCTTCCGGCCCGGTGGCCTTTTCCGCGACGGCCGCCGTCAGCTGCTGCGCGCCGGCGATATCGCCCAGCAGCGCCCGGCGCTCGATCTCGCGCACCGACAGGTCGGCCACGCGGGCCCAGGTGTCGGGGTCGGTTTCGACGCGCATCAGATCGAGCGTCAGCAGCAGATCGAGGCTGCGCACGGAGGCCTCGTTCACCGACGCCAACCACCCGGCGATCCGTTCGGGCGGGTCGTCCGACAAGCGTTCGACCTCGATCGCCTGCGCGCGCGCCGTCGAGAGCTCGCGCGCGTACTCGGATGACACGTAGCTCTTGTCCGAATAGTTGAGGATGGTGACCGCGCTCTGCCAGACCTCGGGAAAGCGCGGATCGGAGCCGAATTCGGTCTGCTCGGCCTCGGCACGAGCGTGGTCGAGCAGCGGCCCCTTGCGTCCCCCGTCCGGCACGAGGGCTTCGAACACCTGAGCCAATCGATCGGACGCGCCGCGCTCGGCACTGACCGATCGCGCCACGATCGACGCGATGGTGCCGTCGTCGATGCGGTCGACGACGCCGGTGGCGATGGCGGCGTCTTCCGGCTTGGCGGCCATGCGGTTCGTCAGCAGCCCGATCAGCATGTCGGGCGAGAGGTGCGGCGTGGCGCGGGCCACGGTGGTGAGCGCCTGGTCGGTGCCGCCGGGTGTGCGCGCCTCGACGGCCGCGAGCGTGGCACGCAGCAGGTGCATGAGCGCGCCGATGCGGGCGCTGACGGTCGAGCCCTCGGTCTCCGCGCGATCGTTGAGGCGGTCGAGCAGCTCGCCGAACTTGTCGCTCGATTCCACGGCCTCGAGGAGCGAGTTGATCACCGCGTCGTCCAGCTCCACGGCCTCGCCCTTGAGGCAGTTGGCGAGCACGCGGTCCCAGTCCGCGCCATTGGCTCCGCGTCGTTCCCGCAGCACCTCGGCGTAGTCGATCTCGTGGATCTGGAAATGGCCGCGCCCGGTGGCCGTCCATGCCTGGTGGATGCCGCCGTCGGCGAGAAGATCCTCCAGCGGGCGGGCGAGCAGGAGCAGCAGCGTCCGCCAGTCGTCGGGGCTGGCGCTGGCGTCGACGCCCAGCGTGCCAATCAGGCGGCCGTGCAGCAGTTCGGCCAGCTCGACGATGGAGGCGTCCGGGCGGACCGGCGCCCGGTCGTCGATCATCAACGTCGTCGGGTGGACGACGAGCACCGTCTCTCCGGGACCCGACAAGCGTCGGATTGCCGACACCAGGCGCGCGAGCGAGCCGCCGATCGCCGGGTGGGCACCCGGGTACAACGAGACCGCTCGCGCCGCGGCTTTGCAGGCGCGGGCAAATTCGGCGAGCGCGAGGCTCTGCTCACCCGGCATCGGCTGCCGCTGCGCTGGTTGCGAAGGTGTAGCTTGAGCCGTCGTCACGTCAGGAAGCGACCATCCGCGCGGACGGGTGGTCTATTCACGATTCGTACAAAGTATCGAATCGGAACGGCTCGGCCTTTACGGAGAGTATCTGGCAAACCGGCTCAACGCCGGTTCGCAATTCAGATCGCCCTGTATACTGCCGCCCAACCGATGCAGTTCGTCGATGTCATTGCGCGCAAGCGCGACGGAGAAGCGCTGTCGCGCGAGGCGATCGATTTCTTCGTCGACGGCGTCGTCAAGGGTGCCATCCCCGACTACCAGGCCTCGGCGCTCCTCATGGCCATCGTGCTCCGGGGCATGACCGACGACGAGACGGCCTGGCTGACCGACGCCATGGTCCGGTCGGGGGACCGGGTTGACCTGTCGGACCTCCCCGGCGTCAAGGTGGGCAAGCACAGCACCGGCGGCGTGGGCGACAAGGTGTCCATCGTCCTGGCGCCGGTTGCCGCCGCCTGCGGTGTCACGGTACCCAAGATGTCGGGCCGTGGACTCGGGCACACCGGAGGCACCCTCGACAAGCTCGAGTCGATTCCCGGCTACCGGGTCGGGCTCACCATCGAGGAATTCAAGGCGACGCTTCGAGCGGTGGGCACCAGCATCATCGGCCAGACCGCCACCCTCGTCCCGGCCGACAAGATTCTCTACGCTCTGCGCGACGTGACGGCCACGGTGGAGAGCATTCCGCTCATCTCGGCGTCGATCATGAGCAAGAAGATCGCCGAGGGCAGCAGCGCCCTCGTGCTCGACGTCAAGTGCGGCGACGGGGCGTTCATGAAGGATCGCGCCAAGGCGCAGGCGCTGGCCGAGTCGATGGTCGCCATCGGCACGCGAGCCGGCGTGCGGACAGAAGCGTTTCTCACCGACATGGACGCACCGCTCGGCCGCACCGTGGGCAATGCCCTGGAAATCGCCGAATGCGTGGACACGCTCAAAAGCCGGGGTCCCGACGATCTCACCAGCGTGGTCTCGCGGCTGGCCGCGCGCATGACGCTGCTGGCGGGGCTGGAGACCACGGCAAACGCGGCGCTGTCGCGGGCGTCGGCCGCGCTCGCCTCGGGGCGCGCGCTCGAGGTGTTCACGCGCATGATCGAACGCCAGGGCGGCGATCCGCGCGTCGTGGACGATTACGGCCTGATGCCGGTGGCGCCGGATCGTGAAACCGTCACGGCGTGGGCCGATGGCGTGGTGACGCACGTGCTGGCCGGCTCGATCGGGCGAGCGGCGCACCAGCTGGGCGCCGGCCGCTCGACCGTGGGGGAGCCGGTGGATCACGCGGTGGGGCTGCGCATGCAGGTGGTCCGCGGTGAGCGCGTGCGGAAGGGGCAGCCGCTGCTCGAACTGCACCACCGCGGCGGACGCGGCCTCGAGGCGGCGCGGGCCCTGTGCCGCGAGGCCATTCACATCGATGCGGCCGGGCAGGCGATGCCCCCCGGGGATCGCATTCTGGGCGAGGTGCGATGAGCGCGACAACGACGCACGCGCGGCCGTCCCAACCGTGGACGCGCCGTGATCTGATGATGGTGGCGGGACTCGCGGCCGTAGCCGCGGTGGCCATCGGTCTCGGGACGATCGGCCTGACCCGCGTGCAGCCGGTGGCCGGCCTTGCGCTCATCCTGACGCTGGCCTATTGCCTGTCGTCCGCCAGGCAGGCCATCGACTACCGCACGGTCGGCTGGGGGCTCGGCCTGCAGTTTCTGTTCGCGATCGTCGTGCTCAAGACGAGAGTCGGTCAGCTGGTCTTTCAAACCGCCGGCGCCTACATCACCAAGCTGCTCGACTTCGCGTACGTCGGCTCCTCGTTCGTGTTCGGCCCGCTGGGCAACCGCGAGGTGTGGCCCCGCATCATGACCAACGTGCTCGGCCAGGAGGGTGGTCAGTACGCCAACGTCTTCGCGTTCATGGTGCTGCCGACGATCATCTTCATCGCGGCGCTGTTCGCGATGCTCTACTACTTCGGCATCATGCAGTTGATCGTCCGCGTGTTCGCCGTCGTCATGCGGCGCTTCATGCGGGCCAGCGGCGCCGAGTCGCTCAACGTCGCGGCCAGCATCTTCATGGGGCAGACCGAGGCGCCCCTCACCATCCGCCCGTTCCTGCCGCGCATGACCGAATCGGAGTTGATGACAGTCATGACCGCCGGCATGGCGCACATCTCGGGCGGCGTGATGGCCGCCTACATCATCTTCGGCGCGAAGGCCGAGCATCTCCTGACGGCGGTCATCATGACGGCGCCCGGCACGCTGATGATGGCCAAGCTGTTCGTGCCAGAAACCGGCCAGCCGGAAACCATGGGCACGGTGAAGCTCGAGGTGGAGAGGACCGACGTCAACGTCATCGACGCCATCGGTCGTGGCACGGGTGAAGGACTGCATCTGGCGCTCAACGTGGGCGCCATGCTGATCTCCTTTCTCGCGATCGTGGCACTGGTCAACGCCATACTCGGCCTCGCCGGGCTGAGCATGCAGCAGATTCTCGGGTATGGATTCGCGCCCATCGCCTGGAGCCTGGGCGTGCCGTGGGCCGACGCGCCGACGGTTGGCAACCTGCTCGGCACCCGGATGGTGCTCAACGAGTTCGTCGCCTACTCGCAGCTCGGCCCGCTGCAGGCGACGCTCGATCCCAAATCGTTCACCATCGCCACCTTCGCGCTGTGCGGCTTTGCCAACTTCAGCTCGATCGGCATCCAGATTGGCGGCATCGGCGCGCTCGCACCGGAGCGCCGGCACGACCTGGCGCGGCTCGGGCTGCGCGCGATGCTCGCCGGCACGTTCGCCAACTTCCTCACCGCGACCATCGCGGGCATGCTGCTGTGAGCGGCTCGGAGCTCGAGCGCCTGGACGAGGCCGCGGCTGCGGTCCGCGCCCGCTGCGGTCCGCCGCCCGACGTGGCCATCGTGCTCGGTTCGGGCCTCGGCGACTTCGCCGACGGCCTGGCAGATGCGGTCGTGGCACCTTACGACACGCTGCCGCATTGGCCGCGGTCGCGCGTCGTCGGGCATGCCGGACGCCTGGTCGTCGGAAGCGTGGCGGGGAAGCGCGTCGCGGCGCTGTCCGGCCGCGTGCACGTCTACGAAGGCCACCCCATGGCGACCGTCGTGCTCGCGGTACGCGTGATGGCGCGGCTGGGCGTGCCCAGACTGATCCTCACCAACGCCGCTGGGGGCATCAACACCGACTTCGGCCAGGGCGCGCTGATGGTCATCGACGACCACATCAACCTGATGGCCGGCAATCCGCTGATCGGGCCGAACGACGAGCGCATGGGGCCGCGCTTTCCGGACATGTCCGAGGTCTATTCGCGCCGGCTGCGCGCGCTGGCCGACGACGCCGCCCGCGTGGCGGGCATTGCCGTCCGCCACGGCGTCTACGTCGCGGTGCACGGTCCGAGCTACGAGACTCCGGCGGAGATCCGCGCGTTCCGCGCCCTCGGCGCCGACGCCGTGGGCATGTCGACCGCGCCGGAGGCGATCGCCGCGCGTCACATGGGCGTGGAGGTGCTCGGCATCTCGTGCATCACCAACATGGCGGCCGGCGTGCTCGATCAACCGCTGGTCCACGACGAGGTGATGGAGACCGCGCGCCGCGTGCGCGGCTCGTTCATCGCGCTGTTGGAGGGCGTCATTGGGCGCCTCTAGCGAAGCTCCGCCCAGCGCGGCCGTACTCGTGCAGGCCGCGCGGCGCGCGCGCAGGAACGCGCACGCCACCTACTCGCACTTCAAGGTGGGCGCCGCCCTGGAAACCGCCGACGGCACGATCGTCACCGGCTGCAACATCGAGAACGCCACCTACGGCCTCACGGTCTGTGCCGAGCGCGTGGCGATGTGGAAGGCGCTCTCCGAGGGGCACCGGAAGTTCCGGAGGATCGCGGTGGTGGCCGACACGGCCGATCCGACGCCGCCGTGCGGCCCGTGCCGCCAGATTCTGTGGGAGTTCGGCGGCGACCTCGAGGTGATCCTCGCCAACCTCCGCAGCGAGAAGGGGCGTCACCAGCTGAGCGCGCTGCTGCCGCTGCCGTTCGACGCCCGGCTGTTGAAGTAGCCTTAGTCACGGACCCAGCACGAAGGACCAAGGACTAAGGCCCAAGGACCAAGGACCAAATTTGCTGCCGACAATCGAGTGGAAAGACGACACCGTCGTGATGATCGACCAGCGCAAGCTGCCGGCGTCGGAGGTGTACATCACCTGCAAGACCGCAAAGGACGTGGCGAAAGCCATCAAGACGATGGTGATTCGCGGCGCGCCGGCGATTGGCGTGGCCGCCGCGATGGGCCTCGCGCTCGGCATGAAGCGGAGCGGCGCCAGCGGCACCAAGCAGTTCGCGACCGAGTTCCAGAAGCTCTGTGACGAGATGGCCGCGACGCGTCCGACGGCGGTGAACCTGTTCTGGGCCATCGAGCGGATGAAGCGCGTGTTCGCCCGGCACGTTCAGGCCGGCGCCTCGGTGGACGAGTTGAAGCGGCTGCTCGAAGAGGAGTCCCGCCACATTCACGACGAGGACGTGGCGAGCTGCCGCGCGATGGGTGCCCACGGCGCGAGCCTCGTGCCGGCGGACGCCCGCATCCTGACTCACTGCAACGCCGGCGCGCTGGCCACCGCCGGCTATGGCACGGCGCTCGGGGTGATCCGCGCCGCCGCCGAGGGCGGCAAGAAAGTGGCGGTCTTCGCCGACGAGACGCGCCCGTTCCTGCAGGGCGCCCGTCTCACCGCGTGGGAGCTCGTGAAAGACGGCATCGACACGACGGTCATCACCGACAACATGACGGCGTCGATGATGCGCCAGGCCAACATCGACCTCGTCGTCGTGGGCGCCGACCGCATCGCCGCCAACGGTGACGTGGCCAACAAGATCGGCACCTACGGCGTGGCCGTGCTGGCCAAGGAGCACGGCATCCCGTTCTACGTCGCCGCGCCGCTGTCGACGATCGACCTCGACACGCCGGATGGCTCGGGCATCCCGATCGAGGAGCGCAGCGATCGCGAGGTGACGCACGTCGGCAGCTACCGGCTGACGCCGGTGGGCGCGCGCATCCGCAACCCCGCCTTCGACGTGACGCCCGCCAAGTACGTCACCGCCATCGTCACCGAGCAGGGCATCGCCCGGGCGCCGTACGAGACGTCGCTCGCCGCGCTCGTGCGCGGCGCCTCGGAGGGCACCCCGGGTTAGCCGCATGCGTGTCCTCGGCATCGAGACCTCGTGCGACGAGACGTCGGCCGCGATCGTCGAGGAGCACGACGACGGCCTGCGGCCGTGGGTGGTCCGCTCCAACGTCGTCGCGTCGCAGGTCGCGATCCATTCCGCGTGGGGCGGCATCGTGCCCGAGCTCTCGGCGCGCCAGCACATCCGTGACATCTGCGGCGTAGTCGAGCGCGCGGTGGAGGAAGCCGGCGCCGCCCCGCCGGGTCGCCCGCCGTACGATCTGATCGCAGTGACGCAGGGGCCAGGCCTCGTGGGCTCGCTCCTGGTCGGGCTGTCGTTCGCCAAGTCGCTGGCGTGGTCGCACGACGTGCCGTTCGTGCCCGTCCACCATCTGGCCGGCCACATCGAATCGCTCGTCCTCGAAGGCGGCGAGATGCCGCTGCCCGCGGCCGTGCTCGTCGTGTCAGGCGGGCATACCAGCCTGTACCGCGTGCCGGCGCGTGGGGTCTACGAGCGGCTGGGACGCACCCGCGACGACGCGGCGGGCGAGGCGTACGACAAGGTGGCCAAGCTGCTCGGCCTCGGTTACCCGGGTGGCCCGGTCGTCGACCGCCTCGCGGCCGAGGGCAACGACCGCGCGGTGGTGCTGCCCAGGACGCGTCTCACGCACCCCGACCGCAACGCGCCCGACCTGCCGGGCCGTCGCGACTTCAGCTTCAGCGGTCTCAAGACTTCGGTGTCCCGTTACATCGCGCAGCGCCGGGCGGCGCTCGCGCTACCCGAAGACGCGCGGCTTCCGGACGCTGAAATCCGCGATGTCTGCGCCAGTTTTCAGCGCGTGGTGGTGACCACGCTGCTCGACACCGTGTTCGACGCGGCCCGCGAAACGGGCGCGCGCTCGGTGGGCATCGCCGGCGGCGTGTCGGCGAACAGCCGGCTCCGCCACGACGCGCTGGCGCGCGGCGCCTCGGCAGGGCTGCCCGTGCTCGTTCCGGCGGTGAGCCTCTCGACGGACAATGCGGCGATGATTGCGGCGGCGGGGCTGCGCGCCTTTCGCGCCGGCGAACGAGGCGAGTGGTCCGTCAACGCCGACGCGTCGCTGCCCTTGAGGGCCGGCTGAAGCCGGCCCCCACGACTGCCATGAAGACGACCACCGAGTACCTCTGGTTCAACACCAAGACGCGGCAGGAGTTCATCCGCATCACCGATCAGGTGGCGGCCGTGGTGGCCAAGAGCGGCGTGCAGGAGGGCATGGCCCTCGTCTCCGCCATGCACATTACCGCCGCTGTGTACGTGAACGACTGGGAGGACGGCCTGATCCACGACTTTCAGGTGTGGCTCGAGCAGCTGGCGCCGTCAGGAAAGAACTACCGCCACCACCAGACCGGTGAGGACAACGCCGACGCGCACCTGAAACGCACGCTCATGGGCCACCAGGTGATCCTGCCGATCACCGCGGGCAAGCTGGATCTCGGCCCCTGGGAACAGGTGTTCTACGCCGAGTTCGACGGCCAGCGCAAGAAGCGCGTGGTCGTCAAGGT
>Ga0070669_100002133_pt1 | contig 14304 bp, 9 predicted proteins | sample KBSS53metaG_FD_64680 | JGI IMG/M metagenome (GOLD analysis project Ga0070669, IMG submission 64680) | Switchgrass rhizosphere microbial communities from Kellogg Biological Station, Michigan, USA - KBS S5-3 metaG | ecosystem: Host-associated > Plants > Roots > Rhizosphere > Soil ... | reverse complement strand
GTTCGGCGGCCTGATCGGCGGCCCGATTGTGCGCGACAAGTTGTTCTTCTTCGCGGGCCTCCAAACCACGACGACGCGGCAAAATCCGCTCGATCAGGTGGCGTTCGTGCCAACCGCGGCCATGTTGACAGGCGATTTCACCGCGTTCGCATCCCCGGCCTGCAACAGCGGCCGGGCGATCGCGCTTGGCGCACCGTTTGTGGGCAACCGCATCGATGCAAGCCTCCTCAGCCCGGCAGCGCTCAACATCTCGCGCAGGCTGCCCAAGCCGATTGACGAATGCGGCAAGGTGTTCTGGGGCGCGCCCGTCCACGAAAACGAAGCACAGATCCCGATCCGCGTCGATTTCCAGAAAAGTCCAGCGCACTCGTTCATCGTCCGCTACATGCTGACGACCGACGACCGCACCATTCCTTACGATGCCGCGGACAGCAATGCGCTGGTCACGAACCTGCCGGGTTCCGACGACCGCGCGCACAATCTCACCGTCGGGCACACCTGGGTCATCAATTCGACAATGGTGAACTCGTTCCGCGTGCTCGGTAACGACATTTACGCCAACAAACCGGGACCGAAATTCTTCGGCGCACCGGACGTCGGCATCAATGCCTATACCTACGTGCCTGGCTACATCCGGCTGATCGTGAACAACGCCTTCAGTCTCGGCAGTGGCTCGTTCAACTCGAACACCTACACCAAGGTTCAGAACACAGGTGTCAACGACGACTTCACCGTGGTGAAGGGATCGCATCAGCTTGGCTTCGGCGGCCACTATCTCTGGACGAAATCCGACTCGGTGGCCAATGCGTGGTCGGTCGGCGGCTACACCTTTACCGGACAGTTCACCGGTAACGCGATGGCCGATTTCTTCACGGGCCGCATCGCCCAGCATCGGCAGGCAAACCCGAACCCGGTGCGCGTGACGCAGCCCGTCGCTGCCGCGTATGCGCAAGACACGTGGAAGATCGATCGCGTGACGCTGAACTACGGCGTCGTGTGGAATCCGTTCCTGCCGATGAATTTCTACGACGCCGACGTTTACAACTTCAACCTCGAGGCGTTCAACAAGGGCACCCGCAGCACGGTGATGAGGAACGCGCCACCGGGGTTCAGCTACCCTGGCGATCCCGGCTTCGAGGGGAACTCGGGCGTGAAGTCACATTACAAGGGGTTCGATCCGCGCGTCGGGTTCGCGTGGGACGTCAACGGCGACGGCCGCACGGCGGTTCGCGCGGGCGCCGGCCTGGGGCACGATTACATTCATCAGTACGTTCACCTGAATACGTCGTCGGTCGCGCCTTTCCGCCTGACCGTGAACCTGCCACCGGGTGCAAGCCTCGACAATCCGTGGGCAAGCTATCCCGGCGGCAACGTATTCCCGTACGAGTTCAACGCGGCCAACCCCTCGTTCCCGGTCTACAGCTCGTTTCTGCCGCTGCCGTCGGATCTGAAGCCGACCGAGCAGTACTCGTGGGACATGGGCATCCAGCGCCAGCTCACGCGCCGCTGGTTCGCTTCGGCGACCTACCTCGGTACGAAGATCGTCAACATGCTGAACGCCGAGGAAATGAACCCAGCGCTCAATCTCGGGTTTGGACCATGCACGCTCTACGACGCCACAATCGGCGCGAATCGTGATTACCCCGTGTGCACGACAGCCGCGAACCGCGATCAACGCCGGCTGCTGAACCTGCAGAACCGCGGCGTGGCGCTCGGCTACGTGACGCAGTACAGCGACGTTGGATATCAGAACTACAACGGCGTGCTTCTCAACTCCCGGTTCAACGTCAATACGCTCGTTGACGTCAGCGCGAACTACACGCTGTCGAAGTGCAACACGCTTTCGCCCCTCGGCGTCGCTTCGACGGCCGTCCTCAACGTCGGCGCGAACCACCTGCACCAGCCGTATCAGAACAACGGACCGACGGATCGCAAGTTGGATGAAGGACCATGTCCCGCCGATCGGCGTCACCTGTTCAATCTCACGGGGGTCCTGCACTCCCCTGACTTCGGCGGCGTCCTCGGCGCAATCGCGTCGCACTGGACAGCGTCGAGCGTCCTGCAGATGCGCAGCGGCGGACCGGTCAACGTCCTTGCCGGCGGCGATCCCGCACTGAACGGCTTTACCGATAACGCGCCGACGCAGCGGCCGAATGTCGTGTCGGGCGTCGATCCCAACGGCGATCCCAGCGGCCTGACCGGCTACTACAACCCCGCGGCGTTCAGCCAGCCCGCGCCCGGGACGCTCGGCGACGCACCGTACAACATGCTGCGCGGTCCCGGCTTCTGGCAGTGGGACCAGTCGTTCGTTCGCGGCTTCGATCTCGGCACCGGCAATCGCATCGAGCTGCGCGCCGAAGCGATCAACCTGACGAACCGTTTCAACAAGGGCAACCCGAGCGCGACGCTCAACAACCCGGCGACCTTCGGAAGGATCACGTCAGTCGCGACAGGTGCAACTCCCCGCATCTGGCAGTTTGCCGTCAGATACGTGTTCTGACGAGGTTAGTGATTAACCACCAACCACGTCGTAGAGGCGGACCTTCAGGTCCGCCTGACTTCACGTATCGCTGAGCTCGAAATCTCTTTCAGCATTGCCGACAATGCGGATACGGTGCTCTCACGTATCGGCGGCCGAGTCGGCGCGATCACTCTCGTAATCTTCTGCCTGACAGCCATACCGGCTCGGGCGCAGCGCTCGTCGGAGGCGAACTACCTTACGTCCGTCAACACCATGCTCGCGGGCCTTGCGCCGGCGAGCACGCAATCCGCGCTCGCGATCCGCGAGAGCTATCGCCCGTTCCTCGATCTGCTCGCGCTCGATAACTTCAATCAGATCGAGACGGGCCTCGCCGACGGCGGCCTGGTCCCGCTGCCAAACGAACCCGAACGCTTCAACGTGCGCGTGCGGCTCGACGGACTCAGCCCGATCGGCGAGATGGACATGTCGCGCCAGGCAAGCTACGTATCGGCGCGCGCGGCGACGATCGGGTGCCTGCTCGACGTGGCGTCGCGGGTCAAGTCGGGCCCGATCGAAGTGACCAGCCTCGTGCGCCATCTCGGTTACCAGCAGCAACTGCGCGCGACAAACCTCAACGCGACCGACGATGTGCCAACGCATGCGCTGGGGATGGCGTTCGACATCGCGATGGTGAATACGCCGCTGAAGACCGTCCGTGAGATCAACGACGTCCTGCAGCGAATGAGCGCCGCCGGCGACATCCTCGTGATCGCCGAGCGCCATCAGCTCGTCTTCCACGTTGTCCCGCAGCCCTCCCGTCTCGGTTGGTACACCGAGGTCTACACGCATCTGATCACCGGACAGCCCTCGTCCACGCACCCTGGCGATGTGAGTGCCTCCGTGACACCAGCCGTGGACGCGGTCATCAGCTCGCTTCGACCGATGCCCGCGTTCGCCGCGGAATGGTGGGCGGCTGACAACGTCCCGCTCGACATGCCGATCTCCGTCCGCGTCGAGCCCGATCATCCAGCAGGCGGTGATGTGGGCACGCGAGGGCTGATCGGCTACTTCGGACTGGTTGGCGAGCTCCTCTCCTCGACGTGGCGGCTGATGTCGCCATGGGCTGTCGGCTGATTCAGGGACTAGGGACTAGGGACTAGGGACTAGGGACTGGGGTTTGGACACCGAGTCCAACGGTCCCTGATCCCCAGTCCCCAGTCCCTAGTCCCCAGTCCCCAGTCCCTAGTCCCCAGTACAATTCCCCCACCGTGGCCAAGATCAACGACGTCGCCAAGAGCGCTGGCGTGTCCACCGCCACCGTCTCACGCGTGCTCTCGAACGCGGCCGTCGTCGCGCCGGCAACGCGGCGCCGCGTCATGGCGGCGGTCGAGCGGCTTGGCTACGCGCCGAACGCGACCGCGAAGAACCTGCGGATGCTGCGCACGCGGCGTTTACTGGTTACCGTCCCCGATATCTCACGCCCGCTCTTCTCGCTGATTCTCCAAGGCATCGAGGAAACCGCGCACGCCGAAGGCTACGCCGTGCTCCTCGGCGACACGCAGTACGACCAGGGGCGCGAAGAGCGGTACGCGCAGATGCTGCAGGCCAAGGAAGCGGATGGCCTGATCTTCCTCGGTCGCAAGCTGTCAAAAGGCGTCGAAGTGATCGTCAAGTCGAACGTCGACCGCCGCGCGCCTGTCGTCAACGCGCTCGGCTTCGTTCCGCAACTCGGCATCCCGAGCGTGCAGATCGACAACAAAGCCGCCGCGGTCGAAGCGATGGAGCACCTGTATCGTCTCGGGCATCGACACATTGGCCTCGTCACCGGGCCGGCGCTCAGCTACGTCAGCGATCAACGTCTGCGCGGCGCGCGCGAGCGCGCGAAGAAGGAGCAGGAAGATCGGCATCTCGTCGTGATGAACGGCGACTTCTCGATCGACTCAGGTGTCGTCGCAGGAGAGCGGCTGCTCGGGCGCAAACAGCCACCGACAGCGATCTTTTGTTTCAACGACGAGATGGCCATCGGTGTCATTCACACCGCGCGTCGTCGCAAGATGCGAATTCCCGACGACCTCTCGGTCGTCGGCGTGGACGACATCCGCTACGCGCGCTACACGGATCCTCCGCTGACAACGGTCGCGCAGCCGATGCGGCAGATGGGCGAGAACGCAGTCCGCGTGCTGCTCGACATCCTCAACGGCGGCAACGGCGCACCCGAGCAGGTGACGCTGCCGCACACGCTGGTCGTCCGAGCGAGCACGGCGCCCCCCGGGCGGTGGTAGACGCACGGGGAGTCGCGGCGGCCATAAATCGCACATAAAAAGAGGCCCCGCCGAAAACGGGGCCTCTTGTCGTTGCGTTCCGTGAACCGTGCTTACGTTTACGGAGTGTTCGCGGTGCCGTCGTTGTCGATCACCAGGACGGTATTCTCGCTGCCGCACGCATGGGTGACGTTCCTGTGACCCGGGTTGGTATTGCTGTAGGTGACCAGCCACCTCAGCGTCCCCGCAGGCGTGGAGCTGGGAGTACTCGTGAATACGAGGGACCCACTTGGTGTCGTTGCGTCATCGGTACTCTTCGTCTGGGGCGAGGCACCGCTGACGGCGATGTTTCCCGAGTCGTACACAAGCGTTGACGCACCGCTGCAATCGGTGCCGCTATAGAGCTTGAACCGAAGGTCACCCGTCAAGTTGCCGGCTCCGCTCGCAACCGCGACCGTCGCACTATCCTTCACCGTCCAGGTCTGCGCTGTGGTCATCGTCGGCTGCAACTGGAGCACCGTGAAGCATTCGCTGCCCTGGTTGGTGAACTCGCCCGGGCTTGGGTAGTTGGTCAGAGTAACTGTCACCAGGAAGCAGTAGTTGCCAGTCGCGAGCGTTCCTCGAGCGCCGGTTTGTCCGCTGTCATTCACGCTCACCGAAAGCGCGCAGCTCTTCCCGTCCGTGTTGTTGGGGCTGTCAGGATCGCACTGCAGGTTGTCGAGCGTGACCGCTGAGCCAAAGGAAGTGCTGTTGGCTGACGTACACGTCGGGAACCCCTGGGCGACAGGACCGCAGTACGCGAACGACACCGTGCCGATCGCGTCGTCTGGATTGGCGGCGCCTGTCACCTGAATCGTGGCCAGGTCAGTGACCGGCGATCCCGGCAGAACGTTGCCGTTGGTCGAAGCCTGTGTTGCCACGGTCGGCACGCACTCTCCGAGCTTGCCCCTCGCGTAGTCAAAGAGGGTCGCGGTCAGCGACTGCGACGAGCGCGTGTCGCCGATGAACACGTTGAAGCATTTCCCCCCGAGCCCCGACGCGGTCAGGTTCAGACCGCCCTCAAAGAACTCCCCGACTAGAAGCGAATGACCGACGCCGTCCTTGAAGTTCGAAGTGAGCCACGGGATACCGGTGAGATCAACTCTGTTGGCGGCCGCACACGCGGCGTCGCCGCCGGGAAGGTTCGGGTCGCGGCAATCGACGCCGTGCGCGACGGGAGTCGTCCCTAGGGATCCGGTGGCGCCGCCGTTCCAGCGGTATACGTCGATGGTGCTGACATCGCCGCCTTTCGTGAACGCAGAGACGATCAGCAGGTCGCCATCCTTGTGGGCGCCACTGAAGGTTGTGGAGGGACCGGTTGTTTCGCAGTTGACGTCGTCCTGCAGGAACCAGAACGCCACGTTCGCATCACCGGTGTTGGTGTTCCGTTCCAGCGCGAAGTACAGGAACTCGCTCCCGTTCGCCGCTTTGTACGCCGTCGCGTAGGCGTTCATGATGTCGATCTTGCTGTTCACGTTGTTGTCAAAGTTGCACTGCCACCCCGAGATCGGCAGCGTGTCCTTGCTGCCAGTCGCGAATGTCGTGGTGTCACTGGTCACGAAGGTGTTCCCATTGTTCACAAAGTCCTTGTCCAACTTGGCGTTCGTGAAGTCGCCAAACAGGGACCCGTTGTTTGCGACAGTGGGCAAGGGGGTAATGGTGTTGCCCGCTGCGTCGAATAACGTCGCCCAGTCAACGTTCTGGGACCCACCGGGATCGACCGCGATGTTCCCATCCAGCTCGAAATCCAGGTCGTGCACTGCCAGCACTGCAATACCAGTCAGAGCCGCCGCTGCCACGAGCGCCAACAGGGTTCCCCAGCGTTTCCGCCAGCGTCCTCTTGATCCGATCTCTTGCTTTGTGAAGCGCATTAGTTTCCTTGCCATAGCTGCCTCCTGCTCGCGCGGTTCGCACACAACCGTTGAGTTCGCTTCGGCACGTTTAACTCGCAGAAAAATCTAACTCGCAGAAAAATCGCGTGGAAGACGCGTCGCAGCGCGGCAAGAGTAGCTGCCGGCAGAAAGCGTGTATATGCGACGAAGGGTGTGGTTTTCACAGTCTCGACGTATCTGTCGAGTTGCGGCTGAATACACATTCCATCAGCGCGGCTCTTTAGTGCCTGTCACGTCGCGATACTTTTTTTCCGGTTCAGCTCGATCCGTGCGGGTGTGATCGTGTATCGTTAACGCGGGTCGGCAAACCGGCGGCGCTCCCCACGTCGCCAGCGGCCTTTCGAACCTGTAATTTCAGCGCGAAAAAACGTCGGCGTCACGGAGACCGTTACGGCTGTGTCTTCGGGCCCTCGCTCAGCGGAGCACGCCAGTTCAACGCGGACTGCATAAGGCTGAGCCTGGCATACCCGTTGCCTCGGCAATAACGCCCTCCCTGTCGCTGAAATCTCGAGAACGAACGACTCGTCCGGCCACGCGGTGGCCTCGAAGGAGTAGGACTATGAGCAAGTTAGGAATCCTGGCGTCGGTCTTCGCGCTGGCGGTGGGGACGGTAGGTTGCGGCAACTCCCAGGGGCAATCGAATTCGTTGGTCGACGTAGGTCCATCGACCGTTAGCAGCACGTCTCCGGAAGACGCCGGCGGCAACCTCGCGACGTTGGCCAGAGGTGGCCGCAACGGCGGCGGGACCTCTGGTGGCGGCGGTGGAACGACCACGACTGGCGGCGGCACGATCAGCATCGTGCTCCTGAATTCGACAGATGGCGTCGCGCATTTCAGACAGAACGTCACGTTCAATGTCTCGACGACCGCGACGTCGCAGCCGTGGGTGACGGTGAAGTGCTATCAGAACGGCGGTCTGGTTTCTCAAGATTCGAACGGCATCTTCGCGACTTCATTGGACCAGATCTTCACGCTGGGGCCGACGCCGAACTGGCTGGGTGGCGACGCGGACTGCAACGCGACGCTCGAGAACTGGGCATCGTACCCGAAGTCGATCACCGTGCTCGCCTCAATGTCGTTCCACGTGTACCCATAGCGCGATTACAGAGCACAGAGCGAACGCACCATCTTCTTCTCTGATCACCACCCCGAAGCCTCGCCACACCTACTGTGGCGAGGCTTTTTTTGCGATCACGTCAACCGACTTCGATTTCAGCAACTGGGCGACATTTTGGTCGGGCATAGGACGAGCACCGGAGTCGGGATCTGTAATCGCACCGACCGAGATTGATTGCGTCTCGCCATACTGCCATCGCGCCTGTTCATGTGATCGCGCGATCTACTGAGAATTTCCTGCCCTAATAGCGGCTGGAACGTCAGTTGCCCTGCTGTCAGGCACTCCCTCGGATCCCTGGGACCCCTAACTGAGTGGCCACGCCTACTGGTTCGACTCGTGGCCGCGACATGTGGCCATGAAGTGGCTTCGAAGGAGCAGCAGTTATGAGCAGGTTGGCAATCCTGGCGTCGATCGTGGCACTGGCGGCTGGCAGCGCGAACTGCGCGGACGATCCCGCACAGTCGAATTCCATTGGGAGCATCACTCCATCAAGTGTGATGGCGGCGTCGTCGGACGCAACGCTCAGCACGCTCGCCAAAGGCGGCAAACCCGCTCTCACGGCGGGTGATAGCACAATCGCGCTGGTCACGCCCGATTCGATCGATGGCGTGGCGAACTTCGGCGAACACGTGACGTTCGATGTGCACACGTCGGCGACCGACTACCCGTGGGTCACAGTGCAGTGTTCGCAGAACGGCGCGACGGTATACCAGCAGTCGTTGGCGATGTTCATCGGCGACAAGACCTTCACGCTTGGGCCGACGCCGAGCTGGTCGGACGGCGCGGCGGCCTGCGTCGCGACGCTCGAGAACTGGGATAGCTATTCAAATCGAGGCAGGACCACGGCACTCGCGTCGACACCGTTCGACGTCCAGCCGTAACTCCTCATAGTCGTAGCCAGGCACTGCGCACAAAAAAAGAGGCCCCGTCGAAACGGGGCCTCTCTTCTATTTACGGGCTGAACCTAACTTCTAGTTTGTGCCCGGTCCTGCGTCGTTGTGATAGTTGATCGTAAAGCTCTCAGTGCTCGCCGCGCTAGCACACGAGCTTTGCTTGCCGGTATGCGCTGTGTCAGCTGCTGCCGGCGTATATACGACCTTCCACGAGAATGGGCCCTTACTGGCCGGATTGGCATCTCCGTATTCAGTCGTGATCTTGAACGACCCGGCACCGCTACCGGTGTTGGACGTGCTCACCTCTTCAGTGGCGGCGCCGCCCGTGAGGGTCTTCGTTTCCGGACCGTACTTCACAGTGCCCGTGCAGTTGGCGCTCTCATAAAGAGTGAACACTACGGTTCCGCCAGCCGCGAGATTACCAACCGTGGACTTGATTTCGGCTGTGTCGTTCGGGATCCAGTTCTGCTTCGACCTGATCTCGGTCGGAATCTGCCGCACGACGACCGTTTCGTCGGCGTCATCGCACGCGGTGTTGTGCGAGTTGCCGATCGTGTTCGGGGCGTTGCCACTGTAGACGGCCTTCCAGTGGTACGTACCTGGAGCATCCGGCGTGAAGCTGACCGGTCCGTAGCTGCCATCACCGCTGACGGTCACACTCTGCGGGTTCGTGCCCGTTCCGCTCGCCAGCGTCGTGCAGTCGTTCTTGAGCAGCGTGAACTCGATCGTGCCACCGGCCGCTGCCTGCGATGCGGCTGATGCGTTGATCGTTATGCTCCCGGTGGCGCCATCCGTGCCCGGCTGCTTGGCCGTGCCGCTGAGCGTCGCGGTGTCGCTCACTGCCTGACCGAGGTCAACCGGCGTAGTACCGGCCTGCGTGTCGACTGCAGCGGTCAACGGGGTTACCTGGAAGCACTCATTCGTGCCGTTGTCCCTCGACCCCGGGACGCCAATACTCGAGTCGCCGGAGAAAACAGCTCGCCAGCAGTAATAGCCGACCGAGGTGACGACCATGGTGCTGGAGCTGACCTGACCGCTCGCAGTAATCGTGGGCGAGCCCGCCGCCACACCCGCACCGTCCGCACAGACAGTAATGATGGTCGCGGACGGTCCGCACAGGAAGAAGTCGACTTTCCCGCTGAATGACGCTACGCCATTCACGGTGACCGTCGCGGTGTCGCTCACGCTCACCCTCGCGGCCGCCGTGATCCCCGTCGAACCCGTAATCGACGACTGCGTCGTTGTCGTGGACGTGCACTCTCCGATGGTGCCCTCGGCGTAGTCAAACAACGTGGCGGTCAGCGACTGCGAGGACCGGGTGTCGCCGATGAAGACGTTGAAGCATTTCCCCGCGAGGCCCGAGTCGGTGAGGTTCAGTCCGCCCTCAAAGAACTGCGCGGTCGGGAGGGAATGACCGACACCAGTCGTTTTGGCCGCGGTCAGCCATGGGACCGTGATTGCGGCTGTGTTGGCAGCGGCGCAAGCCGGGTCGCCGGCAGGAGTTGTGGCGCTGCGGCAGTCGACACCGTGCGCGACAGGAGTTGTATTGATCGCGCCAGGGTTACCGGCGGGATTTCCCGGTCGATCCCAGCGGTAGACATCGATCGTGCTGACGGTGCCGCCGTTGGTGAATGCCGACACGATCAGCAGGTCGCCGTCCTTGTGTTCGCCAGTGAAGGTCCCGGTACCGCCGTTTGAATTACATCCGACGGCGTCCTGCAGGAACCAGAAGCCGACGTTCGCGTCACCGGTATTGGCGTTTCGCTCGAGGGCGAAGTAGATGACGTCGTCGCCCGACGTAGGATCTTTGTAGGCCGCCGCATAGGCGTTGACGATGTCGATCTTGCTGTTTACGTTCGAGTCAAAGTTGCACTGCCACCCGCTGATCGCCAAAATGTCCTTACTGCCGGTCGCGAACGTTGTCGCGTCGTTGGTGTTGAAGCTACCGTTCGGGTTCGTCAGGAAGTCCCTGGAAAAGGCAGCAGCCGAGAAGCCTGTCGGCAGCGGATTTACCTTCGTCCCCGCTGCGTCGAATATCGACACCCAATCGAACGGGGTCGGACTTACGTTGTCGACGACTACGTTGCCGTCGAGTTCAAAATTGAAGTCATGCACCGCCAGCAGGACGGGAACGAACATCAACCCCGCCACCACCGTGAGTGCGATCGACGCCAGCCAGCGTCTATGCCGGCCTCCGGTCGCGTCACTGCGTTTTCTTTTATCGCCAAAATTCCTGTCCATGTTCAAAGCCTCCGAGTTGAGGGAGTGAGCGCGGAGGATCGCCGGCACGCGCCGATCGGTCATCCAGTGTCCGTTTCTGTCCGTAGTACTCCGAGTACGGTTTGCCGTGAAATGTAGGGCCGCATCGCGCGCAGCGCAATGCGACTAAAGCCCGTTAGCGTCCCCAAATCGATCCGACTAAGGTCTAGTTCGAGCCTCGCTGCTCTCATTCGTTGATCAAATTGCCAGGTGTATCAACGACAAAGAGCGCGTATACGAACAGTGGTCTGGGAGCTAACGCGTCAAGCGCGTTGAAACCCCGCAACGGCGTGTTGCAGGTGCGTCGAGGAATGTTTGAAAGATGATGTGACGAGGAAAGCGGAGCGCCGCGCGCGACCGCGCGGCGCGGTGAGAGACAGACCTAGGTGCTATCTGCCGTAGAGAAACATCTTCTTGCCGTTGGCCATCACGATGTCCTGCAAACGAAGGATCTTCTGACCGTCGGTGAACTGATACCCGGTCGCCGTCACGACATCGCCCGGCTTGAGCGTGGCCTTCTCCCACCCGTTGGCGGCCATCCGGTTGGTGCTCGGACCGCCAACGTTCCACTTCTCCATGTTGCCGTTGGCGGCCTGGACGTCCATGCCGAACATCACGTGTGGATTGCCCCAGTTGTACGACGTCACCGCGCCCCTGATGGTGATCTCTTTCGAAAAGTCGACCGGCCAGGAGTGATGTGCGAAGGACGGAGCGGCCGAAAGCAGTGCACCAGCCGCCGCGAGTGCAAGAATCTGTCGCCTGGTGATCACGCTACACCTCCACCGATATTCCGAGGCACGAGCCAGGGAGACGGAGGACAAGGTTACCTCCGTACGCTTCGTCTGTGGGTAGGAATCTTCGTCAGAGGGGCCGACCTGAAGGTCGGCCCCTACGCTTACTGGACGATTGCGCGTTTACCGACGATTGCGCTGCCGATAGCGCTTGAACGCCATCCACGCGGCGCCTGTCCCGAACAGCGTGAGTGACGTCGGCTCCGGCACGACGGGCGGCGGCACCTCACCGGTGGTGTCGTTCAGTCCCGTCGGCACGTCCATGGGAGGTTCGCCGAACGGGCCACCATTGGGCGGGTCATCCCCAGGTGGCGTCCATGACGTGCCGGCTGATGGCGGAGGGATCATCGATGGCGGATCGTGAGGGTCGCCGCCCGGCGTCGGCGGGAACCAGAACTCAATCGGTCCATCGGGTCCCTCGTCCATCGTTTCGTCTTCGAATGGATTCCCTGCCCCAACTCCGCCGAACGGCCCCATCGCGAAGAACGGAACGGACGTCGACGGGTCGGAAACCGAGAGCGGCTCCATCGGCAGCTCCGACGAAGTTATCGCCTCGAGAGAAAGCTTTGGTCCGAAGCCGTCCGCCAGCACGGGCGGCGCCGCCACGACCGGTGGTGCGGGATCGTTCTCGAATGCCTCTACCGGCGGTTCTGCGTCCGAGACCGGCAGCATCGGCTCGTCCGACAGTCGATTGCCGCACCGGGCCCGCACCGTCACGCTTCCATCGCTGAGCACCCGCTCGCCCTCGTGAAGCGCGAGTTTTCCTTTCGTCCAGTAGATCTGATCGCCAACGCGATAGGACATATACGCCGCGCGCGGCCCGTCGACCGTTTTCACATGCATCGCCGCGGGTATCACGTCGCCGTAATGCGCACCCACCGGAGCATCCGTCGCGACCGCCGCAGCGAATTCCCCGGCGGAATAGACGCCACCTGGAATCACGGAAAACGGATAAATGGTTCGAGGAGATTCATCGCGTGCGGGTTCGAGATCGAGGTCGTGTGCGAGGACCGTCTCGTTGGCCGCGGCGAGCGGGTCGACGCGTGCCTCTTTCAATTGCTCGAGATACAGGACCGCGGAGACGAAAGCGCTCACGACCGCAATCGCCGCAATGACGGCGCGGGCGTCGCGCCGGCGATTCCGAGACGAACGACGTCTGCGCCTTCTGGTCTGGACCTCGAACATACGCGGTGCCACGGATGAGGCAACGGACGTACCCGCACTTTGGTGCCGCTATTTGCCCGGATCGGAGAACCAGTCGCCGTGCGCAGCGACTTATGTACAGGGTGAGGGTGGTACTCCGCTCGAAAGGAGTCACGCGAAGGCGCGGCAGAACCCTTGAACAAAAACCTCCTCGCAGGGAGACTTCGGCGGCAGATCATCGAAAAGCGGCCTGAATTTCACGGGACGCCCATTTGCACTTGCGGTCAGACGATGCGAGGGAACGGCACGGCCATACGGCGCTGAACGAATGTAATTTCCTCGGCGCCGGGCCGGGTGCTCTTCCTTCGCCCACCCCTCATCACAAGCGGCGGCAGAATCCGCAGAACAATTCGGCCGCCGCTTCCCCCTTTACAGCAGGTATCAGGTTTCAGGTATCAGGTTTCAGGCGTGGTCCAGGGATCAGGCTTCAGGTATAAGGTCTCAGGGGAGAGATCGGATGAAGATTGCGCTGTCAGCGGCCACGCTGGCTGTTCTTCTGTGGGTTCCACTGAACACTGTCATGGCGCAGCGGGCGGCGGCACCCGCACGGCCGAACGCAAACAATGCGGATCCAGCCGCTCGGCCCATACCACGGCTCGTTGATGGTCATCCGGATCTCAATGGCTTCTGGGCGATCGGCCGCGGTCCCGACACGCCGGTTGGCAGCGGCTTCGGCACCCGCGATCCGAACATCAAACGCGGCGAGGCGCGGAATGCGGCGGCGCAATACGCGGATCCAAACCAGCCACCCTACAAACCCGAGCTCCTGCCGAAGGTCCAGGATCTCGCCAAGAACGAAAGCAAGGTGGACACGGCGTTCTTCTGCAAGCCTGGCGGCGTGCCGCGCGTGGGACCGCCTCACGCCATCGTGCAGGCGCCCGGGATGCCAATCGTCTTCCTGTATCAGGTGAACTCGGGCAACACGTTCCGGCTCGTGCCGACCGACGGGCGTCCGCACGATCCGAATCTGGACCTGCTCTATTACGGCGATTCGATCGGCCGCTGGGACGGCGACACGCTCGTGGTCGATTCAGTCGGGTTCAACGATGAAACGTGGCTTGGCATCTACGGATGGTTCCACAGCGACAAGCTGCACGTCGTCGAGCGCCTGTCGCGCGTCGGCGACACGCTCCGGTATCAGGCGACCATCGAAGATCCCGAAGTACTTACACGTCCGTGGACGATGAACCCGTGGGTATCGGTGAGGACGACGAAAGAGCTGCTCATCGAGAATCCTCCGTGCGTCGAGCTCGACATCGATCACGTCACGAGCTTCGACGAGAAGACGAAGCCGCAGCCGTAACGTCGGTTACCGCATCGCCGGCTTGTAGCGGGTCGGTCCGATGTGGACGAGGCCGTAATTGCCCACCTCGGGTCCGAGCTGATTC
>Ga0070669_100002132_pt1 | contig 14306 bp, 12 predicted proteins | sample KBSS53metaG_FD_64680 | JGI IMG/M metagenome (GOLD analysis project Ga0070669, IMG submission 64680) | Switchgrass rhizosphere microbial communities from Kellogg Biological Station, Michigan, USA - KBS S5-3 metaG | ecosystem: Host-associated > Plants > Roots > Rhizosphere > Soil ... | reverse complement strand
GTCCCACGGCACCTCTGCCAGCGCCGCGAACGCGTCGAGCAGCTCCGAGGTGCCGATCGCGACGCCCTCGCCGCGCAGCTCCTCGGTGAAGCCGATCAGGCGTGCGTCGAGGCTGCCGCGAGCGCTCGACTCAGCGCGAGGCCGCGCCATCGGGCGCCCCCTCGAGCCGCACGCCGACGCGCGCGGCGACCGTGTCGAGGTCGCTGCGGTGCTTGACGATGACCGACATCGTCTCGCGGAACGTCTGCGCGTCGAGGTCCTCGGCGCCGAGCAGCAGCAGCGCGCGCGCCCAGTCGATCGACTCGGCGATCGAGGGCGGCTTCTTCAGGTCCAGCTCGCGCACCTCCTGCACGACCCCGACGAGCTTGCGCGCGATCGTCTCGCCCAGCTCCGGCGTGTGCAGCCGCACGATCTCCAGCTCGTGCTCGACGTCCGGGTAGTCGAGCCACAGGTACAGGCAGCGCCGCTTCAACGCCTCGGTCAGCTCGCGCGAGTTGTTCGACGTCAGCAGCACGACCGGCTGGGTGCGCGCCTCGACGCGGCCCAGCTCGGGGATCGAGATCTGGAAGTCGCTCAGCAGCTCGAGCAGCATCGCCTCGAACTCCTGATCGGTCTTGTCGATCTCGTCGATCAGCAGCACGACCGGCTCGGGATTCGCGATCGCCGTCATCAGCGGCCGCGCCAACAGGAACTCCTCGCCGAAGATGTCCTCCTGGACGGCGTCCCAGCCGGTCCCCGACGCCTCCGCCTGGATCCGCAGCAGCTGCTTGCGGTAGTTCCACTCGTACAGCGCCTTTGCCTCGTCGAGCCCCTCGTAGCACTGCAGGCGCACGAGCTCGCGTCCGAGGAAGCGGGAGAGCGCCTTCGCCAGCTCGGTCTTGCCGACGCCGGCCGGCCCCTCCACCAGCACCGGCTTGCCGAGCTTCGCGGCCAGGTAGGAGACGAGCGCGGTCGACTCGCCCGGCAGGTAGCCGACCGAGCGCAGGCCGTCGGCGACGTGCGCGACGGAGGTGGGCTCGACGGGGGACATCGGCTGGATGATCTCAGTCCTGCTCGTCCGCAGGCGGCAGCGGGATCGTCAGCTGGTCTTCAGAGGCGGCCGGCCGCGCCGCGCGCCGAGCACGTGGCCGCTCGGGCGGCAGCACGTGCGTGGCGGTCGTGCCGGGCGCGGGCGGCGGAGGCGGCGGAACCTCCGTCGGGATGCGCGGGCGCTCCCGCAATGGCGCGGGCGGGCGGCGCGAGCGCCGCATGCGCGAGCCGGCGTACGCGAGCACGCCAGCGCAGGCGAGCGCGAAGAAGATGCCCCACTCGACGCCGACGAGCGCGCCGTTCGCGTGCGGCTTGTCGAACAGACGCCAGATCAGCAGCACCGCGATCCAGATGCCGGCTGACAGCACGACCGTCCCGTCGCCGCCGGGCAGGTGGAACGTCGCGTGCTCGCTGCGCGCGAACAGCAGCGCGAGCACAGCCAGCGCGACGAGCAGGACGGCCGCCTCGACGAACGAGAAGGCGCCGAACGCGGTCACGCTGTCGGACAGCGCTCTGCCCCGCACGCCGTACCACGGCAGGAACATCGAGAAGAACAGCGCCGCTGAGGCGATCGCGGCGAGCCGTCCGTCGGGGCTCAGGGTCCGCCACGCGCGCCCGATGCGCACGAGCACGCCTGCCTGCTCGCTCATGCGCGCGTGGGAGCCGCGGCGCGCATGCGCGCCATGAGGACGTCCGCGTCGTGCGCGGAGACGGCGCGCATCTGCCCCTGGAAAGCGAGCTTCCAGTGCGCTCTGGGCCACTTGCCAATGTGCTCGAGCTCGTCGACGAGCGTCTCGGCGCGTACCCACTCCTGCTCGGCCAGCACCAGCTCGGGCTCGGTCGCGAAGCGCCACGGGTACTGGTCGGGGTTCCCCGGCTTGCCGGGCCAGATTCTCGTGCGGTCCTCGTACAGCTCGCCGGTCACCCGGATGCTCGCAGCGAACGCCATGACCCGCGTCAGGTACAGGACAATCCGGTCGCCCGGGACGATCTCCAGCGCGCGGTTGCGGTTGCGCTCCTTCAAGCCGATCACGCGAAAGTCGTGCTCGGCGGTGGCGGCATAGTTCTCCGGCGAGCCGGTGAGGATCCAGGTGCGGTGCGCGTCGTCGGCGGCCACGGCGTCGATTCTAGGGCCCTACACGTCCGGTCTTCTGCCCGCTCTTCTCGCCGGCAGCACCTCGATCGTGCCGTCGGCATGCCCGACGTTGCCGGCGAGGTCGGTCCCGCTCAGCGTCACCTCGTACGTCCCGGGTGCGTGCGGCACGGTCCAGCCGTAGGCATGTCCGCCGCGCGAGACGCTCGCGCTCGTGGCGAGCACGACCTTGCCGTCCTGCTCCCGGCGGATCGTCATGCCCACGCGCGAGACCTTCGAGAGCTCGAAGCGCACGAGCGTGCGTCTGCCGGCGCGCAGGCGTCTCGTCAGCAGCTTGAGCGTCGGCGGCTCCTTCAGGTCGCGCGCGAACGCTTGCGCGGTCGTGCAGTAGATCTCCGTCTGGGTGCGATCGCACAAGTTGCGCAGGAAGCCGGTCAGCAGCTCGTGGTAGGAGAGGTCGGACTCGGCGCCCCCGAGCTGGTAGAGCGACCAGGCGCCGGTGTCGCCGGCGCGCACGTCGAGCCGTGCTTGCCGGTCGCCTGCGCGGTACAGGCGCTCAGCCTCCGGGCTGCGCGTGATCTCGGCGTAGTCGTGCAGCGCGACGAGCGTCTGCACCGAGGCGTTGACGACGATCTGGCTCGGCGCGAACGAGTAGAGCAGGTAGCGCGCGCCGACCGGCGTCGTCAGCCGCACGCCGACCGGCGGCGCCAACGAGAACAGTCTGAGGGCGCCGCGCGCCGCTTCGATGTACACCGGTTCGCCCAGCCGCTGCCCCGCGCGCGCGAGCGCCTGAATGCCGGTCGCCTGCGCCATTCCGCTCGCCCACGGCGGCGCGCCGCCGCCGAAGCCGAACCAGTACTCCCATGCGAGGGCGCCGCCGCGTTGCGAGGCGAGCGCGAGCATCTCGTCGAGCAGCGCCCGCAGCTTGCGGTCCGACCCGGCCGACCACAGCCCGTTGGCCTTGCCGAACGTGCCGAGCACCTGCAGCTCGATCCCCTCCCCGGGGTAGTACTGCCACACGAGTTCGCTGTCGGAGAACTCGACGCGCTGACCCGCGCCAAGGAGGCTCCCGCTCGTCCACCACTGGCGGTTGCGCTCGAGCGTCGAGAACAGCGCGGGCAGGCGGGTGGGCGTGAGCTGGCCGCGCGCGGCGATCTCGTGCAGGTTGTCGATGACGCCCTGCAGCTCGCTGCGGCGCGTGCCGGTCAACCGGCGCGCGGTGCGGATCGCCTCGTCGAACGCGCTGCGGTCGCGTGCGGCGGTCTGCGCATCGATCGCGCCGCTTCTCAGCAGGCGCTTCAGCTCGCTACGGACCGTGCGCTCGCGCTTCGCCGGTCGGCGCGCGGACGTCGTCGCCGGCGGTGGCCGGAGCTCGTCTGGAAGCGCGCTCGGGGTCGGCAACGCCCGGTCGACGCGAGCGTGCACACGGCCGTCGCGATCGAGCACGAGCACCCGCTCCGCGGCTGTCGCGACCGTTGAGTGAACGGTCCCGACCAGGACACCTGCGACGATGCACATACACAGGAGGAGGCGCAGGGAGCGCATGCCGTCGGATGCTACGCTCGCCCGCCCGGCCGTCACGTCGCACAAGGAGATTTGCAGGTGCTTTTCACCCATCGGTTGGTCCAACACCGGGTACGCGCGATCGTCGCGCTGCTGGCGCTCGCGGCCCTCGCACTCGTGCTTGCAGCGTGCGGCGGAGGTGACAGCGGAGGCAGCGGGTCGAGCGGCGACGCTGGGAATGCCGAGGTGCTGCTCAGACAGACCTTCACCGGCACGCACGACATCAGAAGCGGCAAGGCCAACATCGAGGTGAGAGTCGACATCAGCGGCGACCCATCGATAAGAGGCCCGATCAACGTGAGAATCGCCGGGCCCTTCGAGAGCGCCGGGACGGATCAGCTGCCGAAGTTTGACTTGGCGCTCGACGCGGGCGCGCAGGGCCAGGGCTTCAAGGCGGGGCTGACGTCGACGAGCGACCGGCTGTTCGTCAACTTCGGCGGCACCGCGTACGAGGTCCCGCCTGACGTGCTGCAGCGGCTGAAGGACAGCTACAAGAGATCCCAGCAGCAGGGATCCTCGAACCGGATGGACCTCAGAAGCCTCGGGCTGGACCCGTTGAGCTGGCTGCAGGATCCGACCGTCGAGGGCAGCGAGACGATCGGCGGCGTCGAGACTGACCACATCGCGTCCGGCGTCGACGTCAGCGCGCTGTTGGACGATCTCAACAACGTGCTCGCGAAAGTGAGCGCGCAAGGTGGCCTCCCGACCGGGCAGCAGCTGCCGAGCCGCATCCCGGACAGCGACCGTCAGCAGATCGAAGACGCGATCAAGAACGCCAAGCTCGACATCTGGAGTGGCACGGACGACCACACCCTGCGCAAGGCGACGATGGCGCTCACCGTGGACATCCCGAGATCGTCGACGACGCTCGACATCGTGCTGTCGATCGAGCTGACGGACCTCAACCAGCCGCAGACGATAGAAGCGCCCGCGACGACCCGCCCGCTCAGCGAGCTGCTCGGCCAGCTGCAGGGCTTCCTCGGCGGGGCGTTCGGCGGCGGAGCGCTCGGCGACAGCTCGGGCAGCTCCGGCGGCGCGTCCTCCCAACAGCTCCAGGACTACTCCGACTGTGTCCAGAGAGCTGGGTCGGACGTGCAGGAGGCGCAGAAGTGCGCCGACCTGCTGACGCAGTAGCCGTCCGCGACTGACCTGCACGACCCGTCCGCGCCCGCCGGCGCGGACGGGTCGTCTGTCGCAGGTATGGTTCCGCGCCCGTGAGCGTCGAGCCCTCTCAGCGGCGGGACCTGCGCCGGTTCCTGCTCAGTAGCAGCGGCTGGCCCTACCTGCTCGTCCCGTTCATCCCGCTGGCGATCGCGCTCGATCTCGCGCACGTCTCGCCGACGATCATCTTCTTCAGCTCGGCGCTCGGGGTCATCCCGACTGCCGCCCTGATGGGCCGCGCGACGGAGGAGCTGGCGGCGCGCTCGGGTCCCGGCATCGGCGGGCTGCTGAACGTCACGTTCGGCAACGCGCCGGAGCTGATCATCGCGCTGTTCGCGCTCGAGGCCGGCCTCCACGAGGTCGTCAAGGCCTCGCTGATCGGCTCGGTGATCGGCAACGTCCTGCTCGTGATGGGCGCGTCGATGTTCGTCGGCGGGCTCGGGCGCGAGCGCCAGTACTTCAACCGCGTGAGCGCGGTCGCACAGTCGTCGATGCTGCTGCTGGCGGTCGCCGCGATGGCGATGCCGGCGATCTTCGAGCTCGTCGAGGGCAAGGGCCTGCCGGGCCCCGGGTCCGAGCGCGTCTCGTACGGCTCCACCGTCGAGCAGCTCTCGCTCGCGGTCGCGATCGTGCTGATCCTCTCCTACGGCGCGGGGCTGATCTTCTCGCTGCGGACGCACAGAGACCTCTTCAACCCGCCCTCGGACGAGGCCGAGCACGGCGAGCCGTGGAGCGTGCGCCGCTCCGTCTCGATGCTCGCGCTCGCCGGCGTCGCGGTCGGGGTGATGTCGGAGATCCTCGTCGGCTCGATCTCCGAGGCGGCGTCGTCGATCGGGCTGACGGAGTTCTTCGTCGGCGCGATCGTCGTCGCGATCGTCGGCAACGCGGCCGAGCACTGGGTCGCGGTGCTCGTCGCGCGCAAGGACAAGATGGATCTGGCGGTCAACATCTCGATCGGCTCCAGCGCGCAGATCGCGCTGTTTGTCGCGCCCGTGCTCGTCCTCTGCTCGTTCTTCCTCGGCCCGGGGCCGATGCCGCTCGTCTTTAACGGCTTTGAGCTGGGCGGAATCTTCCTCGCCGTCCTGATCGCCACCCACGTGACGGACGAGGGCGAGTCGACGTGGTTCGAGGGCGTCCAGCTGCTCGCGGTCTACGCCGTATTGGCGCTGGCCTTCGCGTTCGCGTAGGCCGCGCTAGAGCTCTTCGGGCTCTTCGTCTGGCTCCAACTCGTCCTCTTCGTCCTCGTCGAGGTCCTCGTCCTCCTCGCCGAGCGCGGGGGACGCGCCGCCCTCGTGGTAGGTCGCCTGGAACTGCTCGAGCAGTTCGTCGCGCGAGGCCTCGTCGATCGGCGTCTCGTCGGAGACGAGCACCCACTCGCCCTCGCCGCCGGCATCGCCCTCGAGCGTCGCCTGATCGATGTCGGCCGAGTCGTCGACGACGATCAGGACCTCGGTCTGCGGGTTGAGGTATGTGCCGGGGCGCACAAGCAGCTCGTCGATCTCGAAGCGGCGCGGACGGGCCATGGGCGCACCCTACCGCGCCCATGCGCTGGATCGTTCGCTACCCTTATGGCAGTGGTTGACTGACCAGTCAATCTGTCGCAGCCGGGGCGTGCGCGACCACGCGCCGGGCCCACCGTTTCAAGGAGATCCACACCGTGGTCGACTTCACCCTCACCGACGAGCAGAAGAATCTGCGCGAGATGGCGCACGACTTCGCCGAGAAGGAGATCCGGCCCGTCGCCTGGGAGTACGACAGAGACGGCACCTGGCCGGAGGAGATCGTCAAGAAGGCGTGGGAGGTGGGTCTCATGAACACCCACATCCCGGAGGAATACGGCGGACCCGGCGCCGGCTACCTCGACGGCTGCCTGATCGAGGAGGAGCTCTCGTGGGGCTGCTCCGGCATCCAGACCTCGCTCGGCTGCAACGGCCTCGCGACCGCGCCGGTCGTGATCGCCGCCTCCGAGGAGCTCAAGAAGGAGTACCTCGGCCGCCTCACCGAGGCGCCGCTGCTCGCCTCCTTCTGCCTCACCGAGCCCGACGCCGGCTCCGACGTCTCCGGCATGAAGACCACGGCCGTCAAGCAGGGCGACAAGTGGGTCATCAACGGCTCGAAGTGCTTCATCACCAACGGCGGCTACGCCAACTGGTACACGGTCTACGCGAAGACCGACAAGGAGGCCGGCCACCGCGGCATCTCCGCCTTCATCGTCCCGCGCGACGCCGGCGTCGTCGTGGACAAGAAGGAGGACAAGATGGGCCAGCGGGCGTCGAACACGGCGACCGTCTCCTTCAACGACGTCGAGATCCCCGCCGACCACCTGATCGGCGAGGAGAACAAGGGCTTCAAGATCGCGATGATGACGCTCGACCGCACGCGCCCCGGCGTGGCGGCGATGGCGACCGGCATCGCGCGCGCCGCGATGGAGTTCGCCGTCGACTACTCGAAGGAGCGCGTCCAGTTCGGCGTGCCGATCGCGATGCACCAGGCGATCCAGTTCATGATCGCCGACATGGCGACTGACGTGGAGGCCTCGCGCCTGCTGACCTGGAAGGCCGCCGTGATGCTCGACCAGGGGCAGCGCAACACGCTCGTCTCCTCGCACGCGAAGCGGTTCGCCGCTGACGCCGCGATGAAGGTCGCGACCGACGCCGTTCAGGTCTACGGCGGCTACGGCTTCATCAAGGAGTACCCCGTCGAGAAGCTCATGCGCGACGCGAAGATCATGCAGCTCTACGAGGGCACGGCGCAGATCCAGCGCCTTGTGATCGCCCGCGAGACGCTGCTGCCGCGTCGTATCGAGGAGCCGGCGACCGCCGGCGTGTAGGCCAAAAGGGCGCGCCTCCCGCGGGCGGGCCCTCTTACCTCGAACCCCCTGCGCGCGCTTACTCCCCCTTTGCGCGTCGCACGCGACGGCCCCGGATTCCCCCTCCGGGGCCGTCGCCCTTTCTGCGCTCAGCCGATGCGCACGAGCTGCGAGTGCGCGTCAAACGCCGTCAGGATTGCGTTGCCGCCGAAGTGCACGTGCACGCGCAGCTTCGTGACGCTGGCGGAGCGCGGCAGCGCCCGCGTGCGCAGCCGGAACGAGCAGTGTCCGGGGGCGATGCGAACGCTGTTGCGCGCGACCGTCCCGAAGCGCGACGTGAAGCGCACGGAGATCGTGCCGCCGCTGCAACCGTCGGCGACGGATACGCCCGAGCCGAGCACGAGCCGCCCGCTCGTGAGGAAGTACGGGTGCGAGCGCTTCGCGTCGTGCCGTGGCCGCGTTGAGACCTCGAGACTGCCGGGCGGGAACGGTCCCGTCTGGGCGAGCGTGTCCGGCCCGAACGTTGTGCCGGCGCGGTTCGAGGCGACGACGCGGAAGTGGTACGTCGTGTGGGACGCGAGCGAGTTGATGCGGAAGCTCACCGACTGCGGCACGACGCCCGCGCCGATCGACTTGCCGAACGTCTCGAGACCGTAGGCGGTCGAGGTGCCGTATTGGAAGCGGTACGTCGTCGTCGCCGCGCCCGGGTTGACCAATGCGGTGAAGCTGACGCCGTTCGCGCTGGGGCTGAAGGGCGCCGTCCCGAGGATTGCCGGCGGCTTGGCGGGCGGCAGCGCGGTCTTGAACGAGCGGTCGGCGCCGGTGCTCGTGCCGTCGGCGTTCGAGGCGATGACGCGGTAGTGGTAGCGAACACCTGGGGTCAGGCCGGTGATGCGGAATCCGACGCGCTTCGACGCCGTGCCGCTGCCGGCGCTGCGCGCGGGCGTCTGCGAGCCGTACGCGGTCGAGGTGCCGTACTGGAACGCGTACGTGGTGGCCAGGCCGTGCGGGTTGACGTCCGCCCGCAGCGTTGCGGCCTTCTGGGCGATCGACGCGGCGCTGACGGTGCTGACGGTGGGGCTGGCGGCCTGCGCGACGCTCGGGAGCGCGAGGCTCCCGAGCAGCAGCGCGGCGGGCAGGAGGGCTCTGAGAGGTCTCATGACCTCGCAAACACTCCCCCGCCCGGTGAGTTGCCATGCGCCAATCAGTTCACCGCGAGGTCCGCCTTCACCTCGCTCGTGTACGCCCCCTTCGCGGTGCCGTTGCTCTGCAACGCACCGAAGTAGGCCTCGCGCCCCGTCTTCGTGCCGGTCGCGTACTGGTCATGCGCCTGGTAGAGGTAGAACCCGTCGAGGCGGCTGCCGTAGCGCGACTTCATGCCGGACAGGGCGGAGTGCAGCGTGGTGGCCGCTTCGCCGTACGTCATGCACCTGTTGAACCCGTAGTTGTCGGACAGGCAGCGGCCGTTGTCGCTCGACAGCCCCCACTCGGTGACCCAGATCGGCAGGTCGCGCGAACCGGCGGTCCTCGTCGAGTTGATCGTCGAGTCGATCCGCGTGGCCCAGTTGGGCCCGTACGGGTGGATCGTCCAACCGGCGGCGAGATCGCCGAGGTTGGGCACCGCACGGAACATGTTCTGCACCCAGGCGGTCTGCTGCTGGGCATTGTCGCCCTGCACGAGCAGTCCGACGTTCGGGTTGGCCGCGCGGATCGCTGCCGCGGCGTCTCGCGCCCGCTGCGCATACGTCTGTGCGCGCGCCGCGTACGTGCCCGAGCTGTTGTCCGAGAACTGGTACGTGTAGCTCGTCTCGTTGCCGAACTCGATCTGCGTCACGGCGGTGCCGGCGGGATACGTCTTGCCCGCCCAGAACGTGCCGCCGGGACCGTAGGCCTTCGCCCAGTTGGCGAGGTTCTGCGCCTCCGTCGTCGAGGGGTTGCGGCCGTAGAAGGTCGCCAGCAGCAGCGGCCTGATGCCGGCCCTCGCGTAGGCGTCGACGTCGGAGGCGAGGCTGGACGCGGACGTGCCGACCCCGAACTCGATGCGCGCGGTGCGCACGCCCAGCGCCTTCAGGAAGCTGAGCTCGTACTGGTGCGCGGAGCCGGCGACGGCGCCCATGCGGAACGCGCCGTCGACGGGGGTCGGCGATGGCGACGGCGACGGGCTCGGCGAGGTCGACGCCGGATAGGTGATCGAGACCTCGTTGGCCCACGCGCTGCCGCTGACGTTCGTGCGCACGCCGTAGTTGACGGTCGTGCCCGAGACGACGGGCGGCGTCACCGACGTGCCATTGACGATCGAGTACTGCGGCGTCTGGTTGGGCACCTTGCGCACGAACACGTACGAGCTGACGCCCGCGATCGCGGTCCAGCTGACGGTGTTGCCGGCGACGGACATCCTGGGCGCCGTCGTCGTGTCGACTGTGGTCGTGCTCGGATAGGCGATCGAGACCTCGCTGGCCCACGCGCTGCCGCTGACGTTCGTGCGCACGCCGTAGCTCACGGTCTGGCCGGGCACGGCCGGCGGCGTGACCGAGGTGCCGTTGACGATCGAGTACTGCGGCGTCTGGTTGGGCACCTTGCGCACGAACACGTACGAGCTGACGCCGGAGGTCGGCGTCCAGGAAACCGTTGTGCCCGACACTGACATCGTCGGTGCGGCGAGCACGTCGGTCGTCGTGAGGGTCGAGGTGGCGGTCGTGGACGTTGCCAGCAGCGTGTCCGCGGTCACTGCGTCACTGCTGGCGGCGTCGCCGGACGGCGCGTTGCCGGGCTCCGGATCGCTTGGGGCGGTGTCGCCCCCTGCTTCCACGGCCGGCTGCGCATCGACCAGCGTCGGGTCCTGCGATGGGACATCTTGCGATGGGTCCCCGTACCACTCGTCCCACGCCCAGTCTTCGTCGCAGGCGTTGGCGAGCCAGTCGTCCCACGTCACGTCGCTCCAGACGGTCTCGTCCGGGCTCCAGTCGTGGCCGGACCAGTCCTCACCGGACCAGTCGTTCGACGTATCCGGTGCGGTGGTCTGCCCAAGCGGCACCGGTTCGTCGGCACGGGCGGTCGAAGTTGTCATAAGCACTGCAAAACAGCTGGCGATGGCGCAAAACAATGCGACCATCGCCGAGCGACACATGGTGGCCGGAACCATGTCAATCCCCTCGTCGGACGGCGAACGCTGGGGAGAACTACCGGTTCTCTGGGGATGCGGTCAAGTGGAAACGTCTGCGTACCCAAACGCCGGAGCGCCAGGATGTCAGCACATCGCCAATTCCGTCAGAGAAGTAGACTCTCCCTGTGGCCGCTGCCGATTCGACCATCGCTCCGCGACCTGACGCGGGTTGGGAAACAACGCTGGCCAAGCTGGAGACACGTGGCGCAGTCGCACTCCTCTGGCTCGACCATCCGCCCGCGAACGCGCTTTCGCCCGAGATGGTGGACGCGCTGCGGCGCGCCTGGGAGACGGTGACGAGCGCCGGCGTGCGCGCGCTCGTGATCGCGTCGGCCAACCCGCGGCTGTTCTGTGCCGGCGCGGACATCAAAGCCTTCACGGCGATGGACGCCGCCTCCGGGCGCGCCTACGTCGCCGGCACGCACGAGCTGCTGCGTGCGTTCGAGCGTAGCTCGATCGTCACAATCGCCGCCGTCAACGGCCTTGCGCTCGGCGGCGGCTGCGAGCTCGCGATGTCCTGCGACCTGCGCATCGCGGCCGCTTCAGCGCGCTTCGGGCAGCCGGAGATCAAGCTCGGGATCATCCCCGGCTTCGGCGGCACGCAACGCCTTGCGCGGCTCGTCGGGCCGGCGAAGGCGCTCGAGCTGAACCTCCTCGGCGACCCGGTCCGTGCGGAGGAGGCGCAGGCGCTCGGCCTCGTCAACCGCGTCGTGCCGGATGAAGAGCTGCTCGAGGCGGCGCTCGAGCTGGCGGAGACGCTCGCCGCTCAGGCGCCGCTCGCGGTCGCCGCGATCAAGCAGGTGTCGGCCCACGCCGACCTCGATGCCGGGATCGCCGCCGAGCAGGCCGCCTTCGCGGACGTGTTCGCTTCGGCGGACGCCAGAGAGGGCATCGCCGCCTTCCTCGAGAAGCGCTCCCCGGCCTTTCAGGGCCGCTGACTCTAAGGCTCGGCCTGAGCTTTAGCTTTTCGACGCGATGCGCGCTCGCAGGGCGGATTCGAGCCGCTGGAGCGCGGGCGCGAGCGTCTCGCTTGCCGTAGCGGGCAGCTCGCTCGTGAGCGCCGCGTCAGCGAGCGCTGACACGGCCGATGCGCACTCGCGCAGCTCCGCGACGCGCGTCGGCATGTCGGCTGAGGCATCGGCAGCGGTTGGCAGCTCGGCGATCGCCGCTTCGAGCGCGACGCGCAGCTGCAGCGCCGCCTCCTGCAGCCGCCCGGCGTCGAGGTCGGCCCGCGCGCGCAGCGCGAGCTCCTCGCACGCGAGCGCGCGTGCATGGCCGCCCAGCAGCGCCGCCATCCGCTCTTGCGGGTGGAGACCGGCGGTGCGGCGCCGGTGGGTCGCTCGTGGCGGCGGCAGCTCGCGCGCGCTGCTCCAGCGACCTTCAGCGACCTGCTCGCCGGCGCCCTGGCCGATCCGCACCACGAGCGCCTGCGTAAGCGACGGCGCCCGCAGCGCCGGATCGCCGCTGGCGATGCGATGAGCGCGCACCGCCCGTGCCACGACAGTCAACGCCTCCTCGGCCTCCTCGGGCCCGGCGGTTGTCACCCACTGCTCGGCGTCGGCTCGGCTCGCCGGCTCGGCATGGATGACCGTCGCGCGCGCGGTCGTCACGGGCGCCGGCGGCGGCTCGGGCGCGGCCGGCCGGCCGTGGCGGTCGCGCAGCCGTCGGCGCTCCGGCGCCCCCAGCGTCGTGAGCACGAGCACGTGCGACGCCGGCTCGCCGGCTGTCTCGCGCACGACATACCGCCCGTCCGCCGGCCCGAGCGCCCACGGGAACTCGAACTGCACGAAGCGGAACGCGCGCTCCCCCGGCGACGCGGAGGAGGCCCCGGCGGCGTCAGTCGCCGCGGCGGCCGTCCTTGATCGCGTACTTCGAGACGTGCTGCGGGACGACCGGGTTCTCGATCGAGCCGAGCTGGTCGACGAGCTTCGTCCACTGCTGCGGCTTGAGGATCGCCTGCAGCCGCTGGTGACCGAGCAGGTCAAGCGGGCGGAAGCCGACGTGGATGTGGTCGGCGTGATCAGGCAGCGCGAGCGTGTTGTCGGTGCCCGGGTAGGTCATCAAGCTGATGATCTGATGCGGCTTCATCGTGCCCTGCAGCGTGAGCAGGCGCCGGATCGTGATGTCGGTGATCGAGCCGGAGCCCTGGTGGCCCGCGATCGGGATGTCGTTCACGGCGGCGATGTCGACGGCGTTGCCGCTGGAGTGCTCCGAGACGTTGCCGGACGCGGTGTAGTAGCCGTGACCGCACTCGAGCGAGGTCACCGTCAGCTTCAGGCCGCTGGCGGACAGGAACTCCAGCGTCGCGAGGACGCGACGGTCGATCGCGCCGACGGCGACGTCGCGGCGGCCGCAGCCGTAGATCGTCAGGCGCGCGTCGGCGAGCACGATGCGCTGGAGCTGTTCCTTGCTCATCAGCATGATCTGGCCGATCGAGGGGCCGGAGGCGGTGGCGGCCGCGAACGCGTTCTTGCCCTTGGCGCGGTAGATCGCCGTCGACTCGAGCAGCTTCCAGCCGTCGAGGATCGGCTTCGGGTCGATCTGCGGCGCGCCGCGGCCGGCCGGGCGGATCGCGAACTCGACGTGTGGCGCGAGTCGCCGGTCGGTTCTGCCGATGCGGCCGAGGATCGTGCCGGCGATCACGGACGAGCCGCGGTGCAGCGGCTTGAGCAGGTAGTCGTGCGGGTCGAGCGCGAGCGCCTGCGTGAAGTAGCCGTCGAAGCTTTCGAGCGGCTGCCCGAGCTCTTCCAGCTGGCGCTTGCCGCCGGAGGAGTATGCGGCCGGGCGCTCCGGATGCGCGAACAGGCGCTCCTTCGTGACCGGGCCGTCGGCGGAGCCGGCCGTGGCCGCGTGCGCGGCGGCGCGCCGAGCGCGCTTCGCGGTCGTCGAGCCATGAGCCCGGCCGGCGGTCCGCTGTCTGCCGGCGGTCGCCGCGACGGTCGGTCTCGGATCGGCCTTCGGCAGCTCGAGCTCCTGCTGCACGGCGGCGTTGTCGTCGTTGGCGGCGTGCGGCTTGGGGACGGGGTACTTGTGCGCGAGCGAGCCGAGGTGGCTGTACGTGTAGCGGTTGCCGTAGACGTCCTGCAGCACGACGAAGCGGCCGAGCTTGGCGTTCCGGCCGAGCCGCACGACGCGCCCGTCGTTGACCGCGATGACCGGCGCGCCGGCTCTCGCAAAGATGTTGATCGAGCGGCGTGACGGGTCGCCTTCGACCGGGACTGCGGCGTTCGTGCCGTGCACGCGCCGCGTCGCGGCCTTTGCGTTCAAGCCGTCGGCGTAGGTTGCGCGTGCCGCGACGGGGAAGTGCGCCTGTGTCAGGCCGGTGAGCGAGCCGACGAGGTCGGCGGGCATGCCGCCGATCACGCGCGCCCGCAGCAGCACCGACTCGACGTACCAGTCGGCGTGGTTGTAGGCGAAGATGGCGCGCGAGAGGTCCGCGTCGGCGCCGGCGGCCTTGAGGTAGCGCGCGGCGGCGAAGATCGCGTCGA
>Ga0070669_100002121_pt1 | contig 14342 bp, 9 predicted proteins | sample KBSS53metaG_FD_64680 | JGI IMG/M metagenome (GOLD analysis project Ga0070669, IMG submission 64680) | Switchgrass rhizosphere microbial communities from Kellogg Biological Station, Michigan, USA - KBS S5-3 metaG | ecosystem: Host-associated > Plants > Roots > Rhizosphere > Soil ... | reverse complement strand
GACAGGACGAATCCCAAACACAAAGCAATCAATATGGAGCCGCAGGCGCCACTTCGCGATAACGAACGCGCCAACTACGACTTCTTTCTCAAACTCCCTGAACTCAATCGCGCCGATGTGGTCAGACTCGATCATAAGGGCTCGCAGTTTCTTGAGCCGCTATTTGAATACTCTGGAGCTTGTGCGGGTTGCGGCGAAACTCCGTATCTCAAGTTGCTGACTCAACTCTTTGGTGACCGTCTGCTCATTGCCAACGCGACTGGCTGTTCTTCGATCTACGGTGGGAATCTTCCTACAACGCCATACACGACAAACGCAGATGGCCGGGGTCCGGCGTGGTCCAATTCGTTGTTCGAAGACAACGCTGAATTCGGCTTCGGCTTCCGGCTCGCGCTTGATGCTCACCATAAAGCAGCTCACGTACTCCTTCAACATCTGGGATCTCAGATCGGCGACACGCTCGCCGGTGAATTGCTCAATGCGGACCAGAGCAATGAGGCTGGCATTGCTGCTCAGCGTGATCGCGTGAAAGCATTGCGCGAAAAGTTAGCAGCGATTGGATCCCCTGAGGCACGACGGCTCGAACAATTCGCGGACTATCTCGTCAAGAAGAGTGTTTGGCTCGTCGGAGGAGACGGTTGGGCTTACGACATCGGGTACGGCGGCCTCGATCATGTGATTGCCAACAGACGCAACGTCAACATTCTCGTCCTCGACACCGAAGTCTATTCAAATACCGGCGGTCAACAATCCAAGGCGACGCCGCTTGGCGCGGCAGCGAAGTTTGCTTCCGGCGGAAAAGCGGTTGGTAAGAAAGATCTCGGTCTTCTCGCCAACATGTACGGACATGTGTACGTCGCGCGCGTCGCATTCGGCGCGAAGATGGCCCAGACGGCGCAGGCATTCCTTGAAGCTGAGTCGTACGACGGACCGTCGTTAATCATTGCTTACAGTCACTGCATTGCCCATGGTTACGACATGGCCAATGGTGCGGCACAACAAAAGTTGGCCGTTGAGTCAGGTGTGTGGCCGCTCTATCGCTTTGATCCACGCAGGCTTGTTAAAGGCGAAGCACCACTCACTCTCGACTATGGTCCACCTAAACCAAAAGTCGCAGAGTACATGCGCAACGAATCGCGCTTTCGCATGATTGAACGTTCGGATCCAGCGCGCTTCAAACAATTCCTGGCACTTGCGCAAGATCAGGCCGATCGTCGCTATTCGGGTTACCAACAGCTCGCTCAGATAAAGCTGCCGTACAAGAAAAGCGAACCGACCTCTGAAAATGGCGGCGCCCCAGACGGAGACGGAGGGGAGACGCAATGAAGCTCGCAACAACATACCTCGGAATTCGTTTGCCGAGTCCGCTCGTCGTTGGAGCCAGTCCACTGACTGATGATCTGGATACGGTGCGACAACTCGAAGATGCAGGAGCGGCTGCGCTCACCTTGCGGTCGCTTTATGAAGAAGAGATCACGGGCGAGCAAATGGCGTCTCTGTACTACGGAGAGAGTCACGACGGGTCGTCAGCTGAAGCGGGAAGTTATTTCCCCGAAGCCGAACTGGCACCTGGTCCCGACGAATACCTCGAACATTTGCGTCAAGTGAAGGCAACCGTTCGGATTCCGGTGATCGCCTCGCTCAATGGTGTCACGGCGAGCGGTTGGACTTCGTGTGCTCGTCAGATTGAAGAGGCAGGCGCTGATGCCATTGAACTAAATCTCTACAACTCTGCAAGCGATGCGGATACCAGTGCTGCCGAAGTCGAAAGTCGCATGATCCAAATTGTTCGCGACGTAAAGCAGCAGATTAGTATTCCAGTTGCTGCGAAACTTTCGTCTCGATTCACTTCTTTTGCCAACTTCGCTTCTCAACTCGACAAAGCTGGAGTTGACGGCTTCGTTCTGTTCACTCGCTTTCACCGCATCGATATCGACGTACTTGAATTGGAAGTTTTGCGCTCAATCCAACTGTCTAATTCAGGGGACCTCGAGCGACGACTAAAAGGAATAGCTGTGTTGGCTGGAAGAGTTCGTGCGTCGCTGGCGGTGACCGGCGGAGTTCACAGTGCATTAGATGTTATCAAGTCGACGATGGCAGGCGCTCACGTCACGCAACTCGTTTCAGCAATCATGGCAAATGGTCCACGCCATCTGATCAAACTGCGCAAAGAGGTCGAAGAATGGTTAGGGGAGAACGAGTGGAACTCTTTGGACGAAATGCGAGGCAACATGGGCTTTCAAAGAATTCCTAATCCCGGTGCCTATGAACGAGAGTCGTTCATGCGGCTATTCAGGTGAGCCGATTTAAAAGGAGATTTCTCAATGGACCACTATGCACTGGTTCTAAATGCCGGATCATCTAGTTTGAAGAGACCACGAACTGCAATTGCACGAAACTGATCACTGGAGGTCGATCCATGGTTACACCCGTTAGGAAAGAGGGCGCGAAGGTAAATCCAAAGTGGAAAGGATTCAACCTCGGTCTCTGGCAAAAGGAGATCAACGTTCGCGATTTTATCCAACAGAACTACAAACCTTATGAGGGTGACGAGTCGTTTCTCGCTCCCGCAACTGAACGAACCGAGAATATTTGGGGACAGCTTAGCCGGTTGTTTATTGCGGAGCGGAAGAAAGGGGTCCTGGACGTTTCACAGATCCCTTCTGGTATCACAGCTCACGCACCCGGTTACATCGATCGAGATAATGAAATCATCGTCGGTCTACAAACTGAGGCGCCGCTCAAACGCGCGATTATGCCGACTGGCGGTTTCCGAATGGTCCTTGGAGCACTCCAGACCTACGGTTACGAACCAGACCCCCACGTTGTCGAAACCTTCACAAAATACCGCAAAACGCATAACGACGGTGTCTTTGACGCTTACACTCCTGACATCAGGCGCTGCCGCAGTTCACACATTCTCACCGGACTTCCAGATTCTTACGGACGAGGTCGCATCATCGGCGACTATCGTCGCGTTCCTCTTTACGGCGTTGCGCGACTGATCGAGCGAAAGCAGGAAGAGAAAAACAGTTTAGATTCGGCGATGTCGACTGACGACGTCATTCGCGATCGCGAAGAACTCAGCGAACAAATTCGTGCCCTCAAGGAATTGCAGGAGATGGCGAAGAGTTATGGGTTCGACATCTCAGGTCCGGCAGGTACTGCGCGCGAAGCTGTTCAGTGGCTTTACTTCGCTTATCTCGCAGCGGTCAAAGAGGGAAACGGCGCTGCGATGTCGCTGGGTAGGACTTCAACTTTTCTCGACGTCTACTTCGAACGCGATTTTGCATCAGGTGCAATCACTGAGGAGCAGGCACAGGAGGTCATTGACGACTTCGTTATCAAGTTGCGGATTGTACGTTTCCTTCGCACCCCGGAGTATGACGACCTTTTTGCCGGAGATCCGACCTGGGTGACTGAATCGATCGCCGGCATGGGCGACGATGGTCGTCCACTTGTTACTAAAACGAGTTTTCGTTATTTGCAAACGCTCTACAACCTTGGCCCGGCACCAGAACCAAATCTCACGATCTTGTATGAACCGCGGCTGCCCGATGGGTTTCGTAGTTTTGCGGCAAAGGTTGCAATTGACACCAGTTCGATCCAGTTCGAGAGCGATCAGATCATGCGCCAGGCCTGGGGCGACGATGGCGCGATCGCTTGTTGTGTTTCACCGATGCTCATCGGCAAGCAGATGCAGTTCTTCGGCGCGCGCGCAAACCTCGCGAAGTGTTTGTTGTATGCAATCAACGGTGGACGCGATGAAATCAGCGGTCAACAAATCGGTCCAAATTACGCGCCCGTTCAGGGTGAATACCTCGAGTTCGACGACGTGATCGATAAGTATGAAAAGATGATGGAATGGCTCGCCGCTGTGTATGTAAACGCGATGAACGTCATTCATTACATGCACGACAAGTACGCCTACGAGCGTTTGGAAATGGCGCTGCACGATTACGCGCCTCTTCGAACGATGGCGTTTGGCGTTGCCGGCTTGTCGGTGGTTGCTGACAGTTTGTCAGCGATCCGCTATGCGAGAGTTCGAGTGGTACGCGACGAAACAGGGCTGATAACTGACTATCAAACTGAAGGCGACTTCCCTCAGTTCGGGAACAACGACAATCGTGTTGACCAACTGGCTTCCTGGCTTGTGTCCACGTTCATGAACAAGCTTAGGAAATATCCGACCTATCGAAATGCACTTCACACTCAGTCGGTGTTAACGATCACGTCAAACGTGGTCTACGGCAAGAATACAGGGAACACTCCTGACGGCCGTAAACATGGTGAGCCGTTTGCGCCCGGAGCAAATCCAATGCATGGCCGCGACAAACTTGGAATCCATGCGTCGGCTGCATCCGTTGCCAAGATTCCGTACCGCGATGCTGCTGATGGAATCTCATTGACCAGCACGTTGTTACCCGAAGGTCTCGGCAGGGTTGGTGAGGATCGGATCACAAACCTCCGGAGCATGCTTGACGCTTTCTTCGGCGTTACGGGTTACCACATGAATGTAAATGTGCTGAATCGTGAAACGCTGATAGACGCAATGGAGCATCCGGAAAACTATCCGAGTTTGACGATACGTGTCTCGGGCTACGCCGTGAACTTCATTCGACTGACTCGCGACCAGCAATTGGACGTGCTCAACCGGACTTTCCACGGAAACTAAAGTCATGAATCCGGAAAAAGGAGAACAAGTGCCGCTGGAGGCGAGAGATCCTTTCGAGCTCCGCGTCAATCAAGCCGTCGGAGTTTCTGAGTCGGCAGTTACAGCTGCGCTGAGAACCGGAGACGTCGGCTTTCTGCATTCGTTCACGACCGGATCGACGGTCGATGGGCCAGGGGTTCGAGTCGTTGCGTGGACAGCGGGTTGTCAGTTCCGTTGTTTGTACTGCCACAACCCTGACACCTGGAACATGATGAATGGAATGCCAGTGACACTCGAACGCGCGGTGGAAGCACTACGCAAGTACCGCCACGGACTGAAGGTCATGTTTGGTGGATTCACTTTGAGCGGCGGTGAACCACTCATGCAGGATCGGTTTGCTGCGCGTTTATTTAATGCGGCGAAGTCACTGGGGATTCATACGGCGCTCGATACAAACGGATTACTTGGCGAGCGTTTATCGGATAAAGAGCTGGATGAAATCGACGTTGTCTTGCTCGACATCAAGTCGTGGGATCCAAACCGTCATAAACGTTTGACCGGAAAGGATGTTGGTCCAACTTTGGCTTTTGCCCGCAGGCTCGGGCAGCTGAAGAAAACGATCTGGCTCCGCTACGTCTTAGTTCCGGGACTGACTGATGACGTAGACGACATTAATCATATCGCGAAGTTTGCGGCTGAGTTGGGAAACGTGGCCCGAGTGGACGTGCTGCCATTCCACCAGATGGGCCGATACAAATGGAAGAAACTTGGATTGGATTATGCGCTGGATGACGTTGAGCCTCCCAGGCGTGAGTTGGTCGAGCGTGTTTGTGAGCAGTTCCGCGCAGTTGGATTGAAGGCTTATTGAGGAGGAAGGTTATGAACCCTGGTCAAGTTCGTGTGATTTCGTGGATCGTTCCGTTTGTCCAGAAGAACAAAGACGATCCACGAAGTCACACGAACCAACACTAAACCAAAATACTTCCGACTCGAACTAGATGTGACTTTTGTGGCAAAGACGAGCTTGGTTTTAAGGCCCTACCCTGTATGAATTACCAGTGTCGCTGAGTCCCTCACTATCCCAAAATTAGCAACACCTCCACCAAATCAAGCGGGTCGGGGAGAAAGCTTGCGATGACACTGGCCAAACTGCTCAAGACATTACTTCTTTGCGGCTTGGTGCTGGCAGCCGTCACATGGCTCGAACCAATCAGCCAGCCGCCTGCCTCTGCCTTCTTCGATTCTTCGCCAGGCACTCCACTCCTCATCGGCCAGGATGCCGGCTACGTCGGCACCGATACGTGCAAAGCCTGCCACGAAGATCAGTTCAATGCCTTTTCGCACACCTCTCACTCCAAGCTTGGAAACATCAGCAGCTGGAAAAACAAAGTCACCGGCTGCGAGGCCTGTCATGGTCCAGGAAAAGCGCACGTTGAGGCGGATGGTGACCCCACCAAGATCATTTCATTCAAGAACAAGTCGGCCAAAGAAATTTCTGAAACGTGTCTTACATGCCACGCCGGCAAGGAAGAACGTAACAATTTCCGGCGAGGCGAACACTGGCGCAACGACATCGGTTGTACTAACTGTCATTCGTCGCACGCGGCTCCGGGCAACAAGAACATCGCACAGTCGATCACGTTCATAGGTCGCGCAAATGCAGAGAAGCCCGACTTCTCGACGATTCATCTTCTCAAGGTTGGTGAACCTCAGCTCTGCATCAGTTGTCACAACGAAGTGAAGCCCGACTTCAACAAGCCATTTCATCATAAGGTTCTTGAAGGCGTGATGAAGTGTAGTGATTGCCACAATCCCCACGGCGGTTTCGAACTGAAGCAGGCAAGACTAGCGACTGGTACAGATGCGGCATGCATTAAATGCCACGCAGACAAGCAAGGACCATTCACCTATGAACACGCACCACTTAAGACCGATGGCTGTCCGTCGTGCCACACGCCTCACGGGTCGGCGAATCCACGATTATTGAGATATGCCAAGGTCAACCAACTTTGTCTGACATGCCACAGCGTCGATCATGGTGTGGGAGCAGACGAACCAGCTGGTCCAACTCATAACCAAAATGCCCAGTACGCGAGCTGTACGAACTGTCATGTGAAGATTCACGGATCGCGTTCGCATCCGGCTTTCTTTAGGTGATCGGAGGCTGAGAGTTATGAAGAACAGACTAACGTCGATACTGATGCTCGCTTTTACCCTGTTGATGGTCGTGTCAGTGTTGAAGGCGCAACAACCGTCACCGAGTCCCACTCCCAAGGACAATCCAACAAACTCAACTGGTACGAATGCTCCGGTCAAAACCGGGGATGATGCCGGTGGTTACACGATCACTTCGAGCATTGAGTTTGGATATCGCGGGCTTTCGGTTTCAGGAGATCACAACAAATATCAAAGTGATTTGAATTACAGAACCGGTCCGCGTCTTTTCGATTCGACGTTTCTAATGCGATCAAGAGATGGCGGCGGACTGTTTGATACAGGACTCGTAACGGCAACGGGTTGGGGTGGCGATCCAAGTGGGCAGCTTCGGTTGAGCTTTGAATCGCCGAAGTGGTATCGCTTGGAAGGCACCTACCGAAAGTTTAACTACTTCAGGTATCTCAACAACTTCGCAAATCCAAACTGGGTGTTCTCGCCGGCAAACTTCAGTGTGCCCCCGAAACCAGTCACTGGAGAACATGGTTTCAATACCGAAACAAAAATGGGTGACTTTGATCTCACCGTTCTGCCAAAGAACCGGTTGATTAGATTCAATGTCGGCTATTCACCAGAACGATACAACGGACCGGCTTTCACCAACTATCACCTCGGCGGCAACGAGTTTAACTATCCATTAAATCTAAAATCGCGCGCTGACGATTGGCGCCTTGGAGCAGACGGCACGCTCGGCCCGATCGACTGGACATTGCTTCAGGGATTCCGCCGTTTTCGCGATGACACTTCCATTGATCTGGGTCGCACACCCGGTATCAATCTGGATCCAGCCAAGGGCCAGCTCACAAGCTTCTTTCATCACGAACCGTCTCGTGGCAGCGTCAACTTCACGCGCGCCAGCATCCACACGATGGTGGCAAAGAGGTTGGATGTAACGGCGCGCCTGGTTTACAGCAACAGCGACTCCGATTTTACGTTCCTCGAAAACTACTCAGGCACGAACTGGAACGCGAGAGTTTCGGGCTGGCCACCAACGCCGCCTAACTCAACTCCAAACACTCTCAATCTTGGTCAATACAACATCACGGGATCTTCCGAGCGCCCGAGCTGGCTTGGCGATATTGGTGTCACGTGGCTGGCAACGAACAAGTTTCGACTCTCAAATACATTTAAGATTGAAGATTTCAACATCTCGAGCGACGCTCTGTTTTCTGACTTCTTCTCGCTCACACGCCCTTCAGGTGTGACAACAGTAACCAACACAATCGGTTTCAGCGGTCTCGACGCGCATACATCCACTGACTATCGCAAGTACCAGAACATCGTCGAAGGCGATTATCAGTTCAATGCGCGCAACGCCGTGCACTTCGGCTACCGCTATGGCCATCGCCGCGTTGGAAGGACTTTTGAAGGATTCGATTTCAGTTCCAACGGTTCTATTCCACCACCAACGCGCAGTTCATCGAGTGATTTTGAGGAAAACAATACTCATGCGGTGTTTGGAGGATTCAAAGTGCGGCCAGCCACGAATTGGACCATGTTCCTCGATGCTGAAAAAGGCACCGCTGATAATGTGTTCACACGCATCGGCAATTACGACTACACCAACATTCGCTTCAAGACCAGGTATGTTCCAAGCAAAGACCTGTCTTTGGACTTTGGTTTCATCTCACGTGACAACGCCAATCCTTCAGAGATCGCCGGCGTTTCATTAAACGACTTTGGTGTCAGCTCGAAATCTCGCGTGTTCACTTCGGCTATCGACTGGACCGTGAACCCGCGGTTCTCAATCAACACCGGCTACAACTACAATTGGCTTAACAGCAACGCCGTAGTCAACTACTTCTTCGACAACATCCAGCATCCAGAAGGCCGTAGTCTCTACTACGTCAGAAACCATTTCTTCTTTATTGACACAACGGCGATCCTGTTTCCGCGAGTCAGTTTATTTGCCTCTTATCGCATCAACAAAGACACGGGTCAGGGTTCGCGTCCCGACGATCCAAGAGGGACACCTGGTTTTCTGGTTTCCTCTTATCCGAACAGCTTCCAATCGCCGGAAACGCGATTAGCGATTAGGCTTCACCGCCGCCTCGATTGGAACGTCGGTTATCAATACTTTAACTACAACGAGAGCGCGATCGTTGGACCACGACCGCAGAACTATCACGCGCATCTACCCTACACCTCGTTGCGCATCTACATTGGCCGGAAGGAATAGCGAACGAACCGCACTTATACAAAGGAGCAAGTTACATGAACAGATTACAAAGGCTGTCAGTATTGATCGCGACCGCAATCGCACTGACATTAATAGTCGTCATGTCGGCAGGAGCACGCACTAGTACCGCGAAACAATTTGATGCGGCTGCGAAGTACAAACAGTGCGTAGCGTGTCATGGGGCCAAAGCCGAGAAGAAGTTTGACCCCGCCAAGACCGATGATGAACACGTCCAAATCATCCTAAAGGGAAAGAAGATGGAGAAGCCGCCTCACATGCCCGGCTACGAAGCGAAGGGTATCAACGCCGAACAAGCGAAAGCGTTGTTGGAATACATGAAATCGTTGCGCGGGTAGACGGCGTTTGGCACACCCGTTTAGCAAGCGATCTCGTGTGCTCAACAGTCGATTTCGATCGCAACGAGAAAAATAATTCGACTCGGCCGTAACGAGTTTCGTGTGTAGTTCGTGTGACTTCGTGGATCGTTTCGTTTGTCCAGGTAAATAAAGACGATCCACGAAATCACACGAACCAACACGAAACCAAATACTTCCGACTCGAGTTGGATGTGACTCTTGAGTCTAAGCCCCGCTTGGGCCATTTGCTACCGCCAACGATACGGAATACCACCCGGAGAACTCGATGATTCCTACTAAGTCGATGGTCAATGATCTCAGTGCTTACGGCGTCGCGCGCTCGACAATACAGGGCACGCCGCTCAATGAAGACGAAGCCCGCAAGACCCAGGCGTTCTGGTCCGCCTGCAATTACCTCGCGTTGGGAATGATCTACCTTCAAGCGAACCCACTCCTAAACGAGCCTTTGAAAGCCGATCACATCAAAAACCGCATGTTGGGGCACTGGGGGGCGAGCCCGGCCCTGTCCTTTATATATACCCACCTAAACCGGGTCATTAAGTCGTTTGATGTCGACATGATTTTTATGGCCGGACCGGGACATGGCGCGCCCGGTGTTTTAGGCCCGGTCTATTTGGAAGGCTCCTACTCGGAAATCTATCCCGACAAGACCCAGGACGAGGAAGGACTTCTCAGACTTTTCAAAGATTTCTCTTTTCCCGGAGGGATCGGTAGCCATTGCACTCCTGAAACCCCTGGATCCATTCATGAGGGCGGGGAACTAGGCTACGTGTTATCGCACGCGTGCGGCGCCGCGTTTGATAATCCGGATCTAATCGTTGCAGCGGTCGTTGGCGATGGCGAGGCGGAAACTGGACCACTCGCGACTTCATGGCACATCAACAAGTTTCTCAATCCGATTCGCGATGGGGCCGTCTTACCAATTCTGAACCTGAACGGTTACAAGATTAATAATCCCACTCTTCTTGCGCGCATCAGTCATGAGGAGTTGGAAGATCTCTTCAAGGGCTATGGTTACACGCCCTACTTCGTCGAGGGATCCGATCCTTCATCAATGCATCAGGCGATGGCCGCCACGTTGGACCACAGCGTCACTTCAATTCGAGCGTCACAACAACAAGCAAGAAACTCGGGGACAGCAATCCGGCCTCGTTGGCCCATGATTGTTCTTCGTTCCCCCAAGGGTTGGACCGCGCCTGCTGAGGTCGACGGAAAAAAAGTTGAAGGTCTGTGGCGCGCGCATCAGGTTCCACTGGCGGGGGTGAAAAAGAATCCCGCGCATTTGAAGCTGCTCGATCAGTGGATGCGCAGTTACCAACCGGAGAAGTTATTTGACGAGCATGGCCAACTCAGTGCCGAACTTCGAGAGTTAACACCAACGGGTAACCGTCGCATGGGGGCCAACCCACATGCCAATGGCGGTCAGCTAAAAAAGAATCTGCGGATGCCTGACTTCAGAGCTTACGCGGAAAAGTTTGATAAGCCCGGGGCTATCGAGGCTGAAAACACAAAGCCGCTCGGAAAGTTTCTGCGCGACGTGATGAAGTCGAACATGGATTCATTCAGGGTCTTTGGCCCGGATGAGAACACGTCGAACAAGCTCGACGCGATTTACGAAACAAGCAAAAAACTTTGGCTAGCGGAATATTTCCCTGAAGACAGTGACGGTGGAGAGCTCTCAACTGACGGACGTGTGGTTGAGATGCTAAGCGAGCACACGTTGGAAGGGATGTTGGAAGGATATCTCCTCACTGGCCGGCACGGCTTTCTATCAACCTACGAAGCTTTTGCTCATGTCATCGATTCCATGTTCAACCAGCACGCCAAGTGGCTATCGATCTGTAATGAACTGCCCTGGCGCCGGCGCATTGCTTCGCTGAACCTCCTGATCACTTCGACCGTGTGGCGCCAGGATCACAATGGCTTCACGCACCAGGATCCAGGGTTCCTCGACGTAGTTGTAAACAAGCGAGCCGAGGTTACTCGGATCTATCTGCCACCTGATGTGAACAGTCTCTTGTCAGTCGCCGATCACTGCCTGCGCAGCGAGAACTACATCAACGTCATCGTAAGTGACAAGCAGTTGCACTTGCAGTATCTCGACATCGACGCGGCCATAACGCATTGCACAAAAGGAATCAGCATTTGGGCGCAGGCAAGTAACGATCAAGGCCAGGAGCCTGACGTGGTGATCGCATGTGCCGGCGATATTCCGACGCAGGAAGCATTGGCGGCCACCGCTTTGCTACGGGAGGAGTTTTCGGATCTCAAGATTCGTTTCATCAACGTGGTCGATTTGTTCAAGTTGCAATCAGACATCGAGCATCCGCACGGTTTATCTAATCGCGACTTCGACAGCCTTTTTACCGTCGACAAACCAATTGTCTTCAACTTCCATGGTTATCCGTGGCTGATTCATAAACTCACTTATAACCGGACGAATCATCCCAACCTTCATGTCCGCGGCTACAAGGAGCGCGGGAACATCAACACGCCCATGGAACTAGCGATCGAGAACGAGATCGATCGTTTCACCCTGGCAATCGACGTCATCGACCGCGTCGGAAAACTTCAAGCGATCGGCGCGCATGCGAAGGAGAAGTTCAGAAACATGCAGATCGAGTGCCGGCGATATGCCCACGAGTTCGGAATCGACAGGCCTGATGTAGTCGAGTGGCGGTGGCCGTACTAGGAGAGTAACGATGAAGATCCATTTCCATGGAGCAGCCGGCGACGTAACCGGATCTGCTTACCACGTTGTCACTAACGACGCGAGCATCCTTGTCGATTGTGGCTTCTTTCAAGGCCGGAAGGAGGAGAGCGCAAAGAACCGGCGCGATGCAAAACTCGAAGGCGGAAAACTCGATGCCGTAATACTCACGCACGGACACCTGGACCACATTGGCCGGTTACCGTTGCTTACGCGCAATGGTTATAAAGGTCCAATCTATGCAACACGTCCAACGTTAGATATTGCGACGCTGATTCTGAAAGATTCGCTCTCTTTACAGAAACAGGATCTGAAACGGCAGAACCAAAAACGCGCGCAACAGAAGTTACCTCCACTCGAACCTCTGTTCGAAGAAGCTGACGTTCGCAAACTAAAACCTCTCGCAAGTCCCGTTAAATACAACCAGCGATTCTTAGTTGCACCGGGAATTGAAGCACGATTGGTTGATGCCGGTCATGTGATCGGCTCGGCGAGTGTGGAACTCACCGTCCACGAAAATGGGCACAAGAAGGTCGTTGTGTTCTCAGGTGATCTGGGACCAAGAGGCGCGCCCTTGCTTAACGATCCCGAACCGTTCAAAGAGGCTGATGCGGTGATCATGGAATCGACTTATGGAGATCGGAATCACCGCAACATGCACGAGACCGCAATGGAGGGAAAAGAAATCATTTCCAGAGCGATCGATAACAAAGCGAAAGTCTTAGTGCCCGTCTTCGCAGTTGGTCGCACGCAGTTACTTCTTTATTTACTCGCTGGAGCCTTTATGAGAAAGACGCTCCCAAAGTTTCCGATCTTTCTCGACAGTCCGATGGCGATTCATGCCACGAAGATCTACGGAAAAAATAACGAACTGTTCGACACTGAAGCACTGGACATGGTCAAGACAGGTGAACTGCTCCGCAACCTGAGTTCTGCTCGTCCGTGTACAACTCCAGGTGAGTCGAGAGCGCTGAATGAAGTTGATGGTCCCTGCATGATCATGGCCGGAAGTGGAATGTGCAATGGCGGCAGAATCATGCATCACCTGCGGCATAACCTGCCGATACCCGAAACTGCAGTTTTGATTGTCGGTTTCCAGTCGCAAGGTAGCCTCGGTCGAAAATTGGTTGATGGCGCTGAGTCGGTGATGATATTTGGCGAGGAAGTTCCTGTGCGAGCCTCCATTCATACGATGGGAGGGTTTAGTGCCCATGCTGATCAGAACGGTTTACTCGACTGGTACAGCACTCTAGCGCCGTCACGACCGCGGACCATCATCACCCATGGGGAAGATCGCGCGAGAACGGCTTTCAGCGACCTCATCCATTCACGATTTGGAATGAAATCAGAGCGACCCGCGCTCGGCGATGTGATTGAAATCTGAGCATGTCCTTATTTGTAGGGGCGTCCCTCCGTGGGCGCCCAATCTTCCTACGTTCGCCGATCGGAGTGGGGGCCCACGGAGGGACGCCCCTACAAATAAGGACACTACTGAAGATAGAGAGGAACGAACGACATGAGTGCAAGCGATGTTAACGCCCAGGGAAGTGCTGCGATAAGCCTGGCCGATGAAGATGAGGTAAAGAAAGTCCTGCTGAACTCGGTATTGGGTTTATGGGACGTAGTCAACAATCTGACGCGACTGAAGCCGACGAAACGAGACCGTTATCGAGTAACAATCTTTGGATCCGCTCGCGCCAAGCCGGGCACCGTCGCGTATGAGGAAACAAAGCGTGCAGCAAAAGCGCTTGCGGCAATGGGCTGCGACATCATCACCGGCGGTGGGCCAGGTTTGATGCAAGCGGCGAACGCTGGTGTGAATGAGGCAGACGGCGCCAAGTCAGTTGGTATCCGGGTAGACCTCCCTTTCGAGCAGGAGGTGAATCCTTTTGTCGAGCTTGCATTCGAACACAAAACATTCTTTACACGATTACATCATTTCGTACTCGCCTCAGACGCTTTCATCGTTGCACCAGGGGGCATCGGAACAGTTTTGGAGACGATGATGATCTGGCAGTTAGTTCAGGTTAATCATCTCAATAAGACTCCCTTGATTCTTGTCGGAAAACTCTGGCCGGGGCTGATTGAGTGGGTCCGCGACTCAATGCTCTCGTTCGAGACGCCGCTTATCAACAAAGAGGATGTCGATATTCCCATCTGCGTAGCTACTGCCGACGAAGCGATTGCGATCATTCGCAAACACCGCCA
>Ga0070669_100002116_pt1 | contig 14354 bp, 10 predicted proteins | sample KBSS53metaG_FD_64680 | JGI IMG/M metagenome (GOLD analysis project Ga0070669, IMG submission 64680) | Switchgrass rhizosphere microbial communities from Kellogg Biological Station, Michigan, USA - KBS S5-3 metaG | ecosystem: Host-associated > Plants > Roots > Rhizosphere > Soil ... | reverse complement strand
CCGATTTTCACTTCATTGTCGTCGCCGGAGACAAGAACATCAGCAAATTCAACGGTATCACCCTTATTCTTGCCTGCAATTGAGGGGACCTTGACGATCTCGCCGGGTGCGACTCGAAACTGCTTACCACCGCTCCTGATTACTGCATATGCCACTGCGTGCAATCCTCCAACTGAACTTCAAACAGAAAGTCGAAAATTGTAATACTTCCACGCGAAAACTTCAAGTAGGCGGGGAGGCAGGGAGGTAGGGAGGCGGGGAGGCGGAGAGGCGGAGAGGCGGAGAGGCGGAGAGGCGGATCGCAAGAATTGAAGTGCCATTCGATCTACCAATCTTACTTCCCTGCTTCTCTGCCTCCCTGCCTCTCTGCCTCTCTGGAAATTCTATCTTACACAGGCTACAATTCGGGAACTCCGGCGAAGTGCCACCGGCAGCGCAGTGTTCATCATCCCGAAATCGTTTCCTGACAGTCTTTTTATGGAGATTATCTGTCCAAACTGTCGTCGCAGGTTTGATGCTCGATCGCGACGAATCGTATGTCCCTTTTGCGCTGCATCGATCGATGCCTGGGAAGTCCTGGTTGGTCGGCGGAGCACAGCAATGTCCTCGACAGGAGATCATTCCAATCTCTACGATGAGACCGACTTTCTCGAGATTCCTCATTACCTCGTTCCTGAACGAAGCTGGCCTGATCCTGATCTTGTGCTCCAGGAATCCTACGAGCTCAGAGAGCCTGAACCAGTCATCGCGACGCCACCGATTACTGCTTCACCTCCGCTTGTGGAACCTGTTGAGGACGCCGCCGAATCTGATGGCGAAAGCACTGGCCACATCGAAGATGTGGACACGGAACCTGAGCTACCGCCCGTGACCAGCTTCGAAGTGCGACCCGCAATTCCCAGCACACCGACTGAGGCGACGCTTGCCGACTTCGAACCGGCTGCGCAGGTTAGCGCCCCGCGCTATCGTACTGGCAGGCTCGTGGCGGCAATTGCTGCTGTAGCAATCGGTGCGATTGCGCTCTATTACCTGCTGGGACGCAGTTCCTCGCTTTCTGGCGCGAGCCGGGACCGTAACGCCACAACCGCTTCACTTGAGAATACTCCGCAACCCGCTGCATCGAGCCAGGTATCACCCGAGCTTACCCCTGGTGCCGAAGCGGCCGTCGCGGCCCAGGGCGCTCTTTCGTCTCCGACACCGTCAGCTACCGGGAGCCCAGTGGCGACTCCACCGAAAATAAAGACAACGCCAACGCCCGAAACCGCACCGTCAGGAGATGCCGGAAGCCCATCGCCCGTGCTACCCTCTACGGCGGCGCCAACCTCGGATGAAAATGCATCAACGCGAGCCCGAACTGTTACAGGCTCCGAAAGTTCTGGCGGAATCTTCACGCTTCAGATTGCAGCACGTTCGAATGAAGACGAGGCTAAGACGATCGCAAATCGTCTTATAGAAAAAGGTTATGATGCCCGAATCGTAAAGACGAGCGGCACCGGTAAAATGTGGTATCGGGTACGCGTGGGAATGTTTAACTCTCGGGAGGACGCAGAGCGTTACGGCGACCAGCTGAAACAAGCCGGCGCCGTGACCGAGTACTTTGTAACCGATCGTCGGCACTAAACGCACCAGATTTCTCAGAATCTTGATCGAGTTAATAATGGGGATGATACGGAACTCTTCCGGCAAGTTGCCGCCTGACATAGAAGTGATCGAGAAGTGTGCTTCATCAATCAAGAAGCCTGAAGACCGCCTTCGATTCCTGCAGCAAGCAATCTCAACCCACGATGAAGTGCTTGAAAACGTGAAAGCGAACTCAAGCCCCATGTCCACCTTGTTTGAATCGCGATTCCTTCGATGGGTAGTCGACGGCCCTGCCTATCGATCAATCTTTGAGGAGCTGCTGCGGCTGAAGCCAGGCAACCGCGAGCAGTGGCGACAGGTCTGGCAGAGGACTCCTCGTCGAGCACGAATTCTCTTCCGCATTTATGAGGGTCGATTCGTAGTTTTCTCGTGCGCGCTTGTGCTTCTCATCGGCGGGTTGGTGGGTGCAACGGCAATTGCACGTCGCAATGGCAAACTTCGCGTTTCGAATTACGGGCAGGAAATAAGCACGGGTTCATCGAAAGCATCAAAGCCTGAAGCGGCTCCTCGTCAGCCTTCCTATCAGGATGAGCGCGTCTGGCTGGTTGAGAAGACACCAGAATACGAGCGCTACAGCAACGGCGGCCGCATATTGACAAAGTTCGAAGTCGAGAATCACCTGCGATCATACGTTGCACTCTCAGCCGACGGACGGCCGGACTCAAACAATCCGGCGCAAAAGGCTTCGCTACCAATTGGGATCATTTATCATTCATCAGAAAGCGACATCGTTCCATTTACTTCGGACAATTCAGATTCAATACAGGCGCGTTCTGAAGGCCTTGCCGCCTACGTTCGACGGAACAGGTCTTATAACTATCTGATTGATCGTTACGGCGAGATCTACCGCATTGTGCGTGATGATCAGGCAGCCAATCATGCCGGCTATTCCGTCTGGGGCGATGGCAAGCAGGTTTACATCGGACTGAACGAGAGCTTTATTGGGATCTGCTTTGAATCATCATCTGCGGGCGCGGCGGAGATTTCGGAAAGCGCAGGGCACCTTACTGAAGCGCAGATATCCTCGGGCCGAGCGTTGACTGGTATTCTCCGGAGCCGGTTTCAGATCGCTGACGGGAACTGTACCACCCATGGGCTTGTATCGATCGATCCTCAGCGTGGAACGATTGCCCATCATCACGATTGGATCCGGGGATTTCCTTTTTCCGAATTCAATCTTTCTGACAAGTACTCCATCCCGCCGGTGAGCATCGCCCTTTTCGGTTTTGATGCGGATGATGAAGTACTTGAGAAACTCGGAAACAAATTATGGCAGGGGGCCCTTAAAGCTCAGAACGAAGTGGCTGCGCGCGCAGAGCACGAAGGAGTTGCAGTTGGCGAATGGCGGAGGCGGCAACGCGAACTATTCGCCAAAGATCAGGAGATGATCAGGTCACTCCGGCATTCGCATCCAGAGGCTACGCCGGGAACTGAAGTAGATTTGGGGGATACGAAAGATGGATTCAGAAATGGCGGGCAATAAAAAGAAAATCAATTTGGAGGAATCTATGTCTGAGAATCAACCCACTGAACCAGCCGAACAACCGACTTCTGCAGTTGGCCTGGATATCGGAACCAGCAGAATAGTGGTTGCCGGAGGGTCACAAGGCACCGAAACACACTCACAGCACAACGCATTTGTGAGCGTCCCGTATGCAAAGATGACCGAGAACATTCTCGAGCAGAACCGGATGGTTTATTACCGAAATGGTAAGGATTTATACGTCTACGGCAATGATTCCGAACGGTTCGCCAGCTTCTTTAATGCGGTGCCGAGGCGCCCGATGCAGCACGGTGTGTTGAATGCTCAGGAACCTATGGGCGAACAAGTTATTCAGGCCATCGTCGAAGGTATGGTTCCAAAAACGCGCAAGAATGAAGCACTCTGCTTCAGTGTTCCTGGAAAGGGTGAAAGCGCAGACTCCAATCTCGTTTATCACGAAGCAGTATTGAAAACCCTGTTGAATTCGCTAGGCTACCAGGCAAAGGCCGTGAACGAAGGGCTCGCAACGGTCTTTTCAGAACTGCAGAACGAGAATTTCACGGGCATCGGAATCAGTCTTGGAGGTGGAATGTGCAACGTCTGCGTGGCATTCCTCTCAGTACCCATGCTCTCGTTTAGCGTGGCCAAGGCGGGCGATTACATTGATGAAAGCGTAGCCGAAGTCACCGCTGAGCCAGTCACGCGCGTGCGACTTCAAAAAGAAGAATCCCTCGATCTTTCGAGGATGCCAAAAGACAAACTTACTAGCGCTCTTCACATTTATTACGAAGAAGTAATCCAGAACCTGATCAACAAGCTGCGTGATGAGTTTGAAAATTCAAGCAATCTGCCGCGAGTCGAACGCCCAATTCCGATAGTGGTTTCGGGTGGAACCGCGAAGCCTCGTGGATTCCTGCAAAAGTTTGAAACTTTGCTCAAGTCAAGCGGCTTCCCTGCCCAGATTTCGGAAGTCAGACTGGCCAGCGACCCGTTGACTGCAACGGCCCGCGGATGCCACGTAGCGGCCCTCTCCGAATCGAGATAATAAATTTCACGCAAAGACGCGAAGAGAGCGAAAAACGAATAAGATTGTCTTGTTTCTTTTTCGCAGTCTTCGCGTCTTCGCGTGAGATCCATGTCCCTTCTCGACATATTCAGACTGGTTGGTTTTGCGACAGGCGCGACGCTGCATTTTTATCTCGTCTGGCTGCTCAGCCTGCGCCGCGGTTTGCGACTGGGAGAACGCGCCCTCCTGGCACTTGGAATCAGTCTTGGCGCGTGGCACCTGGGTAACTTTCTGGCGAGCGCCTACGCCCTGATCGGTGGCACGGGCGCTCCATTCTGGCTCAAGCTTTCCAATTCCCTCGCCTACGCTGGTCTTGCGGTACTTCCACCCCTGCTTGCTCATTCACACTTTCGACTTTGGGAAAGCCTCGACGAACGCGCGCCGCGCCGTCTCTTCGTTCCCTTGATTATTCTTGGTTATGTGCCTGTCGTAGTTCTCATGCCCTGGGCAATGGCCGAGATCTGGCGAGAGCCGTATCTTGAACCGATCGAAAGACTCTCACCCTTGCTCGTGCCGTTCGTTTCATGGTTCGTTTTTATTTTCCTTGAATGTGCGGCCATTGATTTCTGGCTCTCGCGGCGGATGAAAGGATCGCGCGAGGGGATATTCTTCAGAACATTTGGAGTGTCGCTTGCAGGCATCGGCGTTCTCTTCTTTCTGACTTACGTTCTCGGGATGCGTTATCTGACTGGTGTCGGACCTTACTTCGACACATTTGCGCGCCTTTCATCACTTATTCCGACGACAGTCATTGCCTATTACATTTACCGCTATCGTTTTCTCGAGCTTGTTATTCGACAGAGTCTTGTCTATGCAGTCTTTGCGATGCTCGTAATGATGATCTACATCTTTGGCATTCGCAGAGTTGCTCTCGCGTTCGAAGCTCTCACAGAGATCAGATCTGAGGTTATCGAAGCTGTCCTCATCCTGGGCCTCATGTTTCTTGCAGGACCATTGAGACGAGTCACTGAACGTTACTTGCAGAAACTCTTCATTCGCGAGGTCGGACTCTATCGCGATCTGGTGGCTCAAGTAGGCGCCGAAGCCGCAGGCTACAGTGAACTGAACCACTTTGTGAACTTTGCAGAAAAGCGAATTTCCGAATCGCTCGGCCTCAGCTCGGCACGCCTCGTAGCCCGCGATCGCGCCGATGCAGAAACGCGGGAACTTGCCTTGATGGCTGAAGAGAGATTCTGGACTCAGGTCGAAGACCACGACTGGCTCGCCAAGTTTCGGGCGCTTGCCTGCTATGTCCTCTGGCGCGAAGATCATGTAGTCGGGCTCCTCTTCGTCTCGGGTCATCGTTCAGAGCTGACTGTAGAAAAACGAGAGGTCCTTTCGGTGTTATCAGGCCACCTCGCGGTGGCGATTGAAAACTGTCAGCTCCTCGAAGAGAAAGTAACTCTTGAACGGGAACTGGCTTCGCGTGAACGGATGGCAGCGCTTGGTCAGATGGCTGCGACAATAGCTCACGAAGTGAAGAATCCTTTGAGCTCGATCAAATCGATAACGCAGGTGATGCGCGAAGACCCTGCTGTCGAATCCGAGTACGGACGCGATCTCAACCTCATCAATGGCGAGATTGATCGATTGAACAGGAGCGTTTCGCAGCTTCTGAGCTTTTCACGCCCTGCGGTCGTTGCGGCCACACAGACACAATTGAGCGAGATAGTGTCTTCAATCACGACACTCACGCGAACTGACCTGGATACCAAACAACAAAGACTCAAGTCCACTCTCGCAGCAGATCACATTCTTAGCGGTCATCAATCTGCCGCTCTAAGGGAAATACTCATGAATCTCGTGCTCAACGCTTCACAGGCAGCGGACGAAGACACGGAAATCGCAATTGAGAGTTCCTGGCTGCGGCCAACCGTCCTCACGGTATCAGTAACTGATAGTGGGCCAGGAATTCCTGCCGCACTTCGTGAGAAAGTTTTTGAGCCCTTTTTTACAACTCGTCAGAGGGGTTCGGGACTTGGTCTCTCGATCGTCGCCCGGCGCGTCCGTGAGCTTGAGGGTGAAATCCGACTCGAGAGTCCCGTTGGGGATGATGGCCACGGTACTCGGTTCAACGTGACATTTCCTGTTGAGGATCAAACCGAAATGCGATTGGAACGGAATTCGCAGTATAGTCGTCTCGAGGGGTGACAGTTGTCCGCAAGAATTCTGATCATTGATGATGAAGAAGCTGCTCGATACGGAATGTCTCGAGCGCTCAAGAGCTACAACACGTTCGAGTCAGCCAGTGTCGAAGATGCCCGACGCCGGATTGCAACGATCACGCCCGATCTGATCATTCTCGACATCAACCTCCCTGGTACGAGCGGGCTTGAGTACCTGCGCGAGATTGTCGCTAAACCCTCCGCACCTCCAGTCATCATGATCACGGCTCATGGTTCCGAGCGCACCGCCGTTGAAGCTATCAAAACAGGTGCCTACGATTACATTGCGAAGCCTTATGAAATCGATGAGCTGCGACTTGTTGTAAAAAATGCGCTGGATGCGGCCAGCTTGAAGCGAGAGAACCGCCGTCTTCAGGCAGAACTTCGGGATGCTCGCGGAACGGGCGATCTGCTCGGCACGAGCGAGCCTATGAAGCGCATTCATGACCTGATCGCTCGTGTGGCAGCAACCGATGTGACGGTGCTGCTAACGGGAGAATCGGGAACTGGAAAGGAGCTTGTGGCGCGTGCCATCCATGAGCGCAGTGCTGACAGGCGCTCTGGAGCTTACGTCGCAATGAATTGTGCGGCTCTCCCTGCGGAATTGATCGAATCAGAGCTTTTTGGCCACGAGAAAGGAGCCTTTACAGGGGCCGCAAACCAGCGTAAAGGCAAATTCGAACTCGCGAATGGCGGAACAATCTTCCTCGATGAAGTAGGTGATATGAGCCTGTCGACACAGGCCAAATTGCTTCGTGTACTTGAGGAACGCACGATTGAGCGCCTTGGAGGTTCGCAGCTTATACCAGTTGACGTTCGCGTAATCAGCGCGACCAATCGCGATCTATCTGCGGCGGTTGCCGCAGAAAAATTCCGACCAGACCTGTACTACCGGCTCAAGGTTGTAGAGATCCAACTTCCGCCTCTGCGTGAGCGCCGGGCAGACATTCCGCTCCTGGCAGGTGAGTTTCTGCGAAGCTGCGTAGAAAGGTTCAATCTGAAGTGCACGGAAATCGAGCGCGAAACTCTTTCAAGATTGATGATGCATGACTGGCCCGGAAATGTGCGTGAACTTCGAAATGTAATTGAACGGAGTGCCGTGCTCGCGGACGGCCCCGAAATCGAAGTTCGCGATCTGCCGGAAGAAGTGCGGGCTCGGCGTGTCGAAGTCGTTCGAACATCCTCAAATCCAGGCAATCCGGGCAATCTGGAGAATAGAGGAGACACGCGAAACGAGAGCGAGGTGACGCTCAGTATCCCGTTTCTTGGCGACTTCAGAGAGGCACGGCGTGAATTTGAGAGGGCTTACATTGAGCGCTGTCTGGTAGAGACGGGTGGGAATGTAACTAAAGCAGCCGAGAAGGTCGGTATGCACAGGCAGAGTCTTCAACAAAAGCTCAAGGATCTTGGCCTCGCAAGGAGGTATGTAACAACAGAAGAGGTGCAGGAATCTCCTGACGATTGAAAGAAGTTCTTTGCAACGTCAAACTGGCTGTCTGAACCAGCTGATGGAAATACGAGGCTTAAGTCGATTTTAGTCATGGCATTTGAGTTGCCAACTGGAGAATCGACATTGTCGCGCGTGAACTCGAGGACCTGCGTCGCGACGGGGACCGTGTTTCTGTCTGGCTTGGGCGGTCAACGTTAGAACGGCGGCGCAGGTCATCTTTTATTTGACCACATAGCTGAAGGTTTGCTGAGATTGAAAAAGCTGGTCTTACCTGTTTACCTCGCCCTCTGTTGTATGGCTCTGCCTATGCAGTCCTGGGTTAATGCTGATGAATTACCGCGCATCGATGAGCCGCGCCGACTGGTGCTGGTCCTCGATGGAGTCCCTTTTGAGACGATCCAGGAACTGAGGGCCGAAGGGTACTTCAAATCGTTCAAAGAACCCGCCCGGATGGTGTCGACATTTCCGTCGCTCACGAATCCATCAATGATCGAGATCCTCGGGGCTCACGATTCTCCGGGATACGAGGATCATTACTACGATCGTGAAATCAACAGGCTCGTGGGAGGCGTTCAGGATCGCTTTCGTGGAGGGAAGTTTATCCACGGAACTTTTCGCGAAAAGTTTGATTATCATGCGCCTGCGCTGCGTGGCTCTCTGGCATACATCGGGCAGCCATTGGGTGCGATTCTTGTGGCACAGGCTGACGTGTCTGCATTTCGCCGCGCGTTCAAAAACTCTAAATCCCGTTTCTTTGTTGGTTATGTTGGTGCCACCGATTCGCTCGCACACCTTGGAGGAGAAGGCCCGCTTAAATCACTCCTAAGATCGCTGGATCGCTCGATTGAAGAAATGCAGCGCGATTCAGGGGGAACCCTGGAAGTTGAAATGGCCTCTGACCATGGTAACAACTACATGTTTCACCGTACGGTGAAGCTTGGCTCCGCACTCGAGAAAGCCGGGTTCGAGATCGTCAAGAGCATTGAAAATGAGAAGAGTGTTGTCCTGCCCAGATACGGGCTTGTGGGCGCCGCCGTGCTTTTTACACGTCCGGAAAACAGGGATCGAGTAGCTGAAGCATGCCTTACAGCCAAAGGCGTGGACTTTGCCGTGTACCCGAGTCAGGGCGAAGAAAATCGCATTATCAATCTTGTTAGCAAACGCGGCAAAGCGCGAATTCTCAGACAGGAGAATTCGTACCGCTATGAGGCAATCGAAGGCGATCCTCTTGAGCTCGAGCAGATCATTCGCGAAATGCCACTGGATGAAGATGGCTTCACATCGAGGGAGGCGTGGTGGAATGCTACGAAGACGCACAAGTATGCCGACCCACTGCGCCGTATCTTCGATGGCTTTAACGCACACGTGGTAAGCCGCGGCGACGTCATCGTCAGCTTTGAGAACGGATATTTGATTGGAAGTCCGTTTTTTGGATCGCTGTCTATTATGTTCGCTACTCACGGAAATCTTCTTCAGGGCGAAACCGATGGATTCGCGATGTCGACCCGTCAGGAGCTGGGTCCGGCAGTTCGAGGAAGCGACGTTCACAAGCTCTTTTCGCTTTCGGAATTTGGAGCCGCGGAGGCTTCCCTCTATATCAGCCGCGAGGGACACTGCGATGGTGGACGGCTTCTGGCACTCGCCCTGGGAAATCAGCTCGCGGACTAGCTCCCAACATGTTCCCTTAGCTATGAAATCTGTGTTCCATTCGACACGGAATTGACGCGGATTCTGATATAGTTTGGCTCTCATGGATCAACTTGTAATTGCAGGGCGCGGTTTTCGTTCCCGCCTGATCATTGGCACTGGAAAGTATCGATCTATGGAGGACATGGTCGAGGCTTTTGACCGCAGCGGTGCTGAGATGGTGACGGTCGCTTTGCGTCGCATCAATCTTGCCGATCGATCACAGCGCAATCTCCTCGATTTCATAGATACGTCAAAATACGTGCTTCTTCCCAATACGGCAGCTTGTTTTACAGCTGAGGAAGCGATCCGCACGGCGCGGCTCGCGCGCGAGATCGGGCTCTCAGACTGGGTCAAAATCGAAGTCATTGGTGACAAGACGACGCTCTTCCCGGACAACGAGGCAACTCTGGAAGCGACAAGAGTTCTCGTCAAAGAAGGCTTCACCGTTTTGCCATACTTCAACGACGATTTGATAATGGCACGCAAGCTTATCGATGCGGGGGCTGCCGCAGTCATGCCCCTCGCGGCTCCGATCGGGTCAGGACTTGGGATACAGAATCCGGCAAACCTCAGAATCATGCGCGAGCAGATTCACGAAGTGCCCATTATTGTTGACGCTGGAGTCGGAACAGCTTCAGATGCGTGCATTGCTATGGAGCTTGGCGTCGATGGCGTCCTTATGAACACTGCGATTGCCGAGGCCAATGATCCGGGCTCGATGGCGGAGGCAATGAAGCTGGCAATCGCGTCGGGCAGACTTGCGTGGCAGGCGGGCCGGATGCCAAAGCGGCTTTATGCCAGCGCCAGCAGTCCGGTTGAAGGCGTTATCGGATCTGTTCGTTAAGCTACGGGCCTGAACTCAATCATGTTTCCATCAGGATCCCGCACGAAGAGTTGCGGTGAGCCGGCACGACCACTCCCCATCGAGTACTCGACTCCGTGAGAATCGAATTCCCTGGCAACCTCATCTAGGCTGGCGACTGAAAGCGCGATATGGCGATCGAATCTGGGCTGGTCGGTCATTCCCGGCATGGATTTCGTCTCCATGAGATGAAGCTGGAGTCCGTTTCCAAGGTCATACCAGCGCCCGTCAAAGCCAAAATCCGGCCGCGGTAGAGCTTTGAGACCAAGAATGCCTTCGTAAAACTTCGCTGCGCGAGGAACATCGGTAACAAGGAATCCTGCATGATGAAACTGTTCAATTTTCAGCGGCATCTTGATTACCTTTCTTTCTAATAATAGTTTGAGTAAGATACGCGCGGTATTCGGTAATAGTAGATTATTTTTAGACTCTTTGGCAGGTGCTTGCCTCTCAATTGCGTTAGAGCTAAAGGATTTGACGCTCTTGAGGAGATGGCCCGCCAGAGTTCAGCCCCGGAAGTAGCTCGGCAAGCTTCTCGCCCCGCAAGCCCTCTGGAGAGCGTTGATCGCATCTGACCCTCGAGTTTAAAGAGTCTCGTAAGGAAAGCAGGTTCCTGGAGGAACGCCCATGCCAAGCCAATACGAAAAGATCTCACATTTGATGAGACGTGCAGCCTTTGGGGCCCGACCTGATGAGATAGCTCAGAAGGTTAATCAGGGCCTGGAAGCGACGGTGGACGAGCTCGTGAACTACGAGCAGACTCCCGAAGATCCCGCTGTACCGGCTGCTCCGCAGACTGCTCAAGGTTCGAGTGATATTGCGCTGATCACCATCGATGATGTGGCTAGCTGGTGGCTGAGTCGCATGCTTCTCACAAAGCGACCGCTTCAGGAGCGGATGGTTCTCTTCTGGCACGATCATTACGCTACTTCGTATGAGAAGGTAAACGATCCGAATGGCGCCAAACACCTTTACTGGCAGAATCAGCTCGAGCGACAGCACGCTACGGGAAATTTTCGAGCTCTCAACAAAGGAATGAATCGTGACGCAGCCATGCTGAGATGGCTCGACACGATCACGTCAACCAAGGCCAGCCCGAACGAAAACTACGCCAGAGAGCTCTTCGAGATTTTTATGCTGGGGCTGACGGCTTACGAAAATGGGGTTTATACCGAAGCCGACGTACAGCAATCCGCGCGCGCATTTACGGGCTGGGGATGGAACCTGTTGCGGCTCGATCAGCCAGTTTCCCCAGCGGTCAATGGACCGGCAACGGACCCCACGACTGTGGTTCCAATTCCGCCGGATGTAAATGACAACGGAACGGCGGCGCGCCAGCACGACTACACCGATAAAACGGTCTTTGGAGTGGTGCAGAATTTCAACGGCGATCAGATCATCGATCTCGTTCTGGATCACGAGCCTCAGCGAACGTACTCTGCGCGAATGCTTGCCGAGAAGTTGTTTGAGCATTTCGCATATGAGAATCCGGAAGACTACATTGTTGATCACATTGCAGCCGTTCTTCTGCGAACTAATTTCAACATCAAGCAGACGCTGAGAGATCTATTCCTCAATGTAAAGGAGTTCTACTCCGACAGGGCGATACATTCAATCGTTAAGTGGCCTGCCTATTACATGATTAGTTCGCTCAGACTGCTCGGTCTTAAGAACGTGAATCCCAGAGGCGCTAACAACAGCCTGCGGTCAATGGGCCAATGGTTGTTCTGGCCGCCTGATGTCTTCGGATGGCCCGGCCGTGAGGATTGGATCACGACGTCACAGACATTTGCACGTGCGAACTGGGCAGATGGCGTGTGTACTTTCCGCGCGGCCAATGCGCAGATGCCGAATGACAGCATTGAGGCGTTGCGGGTGCTTGGCGGCCTGACTGACACTTCCACGCCGGAACAAGTAGTCGATTACTTCACGTCACTCCTGGTGCAACGCCAGCTGTCATCGAACGTCAGGCAGGCCCTTGTCGATTTTCTGAAAAAGAATACGCAGGGTGTTATTGGTACTTTTTCGATAACTTCGGACAAGACCTCGAACTATCCGAAGATACGCGGTCTGATCCATCTTTTGCTCTCACGTCCAGAGTATCAGAACTACTGATTCCAAGGAGCGGTCCAATGTCAAAACAGAGTCGCCGAGAGTTTATCAAGACGGGAGCGCGCGCAGCCGGAGCCGGACTGGCGCTGCCGGTTATCAATCGAACGGCGATGGGTACTACGATCGTCAAGGAGCTTATCGATACTACAGTTGGCGATGGCAAGGTGTTCGTGATCGTGGAGTTGGCTGGCGGGAATGACATGCTGAACACGGTCATTCCTTTGCGGCAGTATTCAACGTACGCCAGTTTTCGAACAAGGATCGCGATTCCTCAAGGCAACGTCCTGCCACTTTACGGGGCTTCGACCTTCAATGGTCAGCCTACAATGGGACTCGCTCCATCTTTCCAGTCATTGAAGCCAGTGTTCGATGCCGGAAAAGTTGCCGTCATTCAATCAGCGCACTATCCGAATCCCAACCTGTCACATGACTTTTCACGCCGTATTTACTACACGGCGATTCCGACCAGCAACATCGCTCTTCAGGGCACAGGTTGGATAGGCCGGCACTCGGCACTCTACGGGAGCGATACCAACTCGCTTGACACAATCGGAATAGGAGGCGTGAGTAAGACGCTCTACGCTTCCGGCGCCAAGGTCTCTGGCATCAGTGCCAACAATGATGGCAATCCGACCGGTTATTCACTCAGCACCGCAAGTGGTGGCGGCACTACGAATCAAACCACTGCGGCCCTTGTAATGGATCCGGCTGATTCACCAATTCCCTATCAGCAACTCTGGGAGACTTCAGTAACGGATGCCATTACCGGATCAACTCAGGTTGCTGCTGCAGCAGGCAGTTATGTAACTGCGCCCGGAGTTACTTATCCAACTGGCAATAGCTTCTTCAATGGGTTGAAGCTCATTGCGAAGCTCGCTTGCTCATCGAGTCCTACGCTCGGAACGCGTGTTTATTACATTTCGCAGGGTGGTTACGACACGCATGCAACGGAAAACACCGATCAACCTGTACTTCTGGCGCGTCTTTCCGACGGGCTGAAGGCTTTTTACGACGATCTCGCGGGACACGGGATTGGCGACAAGGTCGTCGTTTTGATCTGGTCGGAATTCGGAAGGCGTGTTGCCGATAACGCAAGCAACGGCACAGATCATGGTACTGCCACCGATATGTTCGTGCTTGGTGGAGCCGTGAAGGGCGGAGTCTATGGTCCTGATCCCGACCTGCTCAACCTGACGAGCGGAAATCTAAGGTGGTCGGTTGACTTCCGATCAGTTTATTCAGAGATCATTTCAAAGTGGCTGGGTGGAGATCCGCAGCAGGTGTTGGGGGGTAGCTTCCCTCAATTAGGTTTCCTGTAATCGCGGCAGTATGAACCGTATTAAACGCATTTTGGTTTTGACACTTGTAGTCATGACATTCGGCGCTTTCATCGTGGAACGACTCAATTCGAATGTGGTTGGCGCAAAGGTTTTTGGTGGGCCACCACTGGGCTTCACAGCCGCTCCAGGTGAAGGCGTTTGCACTGGATGTCATTACACCTACGGAAATCCGAATCCCCCCGGTTCGGGTGGGAGTGTCGTAGTGAGCGGCTTGCCGGAGAACTACGAGCCAGGCCACACCTATCTCGTTTCGGTGACCGTCGCTCATCCGGCTGCCCGACGGTGGGGTTTTGAATTGACTGCGATCGGCGCTGATGGGAGTTCTGCAAACATCGGAAACCTTACCGTTATTGATACCGTGAGGACGATACGGCGAATAGGAGATGCATCAGGATTCGTTCGCACGTATATCTCACACTATTCCGAAGAAAATCGTCCGACATCTGAGGACGGAACCTACCCGGGAAAGACGGGTTCAAATACCTGGACATTCAATTGGATTGCCCCCCCGACGGATACCGGACCCATCCGGTTTTTTGTCGCTGG
>Ga0070669_100002115_pt1 | contig 14355 bp, 6 predicted proteins | sample KBSS53metaG_FD_64680 | JGI IMG/M metagenome (GOLD analysis project Ga0070669, IMG submission 64680) | Switchgrass rhizosphere microbial communities from Kellogg Biological Station, Michigan, USA - KBS S5-3 metaG | ecosystem: Host-associated > Plants > Roots > Rhizosphere > Soil ... | reverse complement strand
AATGGCGTACGGAAGGTCTTCCTCACTGACGAAGTGGAGACCCATGCGCTCTCTGGCATCCATCTCGATATTCGCAGCGGCGAATATGTTTCGATCGCCGGACCTTCTGGCTGCGGCAAGACGACATTGTTGTCGATCCTCGGACTGCTCGACACGCCGTCCGACGGCAGTTATTCGCTAAAAGGAAACGAAGTTGCCAATCTCTCGTTTGCTGACCGAGCGCGGATTCGGAATCGCGAGATCGGTTTTATTTTTCAAAGTTTTAATCTGATTGGCGATCTCACCGTCTTTGAGAATGTCGAATTGCCGCTCACCTATCGAGGAATGGCGGCTGGCGAGCGCAAATCGTTTGTGACTGAGGCCCTGGAGCGGGTTGGGATGGCGCACCGTGCAAAGCACCTGCCAAGTCAGCTCTCAGGTGGGCAACAACAGCGCGTCGCAGTCGCGCGCGCTCTTGCTGGGAGGCCGGCAATTTTGCTCGCGGACGAGCCGACGGGTAACCTTGATTCGCGCAACGGCGAAGCAGTGATGCAGCTGCTCAAGGAATTGCACGAGAGCGGCGCCACGATTTGCATGGTTACGCACGATGAGCGTTTTGCCCAACACGCAGATCGCACAGTGCATTTATTCGATGGCCGAGTGATCGAGGACCGGATCGCGGCCTGAAGAATCGAGGATCGCACATGCTCGCAGACTTGCGGCTCGCGTTGCGAATGTTGGCGAAAGCGCCGGCGTTTGCGACGGTGACAGTGCTCGTGCTCGCGCTAGGCATCGGCGCATCAACGACGACCTTCTCGGCGATCAATGCGCTGCTGCTCAAACCGTGGCCGTACATCAAAGATCAGGAACACGTCGTATTCGTCAGCGAGTATTTCCCGAAGCTGTCGAAAGAGGCGAACGGCGTCGCGTACCCGGATTACCTGGATTTCAAGCGTGACGCGACGAAGACGATCGAGGGACTCGGCATTTCGAATACGACTACGATGATCCTGAGCGCCGGCGACAAGCCGGAGCGTTATCTCGGCGCATTCGTTTCGGCAGACGTCTTCACCATTCTAGATGTGCAACCGATCCTCGGCCGCAATTTTCGGGCGGACGAAGATCAGGCAAACGCCGAGCCCGTTGTTCTTCTCGCTTACAACGTTTGGAAGAGTCATTTCGCGTCTGATCCGGGCGTGGTCGGGCGCGTTGTAACCGTGAACGGTAAGCGTGCGACAATCATCGGCGTGATGCCCAACGGCTGGCGTTTTCCGGAAACGTCCGACCTGTGGATGCCGCTGAAGACGACGGAGAAAGAGGATCCGCGCGGCAATTTCAATTTCAACTGCTTCGCGCGCATGAAACCTGGCGTGACGATCGACCAGGCGCGCGCCGAGCTTGAAGCAAGCGCGGCGCGAATCGCCGCGGATCACCCGCAGAGTAATGCCGGCTGCTCCGCTTACGTCCGCGACTTTCGCGAGGAAACGGTCGCGAACGCGAAAACACTCACACTCTTGCTGATGGGAGCGGTGTTATTCCTTCAACTGATCGCGTGTGCCAACGTGGCGAACCTGCTGCTTGCACGCGCCGCGTCGCGCGAGCGGGAGATCGCGGTGCGCATCGCGCTTGGCGCGGGACGCGGTGCAATCATTCGTCAATTATTCGCGGAAAGTCTGGTGCTCGGAGCAATCGGCAGCGCAGTCGGATTGATGTTCGCGTTTTGGGGTGTCGATCTGATGACGGCGACAATCCCCGTCGAGCTGCCGTACTGGCTGCACTTCGATTTCGACTGGCGCGTCTTCACTTTCACGGTCACGCTCGGGCTTGGGTCGGCTGTTTTGTTTGGATTGTTCCCGGCGTTGCAGGCGTCGCGTCCGCAATTGGTTGAAGCAATCAAGGAAGGTGCTCGCGGCAGCACGGGCGGCCGCAAAGGTCAGCGCGTTCGCAACGGTCTTGTCGTCGCAGAAGTCGCACTCGCGCTTGTATTGCTTGTCGGCTCCGGACTGATGCTGCGCAGCTTCATCAAGCTGCAGAACACGGAGATCGGAATGGATCAGTCCAATGTGTTGACGTTTCGTACTGGGCTGCCGCCGCTCCAAACTCAACAGCAGGATGCGTATCGGTTCTTCAGAGAATTGATACCGAAGCTCGCCGCGATTCCCGGCGTCGAGTCCGCCGGCGCGACGAGCTCATTGCCCGCAGCGGGACAGGTCGGCAATAACGCTATCCGACTCGAAGGCGAGTCGGTCATCGAGAACGTACAAAATTCAAGACAGGCGCATATTATCGCGATCACGCCCGGATTTTTGCAGGCGGCGCGGATCCCGCTTTTGGGCGGACGCGATTTCACAGCGGGGGACAACGAGAATTCGCAGCGCGTCGTGCTCATTGACGAACGCGGCGCACGCCAATGGTTCCCGAAGGTCGACCCAGTCGGCCATCAGCTGGAAGTTGTGTTGAAGCTGGGAGAGCCGGCGCGATGGGCGACAATCGTCGGTGTAGTGCGAGGCGTGGAATACGAGCGGCTGGCGCAAACGCGCTCGCGACCTTGCATATACGTACCGCAATTTCAGGAGCCGGGCTGGTTCCGCATGTCCGTCGTCCTGCGGGCAAAAGGCGATCCGCGCGGTTTAGCGAACGCCGCGCGTGAATCGGTGCTGTCGATTAACAAAGATGTGCCGATCTATGCCGTGCAGACGATGGAACGCGTCGTCGCCGAATCATTCTGGGAGCGTCGCTTCTTTAGCTCGCTCTTCACGGTGTTCGCTGCGCTCGCTTTGTTCCTGGCGGCGATCGGCCTCTACGGTGTGATGGCGTACTCAGTCCGACAACGCACTCAGGAGATCGGCGTGCGCCTGGCCCTGGGCGCGCAAACATCCGACGTGCTGCAGCTTGTCACTGGGCAGGGAATGCGCCTCATCACGATTGGACTTGGACTGGGCAGCGTCGCTGCGTTTTTCCTTACAAAATTGCTCGAGGGAAATCTTGCCGGGGTGTCTGTGCATGACCCGTGGAGTTTCGGCATCGTCGCGCTTGTGCTCGCAGCGATTGGATTGCTCGCGTCGTATTTGCCGGCGCGAAGGGCAACGCGCATAAATCCCGTCGAGGCATTACGCGCTGAATAACATGAACGATCTAAAGTTTGCTCTTCGGCAGCTCCGTAAATCGCCAGGGTTCACGATTGCAGCGGTGATTGTGCTGGGGTTGGGAATTGGCGCGAACACCGCGATCTTTGGCTTGCTCAACACGATGCTGTATCGGCCGCCGGCCTATGCCGAGCCTCATCAGGTCGTACAGCTCTTCTCGCAGGACAAAAAAAATCCGAAGACATTCCGGGGGTTTTCTTATCCGGCCTACGTCGATATTCGCGAGCAGAACGGCGTTTTCTCTGGGGTGATGGCGCACAACCTCGCCATGGTCGGTATTGGCGATCGCACGACGACGCGGCGCACCTTCGCCGACCTCGTCAGCTCAAATTATTTTTCCGTCCTAGGCGTCGTCCCGGTGCAAGGCCGCACGTTCATGCCCGAAGAAGAAAAACCGGGCACGAATGCCGCCGTCGCGATCGTTAGTTATAGCTATTGGCAGAAACAGAACCTCAATCCCGCGCTCCTGAATTCGCAGATCACGGTCAATAACCGGCAGTATACGGTGATCGGAATTTTGCCAAAAGGATTCACCGGCACGATGCAAGTTTTCGCGCCGGAAGTTTGGTTGCCGCTCGGCTCTTATGACACCGTAGCCAACGATTTCGAATCGGACAATCGCACCACGCTCGGGGATCGCACTGGCACGCAATTGCTCATCATCGGCCGGATGAAAGCGGGAATGAGCGGCGCGGCAGCGGAGCCAGCCCTGAAAACGTTAGCTGCCAATCTCGAGCAAGCCTATCCCGTCGAGCAAAAAGATCAGACTTTCATCACCTCGCCGGTCTCACGTTTTGCCACAAGCACGAGCCCGTCCGGCGACGGGGAAGTGAAAATGTTGGCGCCGATGTTGTTCGGCATGGCGGCCGTTGTCCTGCTCGTAGCCTGTCTTAATCTGGCGAACATGTTGCTCGCGCGCGGCACGGCGCGGCGCAAAGAAATCGCGATTCGTCTCGCGCTGGGTGGGACTCGTTGGCGAATCGTGCGTCAACTTTTGCTGGAAGGCTTTGTTCTGGCGTTACTTGGAGGGGTTATTGGTGTTTTGCTCGGTCTTTGGTCTTCGGATCTGCTTGTGGCCTCGTTAAGCAATTTGGTCCCGGTCGATATGGTTTGGCCGGGTGGCCCGAACGTTTCACTTTTCGTGGCCACATTCGCCTTCTGCGTCGTCGGAACGCTAGTTTTCGCGCTCGGGCCTGCGCTCAAGCTCACCAAATCAGCGGTGATTGAAGACTTGAAAGAGCATGCCGCGGAAAATGCCGTGCGCAGACATTGGAAGTTCCTGCCGCGTCATCCGCTCGTGGTCGTGCAGATCGCATTTTCGCTCGCGCTCCTCACCGCCGCCGCGCTCTTCATTCGCGGTGCCCATAAAGCAGCTTCGGTCGATACCGGTTTGCAAACGAGGACGAATTATTTGCTCGAAGTCGATGCGAGTCTGGCCGCCTACGATAAAACACGCGCGCTAAATGTTTACCGAACGCTGGAGGAAAAATTGTCCGCTTTACCCGGCGTCGAACGGGCCAGCATCGCGGCCACGGTTCCTTTCGGAATGATTTCGCTGAGCAGGTCCGTGCAACGCGGCGGCGCGAATCCGGCGCCGGATTCGAAGCCGGCGACGGCGGCTGACGGTCTCGCTTTTGATGCCCGCTGGAACAGTGTGGGCGCGGAATATTTTTCCACGGTCGGCATGCCGCTCGTCCGTGGACGCGCTTTCAACACTGCGGAAGCGATGCATCAAACAGGCGTCAAGGTCGCGATTGTGGATGACGTGCTGGCGAAAAAATTATGGCCGGACGGCGATGCGCTTGGTCAGCAAATTCAGTTTGCGGCTAAGGACGCTCCCCGCGCCAACAGTGGGGGAAGAGGCGGTGTCGGATCGTTCGCAGAGCCCGCCGCCGAAACAAAAATGCAGATCGAGATCGTGGGAATTGTCCCGCGCACGCGACAAAGTCTTTTCGAGAAAGATCCTTCCGGCGCGCTTTATCTGCCGTTTGCGGGCGGATTTCAGAGCAACGTTTTCTTTCACATCAAATTCGCACCCAACGCCGGTCGCGATTCAATTGCGGCGACCGAGCTGATTCGTCGGACGGTTCGCGATGTGGACAGCGCGATTCCGATCCTGGAGTTGAAATCGTTCGCGCAACATCTCGACAGCAATTTGCAGCTTTGGATCGTGCGCGCTGGAGCCGCATTGTTTTCCATCTTCGGCGGGCTCGCGCTTGCCCTCGCTGTTGTTGGTCTCTACGGCGTGAAGGCGTACTCGGTCGCCCGCCGCACCCGTGAGATCGGCATTCGCATGGCGCTCGGCGCACAGCCCGGAATGGTCCTGCGCATGATCATGCGTGAAGGCTCGATCATGCTCTTGAGCGGAGTCGCGATCGGTCTGCTGCTGGCGGTGGCGACGGCAAAAATCCTCAGCGGGATTCTTTATCAAGTTGGCCCGCTTGACCCGATCGCGTTCACGGTTGCGCCGTTATTGCTTGGGGCCGCGGCGCTCATTGCGACCTGGTTACCGGCGCGTCGCGCTACGCGTGTTGATCCAATTCAAGCGTTACGGACTGAATGAAATGAATGATCTAAGGTTTGCTCTGCGACAGCTGCGCAAGACTCCGGGATTCACATTTATCGCCGTCCTCACTCTTGCGCTTTGCATCGGCGCGAATACTGCCATCTTCAGCGTGATCAATGCGGTCCTGCTTCGGCCGCTGCCTTATCCAGATCCCAATCGGCTCGTCATCATTTCGGAATCGGACGCGAACCAGCCCAATATTTCCGTCTCATTTCCTGACTACGTTGACTGGAAAAAAGAGAACAGAGTTTTTGAGGAAATCGCGGTCGCACGGCGCGAATCCTATAACCTGAGCGGCCTTCCAGATCGCGACCCGGAACAAATCTCCGGAGCAATCGTGACGGCAAATTTTTTTAAGGTTATCGGCCTATCGCCGCAGATCGGCCGCACCTTCACGGAGGAAGAAGACCGTGTGGGCGGACCTCAGCTCGCTGTGATCAGCGACAAACTCTGGGCACGTGTTTTTCAGCGCGATCCAGGGGTGCTCGGACGCGTCGTCCATTTTGGCAACCAACCCTACACAATTATTGGCGTAATGCCGAAACAGATGTTCTCGCCGCGGACGGCCGATGTGTGGTTTCCCCTCATGCGCCGGACAGACAACCGGCAATGGCAGAACCGCGACAATCACCCTGGTTTGTTTGGATGGGCGCGATTGAAACCGGGCATCACGATCGAGCGGGCGCAGGCCGAAATGAAAATCATCGCGGAACGCCTCGAGCGAACCTATCCGGAATCGAACACAAAAGTCGGCGCCAATGTGAAGCAGCTGCTCGAAAACCAGGTGGGGCAGTATCGGGCGAGCCTGATCTTATTGCTCGCGGCCGTGGCCGTGGTTCTCTTGATTGGCTGCGCGAATCTGGCGAACCTGCTCGCCGCTCGCGGCGCGGCGCGCTCCCGGGAGTTCGCCGTTCGGGTCGCGATTGGTGCGACTCGCTGGCAGATCATTAAACAACTGCTGATTGAGAGTCTCGTTCTGGCGCTAATCGGCGGATTGATCGGGCTGTTTTTGGCGGCGTGGGGACGCGATCTCCTCGTAACTCTTTCGCCACCGGATGTGACTCGCTTTAAAGAAACAAGTCTCGACGCAGTGGTGCTTGTCTTTACTGCATTGCTGGCGATCGCGACCAGCGTGTTGTTCGGGCTCTGGCCCGCCTGGCATACTTCGCGTGCCGATGCGCAATCGGCGTTGAAAGCCGGAGCGCATGGTAGCTCTGATGCGCCCGCTGCTCGGCGTTCCCGTGAATTCCTGATCATTGTCGAAGTCGCGCTCACCCTGGTGTTGCTCAGCACTGCGGCCCTGGTGCTGAAGAGCTTTGCCAAAACGATGGCGCTCCAGCTCGGGTTTGCGCCGCAGCATTTGTTGACTGCCCGTGTCGATCTTCCCAGTCCGCCGTACGACGATCAAAAAAAACTGATCAGGTTTTCCGAAGCGCTGCTCGATAAGCTGCGCGCGCTTCCCGGTGTTCAACATGCCGCCGTCTCGGTAAATCCCCCGCTCTTCACTGGCTGGCAAACGAGCTTTTATCCCGAAGGACAGCCGGCACCAAAGCCGGCTGACGTGCCCTCCGTGGAAATGGCGATTGCGATGGGAGATTACTTTCAGGCATTGGGCACGCCGATTTTGCGCGGTCGCGCGTTCGACGAGCGCGACACGAAGGAAGCACCGGCCGTCATCATTATCGATCAGCTCCTGGCGGACCGATATTTTCCCGGACAGGATGCGCTCGGCAAACGGATCATGATGCAGACCGATGAAACCGGAAAGCAGCCGCGCACCATTGTCGGCGTCGTTCCGCACTTGAAGGTTTACGGTTTCGAGGAGCCGACCGTTCTCCCACAGGCATACGTGCCTCAAACTCAGGTGCCCGACACCGGATTGGTGCTTTTGCTGCGCACGACGCTTTCTCAGCAAAGTCTGGAGAAGCCGCTTCGCCAGATCGTCGCCTCGCTCGATCCAGCGCAACCTGTTTTTGAACTTCGCATGATGAACGACGTCGTGGCCGAAACGTGGGCCACACCGCGATTAATGTCATTCTTGCTCTGCACATTTTCAGTCCTCGCGCTTACGCTTTCGCTCGTCGGTCTCTATGGGGTGATGGCGTATAACGGACTTCGCCGGACTCGCGAAATCGGGATCCGATTGGCTTTAGGTGCGCGTCGAAAGCAAATCGTCACGATGATGCTGCAACAAGGCATGCGGCTGCTTGCGATCGGCCTTCTCGTCGGGTTTGTCGGAGCTTTCGGCCTTTCACGCGTGATTCGCAGTCTGCTTTTTGAGGTTAATGCCGGCGATCCCCGACTTTACATCGCGGTCAGCGGGCTGCTCGCTTGTGCAGCGGCTGCCGCCTGCTGGATTCCCGCACGTCGCGCGTCACGTGTTGACCCGATGATCACGCTGCGCACCGAATGAATAGTAATTTCAAAACTACCAACACTATCTAACTATGTTCTTCGAATCATTCTTCCAGGATCTCCGCGTCGGTCTCCGTGTTCTCATTAAGGAGAAATCGTTTTGTTTTCTGGCCGTGCTCGTGCTCGGCCTCGGCATCGGCGGCGCGACCACGCAGTTCAGCGTGGTTAACGCGATCGTGTTGCGGGGTTTTTCGTTTCCGCATCCCGAACAGCTGGTCAGCGTCGGTTTGATCGATCCCAAGGCGAGCGATCAAAATAATAACTTCGGTGTTGGCAACATTCCGACCGCGCAGGATTACGAAGATTTGAAGGCGGCGCAGAGGTCGTTCTCACTTATGGCCGGCTATCTCAATGGATCGACAATCAACGTCACCTACAAAAACAATCCGCAGCGCTACACTGGCGCTTACGTAACAGAAGATTTCTTCAAGATCATCGGTGTATCGCCGGTGATGGGCCGCGACTTTACCGCCGCGGACAACAAGCCGGGCGCGGAAAAGGTGACGATTCTTGGCGACGAAATTTGGAGACGCGATTTCGGCGCCGACCAAAACATCGTGGGTCAGAGCGTCCGAATTAATGGTAAAGCCGCCACGATCATCGGCGTGATGCCGCCGAACTTTAAATTTCCGGTTTCAGAGGAACTCTGGGTCCCTCTTTATAATGAGTTTCCGCCGGTGCCACGAGGCCAGCTCCTGATCGGCGCCAATAATCGCGCGCCGGCAGTGATGGGCCGATTGAAATCAGGCGTAACGCTCGATCAGGTGAACGCGGAATTTATCGCCTTGGCCCGCCATCTGGCTGAAGACAATCCCAAAACCAATCAAAATTTTACCTCGGCCAACGTCCAACCGTTGCTCAACGTATTCACCGGGGTGCAACTGCGCCAGATCGTTTGGGCGATGCTCGCCGCGGTCATTCTCGTTTTGCTGATCGCGTGCGTGAACGTGATGAACATGCAGTTTGGTCGCGCCGCGTTGCGCGCCAAGGAACTCGCGATTCGCGGCGCACTCGGGGCAACGCGTTGGAGACTTGTCCGCCAAATGCTGACCGAAAGTCTGCTCGTCGCGGTCTTCGGCACCGTTGCTGGCGTGCTTCTCGCTTATTGGGCGGTCGATCTGTTAGCTCGCACGATAAAGGCAGCGCCGTTTCCACCACCCTACTGGTGGCAATTGACGATCGATGGCCGCGTTCTCGCGTTCACGCTGGTGATCACGCTCGTGGCCACCCTCGTTTCCGGTCTTATTCCGGCGTTCCTAAGCTCCCGGGGCAACGCGGCTGAGATCATGAAAGAAGGCGGCCGCGGCAATAGCAGTCGTCTCGTCAACCTGATTACGCGCGTGCTCGTGGTTGGACAAATCGCTTTGACAGCGGCGCTTTTGATCGCGGCGACGTTGCAAATCAAATCGATCCGAAATCAAACCAAGCTCGACTATGGCTATGATGAGAATGCCGTTTATGCCGCGCGAATGGGTTTGATGGAGGGCGCCTACCCGACGGAGGACGCGCGCCGTCAATTTTTTCTTCGGGCGGTCCGCGCGCTCCGGGCGAATCCCGAGTTCGAGTCTGCCGCAATGACCGACCGCTTTCGGATGACTTTTGCCGGCGCCGGCCAGTACGAGGTCGACGGTCAAAACTATCTGACGGACCGGGACCGCCCGCGCTGTAATTTCGAGTCTGTCTCGGATAATTATTTCGCGACTCTCGGCCTGAAAATTTTGGAAGGCCGGGATTTCACGATTGACGACAGCGACTCAAAGCAACCCGTCGCGATCGTAAACGCGAGCTTTGCTCGAAAATATTGGGGAAACCAAAGCGCAATCGGTCATCAGGTCCGGATCTTTAATCCCGGTCAGCCGCCACCGTGGCGAACGATTGTCGGGGTTGTCCCTGACACTCTGATGCAGGGCCCGTTCGATCAGCAGACCGAGGCCGCCGGATTTTACATGCCATTGCTCGGCGCCTCGCCCGCCACCCAATTTTGCACAATCGTTGTTCGCCCGCGTGCCGGACAACGAGCCGAAACGCTGGGCCCGGCTTTGAGCAAGGCAGTGGCCGAGATTGATTCGAACCTTCCGACTTATTTCCCGGGCACGCCGGCACGGTTCCACAAAGAAATTCTCTCCGGGAATCGGATCATCGCGACGTTGTTCACCATCTTCGGAGTCGTCGCATTCATTCTTTCCGCAGTCGGCCTCTACGGCGTGATGAGTTTTTCGGTGAACCAACGCACCCAGGAATTCGGCATTCGGATGGCGCTCGGTGCGGATGCGGCGCGCATTTTTCGAATGGTGATGCAGCAAGGCGCATGGCAATTGGCGATCGGGCTCGTTCTTGGCACCGGTGGCATCGCGTTACTCCTCGGAGTCGTCGCGGCGGCAGCTCTGAAAAATATTCTCTTCAAAGTCAATGCGCTCGACCCAACGATTTATTTCGCGGTCGCGGGATTGCTTACCCTTGTCGCCGCGGCTTCCTGTTTCGTTCCGGCACGTCGCGCCACTCGTGTCGATCCAATTGAGGCATTGCGTGCTGAATGACATCATGATTACACGGCGCGAATTCACGAAGTCGCTGAGTGCCGCCGCTGTCTTGGCAACTCTGAATCCGGTCTTGGGGTGGGCCAGCGAGGAGGTGAAAGTGTCCGCCGCTGCCGTGAAGATTTACAGCGAGTGTCTTGTTCTCGATGGTAACGCTCTTGCCTGGATCGGTTCGCTGCTAGGCAGGCCCAATCAGGAAGAAGTGACCAAAGTGATGCGCGAATCTGGCGTCACAGCCGTCAAATCTACACTTGGCGGACCGGCCGGAAACTTCGAGGACGCTGTCAACGACATCGCCGCGGCGGAGCAATTAATAGAGAAACGAGCCGATCTGTTTCTGCACGTTCGCACCCACGGCGACTTCGATCGCGCCCGGAAAGAACGAAAAATGGGCGTCATTTATTCGTTCGAATCCGCCAACATGCTCGAAGATAAGATCGAGCGCATCGAGTTATTCCGGAACCTCGGCGTGCGCGTGATGCAGCTTACGTACAATCGGCGCACACCGCTGGGAGTGGGATGTCTTGATGGCGAAACGGAAGGTCTGAGTGAACTCGGTCGCAACGCGATCGCCAAAATGAATGAGGTCGGAGTCGCTCTTGATCTTAGTCACTCCAATACGCAGACAACCGCCGACGGTATCGCTGCTTCAAGCAAGCCTCCGATCATTACGCATGCCGGTTGCCGTGCTGTTTACATGCATCCGCGCAACAAAGAGGACCGCGAGTTGAAAGCGATGGCCGACAAGGGTGGTGTGGTCGGCATTTACATGCTGCCGTACATAACCGCCTCGCCCAAGCAGCCGATGCTCGACGATTACATGCAACACCTCGAGCACGCACTGAAGGTTTGTGGAGAGGACCATGTTGGCGTCGGAACCGACGTCCCGTTTTTCCGAGTTGGCGAGAGCGACCTGGAAGACATGAAAAAGGCGACCGAAAAACGGAAAGCCGACGGGATCGCCGCGCCCGGTGAAGATCGCCCGACATACATTCCGGACCTAAACACACCGCGGAAGATGGAATTCATTGCCGACGCGCTCTTGAAGCGTGGACACAAAGTAGGCCTCGTCGAAAAAGTGCTGGGCGCGAACTTCACGCGCGCTTTTCGAGAAATTTGGACAGCCTGAACCGAACCAGACATATGAACGACCTGCGTTTTGCTCTTCGCCAACTCCGCAAATCCCCCGCCTTCACTTCTCTCGCGGTCTTCACACTCGCGCTCGGCATCGGCATGAACACCGCCATCTTCAGTTTAATACAGGACCTTTTCCTGCGCGGCCTGCCCTTTTCCGAGCCGGAGCGTGTCGTGCGCATTTATGGCGAGTCGAAAGACCGCGATTTGAAACAGATGCCGTCTTCAGTGCCGAAGTTTTGGCATTACCGCGACGGGCAAACCGTTTTCTCGAGCATCGCGGCCGATTGGGGCAACGGCTTCATCATGACGGGCTCGGGCGAGCCGATTCAATTGCTCGGCGGAAACGTGACCGCCAACTATTTCGAATTGCTTGGCATCCATCCGATTCTCGGCCGCAATTTTCTACCAGAGGAAGAGAGCAAAGGCGACGTCGTGATGGTGACGGAAAGTTTTTGGCGCAAGCATTTCAACTCCGATCCGACGATTCTCGGGCGCAGCATTACCCTGAACGGAGTGCCCAACACCATCATCGGCGTGCTGCCGAACCTGCCGATTTCGTGGTTCGGGCGTAATGCAGAGATTTTCGCGAACAAACCATTCGAGCCGCCGGGCCTCACCAAAGAACGATTGATGCGCGGGGTCAGTTTCATGCGCGTTATCGGGCGATTGAAACCACGCGTGGCGACATCGCAGGCGCAGGCGGCGATGCAGACCTTGCACCAAAGTTACAAGGAGCAACGTCCAGATGCAGCCGATAATACTTGGCCCCCATATCTGGTTTCGGCAGCAGAAGACGTCACCGGCAATTTGCGTCCTGCTTTCATGACCTTGCTGGCAGCGGTCAGCGCGGTGCTGCTTATCGCGTGCAGTAATGTGGCCAATTTGTTGCTGGTGCGTTTCACCGGACGCAAACGCGAGATCTCGCTGCGCATGGCGCTGGGCGCAGATCGAAGAGGCATTGTGCGCTTGTTCGTTTTCGAAAGCACACTCGTCAGCATAATCGCTGGAGCGGTCGGGCTTTGCCTCGCGCTTTGGACAGTCTCTATCGTGCCGCGCGTCGCCGGCCAAAACATTCCGCTCGAAGAAGGTGTCACCTTGCACTGGCCGGTGCTGCTTTTCACAATCGGCTTGTCTCTTCTGACCGGTCTGCTCATGGGCCTGTACCCCGCGTGGCAAAGCTCGCGGACCGATCTTGTCGACGGATTGAAAGAAGGCGGACGCGGCACCAGCGGTAGCCGGGGTCAGCATCGTTTCCGGCGTGGGCTGGTGACAGCGCAAGTCGGGTTGTCCGTCGTTTTGCTGGCCGGCGCGGCCCTGCTTGTTTCCAGTTTTGTGCGATTGAGCCGACAAGACGCCGGGTTTCGCACTGAACGAATCTGGGCCGGTGGAATCGGATTGCCCCCCGCGCAGTACCCCGATCCCGCGGCACGCTCGCGATTCATGCAGCAATTGCATGCGGAACTGAAAAACGCTCCAGGTGTTGAAGCCGTTGGCATTACCGACGCAGTTCCGCTTCAGGGTAACCTTTCACGGTCGCCTTATGCACGCGCGGACGGAAATCCCGTTCCAGTCAATCAACGCCAACTCGGTCTTACGCGCAGCATTTCGCCGGAATATTTTCGCACACTGGGCATTCCGCTTTTGTCCGGTCGCGACTTTACCGAACAGGACAAGCTTGATGCGCCGCTCGTAGTTATCTTGAGCAACGCGACCGCGAAGAAACTGTTTCCAAACGAGAACCCGCTCGGTCATCAAATTCTTTTTGGCACCGATAACGGCAATGGTCTGCCGGCGGAAGTCATTGGCGTGGTCGGCGACGTGCGTTCAGACCAGTTGGCCAAAACAAACGACGTCGAGTTTTATCGCCCGTGGCCGCAACGTAGCGCGCCGTTTTTGAATATCGTGGTCCGCACCGCCACGAAACCAGAAGCGACAGGCACAATCGTTCGTGCGGTCCTAAACAAGGTCGACAATAGCCTGCCGATTCTGCAACCCAGCACGCTCGATGAAATCGTGACGCAATCCCTCGGCCAGGAGCGACTGACAATGACGTTGCTCGGCGTGTTCGCCGGCATCGCGCTGTTGCTGGCGGTGGTTGGGATTTACGGCGCGGTCGCCTACACGGTCGAACAGCGCACGGGCGAAATCGGCGTACGCATGGCGCTGGGCGCGCAAACGACCGATGTGCTGCGCTTGGTCGTGCGTCAGGGAATGAACCCGGTCATCATCGGTTTGATCATCGGTTTGGTGGGGACGTTTGCCACAGGTCGTCTACTCTCGGCGCAGCTCTATCAGGTTTCGCCATATAGCCCGCTCCTGCTCGGGACCACCGCGGCGGTCCTCAGTTTGGCCGCTCTCCTGGCCTGCTTAATCCCCGCCCGGCGAGCCACCCTGGTTAATCCGATTGAGGCGTTACGGACCGAATAACTCAAACGCACTGAAACAATGCTAAACGATATTCAATACGGCCTTCGTCAATTGATTAAGAATCCGGCCTTTACGCTCATCGCCGCGCTCACGCTCGCGCTGGGTATCGGCGCGAACACGGCCATCTTCAGTGTGGTCAATGCTCTTC
>Ga0070669_100002104_pt1 | contig 14405 bp, 9 predicted proteins | sample KBSS53metaG_FD_64680 | JGI IMG/M metagenome (GOLD analysis project Ga0070669, IMG submission 64680) | Switchgrass rhizosphere microbial communities from Kellogg Biological Station, Michigan, USA - KBS S5-3 metaG | ecosystem: Host-associated > Plants > Roots > Rhizosphere > Soil ... | reverse complement strand
CCTCAAACGTCTGCTGCTGGTGAAAGCCGAAGACGCGGCGGACAACGCGCCGTCGGTGAGCCCGGAAACCCCGGTGACCGACGCGCTGGAGTTGATGGACGAACATGACCGTCGCTATGTCGTCGTCACTGACGCTGAGAACAAGGCACTGGGTTATGTGCGCCGTCGTGACCTGCACCGTCAGACCGGCACCTGTGCGCAGTTCCTGCGCGAGTTCAACGCCACGGCTGCCTACGACGAGCATTTGCGCATCCTGTTGTCGCGCATGTACGAGTTCAATCGCTCATGGCTGCCAGTGATGGATGCCGAGCGGGTGTTCCTTGGCGAGGTGACTCAGGAGTCAATTGCCGAGTATCTGAGTTCGGGTAAATCCCGAGGGGGCAAGACCAGCATCGTGTCGCCGGCGGAAGTTGCGTTGACGTGAAGAACGGTCTGTAAAAAAGGGCGGTGCTTGTGGATAAGCACCGCCCTTTTTTGTTCAGGAGGAAATGGCCTGATCGGCGGGGATGTACTGGAATGTCGCGTCGGCTGCTGGCGTCTGTGGAAGGGTTATCCGAATCATTGGAATCCAGATACCGGTTTGCGTCTTGAAATCACGCTGATCATATTGTGCACCGGCCTTGCCTGTATCGTTGAGGTAGAACACCGCTTCTATCGGCAAAGTCGCTCCCAGATTCTGCCCCCACTTTTCCAGCCGAAACTCGTTTTGCGTGTTGAACGCGAAGGTTCCACCTTGCCCTTGTGCTTTCACCGCTTCATTGAAAGCAGTCGTCGCGCCCTGATTCAGATAGTCGCGCACATCGAATCCACACAGGGTGTGGTATTTGCTCGGCAGACTGTTGTAATGAGCCAGGTATTGCACAGCCGTATTTATATTCTGCGATTGGCATGGAGCGCTGGTGGGAAACCCAGGGTAAGTCCCGCACCCTTTGTCTGCACGGAGGGTCGTTGCACCGTCCACCGGAAAAAAACACAGGATTTCCGGTTCGATCTTGCCCGCAGGTTTAAAAAAATAAGGATAAAAAATAAAGCCGTTATTATACCCGAAGACTAACTTTCCGAACTTTGCATCCGCACGCAGCCAGGAAAAAGAAACACCGGTAGAGCTTGGGTTAGGATTCCAGAAATGAAACCCTGTGGAGTTCTGGGTCGCTCTCAGCAATACCCCGCTGCACAGGAACGGTGGCGCGCTGGGATTGGCACGACACATGTTTATCTTGTTGTGATAGGCCTCGGTCAAATACCCCGCGATCTCGGGCCCTGTAGCCAGAGTTCCAGTGTCAGCGGATTGAACACCGGAGGTACCTTGATCAGAGTCAACCTTGGGCGAAAGTTCGTGAGTAGCGCACCCTGACAGCAATAATACAAACATCCATAAAATTATTCGCTTCATCTCAATCACCCTCTACAAAACCAAGTTGCCTGCTGCAGACTCGCAACTTCCTTACATGCAGGTAGATGCCTGAAAATTGAAATTTTCAGAACTGACACTTCAACTCATTTCAGCGTGATGGCTGTGCATTCACCCTAATAACAATCACGAAATTAAGCACCTGTCATAAATGACAGTAGGTGACGCTACGGCGATATTTTTTCGGAGTTAAAACGTGCAGGGTTATAGGCGGACTGCGCATGCAATCCACCGGAAAGTGACGACAAGGGGAACATCAGCCTGTCATGCAGGTCGGTTACACCAGTGACTGAGCGGCACCGCACGACGGAAGTGTGCAGAAACGCGACATTTTTTGTTGATCTCAGGCCCCTCACGCCCTAAAGTTCGCGCCGAACGTCCATGCTGGAAACGATCCATCCGGCTCAAGTACTGACGACGAGACAGCAAGGCCAAGGGCACGCCGCTTCCCATGGCCTTTTTGCTTTCGGCGACATGCCTTGGGAAGTAGGCGAACCAAAGTGGGGATACGGAGGACGTTCATTTGCACCCATTGATTAACGACGTTTGCCACTAGGAGTCCCAAGTATGTCGATCCAGGTCGAAGACTATTTCGCGCGCGAAACCTTTCAGAAAATGAAGGCGTTCGCCGACAAACAGGAAACCCCGTTCGTGGTGATCGACACCGCGATGATCGCCCAGGCCTACGATGACCTGCGCGCCGGTTTCGAATTCGCCAAGGTCTACTACGCGGTCAAGGCCAACCCGGCCGTCGAGATCATCGACCTGCTCAAAGAGAAAGGTTCGAGCTTCGACATCGCCTCGATCTATGAGCTGGACAAAGTGCTGAGCCGTGGCGTCAGCCCGGACCAGATCAGCTACGGCAACACCATCAAAAAGTCCAAGGACATTCGCTACTTCTATGAGAAGGGCGTGCGTCTGTTCGCCACCGACTCGGAAGCCGACCTGCGCAACATCGCCAAGGCCGCACCGGGCGCCAAAGTCTATGTGCGCATCCTGACCGAAGGCTCGACCACCGCCGACTGGCCACTGTCGCGCAAATTCGGCTGCCAGACCGACATGGCCATGGACCTGCTGATCCTCGCCCGCGACCTGGGCCTGGTGCCATACGGCATCTCCTTCCACGTCGGTTCGCAACAGCGTGACATCAGCGTCTGGGACGCCGCCATCGCCAAGGTCAAAGTGATCTTCGAGCGCCTGAAGGAAGAAGACGGCATCCATCTGAAGCTGATCAACATGGGCGGTGGCTTCCCGGCCAACTACATCACCCGCACCAACAGCCTGGAAACCTATGCCGAAGAAATCATCCGCTTCCTCAAGGAAGACTTCGGTGATGACCTGCCGGAAATCATTCTGGAGCCGGGCCGTTCGCTGATCGCCAACGCCGGCATCCTGGTCAGCGAAGTGGTGCTGGTCGCGCGTAAATCCCGCACCGCCGTCGAGCGTTGGGTTTATACCGATGTGGGCAAGTTCTCCGGCCTGATCGAAACCATGGACGAAGCGATCAAGTTCCCGATCTGGACCGAGAAGAAAGGCGAGATGGAAGAAGTCGTGATCGCCGGCCCGACCTGCGACAGCGCCGACATCATGTACGAGAACTACAAGTACGGTTTGCCGCTGAACCTGGCGATCGGTGATCGCCTGTACTGGCTGTCGACCGGTGCGTACACCACCAGTTACAGCGCGGTAGAGTTCAACGGCTTCCCGCCGCTGAAATCGTTTTACGTGTAAATAGTACTGCGGTAAGCAAAAGCCCATGACGTGTCATGGGCTTTTTTGTGGCTGCGATTCAGGTGTCCTGTAACTCGGCGCAACGGCGAGCGTAGGCCTGCGCCAGTGCCTGGATTCGCGGATCGGTTGCGCTTGCCAACGTCTGGCTGGCCACGCGCAGGAAATTCAGGTTGCCGCCGGTCAGCGCTTTCTCCAGCCAGGCCAGCGCCTCATCGACGCGCCCCTCAGCCGCCAGTACTGCCGCGTGGCTGAACTGCCCGCGAAAGTCTCCGCCTTCGGCCGAACGTCGATACCAGTCACGGGCCGCTGCCGGATTCGCCGGGCACACTTGCCCCTCTTCCAGATAACGCCCGAGCAGGTTCATCGACTTGGCATGCCCGGACTCTGCCGCGCGCTGATACAGCGCCATGGCCTGAAGATGATCGACCGCAACACCGCGCCCGGTTGCCAGCAAGTTGGCCAGGTTATACATCGCCCAATCCAGCCCGGCATCCGCTGCAACGCGATATTGCTGGGCGGCAATCGCTGCGTCGGCCACACAACCCCATCCGTGCTCATGGCAGCGACCGAGCATGTTACGCGCCATCAGATGACCTTGCCCTGCGGCGATTTCAAACCAGCGCAAGGCCAGCGGCTGATCCTGAGCAATCCCGTGACCATCGAGCAGGATCTGCCCAAGCAGCGCCTGCGCTTCCAGCACGCCCTCACCCGCCGCGATCAGAATCGCCTGAGCCGCGCGGGCAGGGCTTTCTTCGAGCATGGCCGTGAGGCGTTCGCCGTCGAGGACTTCCTTGCGGCGCAACCGAAAGTCCGCCACTTACACCTCGACCCAGCGACGCAGCAGGTTGTGATAGGTGCCGGTGAGGCGGATCAGCGAAGGGTGATCGGGCATGTCCTGGGTAAGCTGCTGGATCGCACCGTCCATCTCGAACAGCAACGCGCGTTGGCTGTCCTCGCGCACCAGGCTTTGAGTCCAGAAGAACGAGGCATAGCGCGCACCGCGAGTCACCGCGTTGACCTTGTGCAGGCTGGTGCCGGGGTACAGCACCATATCGCCGGCGGGCAGTTTTACCCGCTGGGTGCCGAAGGTGTCCTGGATTTCCAGTTCGCCGCCGTCGTAGTCCTCGGGTTCACTGAAGAACAGCGTGGCCGACAGATCAGTGCGTACCCGTTCGATGCTGCCCTTGGGCTGGCGTACGGCATTGTCGATGTGAAAATCGAAACTGCCACCCGCCGTGTAGCAGTTGAGTAACGGCGGAAATACTTTGTGCGGCAGCGCGGCAGACATGAACAACGGATTTTTCCACAGCCGTTCGAGCATCGCCGCGCCGATTTCCTTGGCCAGCGGATGACCTTCGGGCAGTTGCAGATTGTGCTTGGCCTTGGCCGATTGATAGCCGGCGGTGATCTTGCCATCGGCCCAGTCGGCCTGTTCCAGCGCCTCGCGAATACGCTGCACTTCGTCTTTCTCGAACAGCGCGGGGATGTGCAGGAGCATGGCGACGTCACCAGATGGCAAAAGGATGCCAATGGTATTGATTCTTATTGACTGTGTAAAACCCGCTAGACGAATGAACTGGTAAAAACCGTAAGGTTAAATTGTAAAGAATGTAAATTTGTCGCGAATAGTAATGTTTCGCAATTGATACGAATACCTGTTTACCCTATATTCCGCCGCCTCAAATCCTTGGGGAGGGGAATAAAAATGGCACGTCAACCAGCACAAGTACCGGTAAGTTCACCACGTCTGCTCGCTTCCGCCATCGGGGTGGCAATCACCGCCGGCTCCGCAGGCCACATGGTGTTCGCCGCCGAAAAAACCGACAGCAAAGCCACCGGCAATGCTATCGCCCTGGACGCCACCGCCATCACCGGCGAAGCCCAGGACTCGACCTCTTACCAGGTCGAGAAAGCCTCCTCGCCCAAGTACACCGCGCCGCTGGTCGACACGCCGCGCTCGGTCACCGTTATCCCGCAGCAAGTGCTGAAAGACACCGGCGCCCTGAACATGCAGGACGCACTGCGCACCGTGCCGGGCATCACTTTCGGTGCCGGTGAAGGCGGCAACCCGCAGGGCGACCGTCCGTTCATCCGTGGTTTCGACGCCCAGGGCGACACCTACCTCGACGGCGTGCGCGATACCGGCTCCCAGAGCCGCGAAATCTTCGCCGTGGAAAACATCGAAGTCAGCAAGGGCCCGAACTCCGCCATCGGCGGTCGTGGCGCAGCCGGCGGCAGCATCAACCTGGTGAGCAAGAAAGCGCACTTGGGCAACTCGTTCGACGGTGGCTTCACCTGGGGCTCCGACCAGACCCAGCGCTACACGATGGATGGCAACTACCAGTTCAGCGACACCGCTGCCGGCCGTCTGAACCTGATGAGCCACGAGAGCAACGTCGCCGGTCGCGACAAGGTCGACTACGACCGCTGGGGCATCGCGCCATCCCTGGCCTTCGGCCTGGGTACCGACACCCGCGTCAACCTCGATTATTACCATCTCGAAAGCAACGACACGCCGGATTCGGGCATCCCTTACACCATTCCGGCCGGCGGCTCGGCGGCGCGCACCAAGTCCAACCCGGACAAGCCGTACGCCGGCGGCGATCACAGCAATTTCTACGGTCTGGACCGCGACTTCCGCAAGGGCCGCACCGACACCGCGACCTTCGCCATCGAGCATGACCTGAGCGACTCGCTGACGATCAAGAACACCCTGCGTCACGGCACCAGCATGCAGGATTACATCCTGACCCAGCCGGACGACAGCAAGGGCAACGTCAACAACGGCAGCGTCTGGCGTCGTGCGAACACTCGTGTGAGCAACACCGAGACCACCACCAACCAGACCGACCTGTTCGGCAACTTCTACGTTGCCGGCTTCAAGAACAGCTTCTCCACCGGTGTCGAGTACACCCGTGAGGAAAGCAGCAAATCCTCGTACAACGTCAACACCGACACCACGCCGCGCACCTCGGCCGTGACCACCAACTGCAATCCGGCTCTGATCGGCGCTGCCAGCGGCTACAACTGCACCTCGCTGTCGAACCCGAACCCGAACGATCCGTGGAACGGCGCGATCTCGCGCAACTACGCCGGCACCGACACCCAGTCCGATACCTACGCGCTGTATGCGTTCGACACCCTGGAGCTGTCCGAGCAATGGCTGGTGAACATGGGCCTGCGTTACGACCACTTCGAAACCGGCTACAAGACTTACAACAACGCTGGCCGCACCACCTCCAAGGGTGCTGACACCAGCGAGTTCGTCACCGGTCAGTTCGGCATCGTCTACAAACCGGCAGAGAACGGCAGCATCTACGCGTCCTACGCCACCTCCGCCACTCCGCCGGGCAACACCCTGGGTGAAGGTCAGGAAGGCAACCCGCTGGGCGGCACGCCGGATCGCAATGGCAACCTGCTCAAGAGCGACATGGAGCCGGAAACCACCAAGAACTACGAAATCGGTACCAAGTGGGATTTGCTGAACGATCGCCTGTCGCTGACCGCCGACATCTTCCGCACCGAGAAAGAAAACGCGCGTGTCCAGGTCGATACCACCTCGTACGAAAACGCCGGCAAGACCCGTGTACAAGGTATCGAGTTGTCCGCCAGCGGCAAGATCACCGACAAGTGGCAAGTGTTCGCCGGCTACGCCTACATGGACAGCGAACAGGTAGACGGTGGTGACCTGCCGGCCAACAAGGCCAACAACGGTAACGAGCTGCCCAACACGCCGAAAAACAGCGCCAGCCTGTGGACCACTTACCAAGTCACGCCGAAGCTGACCATCGGTGGCGGTGCGTTCTACGTGGATGACGTGTTCGGCAACGTGGCCAACACCACCATGGTCGATTCCTACGTTCGCTACGACGCGATGGCGGCGTACAAGCTGAGCAAGAACGTCGACCTGCAATTGAACGTGCAGAACCTGACCAACGAGACCTACTACGACAAGGCCTTCTCGACCCACTTCGCCAACCAGGCGGCGGGCCGTACGGCATTGCTGAGCACCAACTTCCACTTCTGATCGAAGAGGGAAGTACCGAGCCCCGTTCATTCATTTGAGCGGGGCTTTTGTGCGTAATAAAGAACGTTTCTCGATAAGCCACGGCATAATGCACGCCGTGAACACAACCTCCGAACGGACAAGGCAAGCAACGTGTTGAAGAAAACCCTGTTCCAGTTGCACTGGTTTTTTGGCATCACTGCCGGGCTGGTGCTGGCCCTGATGGGCATCACCGGCGCTGCCTATTCGTTTCAGGACGAAATTCTCAAAGCCCTCAACCCTTCGGTGTTACAGGTCGAGAAGCAGGTCGCCGGCGTGCTGCCGCCCGCCGATCTGGTGGCGCACATCGAAGCGGCCTCGGGCAAGAAAGTCTCGATGCTCTCGGTCGAAACCGAAAGCGGCAGCGCCGGACGCGTCTGGTTCACCCCGCCCAAAGGCGAGCGCCGGGGCGAGATGCGCTACTTCGATCCCTACACCGCCGAGTTCAAGGGCGAGGCCACCGGCCAGGATTTCTTCGCCCTGATGCTGCAATTGCACCGGTTCCTCGCCATGGGCGATACCGGTCGCAACATCACCGGCGCCTGCACCCTGATGCTGCTGTTCTTCTGCCTGTCCGGCCTGTACCTGCGCTGGCCGCGCCAGTGGCACAGCTGGCGCGTCTGGCTGACTCTCGACTGGAAGAAAAAGGGCCGCAGCTTCAACTGGGATCTGCACTCGGTGTTCGGCACCTGGTGCATGTTGGTGTATCTGCTGCTGGCATTGACCGGACTGTCCTGGTCCTACGAGTGGTACAACAAGGGCCTGACCCGACTGCTTTCCGATGCACCGCAAAACGAGCGCGTGCGCGGCGGTCGTGGCCCGGCCCCTGAAGGTCCGGCGCCGACTGCCGATTACGCCGCCATGTGGCTCAGCATCTACAGCACCGCCGGCCCGGGCCTCGCCGCCTACAACATCCGCATGCCGCCAGTGGCCGGTCAACCGGCGACCGTGTTCTACCTGCTCGACAGCTCGCCCCATGACCGCGCGCTGAACCAGATCACCCTCGACCCGGCCACCGGCGTGGTCAAGCGCGTCGACCGCTACGCCGACAAAAGCTTCAAGGCGCAATTGCTGACCAGCATTTACGCGCTGCACGTCGGCAGCTATTTCGGTCTGGTCGGGCGGATCATCGTCACCGTCGCGGCCGTCTTGATGCCGCTGTTCTTCATCACCGGCTGGCTGTTGTACCTGGATCGCCGGCGCAAGAAAAAGCAGATCAAGGATGCCCGCAAAGGCCTCGGCCAACCGGCCGGCGATACACCGGCGTGGCTGATCGGTTTCGCCAGCCAGAGCGGTTTTGCCGAGCAACTGGCGTGGCAGACCGCCGGGCAATTGCAGGCCGCCGGATTGCCGGTGAAGGTGCAGCCGCTGGCGAATGTCAGCGAGCAGGATCTGCGCGAATCGAACAACGCGCTGTTCGTGGTCAGTACCTTCGGCGACGGCGACGCGCCGGACAGCGCGCGCGGTTTCGAGCGCAAGGTATTGAAGAACGCCTCGCCCCTCGACAGCCTCAACTACGCCGTACTCGGCCTCGGCGATCGGCAGTATCAACACTTCTGCGGTTTTGCCCGACGCTTGCATCAATGGCTGAGCGAACACGGCGGCAAGACCCTGTTCGCCCCGGTCGAAGTCGACAGCGGCGATCCTTACGCTCTGCGCCACTGGCAGACCCAGCTCGGCCTGATCACCGGGCAAACGCCGGTCGAGACCTGGCAAGCACCGAGCTACGAGAATTGGACGCTGGTGCGCCGCGAGCTGATGAACCCGGACAGCGCCGGCGCACCGGTCTATCTGCTGGGTCTGACCGCACCGACCTCCCGCAGCTGGCTGGCCGGCGATCTGGTGGAAGTGCTGCCGCGCAATTGCCCGTGGGCCATCGAGCATTTCCTCGACGGCCTCGGCATCCGTGGCGAAACCAGCGTCAAGGTCAACGGCCTGCAAGAGTCGCTGGAAGTAGCCCTCGCCAGCCGCCAGTTGCCCGAGCACCGCGCCCATCTGGTGGGCCTGCACGCCCAGGCGCTGGTCGATGCGATGGTGCCGTTGGCAATGCGCGAATACTCGATCGCCTCGATTGCCGCCGACGGCGTACTGGAGCTGATCGTGCGTCAGGAACAGCATGCCGATGGCAGCCTCGGCATCGGCTCCGGCTGGCTGACCGAGCATGCGCAGATCGGCGGCAGCATCAGCCTGCGGGTCCGCCGCAACAGCGGTTTCCACCTGCCGAACGCTCCGGTGCCGATGATCCTGCTGGGCAACGGCACCGGCCTCGCCGGGCTACGCAGCTTGCTCAAGGCGCGGATCGCCGACAACCAACAGCGTCACTGGCTGCTGTTTGGCGAGCGCAATCGCGAGCACGATTTCCTCTGTCGCGCGGAGCTGGAAGAGTGGTTGATCAATGGCGATCTGGAACGCCTCGATCTGGCGTTCTCGCGAGATCAGGCCGAGAAGATTTACGTGCAGGATCGCCTGCGCGAATCAGCCGGCGAGTTGAAGAAATGGCTGGCGGACGGTGCAGTGATCTACATCTGCGGCAGTCTTCAAGGCATGGCTTCGGGGGTGGATCAGGTGCTCAATGAAGTACTGGGCGCCGCCGAAGTCGAACGCCTGATCGAACAGGGTCGTTATCGTCGCGACGTTTACTGATTCGCCTTGGGTAACTGTGGGAGCAACCGTGCTCCCACAGGTTCAGCACTGGATTCAGACTGGCTGCAGCTTCTGCTCAAACACCGCCACACCCTCCAGATCCCGCAACACCACGCTCATCTCCCCGCTCTGCCCCTCGATGTTCACCTCGCCGAAAAACTGAAACCCGGCAAATGGCGAGGCGTTCTGTACCGCCGGCGCCTTCTCGAACACCACTTGCGGGCCGAAGGTCTTGTCCAGCGGATTGGGGCCGAAACTGCCGGCGTTCAACGGCCCTGCGACAAACTCCCAGAACGGTTCGAAATCCTGGAACGCCGCGCGCTCCGGGTGGTAATGATGCGCCGCGCAGTAATGCACGTCCGCCGTCAGGAACACGAAATTGCGCACCTGATGTGCCCGCAGGAACCCGAGCAATTCGGCCACTTCCAGTTCGCGCCCCTGGGCCGGACCGGGATCGCCGTTGGCCACCGCTTCCCAGCGCGCAACACCAGGACTGACTTCGCCGTCGGGCACGCCGAGACCGATCGGCATGTCGGCGGCAATCACTTTCCACTGGGCTTTCGAGGCCTTCAATCCACGCTTGAGCCAGTTCAATTGCTCACGCCCGAGGAACGGTTTTTCCGCCCCGAGATTGTCGTCGTTGGCCCCGCGATAACTGCGCATGTCGAGCACAAACACATCGAGCATCGGCCCGTAACTGAGCTTGCGATAAATCCGCCCGCCGCCATCGGCCGCCTGCAAACGCATCGGCGCATATTCGAGCCAGGCCTGACGCGCACGGCCGACCAGGGTGTGGATATTTTTTTCCTGATAACGCTCGTCAAGCTGCTTGCCCGGCGACCAGTTGTTGACCACTTCATGGTCGTCCCACTGCCAGATCTGCGGCACTTCGGCGTTGAAGCGACGGATGTTTTCGTCCATCAGGTTGTAGCGGTAATTGCCGCGATAATCGTTTAGGGTCTGGGCGACCTTGCTCTTGGCTTCGGTGGTGAGGTTGCGCCAGATCCGGCCACCCTCGGTGGTCAGTTGCGCCGGCACCGGGCCGTCGGCGTAGATGGTATCGCCGCTGTGGATAAAGAAGTCCGGCAGGCGCATGCGCATGGCTTCATAGATGCGCATGCCGCCGATATCGGGGTTGATGCCGAAGCCCTGGCCGACGGTGTCGCCGCTCCAGACGAAGCGGATATTGCGCCGCGCCGTCGGTGCACTGCGCAAGTGGCCGAGCCACGGTTCACTGGCGACGCCGGTGCGTGCGTCCTTGAAATACACGCGGTAGAAAATCGCCTGATCGGCGGGCAACCCGGTGAGTTCGACGCGGGCGGTGAAATCGCTGCGGGCATCGGCCAGCGCCGAGACGACGCGGCGCGGATGGCGGAACTGGCTGCGGGTGTCCCACTCCACCACCATCTGCGCTGGGCGGTCGGCACGGCTCCAGATCATCGCCCGGTCGCCCTGCAAATCGCCGGATTGCACGCCGTCAGTGAGCTGCGGTCGATCCTTGACCGACGCGATCACGGCCGGCGCCAGCCCCGGCATCAGCAGTCCGGCGCCGACGGCTTGCATCACGCGCCGGCGACCGGGATTGAAATCGCTCATGGTGTTCTCCCTGAAAAAAGGAAAACTTAAGCACCGCTAGATGAAAGCGGTGTGACACCTCACGCCTTCGCGGGCTCCAGCGCCAGTTCCACGGCTTCCGGGCGCTTGACCAGCGCATACACCACCGCCGTCAGCAGACTGCCCGCGACAATCGCCAGCAGGTACAACAGCGCATGGTTGATCGCATTCGGAATCGCCAGCACGAACAGCCCACCGTGGGGCGCCATCAGCTTGCAGCCGAAGTACATCGACAACGCACCGGTCAGCGCACCGCCGGCAATGCTCGCCGGAATCACCCGCAACGGGTCTTTCGCGGCAAACGGAATCGCCCCTTCGGAGATGAAACACAACCCGAGCACCAGCGCCGCTTTACCCGCCTCGCGTTCGGTCTGGGCGAACTTGCGTCGGGCGATGAAGGTGGCGATACCCAGACCGATCGGCGGCACCATGCCGGCGGCCATGGTCGCGGCCATCGGTGCATAACTCTGCGAGGCGAGCAGCCCCACCGAGAACGCATAGGCAGCCTTGTTGATCGGCCCGCCGAGGTCGACGCACATCATGCCGCCCAGCAGCACACCGAGCAGGATCGCGTTGGTGGTGCCCATGCTGTCGAGAAAATGCGTCAGCGCCGCAAGCATCCCGGCCACCGGTTTGCCGACCACGTAAATCATCACCAGTCCGGTGAACAGACTGGCGAACAACGGGATGATCAGAATCGGTTTCAGCGCTTCGAGACTTTGCGGCAGCGCCACATAGCGACTGATTGCTTTGGCGGCATAGCCTGCGATAAACCCGGCAACGATCCCGCCGATGAATCCGGCGCCCAGGGTGCTCGCCAGCAAACCGCCGATCATCCCCGGCGCGAGTCCGGGACGGTCGGCAATCGACCAGGCGATGTAACCGGCCAGCAGCGGCACCATCAATTTGAACGCGGTCTCGCCACCGATCTGCATCAGCGCCGCCGCCAGCGTGCCCTCTTCCTTGAACGCGGTGATGCCGAACACGAACGACAAGGCGATCATCAGCCCGCCCGCCACCACCATCGGCAGCATGAACGACACACCGGTCAGCAGGTGTTTGTAGACGCCACTTTTCTCTTGTTTGGCCGGGGCCTTGCCGTCGCCGGCAGCGTTTTCAACGACACCTTCGGCCAGGGCTTTTTTCAGCGTGGCTTCGGATTGCTTCAACGCAATGCCGGTGCCGCAGCGGTAGATTTTCTTGCCGGCGAAACGCTCGGTGGCGACTTCAATGTCAGCCGCCAGCAGCACCACGTCAGCCTCGGCAATCGCTGCCGCGCTCAGCGGATTTCGCGCGCCGACCGAGCCCTGGGTTTCGACTTGCAGGTCGTAGCCCAGACGCTTGGCGGCTTGCTGCAAGGCTTCGGCAGCCATGAACGTGTGGGCGACGCCGGTCGGGCAGGCGGTGACGGCAACCAGACGCGGCGCTTGGGCACTGGCAACCACGGGCGGCGTTTCGTCAGCGACGTAAACCTGCGCCTCGACGGCGCCACGCCGCAGCACGTCTTCAACATCCTGCAGGGCTTGCGCCGGCGCAATCCGAAAGACTTTCTTGCCGATGAACCGGGTCATGTCCAATGGTCCCGTGGCCACCAGCAACACCCACTCGGCGGCCTCGATGGTGGCCGCCGACAACTCGCGTTCCGGGTGCGCGGCATCCACCACTTCGACGCTGGTGCTCCAGCCCTGACGCTGGGCCGCGGCATCCAGCAGCCGGGCGCACAGCACACTGGTGACCATGCCGTTCGGGCAGGCCGTGACAATGGCTAACTTCATGACAAACCCTCTTATTGTTCTGTCAGGGGGCGCACGCGCACACCCTGTTCGAGCTGCGTCAGTTGCGCAGCATCGTGAATACCGAATCCGATCTGGGTCACCGCCTGCGCCGCAATCGCGGTGGCCGTGCGCAGGGTCTGTTCCGGCGTGTCGGCGCTGAGCAGACCGTGGAGCATGCCGGCCAGCAGCGAATCGCCGGCACCGACCGTGCTTGCCACGCTGACCTTCGGCGGCGTCGCATGCAGCGCCGAGCCGACGCTGTACCAGTTCACACCCTCTGCGCCATGGGAAATCACCACATGCTCGATGCCCTGGGCGTGCAGCCGATTGGCCGCTTCGACCTGAGACGCGTGGGACACCACTTCACAACCCAGCGCATCGGCCAGTTCTTCGGTGTTCGGCTTGATCAGCCACGGACCGGCCTTGAGCGCCGCGCGCAAGGCATCGCCGCTGGTGTCCAGGGCGACTTTCAGGCCCAACGTTTTCAAGCGCTCGACCAGTTCGCGCAACCACTGTGCAGTGACGCCACGCGGCAAACTGCCGGCGACCACCACCGCATCATGCCCCGGCGCGATCTGCACCAGACGATCCAGCAACGCCTGTTGCGCCACCACGCCGACCACCGGCCCCGGGCCGTTGATGTCGGTGATGCGCCCGTCCTGCTCAGCGACCTTGATGTTGCTGCGGGTCTCGCCGGGCACCCGGATAAACGCATCGGTGAAACCGCGTTTGGCGAACAGGGTTTCGAACGCTTGCAGATTGTCTTCGCCGAGAAAGCCGCTGACCGTCAGTTGATGACCGAGGTCGGCCAGCACCTGCGCGACGTTGACGCCCTTGCCGGCAGCGTGGGTGTGCATCTCGTCGCTGCGATTGACCTGACCGGCCTCCAGACGTGGCAACTGCACCGTAAGGTCCAGCGCCGGGTTGAGGGTCAGGGTGAGAATCTTGGCCATTACAGGGCCTCCACTAATGCGCGCACTTCGTTGGCGCTGCCCACGGCCAGGGCTTGTTGAGCAAGGGTTTGCGTCTGGGTCAGGCTGAGTTCGCGGATGCGTGCCTTGACCTCGGCGATGCTGCGCCCGGAGACGCTCAGTTCATCCACGCCAAGGCCAACCAGCACCGGCACCGCCAGCGGATCCGCCGCCAGTTCGCCGCACACACCGACCCATTTGCCATGGGCATGGGC
>Ga0070669_100002100_pt1 | contig 14412 bp, 9 predicted proteins | sample KBSS53metaG_FD_64680 | JGI IMG/M metagenome (GOLD analysis project Ga0070669, IMG submission 64680) | Switchgrass rhizosphere microbial communities from Kellogg Biological Station, Michigan, USA - KBS S5-3 metaG | ecosystem: Host-associated > Plants > Roots > Rhizosphere > Soil ... | reverse complement strand
ACCACAATCATCGGCCGCCGTGCCGGCGCCATGCAACGCGGCGACGTATTCGTGCTGAACGCGCCCTACAACGGCGGCACGCATCTGCCGGACGTCACGGTGATCGCGCCCGTGTTCCTGGAGGGTACTCAGTTTGCATCGGCACCCGAGTTCTATGTCGCGTCCCGCGGCCACCACGCCGACATCGGCGGCATCACGCCCGGCTCGATGCCGCCTGATTCGACTCACGTCGACGAGGAGGGCGTGCTGCTCGACAACGTGCAGCTCGTTGCCGGCGGGCGTTTCCTGGAAGCGGAGATGCGCGCGATCCTCATGTCGGGCCGCTATCCGTCGCGCAACGTCGACCAGAACCTCGCGGACCTGCGCGCGCAGGTGGCGGCGTGTGCCAAAGGCGCGGCGGAACTCGGCAAGATGGTGGCGCACTTCACGCTGCCCGTGGTCCGCGCCTACATGCGTCACGTGCAGGACAACGCCGAGGAATCGGTGCGGCGCGTACTCGACGTCCTCAAGGATGGCAGCTTCGAATACGAGATGGACAGCGGCGCGAAAATCGTCGTCTCGATCTCGATCGACAAGGCTGCGCGCGAGGCGACCATCGACTTCACCGGCACCAGCGCGCAGCAGCCCAGCAACTTCAACGCGCCGTCGGCCGTATGCAAGGCCGCGGTGCTCTATGTGTTTCGCACGCTCGTCGATGACGACATACCGATGAACGCAGGCTGCCTGAAGCCGCTGCACATCATCATTCCGGAGGGTTCGATGCTCAGTCCCCGCTATCCGGCGGCGGTGGTGGCCGGCAACGTGGAGACCTCGCAGACGGTCACCGACGCGCTGTTCGGCGCGCTGGGCGTGCTCGCCGCGTCGCAGGGAACGATGAACAATTTCACGTTCGGCAATGCGGATTATCAATATTACGAGACGATCGCGGGGGGCGCGGGCGCGGGACCCGATTTCGACGGCGCGAGCGTAGTGCAAACGCATATGACCAATTCCCGGCTCACCGATCCCGAGGTGCTGGAATGGCGCTTTCCGGTGCGGCTCGACGCCTTCGCCATTCGCGCCGGCAGCGGTGGTCGCGGCCGGCACCGCGGCGGTGACGGCGCCGTTCGTCGCGTGCGTTTCCTGGAAGCGATGACCGCGGTGATGCTCGCCAACCATCGCCGCGTCGCGCCGTTCGGCGTCGCTGGCGGCGCGCCGGGCGCGCTGGGCCGCAACTGGGTGGAACGGCGGGATGGAACGCGCGAGGAATTTGGCGCGACATGCGCCGTGGCAATGCAGCCCGGCGATGTATTCGTGATCGAGACGCCGGGTGGCGGCGGTTTCGGGGCATGCGAATCCTAGTTGTCTTGGCAGCGCACGAGGGGACCCTTTGAACAAGAAAGTGGGCATCGACTGGCTGGTCGCCGGCGCCCGGGCTGACGCGACGCTTGCCGAGCGCGTCGCATGGCTCGAACAATTCATGGATTGGGTTCGCGCGGGGGGAGGAGCGGACGCCGAGGGCGCAGCGGCGCCCGCCACTCGGATTCGCTTCTTCCTGCAGGTGCTGGAGCGCCATCCCGATCGCCGCATCGCCGTGGCGCTCATGTTGCGCAACACGCTGCGCGAACTGAATGCGATCGCGCTGCTGTGCGAGACCGGCCTGCCCCGCGCCAACGCGTTCTTCCAGGAACTGTCCGGTAGGCTGGCGTCGAAGCTGCTCCCCCCGCCGCCGGCCGAAAACGACATGGCAGCGGTGTTCCGGCGCGCATTTCCCGAGGAATCCGACGCTGATTGGGTAGCGGCGCTGCCACTCGCGGTCCTCGAGGGCATCGGTGATCTGGTGCGGCAGGGTGAGGACGCCGACAACGCCGAGATCTGGTCCGGTTTCCGCCCCGACGCCGCAGACGCGCTGATGATCCTGGCGAGCCATGTCCAGGCAATCGGCCTGTCGCAGGGCGTGCGCCAGCGCACTGCCACGGAGCGCCCGCTCGATACACCGTTCGCGGGAATTGCCTCGGCCGTCCACGACTACGTCGAGGCGGCCTTCGGATCGGAGCGCTTCGAAGCCGAGGAAGCCGCCGTAAAGAGTTTCGTGGCGCGCTGCGGTCGCGCGCTGGCCGACGTCACCGGTCACCTCGAAAATTATGGCGTTTCGATCGACCTCGTGTATCAGCTCGAGCGCGCGCAGCTGTCGTTGCAACGGATGTCCGTGCTCGTCGAACTTTACGGACGCACGGCGCCTGACCCCCGCGGCGCCGCGCTCTTCGTGGCTGCGCTGATCCGCGCGAACGACCAGCAGGACAGCCTGCGCTCGCTGCTGCGGGAAAACCTGAAGCTCATGACCCGGCGCATCGTCGAGTCCGCGCGCAAGACCGGCGACCACTACATCACACGGGACGGCAACGAGTATCGCGCCATGGTGGCATCGGCCGCCATCGGCGGGGCGGTCACCGGAATGACGGTATTGGTAAAGATCGCCACCGTCGGCCATGGACTTCCGCTGTTCATCGACGGTGTCGTGGCGTCGATCAACTACGCATTTTCGTTCGTGCTGATCCATTTGCTGCACGGAACCCTTGCCACCAAGCAGCCGGCGCTGACCGCGGCCGCGATGGCGCATCAGCTCAATGCGCCGCGCGCGCGTGGCCGATTGCGCGGATTCGTCGACGAGGTGGCCAACCTCGTGCGCTCGCAGGTGGCGGCGATCATGGGCAACCTGTTGCTGGTCGTTCCAGCGGCGTTGGTGCTGCAGGCAATCCTGCTGCTGCTCGGATTCGGACACCTGCCCGATCCTGGCCACGCCAGCGACTACATCCAGTCGTTGTCCGTATGGAGCGCGGCGCCGTTCTACGCGGCGTTCACCGGCGTGCTGCTGTGGCTGTCGGCGGTGATCGCCGGCTGGTTCGAGAACTGGGCGACGTTCCGCCGCCTGCCCGAGGCGGTCGCGCGCTCGCCCAGGGTTGTGGCGCTGCTCGGACCGGAACGCGCGGTTCGCGCGGCCCGGATCATCGAGGACAACGTCGCCGCGCTTGGCGGCAACGTCTCGCTGGGGATCCTCCTCGGCATGGAGCCCGTGATCGCGACGTTCTTCGGCCTGCCGCTCGAGGTCCGCCACGTCACGCTGTCCACCGGGCAGCTGGCGCTCGCGTCCTGGTCGTACGGCGCGGAAGTGTTCTCGCTGCCCGCCTTCTGGTGGGCGGTCGTGGGCATTGGCGTGATCGGCTTCATGAACCTGACGGTGTCGTTCGGGCTGGCGCTGGGTGTGGCCATCCGGTCCACAGGACGTGGCGCGGTGTCGCGCCGGCGCCTGCGCCGTGCCGTGTTCTCGCGCGTGCGGGCGGCGCCGCTGGACTTCCTGCGGCCGCCGCGCCCGAAGACCAGTCCATGAAGTGCGATTCCGGGCGCTTGGCCGCATAATTCCGCGTCCGGTTCAAACACAAAGGTCCGCCCATGCCCTCCATCTACGATTTCAGCGTCGACGACATCCACGGCAAGAAGGTTGCGCTCGACAAGTACAAGGACAAAGTGATGCTCATCGTCAACACGGCGAGCAAGTGCGGATTCACGCCCCAGTACAAGGGGCTGGAGGAACTGTACGAAAAATTCCACGGCAAGGGCCTCGAGGTGCTGGGCTTCCCGTGCAACCAGTTCGGCTCGCAGGAACCGGGTACCGAAGCGGAAATCGCGCAGTTCTGCGAACTGAACTACGGCGTGACGTTCCCGATGTTTGCCAAGGTCGACGTGAATGGCAGCAGCGCCGCGCCGCTCTACAAATATCTGAAAGCGGAGAAGCCGGGGCTATTGGGCAGCGAGGCGATCAAGTGGAACTTCACCAAGTTCCTCGTCGACCGCAAGGGCAACGTGCTGGCGCGCTATGCGCCCAACGACACGCCCGAATCGATGGCCGGCGACATCGAAAAAGTGCTGTGATGCGCGTTGCTGTCGCGGTCGTGCTCGCGGTCGGCGCGGCGCTGATGCCGCCTGGCGCCGGCGCGCAGGCGGACCCGAGCAAAGTGCTGCGCGTCGCGTTCCCGGTCGCCGAAACCGGCTTCGATCCGCAGGCGTCGAACGACATCTATTCCGCCTACGTCGAGCGCGCGATCTTCGATCCGCTCTATACCTACGACATCCTGGCGCGGCCGTACCGGATCGTCCCCAACACCGCAGTCGCACTGCCCGAGATTTCCCCAGATGGATTGCAATGGACGATCCGGGTCAAGCCGGGCATCTATTTCTATGACGACCCGGCGTTCAAGGGAAGCAAACGCGAGTTGACCGCCGCCGATTACATTTATTCGTGGAAGCGCACGCTCGATCCGAAGATACGCTCGTTCTGGCTGCAGACGTTCGATGGCTTGTTCGAGGGCGCGTCCACGGTGACGGCGAAGGCATCGGTGACCGGCAAGTTCGACTACGACGCGCCGATGGCAGGCCTGCAGGCGGTCGACCGCTACACAATCAAGATCAGGCTCGTGCACCCGGCTTATGACCTGCTGCCCAACCTGACGACGGTACAGTCCGCCGCGGTGGCGCGCGAAGTCATCGAGACCTACGGCGACAACAGCGGCTGGGCGATGCAAAACCCGGTGGGCACCGGACCGTTCCGTCTCAAGGAATGGCGGCGCGCCCAGAAGATCGTGCTGGAAGCCAATCCGGGCTTTCGCGAGGTGCTGTATCCGGGCAGCGATGATCCTGCCGACCGAGCCATCGTCGCGAAGATGAAAGGCAAGAGATTGCCGCTGCTAGGCAGGATCGACATCAGCATTGTCGAGGAATCCAATCCGCGGCTGCTTTCCTTCGAGAAGGGTGACCTGGACTACATCCAGGTGCCGCCGGATCTGGTGCCGAACGTGCTCACGCCGGAGAACACGCTGCAGCCGCGTTTCGCCAAGGTCGGCGTGTCGCTGGCGCGCGGCATCCAGCCGGCCGTCAGCTACACGTTCTTCAACATGGAGGATCCCGTCGTCGGCGGCTACACCAAGGACAAGGTCGCGCTGCGCCGGGCGATCGGCATGGCGTTCAACGTCGACGAGGAAATCAAGGTGCTGTGGAAGGGTCAGGCCGTGCCCGCGACCGGGCCGATTCCGCCGCATGTGACCGGACACGACCCGAAACTCAACGGCCACGTCAGCTACGATCTGCCCGGCGCGAAAGCGCTGCTCGACAAGTTCGGCTACGTCGACCGCGACGGCGACGGCTTTCGCGAGCTCCCCGACGGCAAGCCATTGGTGCTGGACATGGGTTCAGTGCCGGATGCGCGCGGCAGGCAATATCAGGAGTTGTGGCAGAAGACGCTCACTTCGCTGGGACTGCGCGCGGAATTCCGCAACCAGAAATGGCCGGACCTCCTCAAGATGGCGCGCGCCGGACAATTGCAGATGTGGTACCTGGGCAACATCAACACGACGACGGACGGCTACGGCTTCCTGGGCCTCCTCTACGGCAAGCATGCCGGGCTGTCGAACATTGCGCGCTTCAAATTGCCCGCGTACGACAAGCTCTACGACCAGTCGCGCGACATGCCGGACACGCCGGAGCGCACCAGGCTGTTCCGCGAGATGTCCGCGCTGGTGACGGCGTATGCGCCGTGGAACCTCGAGGTGTACCGCTACGAGAACATCGTCGTGTATCCGTGGGTGATCGGCTACAAGTACAACGCGTTCTCGGCGCATCCCTGGATGTATTACGACATCGACACCAAGATTCCACGCAAGGCGATTCAACCATGACTCGGTTACGACTCCTTTGCGCCGTTGTCCTGCTCGGTGCCGCCGGCACCGCCACGCAGGTCGCCGCGCAGGCCGACCCCAACAAGGTGTTGCGCGTCGCGTTTCCCGTCGCTGAGACCGGTTTCGATCCGCAGGCGTCCAACGACCTGTATTCCAATCATGTGAATCGCGCGATCTTCGATACCGCGTTCAGCTACGACTACCTGGCGCGGCCGTTCAGGCTGGTGCCCAACACTGCGGTCGCGCTGCCGCAAATTTCCGCCGACGGCCGCGTGTGGACGTTCCGGATCAAGCCCGGCATCTACTTTAACGACGATCCGGCCTTCAAGGGCCAGAAGCGCGAACTGACGGCTGCTGACTATGTGTTCTCATGGAAACGCATCATCGATCCCAAGGTGCGCTCGCCCAACTTGCAGATATTCGACGACATGTTCGAGGGAGCGGACGCCGCCATCGCGAAGGCCAAGGAGACCGGCAAGTTCGACTATGACGCGCCTATTGAAGGATTGCTCGCGGTCGACCGCTACACCGTTCGGCTGAAGCTTAAACGTCCCTCCTACGACTTGCTGTCCAATCTGACCACGATCAACACCGGCGCCGTCGCGCGCGAGGTGATCGAGGCTTATGGCGACGGAAGCACCTGGGCCATGCAGAACCCGGTCGGCACGGGACCGTACCGGCTCAAGGAGTGGCGGCGCGGCCAGAAGATCGTGCTCGAGGCCAATCCAGGATTCCGCGAGGTGATCTTTCCGGACAGCCGCGACCCGCAGGACCGCGAAATCGTCGCGAAGAACAAGGGCGCGAAACTGCCGCGCATCGGACGCATCGAAATCACGATCATCGAGGAGTCGCAGCCGCGGCTGCTCGCATTTGAGCGCGGCGACTTGGACTACGTCACGGTGCCGGGCGACCTGGTGTGGAACGTGATGGGCAAGGACAACAGGCCGCTGCCGCGCTTCGCTGCAGCCGGCGTGACGCTCGCGCGCGGCGTCCAGCCCGCGATTACCTTCACCTACTTCAACATGGAGGATCCGGTCGTCGGTGGCTACACCAAGGACAAGGTCGCGCTGCGCCGCGCGATCGGCATGGCCTACAACGTGGACGAGGAAGTGCGCGTGCTGCGCCAAGGGCAGGGCATGCCGGCCACGCAGGTCATACCTCCGAACGTCACCGGCCACGACCCGAACTTCTCGGGTCATACCAAGTTCGATCCAACGGGTGCAAAGGCGTTGCTCGACAAGTTCGGCTACGTCGATCGCGACAAGGACGGCTGGCGCGACCTGCCCGACGGCAAGCCGCTGGTGCTCAAGATGGGGACCTCGCCATCGGCGCTGGACCGGCAGTACAACGAGCTGTGGCAGCGCAACCTCAACGCCGTGGGCATCAAGATCGAATTCGTCAACCAGAAGTTCGCGGATTTGCTGAAGATGGCGCGCGCCGGACAGCTGCAGATGTGGGCGTTGGGAAACATCAGCGCCACGCCGGAGGGTTACCAGTTCCTGGCCTTGCTGTACGGCGGGTACTCCGGGTTGTCGAACCTCGGACGCTTCAAGCAACCGGATTTCGACCGCGTGTACGACCTGTCGCGCAGCCTGCCCGACAGCCCGGAGCGCACGAAGTATTTCCGCGAAATGTCACAGATCGTGTCTGCCTATGCGCCGTGGATGCTCAATGCGTTCCGGATCGAGAACGTCGCCGTGTATCCGTGGGTGACGGGGTTCAAGTACAACCCGTTCCAGAACCATCCGTGGCTCTACTACGACATCGATCTCAAGATGCCGCGGCGCACGGTCCAGAATTGAAGTGGACAATGCGCAGGGGGGCGGGGCGCTCCGTGGCAGGCGCTTTTTCCTGCCGTGGCGCGGACGCCACACCGGAGCGTCCGGAACGGCTGCCGCGCGTCGGCGATACTTGGCCCGCGGCGCCCGCCGCGCGTAGAATTGCCACAACACCACTTCGGTCCCACGGACGACGACCCATGAATCACAACCCAAATACGCACTCGCCGGCAGTACCGGCGCGACTGCGCATGGGTTGGGTCTCGTCCATGCCGCGCGGCGTCGAAAGTTCGGATTCCCGAATTTTCCTCGCCCCGCAAGCAGCGCCGCAAACCCTGCCCATCGCAGTACCGATATAAGCGCCCGCCGGGTTACCCGCCGGGTTGAGGCGGGAACCGGAATCGCAGGCGTATTTCCTTCCGGATTCTCCCGCCTGTCGCAGTCTCATTTTGCGTTCGCGTCGACTAGCGAACGCGCCGGACCGAAATTCGTCCGGACCGTTATTGACAGGTGTCCTGATGGACCGATTGCAGCGCTGGATTCGCCGTACGTTTCGCGGCCTGTGGCTGTCTCCGGATTTCCGGAAGCTGTGGGCCTCGCTGACGATCACGGCCTTCGGCAGCCAGATTACCAACCTTGCACTGCCGCTGACGGCGGCGCTGCTGCTGCACGCCACGCCGTTGCAGATGGGCGTGCTCATCGCGCTCGAGACTCTGCCGTTCGCGTTGGTATCGCTGCACGCCGGCGTCCTGCTCGACCGCGTGCGCAAGTTGCCGATCGTCGTGGCGTCGGACCTGGTGCGCGGCGTAGCGCTGCTCGCTATTCCACTCGCGGCGTTCACCGGCACGCTGGCGATGGAGATCCTGTATGTCGTCGGATTCTTCTGTGGCGTGTCGAACGTGGTCGGCGGCGGTGCGCACCAGGTGCTGATCGCGCAACTGGCAGGGCGAGGACGGTTGGTCGAGGCCAATGCCAAGATCGCGCTGGGCGAAACGTCGTCGGCGCTGATCGGCCCCGGACTGGCCGGCGGCCTGATCCAGCTGCTCACCGCGCCGTTCGCGATCATCCTCGATGCGCTGACGTTCTTCTATTCGGCCTGGATGCTGCGGCGGATTCGCGTGCCGCAGGACGTGCCGCACCCGGGGCCCAAGGCTTCGGTCACCGCGGAGATCATCGAGGGGCTGAAGCTCGTCTGGCACAACCGCACTCTGCTGTCGCTGGCGTGGGTGGCCGCGCTGTGGCAATTGCTGCATCACATGCAGCTTGCGGTGCTGATCCTGTTCGCCACACGCGACCTGGGTCTCTCGGCGGGGGCGATCGGGCTCGCCTATGCGTTCGGCGGCGTCGGCTGCATCATCGCGGCGGCGTCGGCCGAAAGGCTGTCTTCACGATTTGGTGTCGGCACGGTGATCGTGCACGGGCTGATGCTGACTGCAGTGGGGTGGCAGGCGTTCGGGCTCGTGTCCGGTCCGGTGTGGTTCGCGACGCTGGTGTTGGGAGTGGCGATGCTGGTGTTCGACTTCGGCGCGGTACTGTACGCGATCAACTACCTTGCCCTGCGCCAGGCCATCACACCCGACCGCCTTATGGGGCGCATGACGGCGACGATGCGCTTCCTGACGGTGGCTGCAGCGCCGCTGGGTTCGCTTGCGGGCGGCGCGCTGGCGACCGCAATCGGCCTGCGCAATACGCTGCTGACGGTCGGCGTGCTGGCGCTCGCGCTCACCGCCGGTGCCGTGCTCTGGTCACCGGTGCGGCAGCATCGCACGCTGCCCGTCGTCCCCGCCGAATAATCGACCGCTAGACGATCGTGCCGGCCGCGACGGTGCGGTTGCTGACCTCGTCGATGACGATGAAGGCGCCGGTGGTGCGATCGTCGTGGAACGCGTCGACAGCCAGCGGTTCGCTGACGCTCACGCGTGCGCGCACGAGGTCGTTCATGCCGACGTCCGCAGGTGGCGCGACAGGCGATAGCGTTGCCAGGTCAACCGCGTGCACAAGTCCGGTTATGCGCGCTCGGACCGTGCGCGTGGTGTGCTTGATCAGGTAACTCGCGGCGGGCTGCAACGGCTCCGCGTCGAACCAGCAGAGGTCCGCGACGATCTCGCGCGTCACGCGCGGGCGCGCATCCGCCGCCGCCAGCAGGTCGCCGCGCGCGACATCGATATCGCGGTCGAGCCGCACGGTCACCGCATGGCCAGGGAGCGCCACCGATACTGGTCCGTCGGGGCCGTCGATTCCGGCGATCACGGCACGCAGCGCGCCGGGCATCACCACGACTTCGATGCCCACTTCGAGTGTGCCGCTTGCCAGCGTGCCCTGCAGTCCGCGCTGGGGGCGGCCGCGCTGGGCCGCCAGGTTGCGCGTGATGCGCTGCACCGGGAAGCGCAGCGGCTGCGTGGCGCGGGAACGCACGACGTCGACGCTTTCGAGATAGGCCAGCAGCGTCGGCCCGCCGTACCAGGGCAGCGCGTCGCCGCGCGACGCGACCATGTCGCCGGTCAGCGCGGACAAGGGAATGGCGTGCACTTCGACGAAGCCCAGGTGCGCCGCGAGCGCCGTGAATTCGGCGTGAATGGCTTCGAAGCGCGCGCGGTCCCAGTTCACGAGGTCCATTTTGTTCACCGCCAGCACCAGCCGCGTAATACCCGCCCAGCGCGCCAGGAAGGCGTGGCGTCGTGTCTGCGGCTGCAAACCGTGCACCGCGTCGACCAGCAAGACTGCGACGTCCGCGGTGCTTGCGGCAGTTACCATATTCCGCGTGTATTGCTCGTGTCCCGGCGCGTCGCCGATGATGAACTTGCGCGCCGGCGTGGCGAAGTAACGGTACGCGACGTCGATGGTGATGCCCTGTTCGCGCTCGGCCAACAGGCCGTCGGTCACCAGCGAAAAATCGATCGGCATCTGGCCCGCACGGCGCGAACCGGCTTCCAGCGCCGTCACCTGGTCGGACAAGAGGCTCTTGCTGTCCCAGAGCAGGCGGCCTATCAGCGTGCTCTTGCCGTCATCGACGCTGCCGGCCGTGGTGAAGCGCAACGGCGTGGCGGTCGTTATGGAAGTCGCGTGCATCAGAAGTAGCCCTGGCGCTTGCGCAGTTCCATCGCGGCGTCGTTCGCCTGATCGTCCAGCCGCGTGGCGCCGCGCTCCGTGATGCGCGTCGCGGCCGTCTCGTCGACGATGTCGTCCAGCGTTGCCGCATCCGACTCGACGGGCGCGGTGCAGGGGATGTCGCCGACGGTGCGGAAGCGCACGGAGAGATTCTCGATGCGGTCGCCGGTCGCGGCCGGGGTCAGGTGCGTGACGGGAACCAGCGCGCCTCCGCGGCGGACGACATCCCGCGCATGCGCGAAATACAGTTCCGGAAGCGGAATGGCTTCCTGGCGGATGTATTGCCACACGTCGAGCTCGGTCCAGTTCGACAGCGGGAACACGCGCATGTTCTCGCCCTTGTGCACGCGTGCGTTGTAGAGCGACCAAAGTTCCGGCCGTTGCGCTTTCGGGTTCCATTGCCCGGAGTCGTCGCGAAACGAGAACACGCGCTCCTTGGCGCGCGCCTTTTCCTCGTCGCGCCGCGCGCCGCCGATGCATGCGTCGAATCCGAATTCCGCGATGGCGTCGAGCAACGTGACGGCCTGGTGCGGATTGCGGGATTCGTTGGCATGGCGTAGCCGCACGCGGCCGGTGCGGATCGACTCGTCCAGCGAGCGCACCACCAGCGGCAGTCCGGTGTCGCGCGCCATGCGGTCGCGGAAGGCGATCACCTCGGGAAAATTCTGCTCGGTGTCGATATGCAGCAGCGTCACCGGCGCTTTCTCGGGCGCAAAGGCTTTCCGGGCCAGGTGCAGCACGACCGCGGAGTCCTTGCCGCCGGAGAACAGCAGCGCGACGTTGCGGCACTCGGCCGCGATTTCGCGCAGGATGAAGATCGATTCGGATTCGAGCTCGGCGAGATAGGCGCTGCGATGCCGCGCGACCGGGGGTGGTGGCGTTGCGATTTCGGTGACTGCGAGTTCGTCCATCAGCATGGCGGGAGCCTGTCAATTCGTGACGGCAGTGGCACGCGTGCGAACCACGCGGCCCTGGTCGTCGATGTGGATGCCGCATTCGCGCTCGGCGGGACTCTCCCACCACCAGCGGCCCGACCTTGGGTCCTCGCCCGGCATCACGGCGCGCGTGCACGGCGCACAACCGATGGAGGGAAAGCCGCGCTGATGCAGCGGATGTGTCGGCACGTCGTGCGCGCGTACATACGCCCAGACATCGTCGTCCTGCCAGTCGGCAAGCGGGCAGAGCTTCATGAGCCCATGCTGCGTGTCTCGGGCGAGAATCGGCGTCTCGGTGCGGGTCACGGACTGGTCGCGGCGAAGGCCGGTGATCCAGAGTCCCTTGCCGGCCAGCGCGCGTGCGAGCGGGCGCACCTTGCGCAGCTCGCAGCATTCCTTGCGCAAGTTCAACGAACGATAGAAAGGGTTCGGCCCGTGCGCCGCGACAAACGGCTCGATGTCGGACGATTCCGGCGCAAAGACTTGTATCGGAATGCCATAGCGCTGCCGCACGGATTCAATGAATGCGTAGGTTTCTTCGTGGAGTCGGCCGGTGTCCAGCGTGAACACATCCACCGGGAGGTCCAGCGTCGCGATCATGTCGAGGATCACCATGTCCTCGACGCCGAAGCTCGAGGCAAAGGTGGCCGGCGCGTGCGCCGATACGGCGTGGCGTAGGCGCTGAGTGGCTTCCCCATTGCGCAAAGGCATGTTCATGTGACGAGCATTCCCGGTCGGTCAGCGGAACAGCGCCACACGCGCGTCCGGAGGACCTCGACCCCGGATAGTAGGTTTTCGTCTAAATGCGCGGAAATGATATTTATAGCGGTTGGATATTCCGACACGCTATAAGGCGGGTGACCGCCGGCGGGTTGTCATTCAGGAAGGATGACGATCCAGGCCTCGGTCTGACCCTGAGGATTCGTGCCAATACCAGCGATCGTGCGGCCATCGCCGGAGATCGCGGTGGCCCTGTTCAACGTCCAGCCGGGCACCTGCGTCGCGTAGTCGAGGTCTAGCACGGCATCCAGCGCCCGCCAGCCGCGGTCTGCGTCCCACATCTGCGCGACGTCCCCCAACTGCGACTCGGACCAACCGACGATGATGCGTCCATTGCCCGAAATCCCTGCGGCGTACGTGCCTGGAAGACCGCCAGCACCGCTGCCCAGGTCGACCATGCCCGCTTGCTGCGTCCAGCGGAACGCGTGCGGAGTCCCGGACCTTCCCGTCGATACGCCGATGACGACCAACCCGTCGCTTGAAACGCCGGTGGCCATGGCTTCAGCGTCACCGGGAAGCATGCCCAGGACGGTCGGACTTCCCTCGGCCGACCAGATTACCGCGCCCGTGAGCACCGGATGGCCGGCGCCCGCGATGACGGAACCGTCCCGTGAAATCGCCGTCGCCGTGCCTTGCTGGTTGCTGCCCGGGCCCAAGCGGCTCAATGCGACGGGACCCGTGGCTGCGGTCCATCGAAACGCCGTATTGTTGGCTTGCAGGCAGGTACCCACTACGACTTCGCCATCGCCGGATACGTCACTCGCCGAGCACAGCGCCGAACCCGGCAGCGCCGCGATACGCTGCAATCCCGTGGCCGCGGTCCAACGAAAGCCCGCGGACGACGTCGGCGGGTTGCCGCCGTTCGCGTCACCGCTGCCGACGATCACGGCGCCCTCGGCGGAGGCCCCGGTCGCCGAACTCACGCTGCCGCCGGAAAGAAACTCCAGGCCTACGATCCCTTGCTGCGCGGTCCAGCGGAACGCCTGGCGATTGCCGGCCGTCGTGGCACTCGTTCCCGCGACCACGATTCCGTCGGCCGAGAGGGCGCTGGCCTGGCTCGATGCGTATCCGGAGAGGGTCCCGAGGCTTCGGAATGTCGCCCGAGCCATCGGCGATCCGTTGTCGCTGCAACCGAGGATGCAAGTCGCCAGCAGCAGTGCACAAAGACTCAGCCGCGCGATCCTTCGGGACAATTCAGACAGCCCGCCGCTGCCGGTACAGCACACGTCTCCTCCGCCGCGTTAGCAATCGCCAGTTTCTGCCTCGCATTGCCGAACGTCATTGACGAGGATCAAACGCTTGACCAAGGCGCTGGAACGGATACACGGCATTGTTGCGGCAGGCGCGCGCCAATCTCAGCGCGCACCATGCCGCAAAGAGAAACTAGGGTTGCACGGGCGGCAAAGAGTCGGAGCCGAACGTGTTCAGGCATGTCGGGTGCCCGAATCCACCGGCACTGATTCCAGTTCCGCCGCTAGGATTAGGTGCAATGTCGAAAATGATATTGTCCGGACGCGCGGCATCGCCCGACACGCCGCCAACGCCCGATAGGTGATCGAGGCCCAGCAGATTGCGTACTCGCCACGCGATGTTGTGGTCGGCGCACGATGTGTCTCCGCTCACGCCGACGCCGCCCACCAGCTTCTTGCCGGCGGCATATAGTCCGAGGCCACCGCCGAATACGTTGACACCACCGATCTTGCTTCCGACCAACGGGTCATTCGCCGCGCCGTATCTTGAAGCTGGTCCGTCGTATGACACGTTGATGTCCACCGGGTTGCTGTGCTGCAATCCGAACAGACTACCGCCGGGCTGCACCGCGGAATACAGGTTCGCGGTCGAGAGCGCGAGGCCCGCGGGCTGTCCCGATCCGCCGCTGCTCGACGACGAGTCGAGGCTGAATGCGTTTCCGGTGTTGGCTTTCTGGGCCGAGATGACCCTGCTGCCGGGCCACTGCGCCCCACGATTGACGCCGGAGAACGCGACCGCGCATACGACACCGTCGCGGTCCACAATCGTCCCCCACATCTGGTTGTTGAGCCCGCTGGTTTCCGCAGCCGTCGCCGCGTCCAGCGCCTGTTTCAACGCGCTATAGCCCGGCAG
>Ga0070669_100002097_pt1 | contig 14424 bp, 10 predicted proteins | sample KBSS53metaG_FD_64680 | JGI IMG/M metagenome (GOLD analysis project Ga0070669, IMG submission 64680) | Switchgrass rhizosphere microbial communities from Kellogg Biological Station, Michigan, USA - KBS S5-3 metaG | ecosystem: Host-associated > Plants > Roots > Rhizosphere > Soil ... | reverse complement strand
GTCAGCGCGGCCTCCTTGCCGAAGTTGCGCGACAGCTCGAGGTAGCGCAGGCCCAGCCGGGGACCGAGTTCGCGGGCGATCGCCTGCGTGGCGTCCCGGCTGCCGTCGTTGACCACGATGATCTCGACCTCGCTCGTCAGCGTCTTCGCCGTGGCGTGCAGTGCCTCCAGAAAGGCGGCCAGGTGCGCCGCCTCGTTGTACGCCGGCACCACGCAGGTCAGGCGAAGCGGCGGGCGGACGACCGGCGCGGCGGCAGGGGTAGGGAGGGTCATGGTCTCGGTCTGAAGGAGGTCGGGGCCGGCGGCGGGCCCCGGGGGACATGTACGCTCGCGGCCCATGGACATATCCGCGAATTCTCGCCGCAAGGCCGGTGCACCGGCCCGGGCCTTCGGCATCTTCGTCGCCCTGCACGTGCTGGTGTGGACGCTGCTCCCCGTGCTGCTCACGTACAACCTCCCGCTCGACACCATCGAGGCCTTGAGCTGGGGCCGCGAATGGGCCGCCGGCTATGCGAAGCACCCGCCGATGTCCGGCTGGCTGGCCGAGCTGTTCCGCTGGGGCTCGGCCGACTGGCCGCTGTGGCTGCTGTCGCAGCTGGTCGTCGGCGTGGCCTTCTGGGCCGTGTGGGAAATGATGGGCGACGTGCTGTCGCCCCCGGCGGCGCTGGTCGCCGCGATGGCGCTGGAGGGCGTGCACTACTACAACCTCACCAGCCTGGAGTTCAACGCCAACGTCGTGCAGTACCCGTTCTGGGGTCTCGCTGCGCTGGCCTTCTGGCGCGCGGTGCGCCGCACCGAGGGCGCCGGCCTCGGCTGGTGGGCGCTGCTGGGCCTGGCCTGCGGCGGCGGCCTGCTGGGCAAGTACTCCTTCCTGCTGTTGCCTGCCTCGATGGTGCTGGCGCTGGTCGCCGTGCCTGGGCTGCGCAGCCAGTGGCGCGGTGCCGGCCCCTGGCTCGCGCTGGCGATCGCGGCGGCGGTGTTCGCGCCGCACCTGCTGTGGGCGCAGGCCCACGATTTCCCGACGCTTCGCTACGCCACCGGCCGGGGCGAATCGACGATCGCCAACCCGGTGTTGAGCCGCCTCGAGGTGCTGCTGAGCTTCAGCGCTGCGCAACTCGCTGCACTGGCGCCGATGCTGGTGTTGCTGTGGGCTGCCGGCGGTCGGCCCCGTTCGGCCACGGACGGCGGGCGTCTCTGGCGCCGCCCCGGGCGCGACGGCTGGGTGCTGCTGGCCATGGGCGGCGGGCCGCTCGCGGTCTACCTGGTGGCCGGCGTGGTGGGCGTGCGGCTGCACGACATGTGGGGGTCGCCGGTGCTCCTGGTGACGGGCCCGGCGATCGCGATGGCCTGGGGATTGCAGGTGCGACACCCGAAGCGCTTCGCCCGCGTCTTCGGCGTCTGGGCGCTGATCCTGGTGACGCTGTACGGCGCGCTGGCCATCGGCGGGCCACTGCTGCGGGGCAACCTCTCACGCATCCACTACCCGGGACGGGAACTGGCTGCGGCGGTCTCGCAAGGCTGGCAGCAGGCGCGCGGTGCCGGCGTGCCGGTGCCGATCGTCGCGGGCGACATGTGGGCCGCCGGCAATGTGGCCGCCTACCTGCCGCCGCAGGCCGGTGGCCGCCCGTCGGTCTACATCCAACTCGACCCCGTGGCCGCGCAGTGGCTGGACGACGCCAAGACCCGCGCACGTGGCGGCGTCTTCGTGTGGGAGCCCTCGCCCGGTCGCCCGCTGGATGCACCGCCGCCCGACTGGCTGGCGCGCTTCCCCACGCTGCAGGTGCAGCCGCCGCTGGCGCTCGAGGTGCGCCGCTTCGGCCGGGACTTCACGGTGCGCGCCGGCTGGGCCATCCTGCCGCCGGCGGCGCCTTGATGCGCGGCCATCACCCCAGCGGCACGCTCGCTTCCTTGAGCACGCGCAGCACGAAGTGCGACTGGCTGTGGCGGATGCCAGGGATCTTGTAGAGCTTCTCGCGCAGCAGACGCTCGTAGTCGCGCGTGTCGCGCACGGCGATGCGGATGTAGTAGTCGTAGTCGCCGGAGACCAAGTAGGCCTCCTGGATCTCCGGGATGGTGGCCAGCACGCGGCCGAAGTCGTAGAGCGTCTCGTCGGTGTGGCTTTCCAGCGTGACCTGCACGATCACCGAGTCGTGATAACCCAGCTTGGCCGGGTCGATGTCGACCGTGTAGCGGCGGATCACGCCCTGCGCCTCCAGGCGCTTGATGCGGCTCCAGCAGGTGGTGGGCGACAGGCCGACCTCGGCGCCGATGTCCTGCAGGGTGCGGCGCGAGTCCTTCAGCAGGATCGCTAGGATGGCCAGATCGGTCTTGTCGAAATAATCTTCGGACGATTTGCCTGTTTCGCGAATGGCTTTCAATTTATACCCCGATTCAGTCGAAAGAATGAAGCACATTCTGCCTCGACGCCTGAAGAATCGAGGCATGAACCTCACCGCCACCGTCACCGCCGCATCGACCTTCGATCACGAGGCGCTTGCCGTCCCGGCCCCGGCCCCCACCCTGCGCAACGGCGCCGAGGCCCTGCTCGACACCCTGGTCGCCTGCGGCGTCGACACGATCTTCGGCTACCCCGGCGGCGCGGCCCTGCCGCTGTACGACGCGCTGCACGGCGAGCCGCGCCTGCGGCACGTGCTGGTGCGCCACGAGCAGGCGGCGGTGCATGCGGCCGAAGGCTATGCGCGCAGCACCGGCCGCGTCGGCGTGGTGCTGGTCACCTCGGGGCCGGGTGTCGGCAACACCATCACCGGCCTGCTCGACGCCATGAGCGACTCGGTACCAGTGCTGTGCATCAGCGGGCAGGTGGCGACCACCGTGATCGGCACCAACGCCTTCCAGGAAAGCGACGCGCTGGGCATGTCGCGGTCGGTCACCAAGTGGAACCACCAGCTGCGCGCGCCGGACGACGTGCCGGCCGCGGTGCGACGCGCGCTGCAGATCGCCAGCTCGGGCCGGCCGGGGCCGGTGCTGCTCGACGTGCCGAAGGACGTGCAGCTGATGCCCCTGACCGGTACCGCAGCGGCTATGCCGACCCGCGCGCGCCGCGACGAGGGCCGTAGCGCTCGCGCACTGCCGCCGCGTGGCAGCCTGCAGCGCGCCGCGGACCTGCTGTCGACCGCGCGCCGGCCGGTGCTCTACGGCGGTGGCGGCCTCGTCAATGCCGGGCCCGCCGCCTGCGCCGCCTTCACGGACCTGGTGCGGCGGCTCGGCGCGCCCTGCACGCTCACGCTGATGGGCCTGGGCGCCTTCCCCGCGTCCGACCCGCTGTTCATCGGCATGCTCGGCATGCACGGCACGCTCGAAGCCAACCTGGCGATGCACGAGGCCGACCTGGTGGTGTGCGTCGGCGCGCGCTTCGACGACCGCGTGACCGGCAAGCTCGACGAGTTCTGCCCGCACGCCCGCAAGATCCACATCGACATCGACCCGAGCAGCATCAACAAGGTGGTGAAGGTCGATGTGCCGATGGTGGGCGACTGCGGCGTCGTGCTCGACGCGCTGCTGGCCATGCCCGAACTCGACGGCCTGGCGCCGGAGCGGCTCGCGCCCTGGTGGGAACGCATCGCGCGCCGCCGCGCCGTCGACTGCCTGGCCTACGTGCCGCGTGCCGATTCGATCCTGCCGCAGCAGCTCATGGCCACGCTGCAGCAGCGCCTGCACGGCCGCGATGCGATCGTCTCCACCGACGTCGGCCAGCATCAGATGTGGGCCGCGCAGTACCTGCGCTTCGACCGGCCACGCCGCTGGCTCACCTCGGGCGGCGCCGGCACCATGGGCTACGGATTGCCCGCCGCGATCGGCGCGCAGATCGGGCATCCCGATGCGCTGGTGGTGTGCGTCAGCGGCGACGCGTCGGTGCTGATGAACATCCAGGAACTGTCGACCGCCGTGCAGCACCGCGCGAAGGTGAAGCTGGTGCTCTCGAACAACGGCTACATGGGCATGGTGCGGCAGTGGCAGGAGCTCAACCACGGCAACCGTCTCTCCCACAGCTGGAACGAGGCGCTGCCCGACTTCGTCGCGCTGGCCAAGGCCTTCGGCTGGGGCGCGGCCCGCGTCAGCGACCCGGCCGAACTCGACGCCGCGCTGGCCGAATGCCTGGCGTACGACGGCCCCTTCTTCCTCGACGTGCAGGTGGCCGCGCAGGAGAACTGCTTCCCGATGATGCCGTCGGGCCAGGGCCACCACCGCGTGATGCTCGCCAAGGACCGCTGGTACGAAGACGCTTGCTAGCACCGTAATCCGCGCATCTCCCCACGATGCACGGGTCAGTGGGAGGTCAGTGCCGCGACACGATAAACGTGGCCATGATGCGAAAGCCCGGACCGTGTACCGCCTGATCGTGTATGCCGTGCCGGTGTTCGTGCTCCTGATGGCGGCGGAATACGCCGTCGGGCGGCGCCGGCAGCGCAACACCTATCGGCTCGACGACAGCATCAACAGCCTGGGCCTGGGGCTGCTGAGCCAGGTGGTCGCGGCATGCACACAACTGTTCCAGGTCGGGCTGTACGCGCTGGTCTATCCGTTCATCGCGCTGTGGCCCCAGCCCGCGTTCTGGAGCAGTGCCATCGGCTGGATCGCCGCGGTGCTGCTGTTCGACTTCTGCGACTACTGGCTACATCGGACCGGGCACGAAAGCGCGGTCTTCTGGGCCGCCCACTCGGTGCATCACCAGAGCCGGCAGTTCAACTTCTCGACGGCCCTTCGCCAGGAAAGCATGGTCGCCTTCCTGGGCTGGCCCTTCTACCTTCCGATGGCGCTGCTCGGCGTGCCGCCCGAACAGTTCGGCATCGCCGGGCTGATCGTGCTCGTCTACCAGTTCTGGATTCACACCGAGCACATCGGGAAGCTCGGCTGGTTCGACCGCGTGTTCTCCTCGCCGTCGAACCACCGCGTTCACCATGCCGTGAACGACGAATACCTCGACCGCAACTACGGCGGCATGCTCGTCGTCTGGGATCGTCTGTTCGGTACCTTCTCTGAAGAAGCCGCCCCTTGCGTCTACGGCACGCGCAAGCCGCTGGAAGGTGCGAGCCCGGTGGAAGCGGTGCTCGGCCCCTACCGCCCCTTGCTGAAAGACGCCTGGCACACGCGGCGCTGGACCGACAAGCTGCGCGTGTTCTTCAAGGCGCCGGGCTGGCGGCCGGCCGATGTGGCGCGCCGCTTCCCCGAGGAAGCCCTTCCCATGGAAGCGCTGCAAAGCCCTGCGCGCGCGCCGGAGATCACACCGAACCAGCGGCTGTCGGCCCTGCTGCAATTCGTACTCTGGGTCGGCGTGCTCATGGGGTTCCTGTGGCAAGCCGACGACCTGGCATGGACGCACGACGCCGCGATGCTCGTGCTTGCCACCGCGGGCCTGTGGGTCGTCGGTTCGTTGCTCGACGCGCGGTCGTCGTCCGCGTTGCGCGCCTGGTGGACGCAGGCGCCCCTGCTCGTGGGCGCGATGGCGTTGCTGGCGGCTGGCGGCGCGTAGAGCGGCGCGCCGGCGGGCGCAGGCGGCGATCGTTTAGGATTCCGCCCCGCCTGCATGACCCTCCCTCGCGCTCCCCGTCTATTCGCTTTCCTGCTGCTCGCTGCGGCGGCGCTCTCGACGGCGCATCCGGTGCACGCCCAGGTGCGGATCGTCGACGACCGCGGGCAGGCCGTCACCCTGCCGGCGCCGGCCCGGCGCATCGTCTCGCTTACGCCGTCGCTCTCCGAAGCCGTCTGTGCCATCGGCGCCTGCGACCGCCTGGTCGGCGTCGACCGCTACGCGAGCTGGCCCGCGTCGGTGCGCGCGCTGCCCAAGGTCGGCAGCGTCGACCACCCGCAGGTCGAGGGCATCGTGGTGCTCCAGCCCGACCTGGTGCTGCTCAAACCGCGCAGCAAGGTCGCCGACCAGCTGGAAAGCCTCGGCATCCCCGTGCTGGCCCTGGACGCGAAGACGCATGCCGACGTGCGGCGGGTGATGCAGACGCTGGCCGTCGCGGTGGGGCGTCCCGGTGCCGGCGACGCGCCCTGGCAACGCATCGAGAAGAACCTCGCAGCCGCCGCCGCGCGCGTGCCACCGGCCTGGTCGGGCGCCCGCGTCTACTTCGAGGTGCACGGCGCCTCGGCCGCCGGCGAGGCGTCCTTCATCGGCGAGACGCTGGCGCGGCTGGGGCTGAAGAACATCGTGCCCGCCGCGTCGGGCCCCTTCGCGCGCGTCAACCCGGAGTTCGTGGTGCGCGCCGACCCCGACCTGCTGATGGCCTCGGCGCACAGCGAACTCATCGCCATGACCGGCCGGCCCGGCTGGTCGCGCATGAAGGCGATCCGCGGTAGCCAGACCTGCGCGTTCGCGCCCGACCGGCTCGACGTGATGATGCGGCCCGGCCCGCGCCTGGACGAAGCCGCCGACGAGGTGGTCGCCTGCCTCGCTCGGCTGAGCACGCGGCTGCCCTGAGGGCGTCGCGGCGCTAGCATGCGCCCATGCGATTTCCGCTTCTTCTGCCCGCGTTACTTCTGCTGTCCGCCGCCGCGGCCTTCCACGCATCGGCCGCACCTGCCGGCCCGGCGGCCCAGCCCTTCGATGCCGTCGACAAGCCCGAGCGCATCGACCCGCCATGGCGCACCGGCATCTGCGCGCTGATGCCACAGCCGTGCGAGGCGGCGTCGCTGCAACTGCTGCGGCCGCGTGCCGCAGGCGCCGATGCCTATGTCGTGCTGTCCACCCAGCCGCTCGCCATGGCGCGCGCCATGCACGTGCCGGGCGCCGGCTGGAAGCTCGACACCCTGCACGACTTCCGCGGCTACCGCCATTCGATGGCGGACCCGAAGACCGACAACGGCGCCTCGGAACCGCCACCGCTGTCGCTCGCGCCGGCGCTGTACCCGCTGGCCGACGGGCGCTGGGCGGTGGCCGTGCTGTGGTCCGTCACCGAGAGCTACTCGGGCGGCGGTGCGTCCTTCCGCACGGCGGACTTCGTGCCGGTGGACGGGCCGAAGCAGGCCGACGGCCTGGCCCATGCCGGCGTGCCTTTCGACTGCTACAAGATGGTCCGCGCCTGCTTCAGCGAGATGGAATACAGGACCTCGCCGCACTGCCACGACGAGAGCACCGGCAGCCTGCGCATCGCCTACGCGGCGCCGTCGAAACCTGGCGGCGACTACGGCTGGTCGTACACCTGGCGCCAGAGCGACTGGGCGGCGCACAAGCCGGCCCGCGCCACGCGCACCCGCGTGGCCCGCTTCACCGATCGCGGCGGCGATGCCGCGCCGTTCTGCGACGGGCCGCAGTAGCCACCGGGCCAAAACGCCTCAACCGATAACGGCCGCTTCGTCGGCGTGCAGGTAGCGCGCCTGCCAGCGTTCGGCCAGTGCCGCGGCACGGCGCAGCGCCTGGCGCGGCGGCTCGAAGTCGAGCACCGAGATCGCGTCGAGGCCCGCGGGCCGTGCCGGGTGCTCGGTGCTGCGGCCGTCGGTCAGCAGCCACAGCCATCGCTGCGCGCTGTCGTGCCTGGCGAGCAGCGCGGCGGCCTGCTGCACGCCGAGGGCCAGGGGCGTGCCGCCGCCACCGCCGATCGGCGCCAGCCACGCATCGTTCCACGCACCCGCGCGGCGTGGCGGCACGCGCAACTCGACCGTGTCGCCACCGAAGCACAGCAAGGCCACGCGGTCGCGCCGCCGGTAGGCCTCGTCCATCAGCGCGAGCAGCACGCCCTTGGCGCGCGCCAGCTTGCCACCGGCCACCATCGAGGCCGAGCAGTCGAGCAGGAAGCAATGCAGCGCACCGCTGCGCGCAGCCTGCGGGCGACGGCGCAGGTGCTCCGCACGCAGCGCATCGGCACCGCGCGCCATCAGCGTGCGCGGCCAGTCGTAGGCAGCGCCCATCGACGATGCGATGCGCCCCGCGTCCCGTTGCGTGCCCTGCCTCCGGTCACCCTGGCGCGCGCCAGCGGGGACGGCGTCCCGGAGGCTCAGGCTTTTTTTGGGACGCCTTGCGGGGCGGACGCGGCGATCAACGGGCGCAGCGGCTTGACGCGCTCGATGCCGACCGGCTCGGGCGGCAGGGCGCCCCAGTCGGCGTCATCGGATGCTGGAGGCGGCGTGCCGGATGCCGAAGCGCCCGCCGACGGACTCGTCGCCGCCGCCGCGTCGCGTTCGGTACCGGGCTTGCGCCGATGCAGCAGCACCAGTTCGGCCACCTGCTGCACGTGGCCGGGCGTGAGGCGCTCGGCCTGCTCCCACGCCGCCAGCGCGCGCGCGGCCCGCAGCATCACGAGGTCGGCGCGCAGGCCATCGACCTGCGCGGCCAGGCACAGCGCGCCGACGGCGGCATGCACCGCATCGTCGTAGGGCAGCGCGTCGCGGTCCGCCACGGTCGCGCGGGCGCGTCCGAGCGACAGCGCGAGCGCGCCTTGCGCCTCGGCATGCGAGGCGCGAAAGCCCTGCGGGTCGGCGTCGAAGGCGAGCCGCGCCCGCACGATGGCCGTGCGCGCCGCCGCGTCGTCGATGTTGTGCAACCTCACGCACAGGCCGAAGCGGTCGAGCAGCTGCGGGCGCAGTTCGCCCTCCTCCGGGTTCATCGTGCCGACCAGCACGAAGCGCGCGGCATGGCGGTGCGAGATACCGTCGCGCTCGACGCGGTTGACGCCGCTCGCCGCCACGTCGAGCAGCGAATCGATCAGCGCGTCGGGCAGCAGGTTGACCTCGTCCACGTACAGCACACCCCCATGCGCGCGGGCCAGCAGGCCGGGCGCGAAGCGGACTTCATGGCCGGCCAGTGCATGCCCCAGGTCGAGCGTGCCGACCAGGTGCTCCAGGCTCGCGCCGAGCGGCAGCGTGACGAAGGGCGCGCCTGCCAGCAGCTCGGCCAGCGCGCGCGCCGCCGTCGACTTGGCGGTGCCGCGCGGGCCTTCGATCAGCACACCGCCGAGGCCGGGGTCGACCGCGGCGAGCAGCAGTGCCTGGCGCAGCTGCGGCTGGCCCGCGATGGCGGCGAAGGGGAACGGCAGCGGCAGTGCCGCGCTGTCGGGGGTGGTCATCGGCGTCCTTCCATCTGCGCTTCCTGTTGAAGCAGCAGGTCTTCCAGTTGTTGTCGGTAATCGCCCGGGGCCTGCCACAGCCCGCGCTGCATCGCTTCGAGCAGGCGACTCAGGATGTCATGCAGCGCCTGCGGGTTGTGGTCTTGAATGAACCGACGGGTGGCCGCGTCCCGCACATAGGCATCGGCCACCATCGCGTACTGATGGTCGCCGACTACGCGTGCGGTGGCATCGAAGCCGAACAGGTAGTCGACCGTCGCGGCCATCTCGAAGGCGCCCTTGTAGCCGTGGCGCTTCACGCCGTCGATCCACTTCGGGTTGACCACGCGCGCGCGGACGACGCGCGCGATCTCTTCCTTCAGCGTGCGCATGCGCGGCGCTTGCGGGTTGCCGTGGTCGCCGTGGTACATCGCGGGCTGCTGGCCGCTCAGGTGCCGCACGGCAGCGACCATGCCGCCCTGGAACTGGTAGTAATCGTTGGAGTCGAGCAGGTCGTGCTCGCGGCTGTCCTGGTTCTGCAGGACGACATCCATCGTCTGCAGGCGGCGCAGCAGCGCCTCCTGCGCGGGCACGCCGTCGCTGCCCTGGCCGTACGCGTGCGCGCCGCCGTCGACATAGGCGCGCGCGAGGTCCTCGTCGCTCTGCCAGTCGCCACGGTCGAAGAGCGGCTGCAGGCCCGAACCGTAGTGCCCCGGCGCCGAGCCGAAGACGCGCCAGCCGGCCTGCGTGCGCGCGGCTTCGGCGCTGGCGCCCTGGGCCTCGAGCGCGGCGGCTTCGCGCAGGATGCGTGCGCGGATCGGGTTGCGCTCTTCGTCCTCGTCCTCCTGCGCAGCCACGGCCTGCACGGCCGCGTCGAACATCTGCACGGCCGCGGGAAAGGCATCGCGGAAGAAGCCCGAGATGCGCAGCGTCACATCGATGCGCGGGCGCCCGATGCCGACGGTCGGCAACACCTCGAAGTCGACCACGCGCTGGCTGCCCGCCGCCCACTTGGGACGCACGCCGATCAACGCGAAGGCCTGCGCCAGGTCGTCGCCGCCGGTGCGCATCGTCGCCGTGCCCCACACCGACAGGCCCATCGCGACCGGGTATTCGCCGTGTTCCTGCAGATGCAGTTCGACCAGCCGCGCCGCCGATTTGAGGCCGAGCATCCATGCCGTGGGTGTCGGGATGGCGCGCGTATCGACCGAGTAGAAGTTGCGCCCGGTCGGCAGCACGTCGGGCCGGCCCCGCGAGGGCGATCCGCTCGGGCCGGCGGGCACGAAGCGGCCTTGCAGCGCGCGCGACAGCTGCGCGAGTTCCTGCGTGCCGCAGGCGTCGAGATCGGGCGCGACGCGGCGTTCGATGCGGGCGAGGACGGCGCGGGTGTATGGCAGATCTTGAAGATCCGGCGCATCGTCGAGCAGCCGCTGCGCCAGCAACTCCAGCCGCTCCCGCGTGTCGCCGTGGTGGCGCCACGCGTCGTCGCTCACCGACTGCAGCGGTGCCGGCCGCGCGCCCTGCCACGGCGCCGCCGCATCGATGTCGAGCGGGTCGAAGGCATCGCCGGGCAGCAGGTCGCGCGACAGCGCCTTGAGCAGACCGGCGTTCTCGCCCGCGCCATCGCCCGACGGATAGCGCGCCAGCGCGAGCAGCGTGTCGCGCCGCAGCCGGCCTTCGGGCGACTGGCCAAAGACGTGCAGGCCGTCGCGGATCTGCGTTTCCTTGAGCTCGCACAGGTAGGCATCCACGCGCGCGAGCACCGCGTCGTCGTCGGCAGCAGCGGCGTTCAGCGCCAGCTCTTCCACGAGGTTCTGGTCGCGCACCGTCGCGAGGATCTGCGCGCGCAGCACACGGGCACGGCGCGCGTCGACCAGCAGCGCGTCGTAGTACTCGTCGACCTGCCGCTCCAGGTCCTGCAGCGGCCCGTGGTTCTCGGCCCGCGTGAGCGGCGGCATCAGGTGATCGACGATCACGGCCTGCGTCCGACGCTTGGCCTGCGCGCCTTCGCCCGGGTCGTTGACGATGAAGGGGTAGACGTTGGGCAGCGGTCCCAGGATGGCGTCGGGCCAGCAGGTCTGCGACAGCGCCAGGCTCTTGCCGGGCAGCCATTCGAGGTTGCCGTGCTTGCCGACATGCACCACCGCATCGATGGCGAACACATCGCGCAGCCAGAAGTAGAAGGCGAGGTAAGCGTGCGGCGGCACCAGCTCGGCGTCGTGGTAGCTCGCGTAGGCATTTGGCTCTGGCGTCCCCTGCACCGCCAGCGAGCGCGCCGGCTGGATGCCGACGAAGACCTGGCCGAGCCGCAGCCCCGCGATCATGAAGCGGCCCTGCCGCAGCGACGGGTCCTGCTCGGGCGTGCCCCAGCGCGCATCGATGGCCGCGGCCATGCCCTCGGGCAACGCGGCGAGGCGCGCGCGGTAGTCGTCCAGCGCGTAGCTCTGCCAGGCCGGCCGCATCGGCCACTGCGCGGGGTCGTTGGCGATGCCCTGCTGCAGCGTGCGCATCAGCGCGTCCCCGTCCGCAGGCAACTTGATGGCATCGCCGAGCGCATAGCCCTCGGCCGCCAGCGTGCGCAGGATGGCCATCACCGACGCCGGCGTGTCGAGCCCGACACCGCTGCCGATGCGCCCTTCGCTGCCGGGGTAGTTGGCGAGGATCAGCGCGATGCGCTTGTCCGCAGCCGGCAGGCTGCGCAGCCGGCACCAGCGCCGCGCGAGCTCGGCCACGAAGGCGATGCGGTCGGGCTCGGGCCGGTAGGTCACCACCTCGGTCTGCGTGAGCTCGTCGCGGTGCGACAGGCCCTTGAAGCTGATGGCGCGCGTGACGATGCGGCCGTCCATCTCGGGCAGCGAGATCTGCATGGCGATGTCGCGCGGGCGCAGGCCCTGGCTGTCGGCCAGCCAGTCGTCGCGGTTGCCACCGCTCACGATGACCTGCAGCACGGGCGCATCGCCCACGAGTTCGGTCAGCGCGGCACCGGCATCGCTCGCATTGCCGCCCTGCCCCAGCGCCGCGAAGGCGGTGGTGTTGAGCACCAGTTGCACGGCATGTTCACGGCACAGGTCGCGCAAGGTCGAGAGGCAGAGCGGGTCCTTCAGCGAATCGAGCGCGATGGGCAGCGGGTTCAGTCCCTCGGACTGCAACGCCGCGGCCATCGCATCGAACACCGCCGTGTTGCCCGACTGCAGGTGCGAGCGGTAGAAGACCAGCGCCACCACCGGCGCACCGTCGCGCCAGCCCGCGCGCAGGTCGTCGATGCCAGCCACCGTGCGGCCCGCGCCGAAGGCCACGCCGGGCACGTGCAGCGCGACTTGCGGCAGGCTGCGCGGCGGCTGCGGCGCCTCGCCATGGCCCAGGCCGTGGAAGGCGATGGCGCGCAGGAACTGCAGCGCATTGGCCGCGCCGCCCGAACGCGTGTACTGCCACAGCTGCCGGCCCACCGCCTGCGGCAGCGTGCTGCGCGCGAGCAGGTCTTCGTCCTCCTGCAGGTCGCCCGAGAAGATGGCGAGCTGCTGCCCCTGGCGGCGCGCGAGCTTCTCGATCTGCTGCAGGCCGTACGACCAGGCCGACTCGGCGCCCAGGTGGTCGACGATCACGACCCGTGCGTGCTGCAGCACCTCGTCGACGTACAGGTCGAGCGAAGCCGGCTGGCGCAGGTACTGCAGGTTGGCCAGCCGCAGCGACGGGTAACCGGGGTCGCCCGCTGCGAGCGCGGTGCGGGCCGCGGCGAGCAGCGCCAGCGTGGTGTCGGCCGAGCTCAGCACCACGATGTCGCCCGGCGTCTGGTCGAGCCGGGTGACGACGCTGTCGTCTTCGACGAAGCGTCCGGGCTGGGTGCTCAGCAGGTGCATGGCGGGCCGGCGCGCAAACTCAGACCATCGCGGCGAGCGCGCCTTGCAGCGCCTCGCGCAGCACCGCTTCGTCGAGATCTTCGCCGATGAAGACCAGTTGCGTGCGCTTCGCCTCGCCATCCCGCCAGGCGCGGTCGAAGTGGTGGTCGAAGCGCTTACCGACACCCTGCACCAGCAACCGCATCGGCTTGCCCGGGATCGCGACGAAGCCCTTGATGCGGTAGATGGTGTGCGCGGCGACCAGTTGCTCGAGCACGCCGATCAAACGATCGCGGTCGACGGCGGGCAGCTCGATCACGAGCGAGTCGAACTCGTCGTGATCATGGTCCTCTTCGTGGTCGTGGTGGCTGGTGCGCTGGTCGATGGTGGTCTCGGCCGCGCGGCCCTGGCCCAGCAGCAGCGCGAGCGGCAGCCGGCCCTGGCTGGCCGCGACGATTTTCACCTCGGCCGGGATCTCGGCGCGCACCAGCGCCTCGACTTGCGCGCGCGCGGCGTCGTCCATGAGGTCGCTCTTGTTGAGCACCACCAGGTCGGCGGCCGAGAGCTGGTCTTCGAACAGCTCGTGCAGCGGCGACTCATGGTCGAGGTTGGGGTCGGCGCGGCGCTGCGCATCGACGGCGTCGGTGTCTTCGGCGAACTGGCCCGACGCGGCCGCCGGGCCGTCGACCACCGTGACCACCGCGTCGACGGTGAACACGTTCGCGATTTCCGGCCACTGGAAGGCCTGCACCAGCGGCTTGGGCAGCGCGAGACCCGAGGTCTCGATGATCACCGCGTCGATGTCGCCACGGCGCGCGGCCAGCTGAAGCATCACGGGCTGGAACTCTTCCTGCACGGTGCAGCAGACGCAGCCGTTGGCCAGTTCGTACAGCGCGCCTTCGCGCTCGTTGCCGTCGCTGTCCTTTTCATCGAGGCAGCCGATGCCGCAACCGCGCAGGATCTCGCCGTCGATGCCCAGTTCGCCGAACTCGTTGACGATGACGGCGATGCGCCTGCCTTCGGCGTGGCCGAGGATGTGGCGCAGCAGCGTGGTCTTGCCGCTGCCGAGGAAGCCGGTGACGATGGTGACGGGGATCTTGGCGCTTTGCATGGTGTGGCTTTCGAAGATGGGAGGAATCATGCCGGCGCGCGAAGCGCGGGCAGCACCTCGTTCGCAAAGAGCGTCATGCCGGCGAGGGCTTGGGCGTTGTCGAGCAGGCCGTTGGCGTTGAAGACGCAACGCAGCGCGCCGATGCCGCTGTGCTGCCGCAGCGCGGCGATCTGCGCATGGCATTGCGCCGGGTCGCCGTGGATGAACTGTTCACGCAGCATGCGCTCGGGGTCGATGCGCGGGACCTGGTCGGGCGGAACGCCGCGCTTCGCCGCAAAGAAATCGCGGCGTTCCTGCAGCTTCGGCCAGAGGCCGTCGAGTTGCGCCGTCACCTGTGCCGCGGTCGCGCCGATGCAGACGTAGCGCGCCAGCGACGAGCGTTGCAGCAGGGTCGACGGGCGCCCCTGCAGGATGTCGGCGACATGGCCGAGCTGCGTGGTCTCCGGCGGCTCCAGGCTCAGCAGCAGCGGGATGTC
>Ga0070669_100002092_pt1 | contig 14433 bp, 13 predicted proteins | sample KBSS53metaG_FD_64680 | JGI IMG/M metagenome (GOLD analysis project Ga0070669, IMG submission 64680) | Switchgrass rhizosphere microbial communities from Kellogg Biological Station, Michigan, USA - KBS S5-3 metaG | ecosystem: Host-associated > Plants > Roots > Rhizosphere > Soil ... | reverse complement strand
GCTGTCACCACGCTGGGCTGCGCGCCCGAAGCGACGACGCCCGACGGCGGCGGCGGTGGCAGCGGGGGCGCGGCCGCTGTCACGTACACGAAGGACGTTCAGCCGATCTTCGCGGTCAAGTGCGCGCCCTGCCACACCACCGACCGCGCGGGCGCCCACAACATCGGCACGACGTACGCGGACGCGCTGAAGCCGGTCGTGACGCCGGACGCGCCGTCGGGCTGCTTCAAGGACGGCGACGCCAAGACGATGCCGAAGCTGATCGGCGAGTGCACCGTCCCCGCGATCATGGAGGGCTGGATGCCGATGGGCATGGGCTGCTTCAACACGCCCCGCCCAGCCGAATGCGTCACGCTCGAGCAGCAGGACGTCGTCACCCGCTGGGTCGCGGCCGGCATGCCGCAGTAGCTGGCCCGGGCTCCACCGGGCGCCGGCTCGGCTAGACGAACGAGAAGGCGATCGCGATGCGGTGGGAGGTTTCCACCGGGTGCATGCTGGCGTGGTAGTTCTTGCCGTCGAAGCCGATCATCCGGCCCTTCTTGGGTGACACCCGGCGCGCGATCGTGAACTTGGCGTCGCGCGTGTACTCGACCGAGCGCTCCAGCGACACCTGGTCGTACGTCTCGTTGAAGATGAACGTGTCGCCGTCGCTGTCGTTGACGTAGTAGAGCGCGTTGTAGTGCGGCAAATAGAAGTCGACGTGCGGGTTGTGGTACGGCCCGCCCGCGCCGTTCTGCGTGAACAGGCCCAGCCGGATCCGCAGCAGCGTCTTGAACGGGACGCCGGCCTTGTCGCAGAACGAATACAGCAGCGGCAGCAGCAGCGCGGTCAGCGGCGAGAACGACGGGTTCTGTTCGTCGAACCGATACGCGACGTGGCTGAACCCGCCGTACCGCGTGCCGACCTCGACGCGCCGGGCGGACTCGCGGTTGAAGAACCAGGCCATCTTGTCCGAGGTGGCCTCGGCCTCGATCTGGTCCTGATAGAGCCGGGGGATGACGTCGTCGATCTCGATGACACTGACGGCGTCGCTCGGTGGCATTCGTTAACAACAATAGCGTATCTTCACGCGCATGCGTTCAAGCGTTGTTCTCATCGCGTGCGTCGCCGCCGGCTTGGCGGCGCCCGGGGCGGCCCGTGCCAAGCCGCTGCTGCTCATCAGCACGGAGGCGAGCGGCGAGGTCGTGGTCGTCGATCCCGCCAAGGCTCAGCCCGTCGGCAGCGTCAAGGTCGGGGCCCGCGCGCGCGGCCTCAAGCTGTCCAAGGACGGGAAGCGCGCGTTCGTCGCCGTGGCCGGCCCCGTCAAAAAGAACCCGGCGGCGCCCGGGCCAGTGCCCGCGCCCGCACCCAGCGCCGACGACGCGTCGGGCCTGGTGGTCGTCGACGTCGCGGCGCGCAAGGTCACGAAGCGCGTTGCCATCCCACCCTCCCCCTTCGGCGTAGACATCTCGCCCGACGGGAAGATCGCCTACGTGTCGAACAGCGAGACGAACCAGCTCCTCGCCGTCGACGTCGGCAGCGGACAGATCAAGCAGACGACGCGCGTGGGCGCCGAACCGCAGGGCGTCGCGGTCCGTCCGGACGGCAAGGTCGTCTTCGTCGCAACGCATGGCTCCGATGAGATCTGCGCGATCGACACCAAGAAGATGGCCCTGCTCGGGCGCATCGACGCCGGTTCGAAGCCGCAGACGGTGGTGCTGGCGCCGCGCGGCGTGGCCACCGCCTTCGTCCCCGACGAAGGTCTCCCGAACATCACGATGGTCGACACCAAGCAGAACACCTTCAAAGGGCAGTTCGGGGTTTCGGGCCTGCCCAAGACGACGCCACCGGCCGTGCTGCAATCCGTGGCCGTTTCACCCGACGGGAAGATCCTTTACCTGACGACGGGCGCCGGAAAATCGGTGCTGTTCGTCGATCCCGAGAAGAAGGAGGTCGTGGGCACGGTCGAGGGTGTGGGCGCGTTTCCGCGCGGCATCGCGATCAGCGCCGACGGAAAGAAGCTTTACACGGCGAACGGACCGTCCAACGACGTCGCGATCATCGACATCGCGTCGAGAAAGGTCGAGGCGCGCGTGCCCGTCCCGGGCGCGCCCTGGGCCGTCGTCGTGGCGCCGTAATCGCGCCGTAAAGCGCCGCGCGCGGCGCGCCGAAGCTGCTATCCTGCGGCGGTCTCGTGTCAGCCATCGTCATCGCGAGCGCGGTTCCGCCGGACGTGGTCGCGCAGATCCGCGCCCGCATGCAGCGCGGTCCGCTGGTGTCCGGGAAGGTGACCGCGGTCGGGCGCGCGCAGGCGATCAAGGAGAACCTGATCCTCGGTCCCGATTCGCCCGCGTCGGCCGAGGCGGCCGAGCTGCTGGTGGGCGCGCTGAAATCGAACGCGCTGTTTCAGGCGGCGACGTGGCCGGAGGCGATGTTGCGGCCGCTGTTCTGTCGCTACGCCGTGGGCATGAAGTACGGCGACCACGTCGACGGCGCGATCATGGGCGATCCGACGTCGCAGGTGCGCTGTGATGTCGCCATGACCGTCTGCCTCAGCGACGCCGCCGAGTACGAGGGCGGCGAGCTGGTGATCGACGCGGCCGGCGTACCGAAAAGCTGGCGCGGCAAGGCGGGCGACGTGATCGTGTATCCCGCGGGCACGCTTCATCGTGTGAACGCCGTCACGAGCGGCACGCGTGACGTCGCGATCTCGTGGATCCAGAGCATGGTGCGCGACGGGGATTGCCGGCGCATCCTGTTCGATCTCAAGTCCGCGCTGGACGCGTTCGACAGCTTGCCCACGCCGCCGGCCGAGGCCGAGGCGATTCGCCGCAGCTACTTCAATCTGATCCGCATGTGGGCATAGGCCCGCCGGCGTCCGCGCAGCGCCGCCGCGATCACCAGCAGCAGAAGCAGCGCGACCGCCGATGGCGCGCCGGCCGATCCCGCCACGTCGCAGCCCCCGTGCTTGGGCGGGGGGCGCGTTCCGCCCGTCCCGCCCGCGCCCGACGAACCGCCGGCCCCGCCCGTGCCGCCGCCGCCGCTCCCCGCCGTGCCCGTCGATCCGGGCGGATCCGCCGAGCAAACGTCGGCCGACCACACGGTCATGCCGACTTCCATTCCGCAGACTTCCTGGCAGGCGGCCTTCAGGCACGGGTTGATCGCCTTGACGTCGGCGTAGCTCATGAACGACTGCCACGTCGTCCCCTCGTCGGTGGAGGTCCCGATCGCGAAGCCGTCGCCGAAGTTGTCCGCCGCCGCGTAGACCTTGCCGGCCCGCTGCGACAGCGCGCGAATCGACGGCGGGTTCGTGATCGCCTCGAAGGTCGCTCCCTGATCGCGCGACCGGAACAGGCCGGGTATGGAGTTGTACTCGACCATCGCGCCCAGCAGGATGGTTCCGCTCGGCAGCCGCGTGAACGCCTTGAAGTCGCCGTTGATGGTCAGCGGCTTGGTCGCGGAAACGCCGCCGTCGGTGGTCAGCGCCAGCGACTGATCGTCGGCGGTCAGAAACCGCATCAGCACGCGGTTCGGATCCTTCGGATCCACGGAGATGATGCGCAGCAACCCGCTGCCCAGGTTCGCGCTGAGATCGTGAATCGTGAAGTGGGCGCCGCCGTCGTCCGACCGCCCCAGCAACGGCGCGCCCGCCGGCGCGCGCATCGCGATGTAGACGACGTTGCCGTCGGACGGCGCGATCTCGACGCCGTTCATGGTGGTGCCGGCCGTCGTCTGGTACAGCGCGGGTCCGAATGTGGTCCCGGTATCGGTCGACGGGAACAGGCTGTAGATCTGGCTGGCGACGCCGATCGCCAACACGCGCGTGCCCGTGCCGGGATCCAGGTACGCGTCGGTGATCGACTGGCCGGCCACGGCGCCGCCCGCGATCTGCCAGCCGCAGCTGCGATCGTCCGAATAACCGAGGTTCTGGTTGGTGACGGTGAGCAGGCGATTCCGGGGCGCCGGCGTCAGCTGATAGAAGGCGCCCAGCACGTTCCCGTCCTGCTCGCAGGACCACAGCCAGGTCTTGCCACCGTCGGTCGAGGTGATGAGGCCGAAGTTGGTCACCAGGATGATGTCCTGGGGCCGATCGGCCGGCGTCAGGATGCTCTCGGAGTCGGGGAACGCCCCGTTCGCGCGCGCCGCCGCCGGCGTGGCCAGCGCGGCGGCAACCAGAAACGCTTCAACCCATCGGCGCACGCCTTGGCCTTCTGCGCGCGAAAGTAATCATTCCGAGGGCCAGGCCCAAGAGCGCTGACGACGTCGTCGGTCCGCCCGTCGTATCGCATGCGCAACCGCCGGCGGCTTCTCCCGGCCCCGTGCCCGCCGTTCCCGTCGCGCCGTTACCGGCCACGCCGCTCACGGTGGTGGAGCCGCCGGTGCCCGTCGAGCTGGCGCCGCCCGTGCCCTGACCGCTCGATCCGCCCGTCCCCGCCGCGCCGTTCGAACCGCCCGTCCCCGAGACAACGACGCCGCCGCCGGCGCCGGACGAACCGCCCGTGCCGCTCACGCTCGATCCGCCGGTCCCCACGCCCGTCCCCGTCGTGCCCGCCGTGCCGGTCGTGCCGCCGCGCCCAGCCGCGCCCGTCGCGCCCGCCGTGCCGGTCGTACCGCCGCGCCCCGCTGCGCCCGTCGTGCCCGCCGTGCCGGTCGTGCCGCCGCGCCCCGCTGCGCCCGTCGTTCCGCCGGTGCCGGTCGTGCCGCCGCGTCCGCCGGCGCCGGTCGTGCCACCGGTGCCGGTTCCGCCGAACAGCGGCCCGCAGCTCGACGCGCCAGGACCCGGCGCCGTGAACGCCATGCTGTTGCCGCACGTCAGCGCGCCCGTGCCGCTGCTCGTGATGGTGACGCTCGCGCTCGCGTTGTCGATCGAGTTGACGGTGATCGTCAGCCCGCCGCCCGGATCCATGTACGTCTGGCCCGCCTTGAGGCCGGAGTCGTTCAGCGTCGTCGTCCCCGGTTGCGTGTCCAGGAGGTAGACGTACGGCGCGTTCCGGTTCGCGGCCGGTAGGTCAGGTCCGATCGACACCAGGATCATCGGTCCGAGGCCGGCGTCGAAGCCGAGCGGCGCGCGCATCTCGAGGTAGTAGTGCGTCAGCATCGGCGGGTTGCCCTGGCCGTCACCGCGGATCCCGGGTCCCGGCCGCGTCTTCGGCGCCGGGATCTGCACCAGCTGGACGCCGTCGCAGGGCAGCTCCTGCGGCACCATCGTCAGCGTCGTCGACGTGCCGGCCTTCACCAGGTTGCAGCCGCTCATCCAGCCCTGGTGGTACTTGTGCACCGCCGACGGGTGGTGCGCGCCGCCGCCCATGAACGACAGCGAGTTCGCGTACTCCATGTGCTGGCAGTTCGACGTGTTGTCGGACAGCGTGACGCTGCCCGTGCAGGTGCGGTTGCCGCTGACTGTACCGCCGCAGCACATGGTCGGCTCGTGCGTCATGCCGAAGTTGTGGCCGATCTCCTGGGCGTAACCGACGATCTGGTGGAACGAGTAGCTGGAGTACTTCGCGATGCTGTTCGGCGAACCCTCGTCGCCCCACGTGCCGCAGTCCGCGCCCGACGGAATGCCGCCGTAGACCCAGAAGTAGTGGTTGAACGTCTTGCCGAGCATGTCCATCTGCATCTGCACTGTCGCGCCGTTGCCGGTGCGGTCCGAGGACGGGCCGCAACACGCGATGGTCAGGCAGTTGTGGACGGGCAGCGTGAACGGACCGAAGTACTCGGGGTTCGTGTCCTGGATGCCGTACGAGATCTCCTGGAACATGTGGCGCTGCGACGACCCGGTGCCGCCGATGACGCTCATGATCGAGGACGCGGTGGGCGGCCCGTTGCCGATGTCGAACATCATCGCCGCGATGGTGCGCGGCGCTTTCGCCGGCGCCGTCAGCAGCGCGCTGTTCTGCGATTGCCAGTCCATCGGACTGGGCTGATCGACCTGGTCGGTCGTCGGTTCTTCTTGCTGCTCGCACGCGACGAACGTGGCCCCGATGAAGAGGCCGCCAGCAACCAAGGTCACCTGCCTGATGCGTTGGGACATGGACTCTCCCCGACAGTGAATGTCCGCATCGTGCCCTCTCGGAGTGGTTTTCGGTGGCCTTTTCTCGGCCGTTTTTCTCGGCTTTTTTCCGGTTTTTTCCATTCCACGGTGCATGGAAGCCCTGGACATACACGGTCCATGAAGCCGCTCAACCGCTCGGCATCCCTCGCTCTCGTCGCCGGTCTTTTCGCCGTCGGTGCGTGCGTCCCAACCAGCGACCCTGGCACGGTCATCACCGGCACTGGCGGCGACGGCAACGGCACCGCCGGCACCACCGGCAGCGCCGGCACCCTAGGAAACGGCGGCACCACGGGAAGCGGCGGCAGCACCTCCACGACCGGAACGGCGGGCAACGGACCGATCGCAGGGACGACCGGCACCGCGGGCGCCGGCGCGACCGGCACCGCCGGCACGACCGGCGTGGCGGGCACGACCGGAACCGCCGGACGGGGCGGGACGACCGGCGCGGCCGGCCGAGGCGGGACGACGGGCGCGGCGGGACGCGGCGGCACCACCGGCACCGCCGGCACCGGCGCGGGCGGCAGCTCCACGACCACCGGCGCCGGCGGCGCGATCACCACGACGGAACCGCTCGACTGCGGTCCGCAAGGCTACGTCGTCGAGAACCACGGGCCCGCGGCGAACCGCGTGAACTACATCATCCTGGGCGACGGCTTCACGACCGCCGACAACGCCGCGGGCGGCGCGTTCGAGAAGGACATCGCGAACTCGATGCTCCGCCGCTTCAGCCCGAACGCGTTCCCGTACAACCGCTACCGGAACTTCGTGAACGTCTGCGGGATCAAGCTGGTCAGCACCGGCGCGATCTGCGGTTCGAGCACGCTCGGTTGCTGCGGCGACGACTCCAGCCGCCTCGCGAACTGCAACATGACGGCGGTCAACAACGCGTACAACGCGCTGCCGAAGACGCTGACCATCGACTGGCGCTCCGTCATGCTGAACGGCAACAGCTGGTGGAACTCGGGCGGCACGACGATGCTGTATTCGGGCGGCAACACCGACGCGCCCGGCGCGGCGCTGCACGAGGGCGGTCACGGCTTCCAGCAGCTCGCCGACGAGTACGGCACCTGCACGGGCAGAAGCTGCGGCACCAACACGAACGGCACCGGACCGACGGGGACCGTCAACTCGGAGGTCAACTCGTGCGGCAACCCGATGACCACCGACGGCAAGTGGGACAAGTGGATCGGCTACAACGCGACGGGCGCGACAGGCATCCAGAGCACGTTCGACGGCAGCCGCTACATCGCGGTGGGCGGCGGCCAGTACCGGCCGTCGGCGAACTCGATGATGAACAGCCTGTTCTGCAGCAACAGCAACCAGGCGACCTGCACGGCGGACACCGCCTACAACCAGGTGTCGCGCGAGCAGTTCGTCATGGGCATCTGGAGGCGCATCCACCCGATCGATTCGACCGTGCCCGCGGCGGGCGCGGTCACCAGCCCGGGCATGCTCCAGGTCAACGTGATCGATCCGATGGTCATCAACGTCGACTGGACCGTCGACGGCGGCACCCCGATGGTGAACGGTGGCACGACGTTCAACACGGCCAGCCTGGCCGCGGGCAGCCACACGGTGTCGGCGAAGGCGTACGACAACGCCGGGGACGACCTGGTCCGTTACCGGGACTCCGTCTGCCCGTCGTCGGTGAGGGGCAACTACTGCCACCGCACCTTCTGGAAGAACTCGGTCCAGACCGTCACCTGGACGTTCACGAAATAGACGAGCAGACTTAGCGCCTGTTGTCGACGCGTCGGATCATCGCGCTCGCCTGCGGTCTGGTTGGTGCGCTCGTCGTGTGGCTCGCATGGCCGCGCGACAAACCGGATGTGGTTTCGCCGCGCGACGAGCAGGTGCCTGCGCCCGCCGCAGAGGCCCGGCGCTTGCCGCCGCTCCCTCGGGTGCGTGCGTCCGCGCCGCCCGACGCCGAACCGTACAAGGAAGAGTACGTCGCCAGCGATGGCATCCCGATCGCGCCACCCCGCGGCGAGGTGAAAGGACCCGCGCACCCGCACCCGATCACACCGCAGCACGAGCGGCTCTATGCCGAGAACCGGATGATCGGCGACCTGGACGGCGCCATGGAGGCCAGGGACGTCCCGGCGATGCGCCGCCTCCTCGAGAAATATCGGCATGAGTACCCGGAGGACGACCAGCAGATGCAGGACGGCTACGCGGTCATCGCCGATTGCTTCGAGCGCGCGAGCGCGCAGACCCGCGCCGCCGCCGAGCGCTGGATCGACAGCCACAACGGCTCGACGATCAAACGCTTCGTCAGCCGTTACTGCCTGGAACCGCCCCAGTAGGCGCCGGCTCAGGGGCAGGCCGGCGGACGCCAGCCGTCGTCGGGCATCGTCTCCGCGATCAGCGACGCCAGCGCGGGATCGTAGACCTTCAGCTCGCCACGCGTGTTGATCGGGCCGTTGTTCCCGTCGGGCGGCATCACCTCGGGGTTCGCGTCGAACCAGCTCTGCACGCCCTCGGCGTAGTACTCGATCTCGTTCACCTCGGCGTACGTATTTCGCCACAGGCCGGCGCTCGTCGCCGCGTCCCAGGCCGCGCGCACGCGGTTGTCGAACGTGTTGTCGGCTTCCTCGACGCCCAGCAGGACGGCGGTCGCGAACGTCTGCACCAGCAGCTTCTCGCCCGCGAAGATGTCGCCCTGCAGGCAGAGCAGGTTCTCCTCACCGACGGAGCTCACCGGAATCATCAGCGTGGCGCCGACGCCGCGCAGCCGGTTCCAGTCCTGCTGCGGGAACATCGAGTTGAGGTTGCGGTACTCGGGGATGTCCGTCGTCACCTCGCCGGCGCCGATGATCGCGACGCTCATGTTCTGGCGCATCATCGCTTCGCGGATGTCGTTGCGGAACCCCACCATGTGAACGACGGTCTTGCAGGCGTCGACGACGGCCACGTCGTCGACGTCCCTGGACGCGAGCACCGGGATGCCGTCGCCGTCGAGATACTTCTCGTAGAAGGCGTCGTACCCCAGCGCGGCGGGGGGCGGCATCGGCGCCATCGTGCAGAAGTCGGCGCCGATCAGCTTGACCTTGCCGGCGTCGCAACCGGCGGCGGCCGCGACCGCCAGCGTCACGAACAGCGCAGAATGCCGCATCCCGTGAGTCTGCCTTACGACTTTAAGGCGCGTCGTGCCCTGGCGCGGCCGTCGCCGTGCCGGCGCACGAACCGTCGACGCGCGCGCCCAGCGGCGAGCGCGGCCAGCGGGCGTGGAAGTGCCGCGCTTCTGCCCGCGCCGTTTCGGCGTGGCCAGCCGCGCACTGCGCGAGGATCCCGGTCACCGTGCGCTCCTCGGAGAGCAGCGGCGCACCCGGCCGGTGATCGTACTCGTCCAGCACCGACAGCGCGCGCTTGACGTCGCCGCGCGCGAGCGCCGCGTTCGCGGTGCCCAGCAGCGCGGTCTCTTCCTTCAGGCTGGAGATGTTCACGACGGGCATCGGCGCGGGCGCCGCGGCCTTGTGCTTGACGTGCACGCGCGCGGGCGCCACGACCGGCGCCGGGATCTCGACGGGCGGCGGCGGCACCGGGGCCTCGACGCGCGCAGCGACGCGCGCAGGCGCCGAACGAACCGGAGCCGGCTTCGACATGTACTTCGGCGCCACGTAAACGCCGGCGGTCACCACCGCGCCCACCGTCACCACCGCCGCGGTCATCTTCAGAACGCCCGCGACCGCGGACGACGCCGGGCCCACAGCCAGCGCGATCCCCGCCGCCACCTTGATCTCGACACCCCTGCGCACGCGCGCACGCGCCATCTCGTTGGGCTCGTACCCGCCACGCGCGGCGTCGATGACCGACCGCGTATCGGCGTCGAGGTCCGGCGGCTCCAGCATCTTCATCACGCAGATCCCTCCCTGTCCGTATCAGTCCGATTCTCCGTCGCCCGGATGCGCGCGAGTGACTTCCGCAGCTGCGTACGGGCGGTCCGAAGCCGCCAGTAGGCCGTGTTGAGATTGACCTCCAGGGACTCCGCCGCCTGCGGCACCGACATCTGCTCGACGTCGACCAGCACGATGATGGCGCGCTTGTCCTCGTCCAGCGAGTCGAGCAGCCGATCGAGCAACGCCACGGCCTCGCGCCGGGCAACCAGCTCCGCCGGGCCGGCGGCCGGCGAGGCCACCACCTCGACGACGTCGCCCGTCGACGGGATCGCCCACGATCGGCGGCGCAGCGAGCGCCGGTGATTGCGCGCGACGCGCATCAGGATGCCGAACAGCCACGTCTCGACGGACGACCAGCGCGCGTCGAACGAGTCCCACCGCCGGTGAACGACCAGGAAGACGTCCTGCGCCGCGTCCTCGAGGATCGCGTCGGGAACGCCCAGCCGCCGCAGGTTCCGCCACACGAACGAGAAGTGCGAGTCGTAAAGCTGACGTGGCGTGAGGTCAGATGGTGTGGGCAGCAACACACCTGGGGCACCCGCGTCGGTGCCCGCACGTGCTGTCGGCAGCGTCGCGGCTCCATTCACCATCGTTGGTGAATGGCCAGGGGGACCCTTGCCCATGGTCAAAAGTGTAGCTCCCAACCCAGTGAGCCACGTAACCAAATCGTAGCCGGCTCGAAAACATGACCCACTCCGGCAAGGTCGAAACTCGGGCGGCCCACCGGGACCACCACCTGGGCGGCCAGGCGGGCGGCGTTTCGCGACCCCACGCGCACGCGCAGGTTTCCCTCGGCGAACGCGGCGCTCCACCACGCGGAGGCTTCGCCGGGATAGCCGACGCCGAACCCGGTTCCGTGCAGGCGTTCGGCGGACGTGCCCAGACAGATCCCTGGCGCCAGGATCCCTTCGTGGAAAGCGCGCGCGCAGACGGCGGCGGACGCGTCGAAGAGCTGGAACTTGCCGCCCGCGGCCGCGTCCGCGGCGCTGGCCGTGCTGCGCGACATCCACAGCGACGCGCGAAGTTCGGCCGACAGCGCCGCCACGCCGATCGCGAAGCGCAGCCCGACGCCGGGCGCGACACCGGGCTGCCCGCCGTCGCCCACCATCCCGTCGACGCCGACGGCGAACCGCCGCTCCGGCTCGGGCGGCGGCGGCGGCGGTGGCGGCGGCGGTGGCGGCGGCGGTTCGGCGATGAAGGACGCCTCCGGGTTGATCATCAACGCCAGCACCAGCGCCGCCGCGTGCATCAACTCGGCGCAATCGGAACCCGACAGCTTGCGCTCGCCGGTGCGCGTGCCCGCCCGGGTCGCGAGCGTGAGCAACCAGCCCGATCCTGTCACGCGGCGAACTGTCACGTCCGCTGACAGCGGCTCCGGCGGCGTCGGCACGTTCCCGGCGACGCGACGGATCTCCGCTTTCAATTCATCGACGGCCGGGCATTCGTCGGGCGCCTTCCACGAGATCGCCATCGGGAGATCGTCGACGCCCGGTGCCGCCGCCGGCGGGATCACCGGGATCACCTCCGGGCCCGCGGTCCCGCCGCCCGGTGCATCGCCCGCACCGACGACGAGCATCACCAGCAGAGCCGGGAGGAAGCCCATACCCGGCGCAGAATAACGCACCTACGCTAAACGCGAACTACTCCGGGACGGGGACCGGGCCCTTGGTCGGGCCACAGCATTCGCACGCGCAGGGCTGGCAGCTCTGCCCGGCGGCGCAGGCCGGGCAAGCGCAGCCGCAATTGCCGCCGGGAACGGGGCGCATCTGGACGCACGACCCGCTGGGACAGGGCGTGGTGACACACACGACGCCGAGCTCGATCCAGTTGCAGGCGCTCGCGCTGTCCGCCATGCAGCTGGTGACGTCGGCGTGGCCCGCGCACGGATCCGCGACGGCGTCCCGCGTTCCACCGCCCGCGGCCCCGTTGGCGACCCCGACGTTGCCGGTGCCGCACGCGCAGTCGCAGGGCGGACACGAGACGCCCGCCGGGCAGCTCGGGCAAGCGCAGGTGCAAGTTCCGGCGCCCGTCACCGCGGCACCGGTCGCGCCGACGCTGCAGGCGCCGCGGCCGCTGCAATCGCACGCGCAGGGCGCACACGCCTCGCCGGGCGCGCACACCGGGCAGTCACAGGTGCACGTCCCTCCGCCGCCGCTGTTGCCGGTCGCAGGGTTCGAGCAATCGCACTGGACGGCGGGGCAGTCGGCGTTCGCGGGGCAGACGATCGGCTGCACGCAGGTGCAGCCGCCCCCGGAGGCGTCGCGCGTGTGGCAGTAACCGCCGCCGTCGCAGGTTTCCCCGACGGGACATAGATCGATCGACGGCGATGCGACCCGCACCCCCGCCCAGGCACATCGCGCGTCGGCGACGCACGCGGCCTGATCGGTCAGCGCCGCACACGGATCGGGTGTCACGCAGACGCCGGTAGGACAGGTCGCGCCGGCCGCGCAGTCGGACTGCACGGCGCGCCATTCGCAGTTGGCGTCGGACACCGTCACGATGGCCGCGCAGGCGTCCTCGCTGGTGATGGCGCGGCACGCGTCGTTCACGACAGCGACGGGAACGGCGTGGTTGGTGGTCTGCTCGTAGCAGCCGGCGAGCGTGAGCAGGAGGAGCGAGATTCGCTTCATCGCGGGCCGGAACCCAGGGCAATAACCGGGCCACGCCGACCGTCGGGGAACGTCGCGCGCGGCCACATGCGGTCGCTCAAAAAACTGATGCATCGGGGCACCGTCGTCAGAAAAGGCCACGACACGCGAGCATGACGCCGCCGTTGTCGAGCGGCGCGGGCGCGACCATCACGCGACGCGGGCCGTGAAACAAGCGCGGCACGGCGATGCCGGTCGCCGATCCCAGGATCGCGCCGACCGTCACGTCGCTTGCGTAGTGACGATCGGCGGCGATGCGCAGGTACGCGGTCGCCGCCGCGAGCGCCATCCCCGTCGCCCAGATCGAGGGCGCCAGGCGATAGCGACGCATCGACGCGATGGTGCCCGCCGACGCCGCCATCGCGAACGCGAACGTCGAATGGCCGGAATAGAACGACACGTTGTTGTCGGACGGATGCGCGGTCTGCCCTTTCTTGTCGTCGGGCAGCGCGTGCACGAACGGCCGCTCGCGCCCGACGACGAACTTCACCGCCTGGTTCATGGCCATCGCGACCGCCGTCGCCTCCGAGATCAGCAAGACGTCGACCCACGCGGCGTCGGGCGTCCCGTGATCGCGCGCGGCGTACGCGTGCAACCCGAACATCGCCAGCGGTTCCACGCCCAGCGGAATGACGTAGCTGATCACGTTGGCCGCTTCGGTGTCGTTCCACTTCAACCCGTCGCGCACGCTGCTGTCGAACCCCGGCGGATCACACCAGCGGCACGTTGACGGCGCGAGGTGGCTCTTGAGCGCTTCGCTCCCGACCCAGAGCGCGATCGCCGCGCCCGTGATCGTTGCGTCGGTGGCCAGCGAATAGCGAAGCTCCGGCTCGGGCGGTGGCGCCGGTGGCGCGGGCGCCGGCGCCGCGGGCGGTGGCGCCGGCGACGACGGCTCGGCGGCTGGCGCCGGCGTCTCCGTCTGCAGTCCCGGCACCGCGGATCGCGCGCGCGCGAGCGCCGGCGCGGCCACGACGAACAGCAGCAGGGAGATCCGGGCGGCGGTCTTCGTCAACGCGCGCCGCCCGGTCGTTGATTACTTCCGTCGCACGCGCGCGGCGGCACGACGCCGCCCCGCCGCGATGGCGAGCCCCGCGAGCAGCAGCGCGACACCGCCCGCGCCCGGCCCCCGCGCCGTTTCGCAGGCGCAGTTCGAGATGTTTCCGCGCTGCGGGGTCGTCCCGCCGCCGCCGGCGGTGCCGTTCTGGCCGCCGGTCCCGACGGTGACGGTGCTGCCGCCGTTGCCGCCGCCGCCCTGGCCGGCGGTCCCCAGGATCGTGAACCCGCCGCCCCCGCCGGAGCCGCTCGACGTGCCCGCGTCGGGCTGCGCGACCGGCGTGCACGAGCCCATCATGCATTCCTGCCCGCCCGGGCAGACGACGTCCGTGCAGCCGTCCTGACAGCTGCCGCCGACGCAGACCTGGCCGGCCGGACAGTTCTTGTTCTCGCAGCCCGTCTCCAGACAGACGCCGCTGGTCATGTTGCAGCTCGTGCCGGCCTTGCAGCTGCGGCACTTGTTGTTGCACGGCGGCTGGCAGGCGCCGTTCTCGCAGACGCGATCGGCCGGACAGGTGATGCCATCGCAGGCCGCGACGCAGACGCCCAGCCGGCAGGACTGCCCGTGCGGGCACTTCACGCCGTCGCAACCGCCGACGCACGTTCCGCGCTGGCAGACCTGCCCCGCGTTGCACGTCTTGCCGATGCAGTCGCGGTCCTTGCAAAGGCCGTCGGTCTTGTCGCACGTGAGGCCGGCCGCGCAGGGAAATTCGCTGTCGTCGCAGGCGTGCCGGCACACACCCTGCGAACAGACTTCGTTCGGGGGGCACAGTCCGTCGCCTTCGTCGACCATGCCGTT
>Ga0070669_100002084_pt1 | contig 14450 bp, 12 predicted proteins | sample KBSS53metaG_FD_64680 | JGI IMG/M metagenome (GOLD analysis project Ga0070669, IMG submission 64680) | Switchgrass rhizosphere microbial communities from Kellogg Biological Station, Michigan, USA - KBS S5-3 metaG | ecosystem: Host-associated > Plants > Roots > Rhizosphere > Soil ... | reverse complement strand
CTTGAGCGCGGCGATCAGCGCCTCGTCGTCGACCAGGTCGCCGCGCGAGATGTTCACCACGACGGCGCCCGCGGGCAGCATCGCCAGCCGCTCGGCGTTGAAGGTGCCGCGCAGCGACGGCGCACCGGGCGCCGCGATCATCAGGATGTCGCTCGCGGCGAGCAGGCCGTCGAGCGTGGCGTGGTAGGTCGCGCCCTCTTCCTGCGCCGCGTCGAGGCGCGACCGGTTGTGATAGTGGATGGCCAGGCCGAAGGCGCGGGCGCGCACGGCGATGGCACGGCCGATGCGGCCCATGCCGAAGATGCCGAGCCGACGGCCGACCAGGCCCATGCCCAGCAGCTGCGTCGGCGCCCAGCCGGCCCACGCACCGCTGCGCACCAGTCGATCGGCCTCGAAGCCGCGGCGGCAGGCGTTGAGCAGCAGCATCATCGCGATCTCGGCGCAGGCGTCGCTCAGCACGTCGGGCGTGTGCAGCACCTGCACGCCGGCAGCGCGCGCAGCCGCCACGTCGATGTGGTCATAGCCGACCGACAGGGTGGCGATCACGCGCAGCGTGGGCGCGAGCTGCGCGATGGTGGCGGCGTTGACGGCTTCGGTGGCGCTGACGAACAACAGCTCGCACCCCTGGGCACGGCGCGCGATCTCCGCCGAAGGCAGGATCGAGTCGTCGTCGTTCACCTGCAGTGCAAAGCGTTCCCGAAGCGCGGATTCGACGGCGGGCGTGAAGCGGCGGCACAGGAAGGCGCGGGGCCGTGGCGAAAGGGTCATGACGAAGGGATCAGGGTTTTCTCGCAGCACGAAAGCGCTGCGTTGTCTCTGGTCGTATTACAAATACGTCATATCAATTTGTCAAGCGTGCAAGCGTCGGTGGTATTCTTCGATTCCTCCGAACCGCCCGCACGACCGACCGCCATGGCCTTCTCCACCACCGACGAACCGAACGCCCGCATCGCCACGGAAGGCACGCTGGCCGATCGCGTGACGGGGCTCATCGCCGCCGACATCCGGGCCCGCGTCTATCCGGTCAACACGCGTCTGCCGACGGAACAATCGATGACCGAGCAGTACGGCGTGAGCCGCACGGTGGTGCGCGAGGCCATCTCTCGGCTCAAGTCCGAAGGGCTGGTCGAGACGCGCCAGGGCAGCGGCACGGTGGTGCGCGACCCGAAGGTCTCGGACGCCTTCCGCCTCGGCCAGCCGCACGAGAACCCGGCCGAGGGGGTGCTGCGCATCCTCGAGCTGCGCCGCGGCATCGAGGCCGAGATGGCGGCGCTGGCGGCCGAGCGCCGCACCGGTGCCGAGATGACGCAGATCCAGCAGTCGCTGCGCGCCATCGCCCGCGCGGTGAAGGACGGCGGCGACGGCGTCGCCGAAGACCTGGCCTTCCACATCGCCATCTCGCGCGCCGCGCACAACCCGCACTACACCGAACTGCTGGGCATGCTGACGCGGGCGCTGCACGATGCGATCCGCCTGACCCGCGCCAACGAGGCGCGCCGCGCCGACCTCGCCGCGCAGGTGCTGGCCGAGCACGAAGCGATCTGTGCTGCCATCAAGGCCCGCGACCCTGCCGCCGCGCGCACCGCCGCCTTCCTGCACATGCACAACACCGGCCAGCGCATCGAACAGGCCGGCAAGGACTTCTGGACCGGTGACAGCCGCGCGGCGGCGCAACGCGTGGCGCGCGCCAAGCTGGGCGGCACGGCGACACCCAAGCGCTGACGCTCGGCAGAAACCCGGTCGCCATTTCGAAAGTTGTGTGATAGATTCATCACACAACTTCATCGGCAACGCACCGTTGAACGACTGAGACAAGCGACGGCAGGCGACACCTGCCACCGTCGCACGGGCTCGCGTTCAGAGGGCGACCGGCCACCGACCCAGCGCCATGCGTCCTCCTCGTGTTCTGCTGACCGACCCCCTGCACCCCGATGCGCAGGCGCGCCTCGCCGAATGGGCTGCCGTGTCGCAACTGCCCGACGGGCTCACGCGCGCGCAGAGCGACGCGGCGCTGCGCGACGCCATGGCGAGCACGGAGGGCCTGGTCGTGCGGCGCCTGCTGCCACCCGACCTGTTCGACCGCCCGCACGCGCTGCGCGGCGTGATGCGCCAGGGCGTCGGGCTCGACTTCATCCCGGTGGACCGCGCCACGGCCAACGGCATCCCGGTCGGCAACACGCCGGCGGTCAATGCCAACGCGGTGGCCGAGTACGTGTTCGCCGCGCTGCTGGCGCACAGCCGCCAGCTGGCTGCTTTCGACATGAGCGTGCGCACCGGCGACTGGGCGGCGCGCACGCAGGCCGGCGCCCGCACCTTCGAGCTGCGCGGCCGCACGCTGGGGCTGGTCGGCTTCGGCGCCATCGGCCAGCGCATCGCCAGCATCGCGCAGCGCGGCTTCGGCATGACGCTGGCCGTGTGCACCGGCACGCCGTCGAAGGTGCCGGTGGGCATCGCGACGCTGTCGCTCAAGGCGTTGTTCGCCGCCAGCGACTTCCTCGTGATCGCCTGCCCGCTCACCGAGCGGACGCGCGGCATGGTGAATGCCGACGTGCTGGCGCAGGCGAAGCCGACGGCGGTGCTGGTCAACGTCGGCCGCGGCGCCGTGCTGCGCGAGGACGACCTCGCGGCTGCCCTCGATGCGGGGCGCCTGGCCGGCGCGGTGCTCGACGTTTTCGAGACCCAGCCGCTGCCGGACGACAGCGCCCTGCGCCGGCACCCCGGCGTGCTGCTCACGCCGCACCTGGCCGGCCTCACGCAGGAGGCCGAGCGCGCCATGGGCCTGCTGGCCGTCGACACGCTGGCGGCCCTGCTGCTGCGGGGCGAGCGGCCGCCCAACATCGTCAACCCCGAGGTCTTCGCCACGCCGCCCGCGCCGCGCGGTTGACCGCTTTCTCTTTCAACGCACAGGAGACATCCCTTGAAGATCACCCGCATCACCGCCGTGCCGCTGTCCTACCGCCTGCCCGAAGGCAAGACCGTGACCATGGGCATCGGCAGCACGCTCAAGCGCGACTGCATCATCATCCGCGTCGAGACCTCCGAAGGCATCACCGGCTACGGCGAGGCACACCCTGGCCGCAGCCCTGGCGCCATCACGTCGCTGGTGCACAACACGCTGCAGCCGCTGCTGGTGGGCATGAACGCCACCGACGTGGTGGGCGCGTGGCAGCGCGTGCACCGCATGCAGTTGTCCAGCCACGGGCTGGGCGCCGGCACCTGCCTGGCGCTGTCGGGCATCGACATGGCGCTGTGGGACATCCGCGGCAAGGCTGCCAAGATGCCGCTGTACGAACTGCTGGGCGGCTCGCACCGCCGCATCCCGGCCTACGCCGGCGGCATCGCGCTGGGCTACCAGCCGGCCGAGGCGATGGCCGAAGAAGCGCAGTCGTATGTCGAGCAGGGCTACAAGGCCGTGAAGCTGCGCATCGGCGACACGGTGAAGAACGACATCGCCCGCGTGCGCAAGGTGCGCGAGGTGCTGGGCGACGACATCGACATCCTGACCGATGCCAACACCGCCTACACGATCGCCGACGTGCGCCGCGTGCTGCCGGCGCTGGCCGACATCCACGCCGGCTGGCTGGAAGAGCCCTTCGCCTGCAACGACTTCGCGTCGTACCGCGAGGCCGCGAAGATCACGCCGCTGGTGCCGATCGCGGCGGGCGAGAACCACTTCACCCGATTCGAGTTCGGCCAGATGCTCGATGCGCGCGCGGTGCAGGTGTGGCAGCCCGACCTGTCCAAGAGCGGCGGCATCACCGAAGGCGTGCGCATCGCGGCGATGGCCTCGGCCTTCCGCATCCCGGTGCATGCGCACAGCTCGGCCACGGGCCTCAACCACGCGGCCACGCTGCACTTCCTGGCCGCCACCGAGAACGCCGGCTACTTCGAGGCCTGCGTGTCGAAGTTCAACCCCTTCCGCGACATGTTCGGCAGCACCTTCGAGATCGGCGCCGACGGCTGCGTGGAACCGCCGAAGGGCCATGGGATCGGCATCGAGGTGGACGAGTCGATCTTCGAAAAGTACCCGATGGTCGACGGACCCGGCTATGTCGTGAAGTTCTGAAGCCGGCGCCAATGGCGCTCCCCAAAAACCAAAAGGAGACAAGACATGCAATCGACGAAGAGAAGCCTCATCCGCCTGCTGGCACCGCTGTGCCTGGGGCTCGCGCTCGGCACGTTAGGCAGCACGGCCGCGATGGCCGACGACTACCCGAGCAAGTCGGTGCGCATCATCGTGCCGTACACCCCGGGCGGCTTCAACGACACGCTGGCGCGCACGGTCGGCGACCGGCTCGGCAAGCTCTGGAAGCAGTCGGTGGTGGTGGACAACCGCCCCGGCGGCAACACCGTGCTGGGCAACAACCTCGCAGCCAAGGCGCCGGCCGACGGGTACACAATCCTGATCACGCCCCTGCCGTTCTCGGCGCTCCCGGCGCTGTACGGCAGCAAGCTGCCCTACAACGCGCTGACCGACTTCCAGCCGCTGGTGTGGGCCGGCTACACGCAGAACGCGCTGGTGATCCGCCCCGACCTGCCGGGCGTGACCAACCTGAAGGAACTGATCGACTACGCGAAGAAGAACCCCGGCAAGCTGAACTACGGCTCGACCGGTTCAGGCTCGTCGAACCACCTGTCGATGGAACTCTTCATGAGCATGACCGGCACGAAGATGACGCACGTGCCCTACAAAGGCAGCGCGCCGGCGGTGATGGCGATGCTCGGCGGCGAGATCGACGTGCTGTTCGACAACGTGCCCAACCTGATGCAGCAGATCAAGGCGGGCAAGCTCAAGCCCATCGCCGTGACCGGCACCAGCCGTGCCGGCCTGCTGCCCGACACGCCGACGGTGCAGGAAGCCGGCGTACCGGGCTACGAGGTGGTGGTGTGGTTCGGCATGCAGATGCCGGCCGGCGTGCCCAAGCCGATCGTCGACCGTGCCAACCAGGACATCGTCGCGATCCTCAAGGACCCGGAGGTGGTCAAGCAGTTCCGCGAGCAGGGCGTGGAAGTGGTGGCGAGCACGCCCGAGGCCTTCGGCCAGCTGCTTCAGAAGGAAGTGCCGAAGTGGACCAAGGTGGTCAACGACGCGGGCGTGAAGGTCGAATAGGCTTCAGTGCCGCGAGAACTCGCGATTCAGTCCGATCACCACGCTGCGCAGGCGGCCATCGCCGATGCGACCGCTTCGCGAAGCGCTGAGTTCGATCGTCGTCAACGGCGCCACCGTGATGCGCGCGCCCAGGCGCGAGGTCCACAGGTCGAAGGCGCGGTTGCGCTCGGCGATCAGCGTGAGCTGTTCGGTGAGGGTCCACTCCAGCGCGGCACCGCCGCGCACCGTGGCCACGCCGCTGCCGGTCGCCCAGTCGGTACCGGCATTGACCAGCACATTCACGCGGTCGCTCGCACGCCAGCTGAGCGGCAGCAGGAACTGCCCACCGGCGCGGCCGCCATGGCGCAGGTCGACGCTGGCGGCCAGCGCCGCGGCGGCGCTCCATGTCGCCTCGGGCTCACGTCCCCAGAAAGTCCACTTGATCTGCGGCCCGACGAGCACGGCAGCGGCCGCGCCGGGCGCCGACGTGCGGTCGACGTTGAACCCCAGCTCCACCGGGCCGGCTGCGCAGGCGCCGCCCACGTGCTGAAAGTTCAGGTCGCCAGGGCTGCGCAGCCGGCCGGCCCACACCTCCACCAGGCACTGGCCGGCATCGAGCGTGCCGGCATCGTCGACGTCGAAATGACCGGCTGCGCCCGCCGCCGCAGCGAGGAGCAGGCCGCAGGGAAGAGCGGGCCATCGCGGAGCCCGGCAGCGGAAGTTCATACAGGGTTATCGGTCGTGGAGGCCGCGACTTTAAGGCCGCGGCGCGCCAACGCCGTGACAGCGCGGCGGCGCGCTCAGATCTCGAACTGCGGCTGCAACTCGCGGATGCGCTTGGTCGCCACGCCGGCGGCCGCAGTGCGCGTCTCGACGCCCAGCTTGACGTAGACGCGCTCGAGGTGCTTCTTCACGGTGGCCGGGCTGCTGCCGAGGATCTCGCCGATATCCCGGTTGGTCTTGCCCTTGACCACCCAGTACAGCACCTCGGCCTCGCGCGCCGTGAGCTTCAGGCTCAGGCTCATCGCCTCGATGACGGAGGTGTCGGACACCTCGCGCATGATGATCAGCCAGTCGTCCCCCGCATCGTCGTGGCCGGTCTGCTGGTGCAGCCGCAGCGTGAGCGAGCGTGCGCCCTGCACGATGGACAGTGGCGGCGGCTCGATCTGCGCCCGCTGCACGTCGGGCAGGTGGCGCTGCAACCAGTCGAGCACGGCCGGCGGCGTGGCGGGCGCCACCGTGTCGCAGTAGCGCTGCAGCATCTCGCGGGCCAGCGCGGTCTGCCAGATGATGCGGCCCTCGGGCAGGCGCACGGTGATGCTGGCGTAGCCGAAGGCGTCGAGCGCGTTGCGCGCCTGGCCGGCCTGCTGCGCCTCCTGCCGCGCGCGGCGGGCGCCCTGCAGGTGCACGTTCATGCGGGCCAGCACTTCCTTCGGCTTGATCGGCTTGGTGACGTAGTCGACGCCACCGGCTTCCAGTGCGGCGACCAGGTGCTCGGTCTCGGTCAGGCCGGTCATGAAGACGATCGGGATGTGTGCGGTGGCGGCATCGGCCTTCAGGCGGCGCGCGACCTCGAAACCGTCCATGCCCGGCATCATGGCGTCGAGCAGCACGATGTCGGGCCGGGCCTGCGTGGCGCGGGCCAGCGCGGCCTCGCCGCTGGTCGCGACCAGGACGGTGTAGCCGGATTCGTCGAGCGCGTCGTGCAGCACCGCCAGGTTGTCGGGCACGTCGTCGACGATCAGCACCAGGTCGGCGTTGCGGGCGAATTCGCGGGTCGGCGAGGGTATGGCAGCGTTCATGCCGAGCCCTCCGGCGAGGCGGCCGTGCCGCAGTCCATCGCCTCGAAGCGGAACTGGCGGGCCAACACGCGCTGGGCGGCGGTCCAGGCCGCGCATTCGGGTTGGGCGGCGTCGATGGCGTCGAGCTGATTCATGATGCCGCGAAAGTAACCCAGTCCGACCGCTTCCTCCAGCGCGCGCAGATGCGTGGGCGACGGGCGCACGAGCGCGACGGGTGCCGCCGACGCCTCGGCCGGCGCGGCAGCGGTGTCGGTCCAGCGGATGGCCAACTGGCGCTCCAGCCAGTCGAGCAGTTCGCTGTGACGCACCGGCTTGACGAAGAAGTCTTCCGGCGCGATGCCCACGTCGTTCTCCAGCCGCTTGTCGAAGGCATTGGCCGAGACGATGGCCACGCAGCGCGGCGCCAGCACGGTGTCGAACCCGCGTGCGCGGCGAACGGTCTCCCAGCCGTCGATGCCGGGCATCGCGAGGTCGACGAACATCGCGTCGGGCCTGAAGCCGGCGGCGACGAGGTCCAGCGCATCGTGGCCGCTGGCCGCCGTGCGCAGTTCGAAGCCCAGCGGCGCCAGAACGTCGACCAGCAGGTCGCGGTCAGCCTCTTCGTTGTCGACCACCAGCACGCGCAGGCGCGGCCCCTGGTAGCCGCGGCGCGGGCGCGCCGCCACCGCAGGCACCGTGGCCACCCGGCCGGCCAGCGCGGCCTCGTGCACGCGCGGCAGGAAGAGCCGCACGCGGAACACCGAGCCCTCGCCGGGCGTGCTCTGCACCGACATCTCGCCGCCCATCAGGTCCGTCAGCATCTTGGCGATGGTCAGGCCCAGCCCGGCACCGGGCGCCGCCGCGCGTGCGCTCACGCCCGCGGCATCGCCCCGTGCGAAGGGCTCGAAGATGCGGTCGATCTCGTCGGCCGACATGCCGGGGCCGGTGTCCTCGACCTCCAGCGTCGCGAACTCGCGCGCATAGCGCAGCCGCAGCGTCACCTCGCCGTCGCGGGTGAACTTGATGGCGTTGCCCAGCAGGTTGATCAGGATCTGCCGCACCCGCTTCTCGTCGGCGCGCACCACCTCGGGCACGTTGCCCGCTGCGTCGAAACGGAAGGCCAGCCCCTTTTCGGCCGCCTGCAGCTCGAACATGTCGGCCAGCTCGCGCATCGCCTCGGCGAAGTGCATCGGCCGCGCATGCAGCGTGAGCTTGCCGGCCTCGATGTGCGCGATGTCGAGCGTCCCCTCGATCAGCGACAGCAGGTGCTCGCCGCCGCGCTTGATCACGGCCACCGCCTGCTGGCGGTGCGGCGGCACCGTGGCGTCTTCGCCCATCAACTGCGCGTAGCCGAGGATGGAATTGAGCGGCGTGCGCAGCTCGTGGCTGATGGCGCTGATGTAGCGGCTCTTGGCCTGGTTGGCATGGTCGGCCTGCTCGCGCGCGATGTCGGCGCTCTGCTTGGCGGCCTGCAGCGCGCGGTCGGTTTCCTTGTGCAGCTCGATCTCGCGCATGAGCAGCCGCGTCTGGCGGTTCGATTCTTCCTGCGCCACCTTGCGGCTCTGATGCGCCAGCACCAGCCACCAGGCGACGATGCCGGCGATCAGCAGCAGTGCCATGTAGCTCTTGAGAAAGCCCGACTTGAGCGAGGCGTGCTGCGCCTTCATCACGGCCGTGGCGGCGTCGCCGGCCGGCATCAGGCCCAGCGCGCTTTCGCCCAGGGCGCGCAGCTCCTGCTGGTAGAGCACGCCGAAGACCGTGGCCAGCAAGGGCACGATGACCAGCGTGAGCAGCAGGAAGTGGCCGAGCCCCGTGTCGAGGTAGGGCCACACACGGCGCGGCAGCAGCCAGCGCAACGCAGCCGACCACTGTGTCGACAGGCTCGCCTGCGGCTTGCACAGGTCGCCGCAGCGGGCGTCGAGCGTGCAGCACAGCGAGCAGATCGCGCCCTGGTAGGCGGGGCAGTGGGCCATGTCCGGGCCTTCGTAGTCCTGCTCGCAGATCACGCAGCGCTGCACCCGCAGCCGCTGGTAGGGGCCGGCATCGGGCTCGAACCGGATCCAGTGGATGCCCTTCACGCCGGCGTCGGCGGTGCGCTGCACCGGGCCGCGCGCCAGGTAGTACTTGCCCCGCGTGGCCCAGGCGATGAGCGGCGCGGCCACCAGGGCCGTGCCCATGGCGATGAGCGCCGAGAAGGCCTGCGCCAGCGGCCCGAACACGCCCAGGTGCGCGGTGATCGACAGCCCCGACGCCAGCGCCATCGCGCCGACGCCCACGGGGTTGATGTCCCAGAGGTGCGCGCGCTTGAACTCGATGCCCGGCGGGGACAGGCCCAGCGGCTTGTTGATGACCAGGTCGGCCACCACGGCCATCATCCAGGCGATGGCGATGTTGGCGTAGAGGCCGAGCACGTCGCCCAGCGCCTCGAACACGTTCATCTCCATCAGCATGAAGGCGATGAGCGCGTTGAACACGACCCACACGACCCGCCCCGGGTGGCTGTGCGTGACGCGCGAGAAGAAGTTGCTCCAGGCCAGCGAGCCGGCGTAGGCGTTGGTGACGTTGATCTTCAGCTGCGAGATGACCACGAACACGGCCGTGGCCGCGACCGCCCAGCTGTAGTTCGGAAAGACGTACTCGAAGGCCGCCAGGTACATCTGGTTCGGATCGACCGCGCGCTCGGGCGGCACCATGTGCGTGATGGCGAGGTAGGCCAGCATCATCCCGCCCAGCATCTTGAGCACGCCCATCACCACCCAGCCGGGGCCGCCCATCAGCACCCCGCCCCACCAGCGCTTGCGGTTGGCCGGAGTGCGCGCGGGCATGAAGCGCAGGTAATCGGCCTGCTCGCCCAGCTGCGTGATGAGTGCGATGCCGACGGTCAGCGCGGCACCGAACAGGTGCAGATTGAACCCGGTCGTCCGCGCAGAGGCGCCGTCGTAGTGCGTCAGGCCGGCGAATGCACCAGGGTCGCGCATCAGCACGTAGCCGAAGGGCACGACCATCATCAGCAGCCAGATCGGCTGGGTCCACATCTGGAGCCGGCTGATGGCCGACACGCCGTGGGTCACGAGTGGAATGACGACCAGCGCGCACACCAGGTAGCCCCAGGCCGGCGGAATGCCCAGCGCCAGCTCGAGCGCATAGGCCATCACCGCCGCCTCGAGCGCGAAGAAGATGAAGGTGAAGGACGCGTAGATCAGCGAGGTGAGCGTCGAGCCGATGTAGCCGAAGCCGGCGCCGCGGGTGAGCAGGTCCATGTCGACGCCGTAGCGCGCGGCGTAGGTGCTGATGGGCAGGCCGGCCAGGAAGATGATCAGCCCGGTGACCAGCACCGCCCAGAAGGCATTGATGAAGCCGTACTGCACCAGCAGCGTGGCGCCGACCGCCTCGAGGATCAGGAAGGACGCCGCGCCGCCGAAGGCCGTGTTGGCCACCCGCCATTCCGACATCTTGCGAAAGCGCTGCGGCGTGTAGCGCAGCGCATAGTCTTCCAGCGTCTCGCGCGCCACCCAGCTGTTGTAGTCGCGCCGGACCTTGACGATGCGCTGCGGCGCGTCGTCGGGCAAGGGAGGAAGGGCGGCGTCGTTCACACCGTTTCGGTGCAGGTTCTGTGCCACGGCACGAGTGTTGCATCGGAGGGACAGCTGCCCATAATCGGGTTTCTTTCCGCCACCCCGACCGCCCTCATGGAACTCACTCCGCGCGAAAAAGACAAGCTGCTGATCTTCACGGCAGCGCTGCTGGCCGAGCGCCGCCAGGCCCGCGGCCTGAAGCTCAACTACCCCGAAGCCGTCGCGTTGATTTCCGCCGCCGTGATGGAAGGCGCCCGCGACGGCAAGAGCGTGGCCGCGCTGATGAGCGAGGGCCGCAGCGTGCTGACCCGCGCCGACGTGATGGACGGCGTGGCCGAGATGATCCCGGACATCCAGGTCGAGGCCACCTTCCCCGACGGCACCAAGCTGGTCACGGTGCACCAGCCCATCGTCTGATTTCCTTCTTCATTGTTCCCGAGCGGAGACCTCCATGCGCCTGACGCGTTCCTCTTTCGCAGCCCTGCTGCCCTCCCTGGCCGCAGCCGCCCTCGGCGCCCTGCCGCTGCTGGCCTCGGCCCATGTCGGCGCAGACGGCGCAGCGCACCACGACATCGGTTTCGCGCAGGGCTTCCTGCATCCGTTCACAGGCATGGATCACCTGGCCGCGATGGTCGCGGTCGGCCTGTGGAGCGCCTTGATCGCGCGCAGCGCCCGTGACGTGCTGTGGGCACCCGTCGGCTTCGCGGCGATGCTGCTGGCCGGCGCCCTCGTCGGCCTGACGGGCGTGCAGGTGCCGGCGGTCGAACCGATGATCGCCGCGTCGCTGCTGGTGATCGGCCTGCTGGTCGTCACGCGGCTGCGGCTGCCCGGCCCGGTCGCCGCGGCGGTGGTCGGCGCCTTCGCCGTCTTCCACGGCGTGGCACACGGCTACGAACTGTCGGGTGACCACGGGGCGGGCCTGGCGATCGCCGGCATGGTGCTCGCCACCGCGCTGCTGCACGCCGGCGGCATCGCGCTCGGCTGGGCGCTGCGCCGTCGCGCCGTCTGGCTGCCGCGCGTGGCCGGTGCGGCCGTCGCGCTGTTCGGCGCGGCGTTGCTCACGCAACTGGCTTGAGGCGTTCGGCATGATCCCCGGCGAACTCTTCACCGACGAGGGTGAGCACACCCTCAACCCCGGCCGCCGCACGCTCACGCTGGTCGTGCAGAACACCGCCGACCGGCCGATCCAGGTCGGCTCGCACTACCACTTTGCCGAAACCAACGGCGCACTGGGCTTCGACCGCGAAGCGGCACGCGGCATGCGGCTGAACATCGCGTCGGGCACGGCCGTGCGCTTCGAGCCCGGCCAGCAGCGCACGGTCGAACTCTGCGACTTCGCCGGCGAGCGCGTGGTCTACGGCTTTCGCGGCCTCGTTCAAGGAAAGCTCTAAATGGCGACCATCGGAAGGCGTGCCTACGCCGAGATCTTCGGCCCCACCGTGGGCGACCGCGTGCGCCTGGCCGACACCGACCTGGTGATCGAGGTCGAGGCCGACTACACGCTGCGCGCCGGCGGCTATGGCGAAGAAGTGAAGTTCGGCGGCGGCAAGACCATCCGCGATGGCATGGCGCAGTCGCAGCGGATGCGCAGCGAAGGCACCGTCGACACGGTGATGACCAACGCGCTGATCCTCGACCACTGGGGCATCGTGAAGGCCGACATCGGCCTGAAGGACGGGCGCATCGTCGCGATCGGCAAGGCCGGCAACCCCGACGTGCAGCCGGGCGTCGACATCGTCATCGGGCCGGGCACCGAGGTCATCAGCTGCGAAGGCAACATCGTCACGGCCGGCGGCATCGACAGCCACATCCATTTCATCGCGCCGCAGCAGATCGAGGAAGCGCTCGCCTCCGGCGTGACCACCATGATGGGCGGCGGCACGGGCCCCGCCACCGGCACCTTCGCCACCACCTGCACGCCCGGCCCCTGGCACATCGAGCGCATGCTGCAGGCCGCCGACGCCTTCCCGATGAACCTGGGCTTCCTCGGCAAGGGCAACGCCAGCCTGCCGGCCGCCCTGCACGAGCAGATCGACGCGGGCGTGATCGGCCTGAAGCTGCACGAGGACTGGGGCACCACGCCCGCGGCCATCAGCAACTGCCTGGACGTCGCCGACGCCACCGACACGCAGGTGGCGATCCACTCCGACACGCTCAACGAATCGGGCTTCGTCGAGAACACCATCGCGGCCGTCAAGGGCCGCGGCATCTGCGCCTTCCACACCGAAGGCGCGGGGGGTGGCCACGCACCGGACATCCTGCGTGTGGTGGGCGAGGACAACTTCCTGCCCTCTTCGACCAACCCGACGATGCCCTACACCGTGAACACGCTCGACGAGCACGTCGACATGCTCATGGTGTGCCACCACCTGGACGCCGGCATCGCCGAAGACCTGGCCTTCGCCGAGTCGCGCATCCGCAAGGAAACCATCGCGGCCGAGGACATCCTGCACGATCTGGGCGCGATCAGCATGTTCAGCTCCGACTCGCAGGCCATGGGCCGCGTGGGCGAAGTCATCATCCGCACCTGGCAGACGGCGCACAAGATGAAGGGCCAGCGCGGCACGCTGCCGGAAGACAGTGCGCGCAACGACAACTTCCGCGCCAAGCGCTACGTGGCCAAGTACACGATCAACCCGGCCATCGCGCACGGCATCGCGCACGAGGTGGGCAGCATCGAGGTCGGCAAGTGGGCCGACCTGGTGGTGTGGAAGCCGGCCTTCTTCGGCGTGAAGCCCTTCACCATCATCAAGGGCGGCAGCATCGCCATGGCCGCGATGGGCGACCCGAACGCATCGATCCCGACGCCGCAGCCGGTGCACTACCGGCCGATGTTCGGCTCGTATGGCGGTTCACTGCACCGCAGCTCGCTCACCTTCGTCTCGCAGGCGGGCCTGAACGCGGGCATCGGTGAGCGCTACGGCCTGCACAAGACGTTGGCGGCCGTGAAGAACGTGCGCGGTGTACGCAAGCAGCACATGGTGCACAACGGCTACACGCCCAAGATGGAGATCGACGCGCAGACCTACGCGGTGCGCGCGGACGGGCATCTGCTGGTGTGCGAGCCGGCGACGTCGCTGCCGATGGCGCAGCGGTATTTCCTGTTCTGATCCGATGGCGGCAGACCTGCGCATTCGCCTGGACGACCTGCAAGACCCGCGCATCGCCGCGTTTCTCGAGGAACACCTGACCGACATGCGTCGGGTTTCACCGCCCGAGAGCGTGCATGCGCTGAACCTGGACGGTTTGCGCCAGCCCGACATCCGGTTCTGGACCGGGTGGGTGGATGGGCCGACGGGCGAGGCGCTGGTCGCGACGGCAGCCCTGAAGCGCCTCGACGACGGGCACGCCGAGCTCAAGTCGATGCGCACGGCCGGCTCGCTGCGCGGCCAGGGCATCGCCGGCAGGATGCTGGCGCACGTGATCGCCCAAGCGCGGGCGCTGGGCCATGCGCGGCTGAGCCTGGAGACAGGCAGCCAGCCCTTCTTCGCGCCGGCGCATGCACTGTACGAGAAACACGGCTTCGAAGCCTGCGGGCCCTTCGGCACGTACATTGACGACCCGAACAGCCGCTTCATGACGCGTATGCTTTGATCGCGCTCGACAATGCGTCCTCTGTGTACCGCGGCGTTCCACCGGTGAACATTCCCGCCCTCTGAAGTCTTCCATGCTCAACGCCAACAAACTCATGCCCCAGGGCGGCGGCCTCGCCGCCGTGCTGCTCAAGCGCGCCGCCACCGTCGAACTCGACTGGGACCTGCGCCAGAAGAGCCGCTTCGACACCGTCGATTCGCAGGGCCGCCGCATCGGCGTGTTCCTGCCCCGCGGCACGGCCGTGCGTGGCGGCGACGTGCTGGTGGCAGAGGACGGCTCGCTGATCAAGGTCATCGCGGCGCCCCAGCCGGTGCTGGTCATCACGCACTGCACGCAGCACGGCACGCCCTTCGACCTGACCCGTGCGGCCTACCACCTGGGCAACCGGCACGTGCCGATCGAGCTCAAGCC